>Ga0315285_10004784_pt1 | contig 14029 bp, 15 predicted proteins | sample YL17G09_36_MG_FD_203698 | JGI IMG/M metagenome (GOLD analysis project Ga0315285, IMG submission 203698) | Sediment microbial communities from Yellowstone Lake, YNP, Wyoming, USA - YL17G09_36 | ecosystem: Environmental > Aquatic > Freshwater > Lake > Sediment | place: USA: Wyoming | collected...
AACCCACCCTCGTGAACATGGAATCCCTAGTAATCGCGCGTCACTAGCGCGCGGTGAATACGTCCCTGCTCCTTGCACACACCGCCCGTCGTTCCATCCGAGCGACTTCTGGGTGAGGCGTGGTCTTCCTTGGCTGCGTCGAATCCAGGTTTTGTAAGGAGGGAAAAGTCGTAACAAGGTGGCCGTAGGGGAACCTGCGGCCGGATCACCTCCTAAGTAAACAGCCATTGCAAATTGGCTGGAGGAGCAAGTAGGGTAGATCACAAAACGTCAAAGCCCAGATTAGCTCAAATTGCCCTATTCTAAAGCAGTGTTCTTTCAGCTTTCAAGTATCGCGCCTTTGGCAAAAGGAATAAACTCTCTGATCGCTTCAATCGACGTGCTCAAAATGGCTTTGCGCAAATCCTTAGACACTTTTTCGCCCAAGCTTCTTAGAACACGTTTGAAAAGGTCTTTGCCGTCGAGATCCCCAGGCACAATCACCACGTAAGCATTTGCGTTTGTCTTAACAGAGTCAACGGGCCCTCCGCCGACTTTCGCAACGCCACTTCCGTCAACAAAGGCGACGCCTACTGCTATCCTCAGTGGGACTCTTCGCATCCAATTTCTCGCGCCTCGAACAACAAACGCACCGTGCGCTACAGATTCACCAGACGGCCCGCCTTTGCTGAGCTGTTCTGGCTTAACCCAGTAAACGTCAACACTTGCGAAGCCTTCGCGCCAAGCTCTTGAAAAAGCTGCAGCAAATTCTCCAGCTTCCCCGAGGCATTTCTCGCCAAGTTTCCTGCCTTCTGTCTTGATCACCACAAACGGTGCGCCTATGATGTCTGCATGGAAAACAACGTCTTCAGGACCAGTGTACTTCTTTATCAAAACCTCGTTTGTGACTGCATCCTTGCCTGCCACGACTAAGAAGCCGTCCGAGGATTCGAACCACCTGAACTTTTCAAACCACTCCTTGCGCTTGATTTTGCGCTCTTGGAGTTCTTCTATCGCTTCAGCTGGTTTGACAAGTTCTAATCGTTGAGCTAGACGTACCTTGGTTTGAACCTCGTTAAGCCTTTCCAACGAGTCGTTCAAAGCTGCCCGAGCGCCTTCCATTTTCTGTTTGGCACGTTTACTTCGTTCATAAAATTCCGCGGCACTTTCGAACAGGGTCTTCTGCAGGTTAAGACTGAATTGCACGCGGTCTACGCAAAATGTGACTGCAAATTCCTTTCTGTCAAAAGACTGAAAAAATGTCCAGGGTTTGAAGCTTTTTTGCTTCTCATTTAAAGTATAAGAGACTGCGTCCTTCAATTTTGTGTCGTTCTTTTCTCCCATTATGAATTTCTCAAGAACAGCCTGAAGCCCGCCAAAATGTGCATAAATCAAGTCGCCGACATGTTTGTCCTGCTCCGCTTGCGCACGGGCAACAGTTACGACATTTTGTTGGTCGGCAATGATTCGTCCAAGTCTGGCTGCTTCAGACTCCAACTTATCAACTTCTATACTTTCTGTCACCTGTTCAAGAGCTGAAGCTTTTGAATAGAATTCGTCCAGCGCTTCATCAAAAGTGCCATAGTCCTGTAACTTGACGTTCTTAGGTTCGTAGCGTTTGAGCCTCAAGGGGACAGCATCAATAGAACGACCAGATTCATCCAAAACAACAGATGGCTCTAAGGCTCCATTCAGAACCTGAGACAGCAAGCCTTGAAGACTGTTATAGATTGCATCGACTTCGTGATCGCTTAGCAGATCGCAGATTTTGGTTTTGTCAACGCCGGCGCGCATCAGAGCTTCTTCTGCGTAGATGCCGCCTATGCTTAGGAAACGCACCAGCGCCCGGACAACTTCAACCTTGCCAAAAGATTGCAGACCAGTCCTGAACTCTTCCGTGTTCACCTTCAGAGGGTTCTTGCCAACTGAAGGCGCAAACTTCAAAGGTTCTCCCCGAATCACATCGCGGTCTCGCATTCGTTTGTAGGTCAGAGCCTGTAGTATCTTACCATTTTCGCCCACTAATATGACGTTTCCGTCCCCGAAAAGCTCCAGAACCAACTTCATTTTGCCTTCCTGAGCTTTGAAGGACAAGATGACTACGCGTTCAAACTCGTACTGTTCAATGTTGACCAATCGCGCGTTCCGCAGATACTTTCTGAGAGCCATGGCGAAAGCAGGAGGCGTGGAAGGTTTTTCGACGTCATAGGCAGTGACGTTGATCCGTCTTCCACTTTCCATGACCAACCAGAAAATCGGCTTGTCCGTCTTGTGCAACTTCAGGAGCAAGGTCTTGGGGTCAAGTTGATAGATGTTGGTTACGATTGTATCGACTACTTCGGCTTTCAATTCGCGCACTGTGGCTGCAACGTCAAAGCTTGTGAACTCTTTAGTGGACAGTTCGATCACATCACACAGTATTGCCGCCAGACGCTATAAATACGTGCATTCTTGAACCCGCCCCATCTTCTCTGAGAGATGCTGAAAGTTCTCGGATTCTGGATCCTAATCATCAGTTCATAAGTCAAATATGTATCACGCCCTGTTCAATCATAGGGTAACAAATTGAACACTGTTGATGCAACTCCGTCAGCAAAGCGCAGTTACATATTGAGGTGCGCCTCCAAGAAGCAGAGAAAAATGGATGCAAGTGAGCCGTTGTACCTTCTGCGGTACGAATAGATGTCGTACGACGCATGCTATTCTCGGCAAAGCCAACTGATTGGGAATATTTTGAGTTTCAGATCAATGTAAGACGTAGTATCGTCATAGACATAATAAGTTAAGAGAACAAAGTCTTTGACAAACGTCATGCTGGGATAAGCGAAACCATATTTGTCGTCATTCTCAATGTTCTTGTAGTTCTCTAGGTTTCTCCTTCGTTTTTCCGTCTTTCAGCTCAATAATATCTGCCTCGGAGTTTCTCGGGTTTTCCTTGGTGGGACAGACGATCATGTCAAACAGGTTTTTCTGAGGCAACTTGATCCCTTCTCAAAAAGAACCATACGTTCTAGAATTTAAATCCTCAGATAGGGAAGTTTTTCAGAACAACGCGGAAAGGCATTATATAATAGGCAGGTTTAAATCTCGTTTCAAGTCATAACTTGGAAAGGCGCTGGAAAATATGAAGCCATTGGATGTCATTTATTGGGCGAGATTTGCGCTGGGCGCTGTGGCTGCCGTTCTGTGTGCAGGATATGTGATCGCAGCATATGGAACGCCTTTCCCTGCGGGATGGCAGGAATGGCAGATAACCATTTTCTTCAATAGCATGTCAATCGCGATAATTGTGTACGTAATTTCCTACTATGTAATGAAAGGAAAATTCAAAGACAAAGTATCTAAGACATCGAAGCTTTTCACCACAGGAATAGGAGTCTATTTCCTCTCATGGCTTGCATTCTACGCGCTGATCTATACATCACTTCCGAGAGTCTAGTCGGCGTCTTTGAGAAAGTTCTCCATAGTTGCTTGGCTTTCCACAGGCTTAACATCTTCAACTGCCCCTGCCTGATTCAAGGCGCCGTCTGAGTTCGGGCCAGCTGTGCCATTCGGCACAACTATTCTGCTGATTATGCGCATGCAGTCCGCCCAGGCTGAAAAGAAACCCTTGTCGAAGTCTCCATGTAGTCTGTTCCTCACGTGTTCCTGAAATTCCCTTCTGTAACTGTTCAGTGATACTTTGTCATTCAGATCCATCTTTGAAAACAAAGCATAGGAGTCACCATTTGCTTTGCGAGAGAGAAACATTCCGTAAAGGGCTCTAAAATAGCCTCTGTTCCACTCTGTCTTCTGCATCCTCTGTCTGAGCCTTTCCAGTTCACGTTCGGCTTCAGTGAATTGTCTGTTGACTAGTAGTTGGAAGAATCTGGTAACCAGAGCGGATGGAATAGGCATGTTCAGCGACCACGAGGCTTCTTTTCTTCTTCAGAAGCATCCTCTATGCCGTTCTCGGTTACTTTAAATATTTCCTCTCCTTCTGGCAAATAGGGACTTGAAACTAGCCTTGCTATGCGCACAGGTCCATGCGCAGCTCTTCGCAAGTAAACACGCGTGTGACTCGTGTGTCCTACAATGTGACCGCCTATCGGGTGAACGGCGTCTCCGAAAAACACGTCAGGCTTAGCCATAACCTGATTCGTTACAACTGCCGCAGCGTTGAAAGCCCGTGCCAAACCGATAAGCTTGTGCATATGCTTGTTCAGTTTCTGCTGTCTAGGAGCAAGCATTTCCCGTCCGAGGTATTCGCTTCTAAAGTGCGCAGTCAAAGAGTCTACGATTATCAGTTTCACGTTGTTGGCTTTGATGACTTCGTCAGCGTTTTCGAGTAGGAACTGCTGGTGGTCTGAGGTGTAAGCCTCTCCGTAGATTATGTTCTTTACGACCTCCGCAGGGTCAAGCCCCAGATGCCGAGACATCGACACAATGCGCTCGGTGCGGAACGTGTTCTCTGTGTCAACATACAACGCTGAACCGCCAAGTCCACCCCGTTCTGGAGGAAGCTGAACGTTCACGCATAGTTGATGGCAGATTTGGCTTTTGCCGGTTCCATATTCACCGTAAAACTCTGTTATAGTCTGTGTCTCTATGCCGCCGTCAAGCAGCCTGTCTACAACCTTGCTGCCAGTGGTCAGACGCAAAACGTTCTTCCGCATCCTCAGCAACTCGTCCGCCCGAATAAAAGAAACGCTTATTGAAGAACGGGCAGTTTCGATTATTGACAACGCCTTCTTCTCACTTATACCAGCGGGCTCCAGTTCACGGGCAGTTGCCATAGCTAGAGATTCTATAGTATGATAACCCATCTCACGTAGTTTCTGTGCCGTAGCTGGCCCGACGCCGGGCAGGTCTTCTAAAAGTTCATACTTCTTCTTTACTGGAGTCTCCTCAACGGGTTTCTGTTCTTCTTCTTCAGCCGTCATGACCCCTCTCTCCTTTCACAGTTGTTAAAACAGATAGATAAGCCGTATTTAAAACACGCGAAGCACAACAACATGTATTCCACGGAGAGATAGGTTAAAGTGAACAGGTCTATGTCAGTCTTTTTGACTTCTCAAGAGAAAACATAAGTATATGTCTTTTTCATAAACCAAATCAAAAAGAGGGAAAAAGCTTTGGATATAGAGAAAATTGTTGAAAACGTTGCTTTTAACATTCTGAAGCAAGCCGTGATTTATCTGCCAGACGACGTTAAACAGGCGTTGAAAAAAGCGTATGCTGAAGAAACAAGCGAAACAGGCAAAACCCAGCTTAAAGCCATTTTGGATAACATTGAGCTTGCAGAAAAATATCAGGCTCCAGTATGCCAAGACACGGGCACAATAATCTTCTACATCAAAGCAGGAGCCAAAGTGAAAGACCTTGACAAAGTCGAAGCTGCAATGATAAGCGCTGTAAAAAGAGCAACGAAAGAAGTTCCGCTCAGACCGAACGCGGTGGACCCATTCACTGGCAAGAACAGCGGAGACAACACTGGAAGATACATACCCGTACTCAACTGGGAAATCGTTCCAGGAGACAGTCTGGAATTGACAGTGATGACCAAGGGAGGCGGTTCAGAAAACGTTTGCATCGGCGGAATGGTCGTTCCAGGCGAAGGAATCAAAGGACTGAAAAAATTCGTAATAGACGCAGTGGTAAAGGCTGGCGCCCAACCATGCCCACCGAACATTTTAGGCATTGCAATGGGAGGCGGAGCTGACGTATCGATGAAACTGGCGAAAAAAACTCTGCTCAGACCTCTTACCGAACACAACCCGGACCCCGAAATTGCGAAGCTGGAAGAAGAAATCTTGGAAGCTGCAAACATGACTGGAATAGGACCAATGGGACTCGGTGGAAAGACAACAATCCTCGGGGTGCACATCGACTATGCCTATAGACATCCAGCGTCCTTCCCAGTGGCTGTCGCTTTCAACTGCTGGGCTGCAAGACGCTCCACTGCAAGAATCAATTCAGACGGAACTGTCGAGTATTTAACGCACAAGTTGAAATGGTGAGGTGAAGAAAAAATGGCTATTTACAAACTTAAAACTCCAATTTCGGAAGAACAGATTCGCAAGCTCAAAGTCAACGATGTCCTCTACGTTACTGGAACTATAGTGACGGCGAGAGATCAAGCCCACAGAAGAGCCCTCGAATACTTCAAGGAAGGCAAACCCTTGCCACTGAACCTCGAAGGACTTGCAGTTTTTCACTGCGGACCCGTGGTAGCCAAAGACGGAGACAAGTGGATCGCGGTGGCAGCAGGCCCAACAACGAGCACGCGCATGGACATCTTTGAAGATGAATTTATCAAAGACTTCAAAGTTCGGGTGATCATAGGCAAAGGCGGCATGGGCAAGAAGACAACCGACGCTATGGCGAAGTACGGAGCCGTCTATGGAGCATTTACAGGCGGGGCCGCAGTGTTGGCTGCAAGGGCCATAAAAAATGTCAAGAGCGTTGAATGGTACGACTTGGGAATGCCTGAAGCCATGTGGGTTTTCGAAGTTGAAGAGTTTGGACCCTTGGTGGTTGCCATCGATTCACATGGGAATAATCTCTTCACTGATGTTCAGAAGAGCGTAGAAGAGAGCAAGCAGAAGATCTATCAGAAGCTGGGCATAACTTCATAGCTTCAACAATCGTTTTTCTATTTTTTTCTTTATGTATGTTTGTCATTGATAAGTATTGAACATTCTGTTTCGTGTATAAGAAGATTTAATATTCTACGCCTTCGATTAAGAGAATGGGATACAACGAATGTTCAAAACCCTGAGAGACAAAATCACCCTGTCAGGCACAATTGTGCTGATGGTGGGCGTAGCACTGCTGATATTCACCTTCGCAAGTGCATATGGCTTCCTAACACAAGGCCTGTCAATAATCACATCCGGCGATCTTGTAAGAACGTTTGGCGAAGCACTGGCTCCGCTCATAACAACATCAATACGCATAATGTATCTAGGCATAATGGGTTGGGTTGGTTCAATCCTAACGATAAGAGGAGTGACCATACTGTCGCAAGCACGTCAAACAACGGTTGTTCCTGAAGAAGTGGAAATGGCGGGCGTCAAACAAAAACCGCAGCTCACTCAGAAGCAAGAGAAAGAAGAAAAAATACAGAAACCCGAAAGTGAAGGAAAGAGGCCAGAAGCCAAGCCCTCCGAAATTGAGCCTAAAGAGGTAAAACCAGAGGAAACAAAACCAAAAGAAATAAAGCCTTATGAACCAGAGATCATTATTCTCAACCCTGAACCTATACAGCAGACAGCGCAGAAACCGCAGCAACCTCAAAAGGAAGAGAAGCAAGCCTCGTCATGACTTCTTTCGTAGACAACGATTAACAACGCGGAAGTGTCATAGTCATGATTGTCCCGATCAAAATCATAGGTATCGTTGGGGCTGTCTGTTGGATCATCCTCATCGCTTTCTCCGCCTCAGCGATCTATTCCATGAAAGACATTCAGTTCAGTCTAGGACAACCACAAATTAGCATAATTGAGAACAGCGAACTGCTGTTTTCTTTTCCGTTATCGCTCACAAACACAGGCTTCTACAACTTGAGACATTTCAATTTGTACACAGGCATCATGAACAAGGATGGTTCTGAGGTGGCAAGAGGTTTCACTCTCATACCGATCATTGCGCAGGGCCAAACGATAAACACCACGCACGATATGAAATTGAACTCCACCGCGCTATTCGGCTTCAATCAGGATCTTTTGTTCAATGACTCAGAGTTAAGAGTCAACGAAACGGCTAGCATGAATGCTGCAGAAGTGGTTCCGATTCAGGCTTCATCGTATCTTTCTGTGCCGTGGGGGGCGCCACTCTATAATTTGATGTTCCGCACACCCGAGGTCTTGGTCTACAACGCAACTCATTTGTTGACCAACATAAAATTCAGTTTTGAAAACCATGCACTCTTTGGTTTCACTGGGTCATTGAGAATTCGAATTTACAGCGACGCTGGGGTGCCTATCGGTGGAGGAAAAACTATCATAGACGCCTCTCCACGTTCGCCCTACTCTGGGAACATAGAAATCTACGCATCATCTAGGACGGTAACCAGAGTCCATTTTGAAGTGCTTCTCACCACGCAGTTTTTCAAATACGGTCCACTGGAGATTGTCTATGGAAGCTAAAGAAACCTTTGACGTGAAAAAGGGAATTCGCAAGAACATATCTAGGCTATTGAAAACAACGGTCAAAGTCATATTAGCCATCATAGTCTATGTTCTTCTCTCGCAGGTTCTGGCGCCAGCTTCCGTGTTCATTCCTGGTCTGCAAGACATGATTGCGACATTCCTATTGGTTTACGTCGCGCTGATGGTGGTGAGTGATTTGTTCTCTGGGACGATTTTCCAGCATTTTTTCAGCGGAGCAAAATCCTTGTTCGTTATTGCCTATCTGATCTTTTCCTTGAACAGTGGATTGCTGGACTATACTTTCGGAAATGTGAATCTGATTTTAGACGTTCGGCTTTTTCTAATTGTGGCTATGTTGTTGGAACTGGTGGGATTCGCGAAGTCCATGATGCAGGCAGTGAATTTTGTGAGTGAAAAAGTTGAGCTTGCAGCCGTCTGAACGTCCCTCAATATTATTTACAATTTTACGTTCATGACAAAGGCGTCTTCTCCATCCGCATAATAACCGTGTATCGTGCGGGCGACGTCGAATCCGAGTTTCTTGTACAGGGTTACTGCTTCTTGGTTGGTGACTCTGACTTCTAGGTAGCATTGTTTTGCGTTGTACTTTCGCATGCCCTCCATGGCTTGAATTACGAGAGTTTGTCCTATGCCTTTTCGTCTGTGTTCCGGTAGAACGGCAACGGAAACGATGTGCCCTTTCTTCACAAGACCGCTCAGACCTATGCTTGAAAGGCCTACTTCGACCCGGCACATGATGTAGCCAACGATTTTTTCTTCCACTTGAGCGGTGAGAAAGGTTTCAGGGTGGCGACGGAAAAGATCGACGAAAAAGATGTCTGTATAGTTTTCCGGGAGACATGTTTGATTGATCTGGGTGACGCTTGGCAGGTCGTTCATGGTGAATTTGCGTAGTTTGTAGGTGTCCTGCAATTCTTTTTTCCTCGTTCAGTGTCAGAGCCTAGACTTCGAGGTGGCTTAAACACTTTTCCCAAGTTGATGCTATTTCACGTATGGTTCGTCTATCCAGACTTTCGTTCCAGTTGTATCCAAGCCAACCCTTAATCCGACAGGAAGTGGAACGTTGGGGGTGTAGTGGCCGAAATCCATGTTTGCGATTATCGGAAAATCATATTCTCTAGCTGCGTCTAAGATCACTTTCTTGACTTCACCGGTCATGTCGCGGACTTTGCCTGGAGAGTCTGGTTCTTCACCTCGGATCTTGCCAATCAGCATGCCTCTGGTCTTCTCAAACAGGCCAGTTTCCCTCAACTGGGTCAGGTCTTGGTCTATTTTGTCAAGCGGTTTTGCTGTGCATTCCCAGAAGAATACTATTGGTTCGTCAATTTCAGGGAAGTATGAAGTCGCGAGCAACGTCTGCAACGAGGGTATGTTTCCGCCAAAGAGTCTGGCCTGTGCTTTGCCTTCTCGCCAGACTTCCCATTTCGTGAATTTTGGCAACGGTCCAAGCGGAGATGTGTTCTTTGTAACTTTGAAGAAGAGACCCGTTTCATACAGAGCTTCGCTGCTCTTCATGTCTGCTCCGAAACCGAAGACTATGTCCGTCTGATGTAGGCAGCTGAGACCTGTCTTGGCCAGGAAGGCCGTGTGAAAGGTTGTGATGTCGCTCATGCCAGAAAATATTTTTGGATTACTCTTTATTGAGGCATAATCTAGATAGCGGAGAGTCTGAATCGCGACTTGCCCGCCCATGGCACATATTATGGCTTTCACTTCTCCGTCTGCAAACATGTCGTTTATGTCTTCGGCTCTTTGAAGGCTAGTTCCTGCCATGTAATCCCATCGTGAAAGTTTCACTGTCTTGCCTTCTTTGACTTGGAAGCCAAAGGCTTTCAGATTTCGTATTCCTTGGTCATACATCGTTTGAAAACGTTGAACTGGATGGGAAGGCGCAATTACGCCTATGGTGTCACCGTCATTAAGTTTGGGGGGTTTTAACACTTTCACCAGGCTGCTCCTCCTCCGCCAACACACGTATTTCTGGCAAAGTGTAGTTTCCATAGGGCATAGTCCATACTCTCGCGTTCTTTCCTGCAATATTGAACGCTTGATTCAGAGCATCGTTTACGGCTCTCGCAGTCTTCAGTTTGAAAACTGAAGTGGCATAATAGTCAGGCATGGATGAAACTAGGATTATCTGGGCCTTCTGCAGCGCTTTTAGATAATAGTACGCCTTCGATCCGCCGATGAGAAAGTTGTGCTTGATTTCTCGTTCTATGATCTTTAGGTCGCCGTATTTGACCATCCAGTCATAGAAATCTTGGTTCCCGTGACCATCCGGAAGTTCGGCGACGAGCACTATGATTCCGCCGCGTTTGACCACTTCCAAGGCGTTGTCAACGGCCTTGTAGGCTTGGAAAAGATTGAGATCTGCGGGGTTTCCACCCGGGCTGACTACGACGATGTCTGCGCGGCGGTCGACTTGAACGCGGTACATTTCGTCGACGAGTCTGACTCCTTCGTAGAACACGTGATCTAGGTCGCCTGCAAAAGCCTTAACAACGTCATGCTTGGTGTTGATGACGACGTTGAGTGCGAAATCTACTCGAACCATTTTGGCGGCTTCGACCATGTCTTCGTGGACTGGGTTCTCGTCGAGAATGCCGGTCTTTGAATGTGGATCAAGGAGTAGAGTGTGGTTGTGCTTAATTGTTTCTTCGCCGGAGATTCCGGGGACAATGCTTTTTCTTCCGCCGCCGTATCCGGCGAAATAGTGGAGGCATATGTCTCCTGTGAGAATGCGCACGTCTGCTTCCATGAAGGTGCGGTTCAGCAGGACTTTTGTGCCGAATTTGCGGGTTGTTCCTATGTCGACAAGGTCTTTGGCCTTGGAATCGTGGTTCGTAGTTTTTATGCGGTTAGGTATTGTTTCGCCTAGGAGTTTGAGGGCTTCGTCGTGAGTGACAGGTCGGTGTGCTCCGCATGCAAAAATGATCGTAATGTTTTCGTCTTTTGCTCCTGCAGCGTTGAGTTCGTCAAGAAGTAAAGGGACCATTAATTGACTTGGGGCTGGTCTTGTCACGTCGTCTACGACTATTGCCACTTTGCTTTCTGGTTTTACGATTTCGCCTAGTTTTTTTGAGCCTAGTGGTTCTTTGAGGGCTCTTTCTATTTCGGCTTGTGGGTCTTGTGCTCTGGGTTTCTCCTTGGGCTCTATGGAGCCTAGGAAATTTCGTGTTGGGACTCTGACGCAGACTTCTGATTTTCCGTAGGGTAGCCAAGCGTCGACCATTTGTCTTCACTTGAATAGTGAGACACTTGGCCAGAATTATTAAGTCTTGTCTAGTGCGGGGGTTTGATGGAGGAAGTGATTGGTGTGTTGTCGGGTTTTGATGTTGGAATAAGTTCTTAAGATGCAAGCGTGCTAATTATCAGAGGTTGAGGAATCAAGCATGTCGATAAGTAGAACTCCTTCGAAGAGTGAGATTTATTTTGTCTGGTTTAACAAGTACGCTGGAGTCACGATTAAGACGCCGTCTAAGACGATTGTTGTGGATCCGGTTGATGTTAAGCCTCGGGATTTCAAGACTATTGATGCGGTTTTGGTGTCTCATGAGCATTATGATCATTTGGATCAGCCTCTTGTGGCGGAGCTTCATAAGTTGACGCAGTGCATGGTGGTGGCGGATCCGACGTCTGCGAGGAGGCTGAAGAATGTCATTACTCCTGACAAGCTGCATGAGGTTCAACCTGGTTCCGAAATGAAGATCGGTGAAGTATCGGTGAAGGTTGAGAAGAGTAATCATCCGCCGGCTGCGACGCCTGTGAGCTTTGTTATCACGAGTGAGGATGGTGTGAAGGTGTTTCACACGGCGGACAGTCTGCCTTTCCCGGAGATGGTGGCGATCGGTGAGAGGGAGAAGTTGGATTTGGTTTTCTGCACGGTCGGGATTGCGCCGGGGGCCTCGCCTGAGGCTGGGGTGGATATTGCGAGGTTGACGAAGCCGAAGGTTGCTGCGCCTTATCATACGGGTTCGGTTTCGGATCAGAAGAAGTTTGCTGAGCTGCTTAAGAAGGAGTTGCCTAGGATTACGTGTTTGATCCCTGAGACGGGTAAGATTTATCAGGTTTCTAAGAAGGCGTGATAGGGTTGCCTTTGGAAAAGAAGAATGAGGGTTTGAAGATTGAGGTTGCTAAGGTTCTTGATCGTATTGGGGCTTTGAAGTTTGGTGCGTTTAAGCTGACGAGCGGGAAGATGAGTCCGTATTACATTGATCTTAGGATTGTTCCGAGTTTTCCTGATTCTTTTCAGAGGGTTTGTGATTGTTATGTTCGGTTCATCAAGAGTGAGGTTGGATTGGGCAACGTGGACAGGATAGCGGGGATTCCTGTTTCGGGGATTCCTTTTGCTTCTGTTGTGGCTTTGAGCCTGAGGAAGCCATTTTTGTATGTTCGGGGTGGTGCTCGTCATCATGGCAGGGAGAGGAGGATAGAGGGAGTTATTGCTCCTGGGAACCATGTTTTGTTGCTTGATGATTTGGTTACTACGGGGCTTTCTCTTGTTAAGGCTGCGAAGGCGATTGTGGCTGAGGGTGGGGTGGTTTCTGATTGTGTTGTGCTGATTGATAGGCAGGAAGGTGGGAGGGAGAAGCTTGGGAAGAGTGGTGTTTGTCTTCATGCGTTCTTGAGTATAACGGACATTGCGAGTGCGTTGCATGAGTTGGGGACGATTGATGAGGTTCAGTTGAAGACTATTTTGAGGCAGGTTAAGAAAAAATCAGATTAGGTAGAATCAAAAAGTTGGTTACGTGGGTTATTCGTAGAATATTAGGGTTTGTTCTTCTAGGATCTTGTGGAGTTTATAAACTGCGTCAAAGACGTCCTGTTCTTTTTTGGCGCCTGTGCAGACGAGTTTGCCGCTTGCGAATAGTAGTATGACGACTTTGGGTTCGTCCATTCCGTATATTAAACCTGGGAATTGTTCTGGTTCGTACATTGTTTTGCTGAGTGTGTATGCGGCTTTTTCGAGGTCCATCATGCCTCCGAGGCTTGCTGAGGCGACTATGTTTTGTATTTTCAGTTCGGGTTTGCTTATTATTATGATTCCGCCTTTTTTGAGTTCTTTGACTACTTTCATTACTGCTCGGCGGGATTCTTTTTCGGATTTTGCGCCTGTGCAGACCATTTTTCCTCAGTTGAAGATGAGTGTGGCGGTTTTGGGCCTTTTGAGTCTGAAGACGAGGCCTGGGAATTGTTCGGGTCGGTATTCGACGCCTGGATAGCTTTTGACAACGGCGTTTAGGTCGACTTTTTGGTTGAGGGTGGCGGAGGCGACGACGTTTTCGATCTTTATTATGGCTTTGCTTTTGGGCATTGGTTTCACTTCTTATTGCTCATTTGCTTAAATACCCTTTATAAAGCCTTGCGTTTCGCGCTTAGATTGTGGTTTGATTTTGGGGTAACACTGTGGGCCTTCATTATGGACTGTCCAACATGGATTTTGGTTGAAAAACAGCCAAAAACACCCTACCCCCCTCCCCCTAGTTTTTTTCCGTCTAAGGTAACGTGCGCGAGTCTGATAGGAGGCTTTCAGGCAGGGCTTGCCGTGCTTTTTGTGCGACTTCTATGTTGAAATTTCAAGAATTGCGACCGGAAACAGGGTTAGAGCGATTGCGTGTCCAGTCATAGCGCAGAATGTTGTTGTGTTTGGTTTTTGAGTTTTTATGTTGTTTTTCCGTAGTTGCCTGCAAGTATGATGGCGTCGTATATGTCGACCACGTTGTGGTTGTTGATGTCTGCATTGGCGTTCCAGCGCGCGCTACTTTGCCCCAACCAACCAAAACGACGACCTGATTCAAGGAAAGAAGGGAATACCTGCCAAGGTAGTGGCCCTAATCGGGTTTTGGGCTATTTTGTTCTATCTTAATAGCGCGTGCGTACTCTGAGCTTTTCAACCT
>Ga0315285_10004785_pt1 | contig 14029 bp, 15 predicted proteins | sample YL17G09_36_MG_FD_203698 | JGI IMG/M metagenome (GOLD analysis project Ga0315285, IMG submission 203698) | Sediment microbial communities from Yellowstone Lake, YNP, Wyoming, USA - YL17G09_36 | ecosystem: Environmental > Aquatic > Freshwater > Lake > Sediment | place: USA: Wyoming | collected...
GCTGTTTGCCCATTCCTTTGGCAGATACAGCTGTATGCCAACAGGCCAGGAGAGGAAATCGCTGTTCCTCTTCCCGGGCAGAACGTAGAGGCAGCTGACAGCCGCCTGACAGTTTGCTGCGTCTCCGACCTGTCCGCTGTACTGTTGAATCACCCCGACGCTCTTCTCCCCCCTCTTCAGGATGCTCGTGTCGTCCAGGACGAGGACGCCTTCCGGACCGCTGATCCCCCTCTCCATCATGATCCTGATGTTGGTGCGGGCGACCTCCTCGTCGTCCCAGGGGGAGTCTGTGACGAACTGTTGAAGCACGTTCGGATCGACACCGATTCTATTGGCCATTGGAGCCATGCTCCTCCTGACTCCGGGAAGGAGAAGCGCGCGCAGGTATCCCTTCCCGGCTTCTTGAGTGTTTTTCTTCCTGACCCACCTTCTACCCGAGGGATTGCATCCCCAGCAGCGGAGAAACCCGTCAGCGAAGATGTCGAGTTCTCCATTTGATTGACCCCTTCCGACATTGTCCATAGTGCGTCCCAACGTCAGAAAAGGTCAGGCCATCTATAACAAACATAGTAGCAAGAGCCGATTGGCCTCTGGGTCACGAGGCTCGTGAAGGCCATTCGCAAGAACTAAGACGATGGAGCGTGATAGAGGGCCGAAGTGGTCGCGATGGCAAACAAGAAGCAAGCAGCGAGAAGGAGCGCGGGTGGGAGAGATTCTCCAGCTCAGACTGGTCGGACTGCGCAGGAACTATCCGAGAGCTACAACAGGTTCTTCCGGGTCTGGTCCGGCATGAGCCAAGACATGGGGAACCAGGTAGGCCAGAACCTGAAGAAGCGGCAGGCGACGTACGACGACTTCTTCGGGCGGTGGAACAAGCTCTCCGCCGAGGTCGGCAGCCGCCTGAGCAGGGAGCGCGCGAATGAAGGCGTGAGGGAGTTCTACGACGTCTGGAAGAACTACGCCAGCAAGATGGGTCCGAGACTGCAGAAGGCCGTGACCGAGGGCCTGCAGGGATACGACACCGTCACTCAGAGCCTCGACAAGTACACGCGGAAGATGAAAGAGCGGGCGCAAGGTCTCCTCGCCAAGCCTGAGGAACCGCGCAGCCTCGATGATCTCTACGGTGCCTGGCAGGAGTTCGGGACGTCCACCAGGAAACAGATGCAAGGCGCGATGGGCCAGGGATTGGTGGAGGCTGACGAGTTGACCAGGACATGGCTCGACTTCAGCAACCGCATGGATAAGCTGGTCTCAGATGTCGGCGGACAGGGCGCGGACTACGCCGATCTCGCGGAGCTCTGGCAGAAGTTCTCCAAGGAAATCGGGGGCTCTCTGATGTCCGTTGTGAACGGAACGGGCAAGGACATGGACAGTCTCCAGAAGACCTGGAACGACTACCACTCCAAGGTCGAGCGGGAGATGGTGCAGCTCGCCAGCGACGTCGGTATGAACTACCAGCAGCTCTACATTCGGTTCTTCGAGCAGCAGAGCGAGGCGTTGAACAGCCTCGGGCAGTGGTGGCAGACCGCGGTCGAAACGACGAGAAAGCAGCTCGGCGACATGCAGCGCAAGCCGCAGGAACGTGAGAAGAGGCCCGGAGAGACGAGACGCTGATATCGCTGCGTCACCTTCGGAAATCGCAAGCCGGAGCACTACCTTCCGGTGACAGTCGGGAGACCGATATGCAACCTCACTGATTAGCCCCGGCGATCACCCGCGATTCTTCTTGCCCACAACCGTCCGATGCCCCCGCCAACAAGTCTCGGAATCGCTCCGTCCGGAGCGGAGACTCTCGCCACCGCCAAGACCTACTACAACGATGGAACCGGACCCATAACCCAGTCCTGGCGGGACTTACCGATTCATCGCGACCGACTCCGCTCAGCGCATCCTCCTCATGGCGGGTGATTACAGCCTGAGGCCGACCGTGATAGACGATAACGGCGGTACCTCGGAAGTCGTGATCGTCCCGGTCATCCGTTGAGAGCGGGAGCACCGCCATAATCAGAACATGACTGGACAGTGAACCCTCTTCCCCTTTGGCTCCTCGCGCTCCTGCCGCGGCTGGCCCAGCCAGCTGCGGACCCCCGTTGCAGTAATCACAATCGCATCATCAATATCCTCGATTATCGCTACTCGACTAGCAATTCCCGGCCATACACCTTCCGCAGGAAGTCCGTCGAGAGACGATGCCTCCGGCCACGCTTCTCCTCCTCGGAGAATATCGACATCGTCTGCTGCCGGCCAATACGGGGCGATGGAGACCAGAAACGCGGGGAAGTGCATCGATGCGGCGGTTGGAGTCCTTGGCCTCTTCAGAAGCGGCACTGCCCGATGAGTTCTTCCGTGATCTGCGTCCTCTCGTCGAACGCGAGGAGGAGCTCGCGATGACATGAATTCCTGGAGAAGAAAAGGTGAGTGAGCACGCCGGCATCCTTGGCTGCCTGGACCGCGGGGACGAAGTCGCTGTCGCCCGTGACCACGACCGCCTTCTGTATCTGGTGATCCCAACTCATCCTCACGAGATCCACGGAAAGCAGGACGTCGACGCGCTTCTGCTCGAACGAGGCTCCTTTTCTTGCGAGGCGACCGAAGCGAACCTCGAACCTAGGAAGGCACTGCAGTTTGTTGATCCATTTCTGCGCACGCTCGTATCGCTCTGACTCCTTCCGCGTCGGGGGGTTTCCTTGGAAAGGCATACAGTAGTAGAGGTATGTCCTGAGCCGTTCGTAATCTGGCCCGACGAGGAGGTCTGAGAATTTCCTGAAGTCGAGTCTCGCCTCATCGAATTCATGCTTGAGTATCATCGCCAAGTATCCATTGTCGATGAATACAGCTGCTCGCATATCGTTCATCTATTCGCATCCCATCTCATTGCATATAGGAACCTGCAGTTCCCTCGGGAACAGCAGGGCGTATTTCGAGGATAAGATGGTTCTCCGGTATATGAATACTTTGTGCAGAGTTATGGAATCCAGAAGCGAGTGAGATAATCGGGACGCGCGGAGACTCATCAGCTCGGCGACTTTGGCGGCGACTCGCTCGGTTCCTCTGTCTCCTCTTCTTCCGCCTTCGGCTCCTCGGCGGCGGGCACCGCATCTTCCTTTCTCTTCCTTCTCATCGAGATCAAGATGACGACCGCCGCGAGGACCGCGACCACTATCACGATGGCCAGCACTACGTAGATATCGAGACCCATCAGCTCTCCTCCCGCATTCACCGAGAAGGAGTGCTCTCCCGTCTGCGGATGGCGGGCTTCGTTGCCCCAGTCGTCTGTCGCGTTGATGTAGTAATAGACCGTGCCCGGCTCCGATTGGGCAGGTATGGTGGCCTCGTATGTGTCGCCAGTTGTTTTGATCATCCTGACTTCCACGAATGTCGATGCACCCACCGCCATGTAGTGCAGATAGACGACTTTCACACCCGTGTCATCGTTGACGTTGGCGGTGATGATGATCGCCTCGTTGACGAGGACATCGCCGTGAGGAGTGTGCGTGATGATTGGCGGGGTGTCCCGAGGGGCCATTAGCGGATACCTGTCTCGGCTGTCAGTGTCGATCAAGTACGCGCTGTCCCCGATTCCGTCCGATCCTGGCCGATCTTGGTTTGGACCGCCGAATTGATCAACGCCCATGTAGTTTGACCAGTAGTTCCCGCCACTGGGATAGCCGTCGTCCCAAGAGTTATCCGCACCCATGTTATCGTAGGACTGGTTGACGTTGTTGACTATGTTATTGTGATGGACTGTGGTATTGGTCGAGTAGTAGAGATAGATGCCTTCGCTGTTGTTGTAGACGCTGTTGTTCGAGATGGTTGTCTCGTCGCAGTAGCCGAGGAAGATTCCGTACGAGTCGCTGTCGGAGATGTTGTTGGCGGTAATTGCGAGGTTATTGGACCTTGCGGGGAAGACTCCCCATTCATTGCCGTTGAATCTGTTGGTCTTGATGGTCGCATTGTCGGAGTACGCGAGGAAGATGCCGTAGAGGCTGTCAGAGACGCTGCTGGTCTCGACAGTGGCCCCAGGTGCAAAGATCAACTCGATGCCCGCGTCGGTGCCTGCTATCGTGAGATTCGATATCTTGACGTCGCTGCAGTTGGCGACCAGGATCTGGCCGGCCTGGATGCCGTTGATGTCGAGTCCACTGCAATCCTTGTAGTAGTAGATGGGCAATCCGCTCACGAGGTTGTCCGGGGTGATCGTGTGCGAGTTGAAGTCGGGGACGACGAAGCTATCCAAGTAGACACCGTCGTCGATGAACTCGTTGGCTCTGACGACGGCGCTTTCCGAATGACGGAGCCGGATACCATCGAGGCTGTTGTTCGAGATTGTGTTGCCGGTGATGGTGGCGCCGTCGGACTCATCCACCCAGATACCCCGATTGTTGCCTGTGATGTTGTTTGCGGTGAAGACGTTGTTGTCTGAATAGTAGACATGGATGCCGTTCTCCCTGTTGTTCGTCACATCGTTGGCGGTGATATTGATGTTCACGGAAAAGCCTAAAGATATGCCCCAGAGATTGTCGGTGATGACGTTGGACCTAATCGTGTCGTTGTTCGACTCACCAAGGCTAATCCCAATGCCCTCGCCCGACAGGAGCGAGTCCTCGATGCTTCCATTCGACACGAACGCCAGGACGATGTCGTCGTAGTCTCTGAAGCCGGAATGCACATAGACGTCGCGGATGACAAAGTGAGCGTCCGTATTCCAGATCGCTATCCCATGCGCCGTGGAGGCGTCGATTTCCCAACCCTCTATGATGAATGGATCTGCGGGCGTGCCGCTGCCTCCTGTGACCCCGTTGGCGGGAGTGAAGCCCGCGTTGCCATTGATGTAGATTGGGACATGGGGTGTGTAGGCAGACGCCACCTCGGGCACCGAGACCAGGACAGCCAAGCAGCTCCCGACAAAGAATGAGAGCAGGACGCATGATTGAACCCTCTTCATCCCCTTCATCGCATGATCTCCATGAGCAGAGTTGCGGATGGCGGCCAGCCATAATAAAGATGAGTGCACAACAGGCATCGAGTTCACCCTACTGGGTCATCGATTTGCGGGAGTTGGCGGAACAGCGCGAGACTGCCTTCCAGCACGATGTCACTTCTTGCTCGCTGCCTGGCTCTTCGGCGCGATCGTCTCGATGTCACCCATGTATGGCCTGAGCACAGGCGGGACCTCGAGCGATCCATCCGCCCTCTGGTAGTTCTCGAATATCGCCCTCAGGGCCCTCGACGTCGCGATGGCGGTGCTGTTGAGTGTGTGCAGGAACCTCTTCTCCCCGCCGACCTTCCCACACCTGACGTTCAGCCTGCGCGCCTGGTAGTCCGTGCAGTTGCTGCAGGAGACGACCTCCCCGTACGACTTCGTGCGGGGGAACCACGCCTCGATATCGTACTTCTTGGCGGCTATGGTCCCGATGTCCCCAGTGCAGACGTTCACCACCCTGTAGGGGAGGTTGAGCTGCTGGAAGAGCGCCTCCGCGTTGGACAGGAGCTCCTCGTGCATCTGCCAGCTGTCCTCCGGCCTGCAGAAGACGAACTGCTCCACCTTGTTGAACTGGTGAATCCTGAAGAGGCCTTTCGTGTCGACACCGTGCGCCCCTATCTCCTTCCTGAAGTTCGTCGAATATCCAGCGAACTTCATCGGCAGGAGGTCCTCGTCGATTATCTCTCCCTGGTACATCGCGCCGATCGGGTGCTCTGAAGTCGCGATGAGGTACAGGTCCTCTCCCTCGATTTTGTACATCATGCTCTCGAAGTCGCCGAGGTCCACGACGCCCTCATACGGTCCGCGGCGGAGCATGTATGGCGGGAGCACAGGCGTATAGCCCTTCTTCACGAGGTAATCAAAGGCGAACTGCACGATCGCGATGTCCATCAGCGCGAGCGGGCCCATGAGGTAGAAGAACCCCGCTCCCGCCACCTTCCTCGCGCGCTCGAAGTCCGCGACGCCGAGGTGCTCCATGAACTCGCCGTGCGGCATCAGCTCGAACGACGGGACCTTCGGCTCGCCCCACGTCTTGACCTCGACGTTGTCCGCGTCAGAGGCCCCGATGGGGACTGACTCGTGGAGGATGTTGGGGAGGCGCATCAGCCCGCGCGTGATCTTCTCCTTGAGGGCATCGACCTCCTTCTCCGCCTTCTCGATCTCCAGGGGCAGGCGGGCGGCTTCCTCCACCTTCGCCTTCACGTCCTGCCCGGCCTTCTTGAGGTTCGCGACCTCCTTAGTGAGCTCGTTGCGCTTGCGGCGGATATCCTCGACCAGTTTCAGCTCCGCCCGCCATTCCTCGTCCCAGGTGATGACGTGCTCGAGGAGTTGCATCTTCTCCGAAGCGCCACGCTTCTCGAGGTCCTGCCGGATGATGTCAGGCTTTTCCCTGACGAGCTTGATGTCTAGCATTCCGAGACCGGAGAAACGTCAGTCTATAAGTAAACTTGTTGGCGGTTCGCGGGAGGCGAGAGACGTGGCCATCCACCGCAAGAACCGGCGTGAGCGTTTACCCAATATGTATAAATAGAGTCGGCGGAATCGACTCTTTCACATGGCTGAGAAGAAGACTAGGACCACCGCCAAGAAGGTCAAGGACAAGTGGAAGTCGAAGAGCTGGTACTCAATCCTCGCCCCTGACATGTTCAACCGCATGACGATAGGCGAGACCTTGACCGACGACCCGGCGAAGCTGCCCGGCCGCATAACCCAGGCGACCGCCCAGGACCTGACCGGGGACTTCAGCAAGATGCACATCAAGCTCATGCTCAAGGCGTTCGACGTCAGGGGCAACGAGATCTTCACTCAGTTCGTCGGGCACGACATGACCTCGGACTACATCAGGAGGCTCACGAGGCGCAAGAGGACCAGGACCGATTCCGTGATCGAGGTCGTCACCAAGGACAACTGGAAGGTCAGGGTGAAGCCGATGGTCATCACCGACAGGAGAATCCAGTCGGCCAAGCAGACCGCCATCAGGGCGATCATGGTTAGGACCGTCAAGGAAATAGGCGGGAGGGGCACGATCGGCGACCTGGTGAGGGTGATGATATCGGGCGAGCTCTCGAAGGAGATCGCGCAGGCATGCAAGAAGGTTCAGCCGATTTCCCGCGTAGAGATCAGGAAGTCGGAGGTCATCAGGATGGGCACGATACCGGAGCCCTCACCTCCAGCGCCGCCGCCCGAGGGCGCCGCGGAAGTCGAGGCGCCGGCGCCTCCTCCGCCGCCACCGGAGACTCCGCCACCGCCGCCGGAGCCCGCGCCTGAGGAGATTATCGATGAGGAGCCTGAGAGTTGAAAGTCGGGGTGGCTCAGCCTGGTGGAGCGTCGGACTCATAGGGTACGCTTCTGAAGAGGCGCTCCTGGGGCATCCGGAGGTCGCGGGTTCGAACCCCGCCCCCGACACCTAACGCTGTTCACTCCCATCATGCGGGAGAGCATTCTCCTCCCGCAATCCGGCCACCGTTGTCGCCGACTCATCGCGGCGGCAGGTTCCTCGTCTTCTTCCTCGAGGCCGCGACGACGACCACCGCCACGACCACGATTATGATCATGATCAGCAACAACAGCCCCGCAATCGCGGCGAAGTTGGGCGTCGATGCCGTCGTCGGCGGCGCCATGTACGCCGTGTAGACGGGGTCGTGCTCCACCCTGTAGCCGTCCCAGCGCGGGAAAGAGACCGCGTACCAGAGAGTGGACGTCAGGAACTCGTGCCCTCCGGTGAGGAACAGGTCGAGGGGCCCGTCGTACCTCGCCTGCAGGTCAGGGCTCAGTGCGTACGCCATCGTCGCCATGACCCCCAGGCTGAACGCGCCCTGCCATGCCACGAGGAGGCGGTCCACGAACGTCGCCCTGACTATCAGGTTGCGGGCGTCGTCCCCAGCGCAGATCGTCGCGCCGGACGTCTCGTTGATCAGGTCGAACTTGCCGCGGAACCCGACGTCGAAGACCCTTCTCGGAGGACTGCCCACCTTGAGGTTCAGGTCCTCTCCGACCTGGTGCTGGATGTCCGTGTCGATCGTGTGCCCGGTCTGGTTGCCCAGGACCTGGTATGTCGAGCCGAACATCGCCACGTAATGCACCGCGGCTATGCCCCAGTTGTCCGGGATCAGCTGCGGGTTGACCTCGATGCCCCAGAGCCAGAGCTTCGTGACCTGGCCCAGGGTGTAGAACGTCTGCGCGGTCAGGGTGTTGTTCGCGCCGAACCTGATGTCGTAGGTGACCGACAGCTCGCTGAACCTCGCGATGTACAGGGGATAGACGGTGCTCAGGAGCAGCGCCCACGGGTTGCTCGCGTCGATAATCTTGGCGTACAGGTTGGTGTACCGCATGCCGAACTGGTAGTGCCCGTCGCCGAGCTTCTCTGCGGGAATCGGGGTGACATCAGGCACATAGTTCCCGCCGGTCAAGGTCCCCCCGACACCGAAGGGCACGACGTAGTACACATCCTCGTAGCCGGGGTCGGGCATCCCGTTCTCTCCGGGACCGGTGCCGTTGTAGGTGTCGTCGAACGCCATCAGGAACGCGAGGACCGCACCGATGAAGATGTCCCTGTTCTCGGGACTCTTGTAGTGCATCCCGAACAGCTGATAGGGGAGCGTGGAGACGTTGCCGTCCTTCTCGTACGTCTTGAACGCGAGGAGGAACGCCTGGGCGTCATCGTGGTTCACGTAGGACATGGTCATGTTCGTCGTCGCACCGTTCGAGGTGTTCGACATGTCCGCCGTCCAGTACTCCTCCGTGAGGTAGTGCCCGGTGATCGCATACTCGTCGCCCGTGTGCCATGTCTCAGGTATCGGCGCCCGCGCCCTCGGCGCGAGCAGCGCGACACCGATCAGGGACAGCACGACTGCAATAGCCGCAACCTTGACTTTCATCTCGTCACCATCCGGCGATGCCGGAATCGGTCGAGATTTCGACTCGCGGACATAAGTGTTTCTATCTCCATATCATCGATGCGATTCATTGCGATGGGGCGCGGTCGGGACACCGCCGCCGGAGACGGCAGAGACGCCAGCCGAGGCGGGAGAGTATCTCGTGGAGGAGATGAGGCAGGTGACGGAAAGGATAATAGGGATCCCCGCCACGAGGTTCCAGGGGCTCTCGGCCAAGCAGCTGCATCTCGACCGCGACATGGTCCAGGATATAGAGACGCAACTGGCGGAATGGAGGAGCATCATCGGGACGGCTTAATCCGATAGGCTGCAGAGACACTTGGCGGGCGCGTCGGAGCAAAACTGACTTAGACTTGTTTCCGTTCCGGCCAAGTATGATTCCCTCAAAGGAGACCGCAAATCAGGACCCCGGCAAAGGCCTCTGGAAGCGACTTTACGGGATGATCTGGCTGAACGTCCTGACGTTCATCCTAGTGCCCTCGCTCCTCATACCCGGTGTGGTGCTGTCCAGTACAGAAGGGACCATCCTGACTGGGCTCCACATCCTGGTCGGCGCTGCCGTGCTAGGTCTGGCCATTTACAACATGACGAGCCTTGAGATGACAGAGTGCCCTGACAGGGTCAAGAGAATCTCCAAGGTGATTGTCGAGATGTCGGTGCTGGCGTCGATCCTTGGCGTAATCATAGCGGTCGGCCTCTGGGATCTGCAGGACTTCTGTTCGCTCGACTTGATCAGGCTGATGCACCTTGTGACCAGCCTCGCCATCATCACGCAGGCGACGTCCGTCGCGACGGGCTACGACATGTGGGAGGAGAAGGAGTTCGAGCCGAAGAAGATGGAAGCCAACCCGAAGCCTTCATAAACCCCCGCCGCTTGGCTACCTCCAATGGCCCGCTTCCCTGAGGCCGAGAAACGCCTCCTGGTCAAGAAGATCTGCATGAACTGCTACGCCAGGAATTCCATCAGGGCGACCCAGTGCCGGAAGTGCCGCAGCAAGGAGCTCCGCCTGAAGGCGAAGGAGCCGAGGCGGGAGTAGCGCTTTATTCTCTCCGCGATGGCGGAAGCGAATCGCATGCGAGCATTTAAGTATTTGTCGCGTAATAATTACGCGAATGACGCGCATGGAGAACCACTTGGCCAGGTTCCGCGAGTTCAAGAGATCCGCCGAGCTGTCAGAATCGGACGCCGTGAAGGTTGAATCCTGGTTCCTCGCCGCCTACCACGCCATAGAAGCGTGTGCGGCGAAACATCGAATACACATCCAGAAGCACCATCTCGTTCCCCGTGAACTCGAACGCAACCCCGCCATCCTCGGCGAGAGGACGAAGCAAGTAGCCGATGCGTTCCGCTATCTGGACTTCGAGGCGCGGGCCAAGTTCGTCTACGGCGGCTCAGGCAAGGCGTCAGACCTGACGCGCGCAAAGCGCAGCTTCGAGACCATCGAGTCGGCATGCGAGGATGTGCTCCGATGAATCCACGCAAGCACGACGAGGCGGTGGAGGCGATCCGGCAAGGCTTGTCCCGTCTGCGTGGAGTGCGATCGGTCGTCCTGTTTGGATCGACCGCCCATGGCTCGGCGACTGAGGAAAGCGACATCGACATCCTCGTTGACTGCGACCCGGCCGTCACCGATGCTGTCCGCAAGGTCCTCTACCGCATAAGCGCGCAGCACGAGGTCAACGTCAGCCCAGCATTCTATAGCGAGAAGGAAAGTGCGGAGTTCGACACCCAGTTCATGGAGTCCATACTCAGGCACGGAAAGCCTCTCGTGGGGGAACTGCCTCGGCTCAGCCCGCACGATCTCGACCTCCAGCCGCTGCGTCTCGTGAGTTACCAGATAGACGGACTCAGCCTCAGGAAGAAAGCCCAACTGCTGCGCATCCTGGACGGCTACCAGACCGAGAAGACGATCCGGCGCAAGAGATACGCGACGCAGAAAGACGGTTTCGTGAGAAAGGTGGGCGGCTGGCGGGCGGGTAGGGGAGCGGTCGTCGTTCCGGAGGAGGCGGTTCGGGAGCTGGACGCCATCCTTGAGGAGTTCGGGGCCACGCGCACCATGATTCCAATCTGGTGCCAGCGACCATGAGCGGCAAAGGATCCCCTCCTCCGGCAATCCCCTTCGACCCGCAATCGTGAGAAGAATCAATATCGATTGTGGACGATGGGGGTTCGTGCGGCTCACGGTTGACCATGCGATTCGCTTGGAATATCCGGGCCTTGCCGCGATTCTATTCGCGATAAACGGCGTGCACGTCGAGAAATCGCTCGACGACCTTGAACACTTCAAGTCCGAGGCGTTCCAGAGATTCAGGTCCACGTTGAGCCTCGAGACGCTAAAGGATGTCCCCGCGCTCAGGGCCTATCGTGACTTCTTCTGGCGGGTGGGGATCGACCCCACGAAGACCAGACCCGCCTCGGAGGCGCTGCTCAGGCGGGTGCTGCAGGGCAAGGACGTCCCGCGCATCAACACGCTCGTGGACGCTTACAACATCGCCTCGATGGAGACCCACGTGCCTCTGGCGGTGTTCGACGCCGCAAAGGTGGAGGGGGAATTGGTCATGCGGATGGCGGTGCCGGGAGAGGGATTCATGGGAATCGGCATGGCCAAACCGGAGATTCTCACCGGGAAGGAGGTCGTCGTCCAGGACGACCGGATGCTGACTGCGATTTACCCATACAGGGATGCAGATTTCTCGAAGGTCTCGGCGGAGACGAAGGATGTAATCATGATGGTCTGCGGAGTGCCCAGGATTGAACTCGCCCGCCTGGATGAGGCGAAGAGACTGTCTGCGCATTACGTCACGAGGTTCTGCGGCGGGTCGATCGCTGGAACCTAGCCCTCGAACTTGATCCGCATGGGCCTTCGTTATGTATTAAGAGGCAAGAACCCATTAGCCGATGGCGGAGGCGTCACATTGACTCGGGTTGTTGCCGTAAACGGTAGCCCTATGATGGATAAAGGGAACACGGAGCGGATATTGAGGCCGTTCCTCGAAGGCGCGAAGGAAGCCGGAGCCGAGGTCGAGGTATTCTACGCGAAGAAGCTTGACATCCAGCCATGCAGGGGAGAATTACTCTGCTGGGGCCGCAATCTGGGCAAGTGCCACATCAAGGACGACATGGAGAGCGTCTACCCTGCGCTCAGACGGGCGGACATCATGGTTCTGGCGACGCCGGTGTACATACCGCTGCCAGGCGAGATGCAGAATTTTCTCAATCGTCTGTGTCCGCTGGTCAATCCCGTCCTGACGAGGAAGAACGGCCGGACGCGCGCGAGGTTTCATTCCGATGTCAAGATCAAGAAGATAGTGCTTGTCTCCTCGGGCGGGTGGTGGGAGAAGGGGAACTTCGGGACCGTCCTGAGAATCGCGAAGGAAGTCGCAAAGGACTGCAACGTCGAGTTCGCCGGCGCTTTGCTCCGGCCGCACGCCCATTTGCTTGCGAAAGGGGGCCCAAGAGCCGTTCGAGTCTTGGCAGCTGCCAGAGACTCCGGCAGGGAACTCGTGGCATCGGGCAGGATTCCCAAGAGGCTGCTCGATTCGGTCGCGCGGCCTTTGATCAGCGAAGAAGACATGTGGAAGACATACAGATAGACTCCCCGCCCTACCCGGTCACGCAATCTCATCAGGGCTGCGTCACGCGAGCGTCTGGCAGTCACCGAACTTTCGCATCTCGTCGCGTGCTTCAAACAGGTTTATTGCGGGCGGCGTCCTGAGCCGTCTCGGATCATTATGCCGAGCCTCGACGACAAGAAATGGAGGAAGGAAATAGAGAGGATGAGAATCGAGAAGGATGAGTGGATGCGGATCAGCCCGAACTCACCGATTCCACATGACCTACGCCACCACATGAAGGATCTCGAGTACTTCCCGCCAGATCCGTCGTACGTTTTCGAACTCAAGCTGAACGTCTATCCGAACCCCGAGAAGCTGACGATGACGACGAGCAAGGGCAAGCAGAGGGACTACCTCCGGTACGGATACTTCGAGTTCCAGATAGAGGGGAAGACGCAGAAGCTGCAAGCGTACATGTCCATCCCAGTCCGCGAGCACCAGCACGAGGAGCAGCTCTTCGTCCCGTTCCGCGACTCCACCTCTGGAAAAGAGAGCTACGGGGCTGCACGGTACATCGACATGGAGCTCATTCCCTCCGCCGAGTTCGTCCTCGACTTCAACCTCGCATACAACCCATACTGCGCCTACAGCGACGACTACGTCTGCCCCTTCCCGCCGCAGGAGAACTGGCTGCAGGTGCCGATCATGGCGGGGGAGAAGAACTTCCCCAGGCCGGAACACTGAGGGATCCGATGGCGGTTAAGACGAAGAGGGCCGAGTTCCACATCTCAGGCTTTGACTGCGCGACCTGCACCAAGATAGTCGGGAAGGCGCTGGAGGGGCTGCCTGGTCTGACAGAAATCAATGTCAACTATGTCGTGAACAGGGGATACGTCGACTTCGATCCTGACCAAGTCAGCGAGCAGGAAATAGAGGACAGGCTGAAGGCAAAGACGAAGCTGCGCGTGGTCCGCAGGAAGAGCGGCTGATTCGCGAAAGGTTATTGCCGCACACGGTCTCCCCGCCACCGCCATGTTCGTCCATCAGGAAAAGCTCGGACGGATGAACAACTTCGGATACCTCGTCGCCGATGAGAAGTCCAAGCTAGCCGCGGTCATCGACCCCGCGGTCGATTCGCGACCGTTGCAAGCCTTGGCGGCGGAGAAAGGTTTCAAGATCATCTATATCCTGAACACCCATGACCATCAGGATCACACTGCGGACAACGAGAGACTGGCGCGAGAGACGGGAGCCAAGATTGCCGCGCACAGGCTCGCGAGGACAAGAAAGGACATCTCCCTCGAGGATGGCGATGTCCTGAAGATTGGCGAGCTGGAGCTGAAGGTGCTGCACACCCCTGGTCACTCAATCGAGTCCTGCTGCTTCATCGCTGGCGTGGCCCTGTTCACGGGCGACACGTTGTTCGTCGGGGAATGCGGGCGCACTGACCTGCCGAGGGGCGATGTGGAAGCGATGCACGACAGCCTGCGCCACAAGATCCGCTCCCTGGACGATGACTTGACGGTGTACCCAGGTCACGATTACGGGAAGAGGCAGTCATCGCCTTTGGGCTACGAGAAACGGCACAACTACA
>Ga0315285_10004786_pt1 | contig 14029 bp, 10 predicted proteins | sample YL17G09_36_MG_FD_203698 | JGI IMG/M metagenome (GOLD analysis project Ga0315285, IMG submission 203698) | Sediment microbial communities from Yellowstone Lake, YNP, Wyoming, USA - YL17G09_36 | ecosystem: Environmental > Aquatic > Freshwater > Lake > Sediment | place: USA: Wyoming | collected...
TGCAGCCTCCCGTAGGAGTCGGGGCAGTGTCTCAGTCCCCGTGTGGCTGACCACCCTCTCAGGCCAGCTACCCGTCAAAAGCCTTGGTAGGCCATTACCCTACCAACTAGCTGATAGGACGCGAGCTCATCCCTAAGCAATAACTCTTGCGAACCACCTTTACCACTTGCTGCTTTTGCAGCAAGTGACACATCGGGTATTACCCTCACTTTCGTAAGGCTATCCCCGACTTAGGGGTAAATTACTCACGTGTTACTCACCAGTCTGCCGCTATATTTTTTCCCTTACAAGTTCGGCCTTACGGCCTCACCAGCTTGGAAAAAAGTATCGCTCGACTTGCATGCCTAATCCACGCCGCCAGCGTTCACTCTGAGCCAGGATCAAACTCTCCAAAAAAATTTCGAAAGGTTTGTATAAAGGCTCTTTGATTATTTGTACCTCATGAATTGACCCTTTAGACATTTACATGTCTTCAGGGCCTCTCCTTGTAAATGCGCCTGCATTTACAAGGATCCACCGCGCATATACTTATGTATCTGCGCGGTTCGCTTGGCTATCCAATTGTCAAAAGAGCGAAGATCCTGTGCTCGCTTACGCTCGCACAGGATGTTTGCCTCATCGTAAACGAAAGGCAAACAAAAGGCGCCCCGACAACCATCGGGACGCCTCAAAAATCTAAAATAAGAGCGCCTTTAGTCGGAAAAAATCAACTACCCAAATTTGTCAATACCGCTATTTTTTATTTTTCTCACGGCAAAATAATTATACCTCAACTTCCTGCTATTGTCAAGGTAGACATTACTTATATCAAAAAATAAGATTTTTGTCAAGTATTTTTTTAATAAGGCCTAAACTGTATATATTTAAACAAGTTATTTACCAATTAATTCTGTTATCTTAAATATCGGCAGGAAGAGTGCTACCACGATACTACCGATAGCAATGCCCAGGAATGCAATTACCAGGGGCTCAATCAGACTGGTCAGTGCTGAAGTTGCGGCATCTACCTGTTCGTCATAAAAATCAGCGATCTTGGAAAGCATCTTTTCCAGTTGGCCGGTCTGCTCTCCTACGCTGATCATACGGGTAACCATGGGCGGAAAAACACCGCTCTTGGAGAGCGGCTGCGAAATCGGCTCGCCATCCCGCACCGCCTTAGAGGAACTCGCTATCGCATATTCTAAGACCTTGTTGCCTGAAGTCTTACTGACAATCTCCAGGGCACTCAATATCGATACACCGCTTCTGACTAACGTGGAAAAGGTGCGTGAGAATTTGGCGACTGCGATTTTGCGGAAGAGCGGTCCTAAAATAGGGGACTTTAATTTAAAACTGTCAAAATTGTAACGACCCTTTTCAGTACTAATATATTTCTTAAAGAGAATACTTAAGACTACAAAGAAAGTAAGCGTAAATAAGAAATACTTTCTGAATAAGTCACTTACCCCAATAAGGATGCGGGTAGGCAGCGGTAATTGGCCACCGAGTGTGTCAAAAATTCCTTTAAAGGTGGGCACAACCTTAAGCAACAAGAATACGGTAATCAATATGGCCATAGTTACCACAACTGCCGGATAAATGAGGCTGGAACGAATTTTTCTCGCCAGCGCCGCTGACTTCTCTAGATAAGTTGCCAGTCTATCCAAGATCTCATCAAGCATACCTGAAGTTTCTCCGGCCTTAGTCATATTAATGAAGAGTTCAGAAAAGACATTCGGGTGTTTAGCCAAGGCATCGCAGAAACTCATCCCTGCCTCGATATCCTGGCGCATAACCGTAACCACCTTTCTCAAGTTATGATTCTCAATCTGTTCAGCCAAAATCCCCAGGGCATGAACCAGGGGTATCCCGGCATCAATCATAGTAGCTAACTGGCGTGTAAAAATAACGGTATCGTCAAGCTTTATCTTTTTATCTTTGGCTTTACCCTTAAGGATTCTGGCCTTTGCCTGTTCAATGGAAATAACCACCAGCTCTTTTTTATGCAGCAACTCAGCAACTTCTGATTCTGAAGCGCCTTCTAATATACCTGTCGCTGTATGTCCATTCTTATCTTTACCAATATACTGATAAGTATTCATACTTTATCTACGATCTTTAAAAATGCCTCTACAGGTTTAGGGTCAAATTGCGTTCCGCTATTGTTCTTAATCTCCATGATTGCCTCTTCTTTAGTAAGCGGGACCTTCCTGTAGGAACGGGCGGAGCGCATAGACTCATAAGCATCGGCCAGGTGAATTATGCGTGCGCCCAAAAGGATATCTTCGCCCTTTCTGCCCTCGGGATAACCCGAACCATCGAGGTGCTCATGATGCTGCCTGACCAAGTCTATTACTTCGCCTAAAAAAGTCAACGGTTCTAAAATCTGTGCGCCTATGGCAGGATGGCGTTTTATCTGCTCCCATTCCTGCGCTGTCAAACTAAAAGGTTTACTCAAAATAGTATCTTCGATTCCGATCTTACCCAAGTCGTGAAGCTCGCAGGCCTCACGGATAGTCTCTATCTCTTTGGCAGAAAGGCCCATTTCAGCGGCTATGGCCACGGCATACTTGGCGACATTCTCGGAATGGCTATGGGTATAATGGTCTCTGGCGTCTATCGCCTGAGCCAGGGCCTTGATGGTACGCATGTAGGTTGAGCGCAGGTCTTCATAAAGTCGTGTCAGATTCCTGGTTGATTCCTCTATTCTCTTAGCTAAGAGGGTATTCTGTTTTTCTAAAGCGTTGCTGTGCTCTTTTAGCCCATCTTTTAATTTTTGGCTTGCGACCATCAACGAATGCAGTTCTGCGCCTTTCTTAATAAGGAAAAACAGTCTCTCTAAGTTAATAGGTTTGTGGATAAAATCATAAACTCCTAATCTGAATAAATCTTCTAATATTTCTGGATTGTAGTCTTCAAGAAAAGCGATAATAATAGAATTCGCTTCTATCTTTTTAATACCCTTAATAAGGGTTTCGGCATCTAAGTCGGATACGCCGAACTTTGCGATTATGATATCAAAACTATTTTCTTTGAGGCCATTCAACCCTCTCTGTCCGCTAGACTCGAAATGGACGGAATAACCCCTGTCAATAATCAAGCGTTCTCTAAGATAGCTGGAAATTTCCTCATCATCGCAGATTACTAAGATAGAGATATTCTCAGGCATTATTATTCCTCTGTAGTTATCCTCAATGCCTCATCCAGTGTGGACAATTCCTGTCTTACCTTTAAAAAGGCGTCGTCCCTCAAGTTCATCATGCCGCATTTCTCTATTGCGTAATTTTTAATTTCGTCGAGCGACTTCTTTGTGATAATCATTTCACGTATAACATCGTCAATCATAACAGATTCCAGAATTGCCACTCTGCCAAAAAATCCTGTGTTATTGCAATACTTACAGCCGTCGGCTCTATAAAAAGTCACCCTTTCTTTAAAACCGATTTTATTTAGAAAATCCTCTGGTATATCTATAGGTTTTCTGCACTGAGTGCAAATCTTACGACAGAGCCTCTGGGCGCAAACCATAATCAGGCTCGAAGCAACTAGAAATGGCTCAACGCCCATGTCAATGAGGCGGGTGATGCTGGAGATGGCGTCGTTGGTATGCAGTGTAGAGAGGACGAGCTGCCCGGTGAGCGCGGCCTTTATGGCAATATCCGCTGTCTCTGAATCCCTTATCTCACCAATCATAATTACATCTGGACTCTGTCTTAATAGGGAACGCAGGCCCGAAGCAAAATCAAGGCCTATATCAGGCTTGACCTGGATTTGGGTAATTCCTTCAATTTGATACTCTACGGGATCTTCAATGGTAATAATGTTTCTTTCAGGGGTATTTAATTGACTTAAAACCGAATAAAGTGTGGTAGATTTACCTGAACCGGTAGGGCCAGTAACTAAAATCATGCCGAAGGGCTTAGCTATAGCCGCCTTGAATACGGCAAGGGGCTGCTCGTTAAAACCCAGTTTATCCAATCCGATAGACAGATTTGATTTATCCAGTGCGCGCAGGACAAATTTTTGACCGAATGTCGTAGGTAAACTTGAAACGCGGAAATCCACCTCTTTATTTTCAAATTTTACCTTGAATCGGCCGTCCTGCGGAATACGCGTCTCAGTAATATCAAGATTAGAAATAATTTTAACTCTGGCCAGCACCGCACTCTGGTTTGACTTGGGGATTTTAAATACATCGTGCAATGAACCATCGATGCGATATCTTATACGCAGACAATCGTATTCCGGCTCAATATGTATATCAGAGGCCCTCTTCTTCAAGGCCTGAGTGAGCATAACATTAACCAGTTTAACGATGGGTGCCTTTTCACTCTCTTTTAAGGCACTGCTAAGTTCAATCTCCTCATCTTTAAGCAACTCTATATCTTTCTTCTCTAATCCTAATTCCGCAAAATTATCCTCCTCTAAAATACGCTGTATGTCCCTGGACTCTAATCGATATTGCGTATCCACTGCCCTGGATATTTCATCCTCTGGGCTCAAGACAGTATCAATAGCACAACCTGTAAGGGCCTTTAAATCATCCAAGGCAAAAATATTTAAAGGGTCAGACATAGCGACGGTGAGGGTATCGCCGATGCGAGACAGAGGAATTAAATTGTAGAGTCTGGCCATGCGTTCAGGTATAAGATTTATAATAGCGGGGTCGAATTTATATTTTGCGAGGTGCAAGGTCGGCATATAAAGTTGCTCTGAGAGAAGAGAAAGCAGGGTTTCTTCCGAAATCAACCCCTGTCCGATCAATACCTTTCTTAAAGGTATCCCCTTCTGTTTCTGTAACTCAAGTGCCTCCTTCAGCTGTACCTCGGTAACATGTTTACTTTTCAGTAATATCTCGATTATGTTCTCTCTTAGCGTCTGCATATTAGTTCATAGTTCAAAGTTCAAAGTTCATAGAAAGAGGGTTATTCATCCGGTGCGGTTACGCGCAAGACCTCTTCCAGAGAAGTCAAACCCTTCAATGCCGCCTCAAGCCCGTCTTCTCTTAAAGTCTTCATACCCTCAAGGCGTGCCTGTTGTTTTATCACGTGCTCCTGCTCTCGTCTGAGGATGAGTTCTCTAAGACGGGTAGTCAACACTAAAACCTCGGCTATGCCAGTCCTGCCGCTGTAACCCATGTTAAAACAGTGTGAACAACCCTTACCACGGAAGAATTCTGCCTTCTTAATTCTCTCAGGATCCAACTTTAAACTATCGATAATCTCTTTTTTAATGGTGTAGCTTTCCTTGCAATAAGAACAAATCTTACGTACAAGCCTCTGTGACACCACGCAAGCCAAAGATGAATTAATCAGATACGGCTCAACACCCATGTTAATTAAACGCACGATTGCGCCGCCTGCGGTAGTGGTATGTAGTGTGGATAAAACAAGATGCCCCGTTAATGCACTCTTAATCGCGATATCCACGGTCTCGTAATCACGGATCTCTCCAATCATTATAACATTAGGGTCCTGTCTTAATATAGAACGCAGCGCACTGGCGAAGGTCAGGCCTATTTCCGGCCTTGCATTCACCTGATTTATACCTTCTAACTGATATTCCACGGGGTCCTCTACTGTAACTATGTTCTTCTCCGGGCTATCTACAAATTTTAAAATGGAATACAGGGTAGTGGTCTTGCCGCTACCTGTTGGGCCACAGACAAGCATCATCCCGTGTGGCAGAAGAGAGACCTTCTTTAATTTCGAAATGTTATCTTCGCTAAATCCTAATTTTTCTATATCGAGCGTAGCCTGAGATTTATCTAATATACGGATAGCAACCTTTTCGCCAAGACTTGAAGGAAGGATAGAGATACGGAAATCTATCTCTTTCCCCGAGAGTTTAATTTTAAAGCGGCCGTCTTGAGGAAGCCTGTGCTCTGCAATATTCAAATCAGACATTATCTTAACCCGGGAGACAATAGATAAATACATACTTTTGGGAGGGGCTTTTTCTTCCTGCAATATACCATCGATACGATAACGCACCCTCAATTTCTTATCAAATGGTTCGATAAGTATATCGGAGGCTTTCTTCTCAACCGCATCTTCAATTGTCATGTCTGTTATCTTAATAACTGGCGCCTGGCGGCTTATGCGGTCCAGTTCTTTATCGCTGGGCAATGCCTCTTTCTCTTCCCTGATAAGCTCAATGGAAGAAGCGGCCATTTCTTTAACTATATTTTCGATTACGCTTTTGTCCGTATCGGGATAAGAAAGCTCTATAGCCTGCAATATATCCTGGCTTGAAGAGATAATAGGGTTAATTTTAAAGCCGGTAAGCGCCTTTACATGATCAATGGCAAATATATTCAGGGGATCGGCCATCGCTAATGTAACAGTATCTCCCATCTTGGATACGGGAATTATCTGATAATGGCGAGCGATATTGATAGGGATGATCTTTACAATTTCGTAGTCTATCTTAAAACGCTTTAAGTCAATCAAGGGAAGGCCTAACCCTGCACTTATCGTTGAGATAAGTTCATCTTCTTTAATAAATTTTAAATCTACAATGATATCGCTAAGCCTGCCACCTTTTTCTTTCTGGATCTCCAAGGCCTTATCAAGCTGTCCCTGCGTTATAAGTTTGTTATTGATTAATATTTCCCTGAGGCGATCTTTTAATGAGACCATTTTTTGGGTTGATAGTTCATAGTTGACAGCGTTTACTATAAACTAAGAACGATGAACTATGAACAAAAATTTATTCTTTTTCCTTGTAATATTTTTCAATTGCCTTTTTGATGTCCGATGAGGTACAGACAAATACTTGAACGCTGCAGCCAGAAAGTAACTCCACGTCTTCAATTGCCTGCATATTAAGAGGATTAGACATCGCCAGGGTCAGATTGTTTCCGATTCTATCTATGGGCAGAAGCAGATATTGACGGGCAACGCGGCCAGGGACAATATTGGCAACCTCAGGGTCTATTTCGTAGTTGGAGAGGGGCAGATACGGAAAACCATATTGGGCAGTTAAGGCCTGCGCAATGTCTTCCTCCTTAACAAAACCCAACTCTACCAATATCTCACCGATAAGACCGCCCTTTTCCTGCTGAAGAGATAGTGCCTTATCTAACTGACGCGGATTAATAATGCCCCGTTCAATGAGTAACTCACCCAATTGTTTGTTTATAATCCTTCTTATTAACATGCCTACGGTCCCTTATAATCAGCGATGCGATTCCTACCTTGCTTTTTTGCAATATTGACCAGATCCCTCGCCCTGGCAATAAGCCCTTCGGCATCTATCCCATCCAAGGGGTTCTCGCTTACACCGCCACTGACTGTAATTCTTTTATTGATGTCTGGCTCCTCGCTAAAACTAAATTCTATCTTTTTCCTGATATCTTCGGCTATTTCCTGCGCGCGGCGTTTATTTTTCTCAGGTAAAAGTATGGCAAATTTATCGTCACTGATCCTTCCTACGCGATCAATCTCAGTGACCGAATCCCTAATCAAATAGGCAATTCTTTTTAAGACATTCTCAGCTTGCAAGGAACCGAAATCGTGATGGAATTTTTTAAAATTATCTATATCTAGAATGATAAATGCGCAGGGGCGCTGATAGGTAATGGCCCTCTTAATCTCTTCCTGCAGGCGGTTACGTATAAATGCTTCATTGTATAAATCGGTAAGTGGATCCCTTATCTCCAATTTCTCTACGCGGTGCGTTAATATATCGTTTTCTACAGCAATGGCTATCTGTTTAGCGAAGATATCAAGCATTTCTATGTCTTGCTTTGAATATGAAAAGGATTCGCTTTTATTCCCGATTCCCAATATTGCCATTACCCTTCCGGATAACTGCACAGGTAACGCAAGGTTATTCTTTAGTTTAAACTTCTCATAAAAAACTGTAGCCAAATTCTCAGGTAGAAGGTTATGTTGATCTATCACTAATGGTTTATTTACATTGATAACTTTTTTAAATAAATCTTCTTTGGGGCTTATATTAATTTTTAATAGATACTGTGCATCTATGCCATCCGAGGCCTTCATATAAAAATTTTCCCGACTCTCTTCTTGAAAGAGCAGATACGCCACCTCGGATTTAGCCAGAAGACGTGATTTTTCTACGGCAATCCTTAGAATATCTTCTAATCTTGCACCCTGAGAAATTAGAGAACTTATTTGCAATAAGCTGGAAAGTAAGACGGCCTGTTCCTGTATCTGGATATTTATCTCGGTGGTCTTCTCGCTGTAACTCTTTAATTCATCCATGTTGCTGCGGATGCGTTGCGTCAGTTGATTAAGGGTATCGCCTAAGACACCCACTTCATCAGGCTGCTCTACTTTTAATTTACGTCTGATATCCCCTGAGGCAATAAGTTTGGCCTCTGAAGTAACATACGCAATACGGTCAAATGCCCCCTTGATTAGGAAAAAACCAGAAATAGAGATAACTATGCTTATCGGTATTATAGTTATCAGGGTATAGACCATCGTATCCAACTTAAAACCCGTCTCTGGTAATATATAATTTGAAAGAAGATAAACACACACCAATAGAGGTAAGACAAAGATCAGGTAAAACGAAATCTTCAATTTATAATTGAGACCCTGCCCGGCTAAAGAAAGGTTGCTCTTAGCCATTCTCATCTCCGTATTTTTTAATAACGCAGCTACAAAATATTAGAGGGCTCTTTCTCATTATTTTTAACCGTTATAGTTATGATATTAAAGAAAATTATACATCTTATCTCATTTAATATCAATAGTTTTATTAAATTCCGCAAGTAATGCCTCCCTGCTTATGCCTACATCCAGAAAATCCCAGGGTAAGATTTCATCGCTTTGTTTCTCTTTTAAATAAAATAAAGGGTCTATGTTTGCTTCCTTGAAAGCCTCGCACCATTTTTCAAAGGAAAAATAACTACCCCAGGCATCGAATCTTGCCCCTTTCTTAAAGGCTAAAGATATAACCCGGCTTAACCTTCTGTCTCCGCGAGAAAGCACGCCTTCTAAAAAACTCATATAGCGATTATGAAAGGATATTTTTAGTCTTTTATTTCTTATTTTATTTCTTAGGTAACCCTGTTTATGTTTTATGCTCTCCATCTCTTCCATAGGGAACCACTGTAATGGGGTGTGGGGCTTTGGTATTAATGTGTTTATACTGATATTAACCTTGGCAGGTACTTTTTTTACCTTTCTCCTCAATTCCGAAACACGTTCCGCCAGTCCGATAATATCCTCTAAATCCGCCTCTCCTTCATAGGGGAGGCCGATTATAAAATACAGCTTTACATGCTGATAGCCCGCCAGGTATGCCTGTTCCAGGACTTTAAAAAAATCCTCTTCATCAAAATCTTTGGCGATAACCTTACGCAGCCTTTGAGAACCCGCTTCAGGTGCAAAGGTCAGACCGGTCTTTTTGATGCTCGAGATCAGAGAAGAAAGATTTCCCACTATTGACCTGGGCTTAATCGAAGGTAAAGACAGGCTCACTGCCTTCTCTTTAAATAAATCCATCAGCCCCTGCAAGAGTTCCTCTATCCTCGGATAGTCGCTTACAGACAGGCCGCCTAAGGATATCTCTTCGTAACCTGTGCGCTTATAAATATCAGAAGCCAGATTTAATATATTTTTTATCTCCCTTTGCCTGTAAGGGAAATACCCTGAACGCGCCTGACAAAAACGACACCTATTCGGACAACCGCGCATAATCTCCAAGGTCAAGCGGTCATGGACTATCTGAATATAAGGCAGGAGCCACTCTAAAGGAAAAAAACTAGAGTTTAAATCTTTTACAAAGCGTTTCTTAATCTTAGCAGGGAGCCCTTTGTTTGTTGGTTTGAACTCTTCAATAGCACCTCTAGCATTATATCTTACTTCGTAGAAAGAAGGCACATACACGCCCTCAATCTGAGAAAAAATAAATAATAAATCCTGCTTGCTGATTCCGGCGGTTTTGAATTTTTCTTTATATTTCCGATAAGTATCCACGAGCTCTAAAATTGAATCCTCTGCCTCTCCGATAACAAAGAGGTCAAAGAATTCAGAAATTGGTTCTGGATTCAATGTACACGGGCCGCCACCGATAATTAAAGGATACAAATGGTTGCGCAAGGAAGACTCCAAGGGAATCCTGCCCAGATCTAAAATATTCAACACGTTCGTATAATCTAATTCGGAACCCAAAGAAAATCCTATTATATCAAATTCCCCCAGCGGCTTCCTGGATTCAAGAGAAAGAATTTCTAGCTGGTTATCTCTTAAGATTTTTTCCATATCAATATCGCAGGAAAAGATTCTCTCGCATATTAAATCCGGAATCCCATTCAGTATCCCGTAGATTATCCTAATGCCTAAGTTACTCATACCTACTTCGTATAAATCCGGAAAGGACAAGGCAAACTTTATATCGGCCTTATCAAAATCCTTCTTCGGGCTATTCCATTCCTGTCCGATATATCGGCCGGGCTTGTTTACCTGTAATAAGAAATCGTCTAACATATTTCTTTCTAAAGACGTCACCGTGTCAGAACGTCACAAGGTCACCCGTTACTGGTGACTTGGTGACCTGGTGTCTTGGTGACTCTTTCATAACACTCTAAAAGATGGCCCTTGTCCTGTCGATATTAACCAGTATGCCTAAAGCAACAAAGGTTGCCAACACACAAGAACCCCCATAACTCATCAGCGGTAAAGGCAGTCCTACCACAGGCGCAAGTCCTAAGTTCATAGCGATATTGATAAATACCTGAATGCCCAACATCAAGGAAATTCCGAGAGCTAATAATCTGCCAAAATAATCATTTGTTCTCTGCGCAATCAAGGTGCCCTGTCTGATTAAAAGATAATACAGGATCAGTAATACCGCGCTACCGAGGAGGCCCCATTCTTCAGCAAAGCTAGCGAAGATAAAATCAGTGTGAGCCTCTGGCAGAAAATGCAGCTGGCTCTGAGTACCGGAAAGCCACCCTTTGCCAAAAATAGCGCCTGAGCCGATGGCAATTTTAGACTGGATTACAGTGTAACCCGCACCCAAAGGGTCTATATTAGGATTTAAAAATACCAGCAATCTCTCTTTCTGGTAATCACGCAAGATTTGCCACACCAAAGGTAAAGCCAGAATCATAATCAATAAAAATATAAAAATATATTTTAATTTTAGCTTGCTTAGGTAAAGTACGGCTATGAATAGAAAAAGAATCATCAGGCCGCTTCCCAAATCAGGCTGTTCAATGATTAAGCCCATAGGGATAGCGACAAATAAAAAAGGTAGAATCAAACCCCGGAATATCCCGAACTTAGTTGAAAGTAAAGAGGTGTCGTAAACCTCCTTCCTGCTAAAGTATCTCGACAAAAATATTACAATAATTAATTTTGCTAACTCTGAGGGCTGAAAATTGAACCAGGCGATTTTAAGCCAACGTTGAGCTCCCAAACGCACGACCCCCAGCATAAACACTAAAAACAGGAAAAATAGCGCGGCGGCATACAAAAAATATGTCCAATCCCAAAGCCAGCGATACGGCAGATTAGACATAATTATAAACATGGTCAAACCCAGGAGAACCCAGAGTATCTGACGCTTATAAATTTCCTGCCAGAGTTTGCCTTCTTTCTGATAGGTGGTGCTGTAGATGGACAAGATGCCGATTGCGGCAATTATAAGAGCAATTATCAGTATGACGAAATAAGAATTTCTCAAATTAACCCCTCTTCAATCATCATCCCTATTATCTGTTTCGCTACCAGACACGACAGATAGCCGGGACCGCCGCGCTCTAGAAATACACAGATAACAAATTTGGGATTTTTAAAAGGGAAAAATCCTACGAACCAGGCATGCGGTTGACCGCCGGGTGCCTGTGCAGTACCGGTTTTACCGGCAACGGAAACCGCCAGGTCCGCTAATACATTAGCTGTGCCTGCGGGGCTTAGGACAGCATCCCTTAGGCCTTCTCTGATATAATCTATAGTACTTCTCTTAAAATGAAGACTTGTGATTTTTCTCTGGTAATTAGATATATCTTTTGCGTCTATAGCTTTAACCACATACGGAGTCACTAAATAACCTCCGTTAGCAAATACCGCCATCATCCTGGTGATCTGCAGCGGCGTAACCAGGACGTCTCCCTGACCTATGCTCAAGTTTGCGGTATCACCATCGAACCAATTCTTGAATTTATTAATCTTTCTCCATAATGGCGAAGGTATAAAACCGCTTGCCTCGTAGGGTAATTCAAAGGCAGTGGGTTTTGCCAGACCGAACTTAATTGCGTAATCATGTATGGTCTGGGCCCCCAGAAGAAGACCGGTCCTATAGAAGAAGACATTACAGGAACGCTCAATTGCGCCGATTAGATTCTGTCTGTAATGCGTATCCCAACAGGAAAATTTCTGTTTTCCGATATTCATACTACCCTGACAAATAAAAGTCGTAGATGGGTTTAATTTCTTTGTCTCCAGAGCAGCTGTTGCCACTATGAGCTTAAATACAGAACCAGCCGGATACAGGCCGCTTGTAGCCCGATTTATTAAAGGCGCATCGGGATTATTAAAAAGGCCAGAGATAGAATAGCGCGATTTATCGATAAACACCGAAGGATTAAAATTCGGAGAGCTCGCCATGGCAATGATTTCTCCCGTATAGGGGTCCATGAGAATAACAGCGCCTTTTCTATCCGCAAGATTCTGTTCTACTATTTTCTGTATCTTTAGATTTAGGGTCAATTCTATATCCCTGCCTTGACGCGGCTGTCTAAAACCCAAGACGCGCACAAATCTGCCTCGATGGTCTACCTGAACCGATAAGCCGCCTTCTTCCTGACGCAAATAATAATCGTATTTTTCTTCCACCCCGCCAAATCCCACTATATCCTTTGTCTTATAACCGTAATCCGCCAATTTTGTCAGGCGCCAACGGTCAATTTCGCTAACATAGCCTATGACATGAGCTGCCAGACTATTATAAGAATAATGCCTTATGGGATTGGGATGTATGATTATGCTGGGAAAATCAAACTTAATCTCTTCTAATGCGATTGCTTTCTTGAGACCGATATTTTTTGCGATAACAACGGGTACGGATGGCGCGATGTAACCATTGTTAAATGCGTTCTTTAAATCCTGAAGACCTATTTCTAAAATCCGCGCTCCCTCCGCCAACACCTTATCGGACTGACCTGCTTCTTGAGGTAGAATCAGCGCATCGTAAGAAAGCTTATTATCTACAATAATGTTGCCTTCGCGGTCAAAGATTTTTCCACGCGCACCTATTTGAGGTAATAATCTTATGGAATTCTTATCGCTTAAGTCCCGGAGTCTTCTGCCTTGTATAACCTCCAGATTCAGCAGGCCTAAACTTAAGAATAAAAACATAAAAATTACTATTAAATTAACAATCCTTGTTCTATTCATCTTTAGTGGATAAGGAAATTTAAGGACAAACGCTATTGATTATCTTAAACACCAGTGGTGAAATAACCGCTACATACAAAGACCCAACAAAGACGATGCGTAAAAAGATACCCGGAGGAATAAAACTGCCTGAATAAACAGATACTAGCCCCGTGAAAGTGTTATGAATGAGCGCAATAATAAATATCAAGCCCAGGCGCAGATAATTATTATCTATAGATATTTTTTTGGCTAATTTTATAATCAAAAAACTCCAGACGGGAAACAAGAGGGTATTAATACCGAACATATTCATCCCAAAGATATCTTTAAATAAACCGGCAAATACGCTTAATACCAAGGCCCATCTCAGACTCAAGGCCAGACTACCCAAACTTATAATAATCAAAAGGAGGTCGGGTTTTACGTTAAATATCTTAAGGTAATCCGTGAACACTACCTGCAGCATAGCGAAAATAACGATACTGAGCGAGAAAATCAAATTATTTCTCATTGGATAATTACTAAGACTTCTTCAATATTGGACAGATTAACCGCGGGTTTCATTATTGCGTAACGGCTCAAACCGGAAAATTCCTTGTTAATATCCACCACCTTACCAATGAGTAGACCTTTGGGATAAGCCGCATTTAAACCAGAGGTAACAATGGTATCTGAGATCCTTATATCAG
>Ga0315285_10004787_pt1 | contig 14028 bp, 9 predicted proteins | sample YL17G09_36_MG_FD_203698 | JGI IMG/M metagenome (GOLD analysis project Ga0315285, IMG submission 203698) | Sediment microbial communities from Yellowstone Lake, YNP, Wyoming, USA - YL17G09_36 | ecosystem: Environmental > Aquatic > Freshwater > Lake > Sediment | place: USA: Wyoming | collected...
AGGCGCTGGCGCCGGACATCCTCGCCGCCGTCAAGACGCCGAGCCCGGCGGACAAGATGTTCTCCAACGAGATCCGGATGGGCGGATTCAAGGCCCTGACGAAATACCACTTCAAGGAGGGCATCGAAGCTGGTGTGAACTTCGCCAAAACCCAGGGCGGCCACGGCAGCGAAAGCAGAACCGGGGAAATCATGAAGGAGATAGTGGGCTATGGCACGGCCGCCCGCGAAGCGCTGCCGGGGCTGAAAGAGCTGCTCGTTCAATTCAACACTGAATTCAAGAACAATCAATTTCCTGAAGACTGTAATAAAATGAGAGTCGCCTCGGTCGAGGAGGCAATCAAGGCCATCGAAGCCGCAACAACACAGCCCGAGTTGCGCAGCATTGCGCCGGTGCAGCCCAAGCGTGGCACGAAGTCATGAGAAAAGGCGTCCACTCCGGGAGAAACGGCATTTGCCGACCTCCCGCTCGTGATTCTCACGCGCTATCGCGGCCGCTCGTGTCGGAGATGCCGGGGCAGGCCCGTATGGTGCGGCCGTGCGAGGCTGCCGGCCCATGTGCTGTCCTGCGCGAGGCTTGAGTGGGCCGAGGCGCAGCCTTAGAATTTGGCGAGTAAACGCCTGAGAGCCTGCGCCGAGGCGGCCATGGGCTTGGCGAAGGCAAGGCCGCGACCCGCGAAAGGAAACAAAAGGCAACAAAAGGAAACAAAACCCCAATGATACCCAATCCGTTTCTCGGCGTAGTCTTGCACGCCATCGGCGGCTTTGCGGCGGGGAGTTTTTACATCCCCTTCAAGATGGTGCGCAAGTGGTCGTGGGAGAGCTACTGGATCGTCGGCGGGCTTTTTAGCTGGATCATCGCCCCGTGGGTGGTTGCGATGATCACTTGCCCGAACCTGCTGTCGGTATTGGGCTCGACGGCGCGGCCCGACCTCTTCTGGTGCTACTTTTTCGGCGTCTTGTGGGGGATCGGCGGCCTGACGTTCGGGCTTTCGATGCGATACCTGGGGATGTCGCTTGGGTATGCGATCTCGCTGGGCTTCTGTGCGGTGTTCGGCACGCTGATCCCGCCTCTTTTCGACCAGAAGTTCACCGACGCCGTCAAGGGCGGGGCCACGCTATCGAGCATGGCCGAGACCGTCAGGACCAACTTCGCGGAGAAATTCAACACGCCGTCCGGCCTGATCCTGCTGGCGGGGATCGGCGTCTGCCTGCTGGGGATCGTCATCTGCGGCTGGGCGGGCATGCGCAAGGAGCGCGAGGTCGGCAGCAGCCAGAAGAAGGCGTCGATCCGCGAGTTCAGCTTCGTCAAGGGTGTGTGGGTGGCGGTGTTCGCGGGCATCATGAGCTCGTGCATGGCCATGGCCTTCGCCGCGGGCAAGCCCATCGCCGAGCGGGCGATTGCCAACGGGTCGCAGCACCTCTTCCAGAACTTCCCTGTTCTCATCGTCGCGCTGGCCGGCGGGTTCACGACCAACTTCATCTGGTGCATGCTGCTGAACCTGAAGAACAAGTCCGCGGGCGACTACATTACGGGCGGCGCTGGGCCTCTGCTGGTCAACTACCTCTTCTCCGCCCTTGCCGGCCTGACCTGGTACTTCCAGTTCTTCTTTTACGGCATGGGCACCACGAAGATGGGCAAGTACGACTTCTCAAGCTGGACGATCCACATGGCGTTCATCATCGTCTTCAGCAGCCTCTGGGGCATCGGCTTCAGGGAGTGGAAAGGCTCCAGCAAGCGCACTCACTGGGTGATCTTCGGGGGCCTGCTGGTGCTCGTCGCCTCCACGCTCGTCGTCGGCTACGGCAATTACGTCGCCTCCATCCCGAAATAGGGAGAAGCCCCATGACCCCGCGAGAACGGCTGCTGACGGCCCTGGACCATCGCGAACCCGACCGTGTGCCCATTGACCTGGGCGGCAACCAGACGGGCATCCACAAGTTCGCCTACCGGAAGCTCATAGACCTGCTGGGCCTCAAGGAAGACATCGTCATCATGGACGCCGTACAGCAGCTTGCCAAGCCGTCCGAGGCGGTGCTCGAGCGGCTGGGCGTGGACACGCGCTACGTCTGGGCCGGCGGCGCCAAGAGCTTCAAGGGCGGTATCGTGCAGCGCCGGCGCGAAGGCAGGCTGTGGCACGACCTCACCGACGAGTTCGGCATCACCTGGTCCATGCCCGACGATTATCCCTACTACATGGACATCTCCCATAGCCCGCTGGCGGGCATGTCGATCGGGCAGATCGGGGACTACCCGTTCCCCAAGGGCGACGACCCCACCCGCTTCGAGGGCCTGCGGGACCGCGCGATGCATCTGCGGCGCCAGACGCCCTATCCCGTCATCAGCGGCATATCGGGCGTCGTCTACGAGATCTGCTGGTACATGCGCGGGCTGGAGAACCTCTTCATCGACATGATCGAGCAGCCGGCGATCCTCGAGGCGATCATCGACCGCACGCTGGAGTTCTGGCTCGGCTGGTTCAGGCTCTTCCTGGACGAGGTGGGCGACGTGGTGGACGTGATCATGATCGGCGACGACCTGGCCGGCCAGGACGGCCCGCTCTTCCCGCCGAAGCTCTACCGCTCCATCGTCAAGCCGCGGCAGAAGCGGCTGGTGCAATACATCAAGTCGCGTTCGAAGGCGAAGATCTGGTACCACTCCTGCGGCTCGGTCATCGAGTACATCCCGGACTTGCTGGACAACGGAATCGACATCCTGAACCCCGTGCAGGTCTCGGCCAGGGGCATGGACCCGCGCCGGCTGAAGGCGATGTACGGCGACAAGCTCGTCTTCTGGGGCGGCGGGATCGACTCGCAGCACATCCTGCCCCGCGCCACGCCGGAGGTGGTGCGGAACCACGTCCGCCGCAACGTCGAGGCGCTCAAGCCCGGCGGCGGTTACGTATTCAACAACGTCCACAACATCCAGGCCGACGTCCCGCCGGAAAACGTCGTAGCCATGTTCGACGCCGCCCTCGAGTTCGGGCGGTATTGAGCTACGAGTGTAGTGTTTCAGAATTGATGAACATTTGGCCGCCTGATAAATCCGAATCTCGAAGCACGAAATCCGAAACAATTTCAAAACACAAAATCCAAAACGAACAAGAACCTCGGGTTGTCCACGAGTCGTGTGCCTCGAACTGGTGTTTGGAACATTTGAATTTGGCGATTTGGATTTGTTTCGGATTTCGTGCTTCGAATTTCGGGTTTTGGCGTTTGCGACGACTCTCAATCTGTTAGAGGCATTACACTAGGAGACTTGCCATGCGTCCCATGCGTCCCATGCGTCCCATGCTTCGCTTCTCTGTGATGGTTGGAGTTATTGGCCTTGCCGAGCTGGCCGCGCTAGCCGCCGAGCCGACAATCGCCCAGGTCGAGGGGCAGTTCCGCACGCTGCCGATGGAGGCACGCCGCCTCACCGGGCCGCTCTTCTGGCTCCACGGCACCGAGAGCCCCGCCCAGCTCGAGGGCGAGCTCCAGAAGGTGCTGGAGGGCCACAACGGCACCTTCACGACCGAGTCGCGACCGCACAAGGACTGGCTGGGCGAGGGCTGGTACCGCGACCTGGGCGTCTGCCTCGACTTCGCGCGGAAGAACAACCTGACCATGTTCATCTTCGACGACTGGTGGTGGCCCAGCCAGATGATGGGCGGGCGAGTTTTGCCGCAGTACGGCAGCAAGCGCCTCGTGGCGACGGACCTCCGCGTTGAGGGTCCCAAGGCGGTCAACGAGGCCGGCTACGGCGACGCCAATCTCATCGCGGTGATCGCGGGCCGGGAGATCGCCGGCGGCATGGACGGGTCGGGCCTGGTGGACCTGACCGCTTCGGTCCGCGGCGGCACGCTGAAGTGGAGTGCGCCGGCGGGCACGTGGCGCATCATGAAGTTCACGTGGAAATTCAACGGCACCCGGGGCGGGCAGCAAAGATACGTGTCCGTGGACGGCGCCGACCCGGAGTGTGTCGACTGGTTCATCAAGACCGTGTACCAGGGGCACTATGACCGCTTCAAGGCGGACTACGGCAAGACGATCGTCGGCTATTTCTACGACGAGCCGGAAACGCAGGGCGACTGGGGCCGCGATGTCCCCAAGCTGATCGCGGAACGAAAACTCGACCTGAACAAGCTGCTGGTCGCCTACAAGTTCAAGCTCGCCGGCGAAGAGCAGACCGCCGCTTACTACGCCTACCTGGACTGCTTCGCCGAGTCCTGGGGCCGCACGATGTACGGCGGCATGAGCCGCTGGTGCCGCGAGCACAAGGTCGTCTCCATGGGGCACTTCATGGAGCACGGCAACGGCATTTTCAGCCGGGAAATGTCCGCCGGCAACATGATGCAGTTGCAGAAATACAGCGGCATGGGCGGCATAGACCTGGTCTGCCATCAGCTCCATCCCGGCGGGCGCGGCATGGGTATATACCAGACGCCCAAGATAGCCAGTTCGATCTCGCATACCTACAACAAGGACAACGACATCGCCTTCTCCGAAATCTTCGGCGGGTATGACCAGGTCCTGACCTATCCGACGATGAAGTGGTTGACCGACTGGCACCAGGTCCGCGGCGTGAACTTCCTCATTCCGCACTCCTTCAATCCGCGGGCGCCGCACGACGGCGACTACCCGCCTTACTTCTACAACGGCGGGCACGAGCCCCGCTGGCCGCTCTACAGCGTGTGGGCCGACTACACCAACAGGCTGAGCCTGATGCTGACCGGCGGACGGCACGTCGCGCCCGTGGCACTGCTTCACCTCGGCCAGAGTTACCACGTCGGCGAGAAACTGCGCCCGGAAGAGTTGACCTCCGCGATGCAGGACGCCCAGTTCGATTGCGATTGGCTGCTCTACGACGCGTGGGAGAACGACGCCCGTCTGGAAAACAACCGCATTCGCCTGCACAAGGAGGATTACAGAATTCTGGTCGTCCCCGCGGCGGAGGTGATCCCTTACCCGACTCTGGCCAAGGCGCGCGATTTCTTCGAGAAAGGCGGCGTGGTGGTCGGTTACGGCATGCTGCCTTCCAAGTCAGCCACCCTCGGCCAGGATTCCAAGGACATCGCCGCCCTGCGAGAGGCGATCTGGGGGTCGGCTGCGCCCGGCCTGACGCGCTGCAAGACCAGCCCGGCCGGCGGACGGTCCTATTTCCTGCCCGCCAAAACCACGCCCAAGGAGATCCGGAAAGTGCTGGCGGACGATGCCGGCATCCATCCCACGTTGGAAGTGGCGGCGGGCGAAACCGGCAACTGGCTGCACGTACTGCATCGCCAGAAAGCCGGGCGGGATGTTTTCCTCATCTGCAACCAGAACCATGAGGGCGCCGCGCGCCCATTCACCTTCAAAGTAACCGCCGCCGGCCAGCCCGAGTGCTGGGACCCCATGCGCAACGAGGTCTCCGTCCCCGCCTTTCGACGGATCGATGCCAACAGCGTTGAGATCGACCTGACGCTGGAGCCGTCGGAAAGCGTCCTGCTGGTCTTCCAGGAGAAGAAGCGGCCTCTGCCGGCTCACCTCGCGGCGGACGCCAAGTGCATCCGCGAGCCGATCCCGCTGGTCCGTGTGAGCGTGCCCGCGGAGCCGGCCACGGCGCAGTCCGCGCCCGGCGGCAAGCTGACCCGCAGCCCCATCGCCGCGGCCGATCCGTTCGTCGGCCAATGCGAACTGCCCGCCGACCTGGACCTCGCCCAATCGCGGCTGTTCCTTGTGATGGACGCCCTTGCGCCCGAGGAAGCCGCCCGCGTGACCGTCAACGGCGCCTACGCAGGCGGCATCATCGGCAAGCCCCTTCGGCTGGAGGTCACGCCGCTGCTCAAGCACGGCGCCAATACCATCCGCATCGAGCCGTTCGCCCCCAAAACGGCTCATCTGGCGATCTACGCCCGCTGAGGGAGACTGTTCTTCAGCCCCGTTCACGGGGCTTTGCCCCCGCGATAGCGGGGGTATAGGCCAGGCCTTTTAGGCCTGGTTGGCTGGATAGCACACTATCCCATTAGTTGCTTCTTCCTCTTAGCACGCTTTCAGCGCGCTTACCCGTTCCTGGGGGCCTTTAGGCTAAAGCCCGCCGAAAGCGCGCTGAAAGCGTGCTAAGAAGAAAGAGAAACAAGGATTGACGCGCCGCCGGCTACCCAGGGCTGAAAGCCCTGGTCTATACCCGCCTGCGGCGGTCGAAGCCCCGTGAACGGGGCTGGAGAACAAGACGAGGAGGCCACCAAGCTGAAGCGGCGGCGCCGCCGCCGCACCATGAAGGCTTGAACACGGGCGCCTTGGACTGCGGCGTCGTTGCCGCCGCTTTGCCCCCGCGATAGCGGGGGTATAGGCCAGGCCTTTTAGGCCTGGTTGGCTGGATAGCACACTATCCCATTAGTTGCTTCTTCCTCTTAGCACGCTTTCAGCGCGCTTACCCGTTCCTGGGGGCCTTTAGGCTAAAGCCCGCCGAAAGCGCGCTGAAAGCGTGCTAAGAAGAAAGAGAAACAAGGATTGGCGCGCCGCCGGCTACCCAGGGCTGAAAGCCCTGGTCTATACCCGCCTGCGGCGGGCGAAGCCCCGTGAACGGGGCTGGAGAACAAGACGAGGAGGCCACCAAGCTAAAGCGGCGTCGTTGCCGCCGCACTCCAAGGGCTTCGCGTCTTCGCGACGTTTGCCGCAAACGGACCCGAGGGCCTGTTGAGGCGCGTGGGTTTGCCGAGCCATTCGGAGAACGGTTTGTTCCTTGGACTGCGGCGTCGTTGCCGCCGCTTTGGCTCGCGCCAGCCAGGCGGGGCATAGGGAAACAGCGTCAAGCCTTCCCGATGAGCTTGCGCTTCTTTTCGAGATATTCCTGGTAATTCCTGTAGGAGATGTCGGGGGGGACCAGGTGGTCCAGGTGCGGGATGAACCCCCCCTGCTCCATCAGTGGCTTGATGCGATCCAGTTCGCGGTCGATGGCCCGCCCGCCGGCCACCAGCGGGGCCTTGGCAATGCCGCCGCGAATCCGCAACTCCATGCCGAACTCCCTCCGCCAGGCAAACGGGTCTACGCCCGCGGCCACCTCCAGCGGGAACATGATGTTCACGCCCTCCTCGATCCAGTTGGCGACGATGTCGTGCGGATTGCCGTCGCAATCCACCATGCCGATATCGCAGCCGTGCTTGCGGAGCTCCAGGCCGATGGCGTGGTAGCACGGCTGGAGGAAATCGCGGAACATCCGCGGCCCCACGAACGGGCCGTTCCTGCCGGCCATGTCCTCCCACCGGGTGGAATGGTCAATGGGCACGTCGGCGGGCAGTTGGCGGAGCTGGTAAAGCGACATCTCGATGATGTGCTCGACCATGTCGTGGATCATCTCCGGGTATTCGTAGAAGGCCAGCGAGAGGTTCTCGAAGCCCATGTACTTCCTCAGCCAGCCGTACGGGCCCGGGCACCAGCAACTGATCATCTTGCCCTCGGCGGCCGACTTGCGGATGCGATCGATGGTTTCGGGCTTGATGTTCCGTGATGGGTCGTCGATGCGCAGGCGCTCCTTGAGGCGGGCCCAGTCGTCGGGCGTCTCGACTGCAAACTTGATGAAGTGCGGGATGGAGCTTTCCTCGACGTCGTTGAGAAAACGCTCCGCGAGACAGCCGGTGGAGTCCAGCGAGACAACCGAGTGCTCGCGTTTCTCGATGACCTTCTCCTCGAAGCATGGATTGAGGTCCATATTGATGCCCATCCCGTCGTGGGGGAGCTTGTCGAAACCCAGGAAGTCGTCGAGCTTGCCCAGGAACATCTGGTTCCGCTCCTCGGCCGTCAGCTCGATCTTCATTCCCTCGCGGAGCCAGCGTCGGATGGTCTGGGGCCAGTAACCGAACTCGATGTCCGGCAAGCGGTCGACGGATTGGTAGGTGAAGGTTCGATAGTAGCGACTGGTGATGTCCGTGCGCATCTTGTTCCTTTCCTGAGCACCGCGAGTTCAAAAATCCGAATCTCGAAGCACGAAATCCGAAACAAATCCAAATCGCCAATTTCAAATGCTTCAAACGCCAGTGCCCGGCACACGACTCGTGAAGAACCTGAGTCTTCGTTGGTGTTTTTGTTTGTTTCGGATTTCGTGTTTTGAATTTGTTTCGGATTTCGTGCTTCGAGATTCGGATTTATTAGGCGGCAGACTGTTCATCAATTCCGAAACGCCGCGCTATCTCACCACCGCGTAGAGGACGACGTTTGCGGCCAGGCGTGCGGCGTCGGTGGCGGACAGGCCCTTGCAGTTGTAGGTCGGCTGGCCCTGCAGCGGCGCGACGACGGACACGGGGCTGAGGACCACCGCGGCCCGGCCGGCAATCTCGACCATCAGCAGTTTGGGCGGCCCGGCCCGGCTGGTGGCGCCGCCCGGCGACGCGCCCAGGCCGCCGGCGGCGCGGGTGTAGCGGACATTCGTCAGGTCGCAGCCGATTTGCCCGGCGAATGAGCCGGTCAGCAGCGGGTGGGCGGCGGGCATCTCGCGGACGGCATCGGCGCCGAACATGCCGGCCAGTGCGGCCCGTGCGTCGACGACGAAAGGCTCGGTCCCCATGGCCGAGTCGATCATCAACGTCCCGCCGCCGACAAGGTAGGCCTTGAGGTTGGCCTTCCGCGCGTCGGTGAGCCTGGCTGGGATCGTGCCTGTCATCCACAGCACGGGAATGTTGGGGTCGATCCTGGCCGAGGCATCAACCGCGGGGCTGACCTCCAGGCCAAGGCTGACGGACTCGGCCAGGACGCTGCCCAGCCGGCTCATCGCGCCTTTGCAGATGTTCCAGTCCCCGTCGTGACGAAGCCGCCCGATGCGGATGGTCCGCGTGGCGGCCGGCGGCCTGGGGCTGGCCAGGCTGACGGCAAGCCTTCCCTTAGGCGCGGCAAGGTCGGTGGTGTAGAGCAGCAGGTTCGCCGCCAGTTCGAAGAGTTGCCCCTGGGCGTCCCAGCAGCTCTGGTGCCATGCCCCGCCGGCGTCGGTTTCCAGCACGAACACCCGCAGCCGGCACGTGTCGCCCAGAGCGAAGAGTTTTGGCTTGGCGGCGTCGGGCAGTTTGAAGTGCAGCGAGTAGACGTCGTGTTCGGCGGGCACCGCACCGGCGGTGTAATCGGGAAGCAGTGCCGCCAGGTAGGCCTTGACGGCATCGGCGATGTCCTTCCTGCCGGCGAAGGGCTGAACGATGACGGTCCCTCCGGCGTCGAGCGCGGCGCGTACGTTCACGGCCAGGGCGTCGGGGATCACCTTGTCGCCGACCTGGACGTACAGCAGCGGCGCGGGGATGTGCCCGGCGCGTGACATCTCCATGGACACCTGCCGCCAGCTTGCTTTAAAGCCCAGGTTGCGGGAAATCCACCGCGCGAGGTTGGCCGCGTCGCGCGGGTCGTCGTCGGCGTGCGGGCCGACGGCTATCTTGTCGATCACCACCGCCCCGCGCGCCCGCACAAGCGCCATGATGGCGAAGCACGTGCGGATCGGGGCCATGTCGTCTACCTCGGCCGCTCCGGGCGCCGGCGATGGGTCGGTCCAGCAGCCCGCGGATTTCTGCCGCCGGCAGATGATCTCCGCGGCCCCCCGTGCGACATCGACCGCCCCGAGGCGGTCCATCCCGGCCTCATCCGCCGCCCGAAGAAGCTGGTTGAGGTAGTAGTACTCGTAGGCCTCTCCCGTGCCCCAGACCCATTTGGGGTTCTCGCCAAGGACGATGTTGTCAGCCATCCACTGCTGGGCGGCGTCGATGACCTTCTGGAAGGGCGAGGCGTTGGCTCGCCGGGCGCCCGCGCCGGCGTAGTCAGGCTCGACGTACTGGGCGCAGGTGTCGGTGAGGATGTACAAGGCCGCGATCCCCGCGGTCGTCATGGACCCGTAGCTGCTGCCGCGCAGGCGAAAGCCGGACAAGACCGGCGGTTGGTAGCTGACGCCGCCGTCGGCGTTGGCGTTGCGGGCCCAGTAGGTTCGCAGCCTGGCCCAGACGACGGGGGGAACCTTCGCCCCGGCCTGTTCGGCCTCTCGCAGGGCAAGCATGGCAAGGAAAGTGTTTGAGTTGTCGACCCAGTTGGGATTCTCCCTGGTGGTCCGGTAGCCAGGCCCGTAACCCCATCCGCCGGCGCGGTTGAGGTTGGCAACCAGCCAGTTGACGTCCTCGGCGAGGCGGGCCTCGTAGTCCTTGCCCGGCATCAGCGAGTAGACCATCGCCCTGACTGCCCGGACATAGGTGGTCTTGGGTGCGAGCTGGTCGATGTACGCAAAGGCCTTTGCGAGCTGCGGGCGTTTGAGGTCTTCCCCGGCCTCGATGGCGGCCAGGAGGACCAGCGCCTCGACCCCGCCGGGATGCTGGCTGGCGTACTTGGTGTCCCAGGTGCCGTCGGGCTTCTGTGCGGCGTAGAGGTAGTCCAGTCCAGCACGGATGGCCTTGTCGGCGCGGGGGGCCAGCACCTCCGCCGGCCAGGGCTGGGCGGAGCGAGGCCCGGCCGGGGGCGCTGCCGGCTGGGCCGGCGGGGCGGCCGGAAGCGCCGCGACCAGCGGCGCAGGCGGCGGCACGGGCGGCGGCACGGGCGCGGTCGGCCCGGCCCGGACGGCGCCGGCAGATGCCCCGGCCTTGTCCTTACGAACCGCCGGGACATCCCCAAAAAACGGCGGCGGCTGAAATACGTTGGGATCCTCCGCCGGCTTCGACTTGGCGGTCTGGCACCACGCGACCGACAGCCATGCCGTCATCGCCGCCGCCCCAAAGGCCGCAAGCAACCAGCGCGCCGGGACCGGCGGGCGCCGGAAGCGACGATTGCGGCCTGGCTGTGCGTTAATAACTGATCGCATACGGGAATACGTTCAATGCAGGTTTTCCGGCGTCCGCCTCGGCCCAGCCCCGGCATGAGTACGGATTATCGCACTGCGGGGCACAAGTCCAATCGTAACCATAACGACTGTACCGAAGAACAGTGCAACCTTCAACCGTGACGGCCTCGATTTCCATCGGCGGGACCGCGGGCCGCCTGAGTTCATCGGTGAGGATCCACCTACGCACCTCGAAGCCCAAGGCCGCTTTTCGGCCGGGCCGGGCCGCGCCGTCCCGGCAGACCATGTTTTGACTTTTGCCCGGGGCGGCAATACTCTGTAACCAAGAATCGAGTCAGCTACACTTATACCGGGCGGCAGGCGCCCCGGCCTCCGACAGCCGGGATACTCGACGTATCCGTCATTCGAGCAAGGAGCGAAAGACCATGGCAGAACTCAAGGGCAGCAAGACCGAGCAGAACCTGAAGGATGCGTTCGCGGGCGAGTCGCAGGCCCGCAACAAGTACACGTATTTCGCCTCGGCGGCAAAAAAGGAGGGCTACGAGCAGATCGCCGCGATCTTCCTTGATACGGCCGAGCAGGAGAAAGAGCACGCCAAGCTGCACTTCAAGCTGCTGGAGGGCATCGGCCAGACGCGGGGGAATCTCCAGGCCGCGGCCTGCGGGGAAAATCACGAGTGGACCAAAATGTACCCCGGCATGGCCAAGACGGCCCGCGAGGAAGGCTTCGATGACATCGCCCGCCTGTTCGACGGCCTGGCCAAGATCGAGAAGGAGCACGAGGCCCGCTACAAGAAGCTGCTGGCGAACTTCGAAGCCGGCGCGGTCTTCGCCAGGCCGCAGAAGGTTAAGTGGCGCTGCCGCAACTGCGGCCTAATCCACGAAGGCAACAAGCCCCCGACCATTTGCCCGGTCTGCAAGCACCCGCAGGCGTACTACGAGATCGTCGCGGAGAATTTTTAGCGGCCCGCGCGCGAGGCATCGTCGCCAGGGTCGCCACCGGCGCCGAACCACTATCGGCACTTTTTTGACCTGTTTGACATGAGGAGATGATTTTATGGCAACGATTCTGGTTCTTTACCATTCGCAGGAGCACGGCAACACCAAAGCGATGGCCGAGGCGCTGGCCGCGGGCGCCAGACTGGCCGGGGCCACGGTTTCACTGATGAACACAAACGAAGGCCGGCTGGACATCGAGCGGTTCCGCCTGGCCGACGCCGTCGCCTTCGGGACGCCCGACTACTACAGCTACCTCGCCGGCGGGCTGAAGGTGTTCCTGGACGACTGGCACATCGCCAAGAAGGCCAATCCCCAGGGCCTGACGGGCAAGCCCTACGGCCTGTTCTATTCCCACGGCGGAGGCGGGGCCGTCCGAGGCCCGTTGGTCAAACTCTTCCAGGGAATCGGCACGCTGGTCGGCGACGTGGTCGAGTCCAAGGGCGCCCCGGACCAGAAGGCGCTCGACGCCTGCGGCAAGCTCGGCCGGGACCTGGCCGCGGCGGCTGCGGCGAAGTAGCAGGCCGGCGTACACGCCGACAAGGACCATAAGAGCATATCCGGAAGAATAACGCCTGCCTGCCCGCAAGGGGACGGCGTCGCTACTAACGCTCCGCGTGCGCTGTACAGGCACCGAGATTCGAAGAGATTCGAAAGTGCCCCTGGCGTTCGTAGTGTGCCCATAAGGGCATATCCGGCTGTCAAACCAAAGTAGAAATGACATAAGGGCATATCCGGCTTGACAACGGGATGTACCAAACGTACAATTGGTACGTAACGATAGATTGGAGAATGGCGAATGGAAACGATCTCGATAAGCGATGCGCGTGAACACCTGGCCGACCTGGGCAACCGCGTTTCCCTGCGGGGTGAGCGCCTTGTTGTCGAAAGGCGGGGAAAGGACCTTTTCGCCCTGGTATCCGTGGAAGACCTGGAGTTGTTGGAGCGGCTTGAGGACAAGCTGGACCTGGACGCCATCCGGGCAGCAAAGGACGAACCTGCCAAGCCGTGGGCACAGGTCAAGAAGGGGATGGGGCTCTAGGCAATGTCCTACCGCATCGAGGTCAAGTGCCAGGCGGAAAAGGCGCTTGCCGGGATACCCAATCCCCACCGCCGGCGCATCGCCAACGCGATCGACGGCCTGGCCCAACAGCCCCGGCCGGCAGGTTGCACCAAGCTGATCGGGGCCGAGACGGCCTACCGGATTCGAGTCGGGGATTACCGAATCGTCTACCAAATCCTGGACCGCGTCCTGATCGTCTGGATTATCCGCACCGCCCACCGCAAAGACGTCTACCGCGGCCTGTAACGCCCGGGCCTTCTGCCGGTCCGGTGGTGTCACGGCTCCAGCGGGACTTCGAACCGCGGCGTGAAGATGTGGCAGTCGGGTCGGTCGGGATGCTTGTCCAGGTAGTCCTGGTGGTACTGCTCGGCCGGGTAGAACGTCGAGGCCGGCTCGACCTCGGTCGCCACCTTGTAGCCCTTGTCGCGAAGCTGCTTGATGAGCTTATCGGCAATCGTCTTCTGCTGGTCGTTCATGTAGAAGATGGCCGAGCGGTACTGGGTGCCGGCGTCGGGGCCTTGGCGGTTGACGGCGGTCGGGTCGTGGGTCTCGAAGAAAAGCCTGGCCAGGGCCTCGTAGGAAGTCCTGGCCGGGTCGTAGACCACCTTGACGGCCTCGGCGTGGCCGGTGCGGCCGGTGCAGACATCCTCGTAGGTGGGGTTCTTCGTTGCCCCGCCGGTGTAGCCGGAGGTGGCGCTGATCACGCCGGGGGCCTTTTCCAAGAAGTGCTCGACACCCCAGAAGCACCCGCCGGCGAAGATCGCCACTTCGGTTGCCGGCTCGGCCGCGGGCGCAGCCGGCGCCGCGGGCGCGGTTGGCGCAACCGGCGCGGCGGCCTGGGCGGCGGCCTGCCTCATTTCCCCGGCCGTGCGGAACACGATGGACGCGGAGTTCACGCAGTGGCGCGTGTTCTTGTCCGTGTAGTGTTCGCCGATAAACACGTGCCCAAGGTGCCCATCGCAGTGGGCGCAGATGATCTCCGTGCGCCGGCCGTCGGCGTCGGGCTGGCGAATGACGGCGCCGGGAATCTCCTCGTCGAAGCTCGGCCAGCCGCACTCGCTGCGGAACTTGCTCTTGGACGTGTACAGCCACGTGCCGCACTGCCGGCAGAGGTACGCGCCCTGGCCGAAGTAGTCCCAGTACTTGCCCGTGAACGGGGCCTCGGTGCCCTTGTCCCGGATGATGTGCGCCTCGGCCTCGGTCAGAGGCGGCATGGTA
>Ga0315285_10004788_pt1 | contig 14027 bp, 11 predicted proteins | sample YL17G09_36_MG_FD_203698 | JGI IMG/M metagenome (GOLD analysis project Ga0315285, IMG submission 203698) | Sediment microbial communities from Yellowstone Lake, YNP, Wyoming, USA - YL17G09_36 | ecosystem: Environmental > Aquatic > Freshwater > Lake > Sediment | place: USA: Wyoming | collected...
ACTGCGGGTAGCTCCCTGCCATGAAAGCGAAGAGCGTGACGATGACGAAGGCGAGCGTCGGGGTGAAGAGCGCGAGGTGCGGGGGAGGAGGAGGAGGGAGCGGAGAGGCGCCGTCGCCGTCGCACGGAGCGCCGCCGCCATGGAAGAGCTCGGCTGAGAGCCTCTCCCGGAAGGAGAGCCGAGAGCTTCGGCGCCCTGGCCGTGGGGAGCTCAGGACGCGCGAGTGCTGCGACGGCGTTCGAGGAGGGGCAGCAACGGAAGGAGGGGCAGGAGCGGAGGGGGAGGAGGCCAGAGGGGACTTGAGGGACCGGGAGGGGCTCGCCCCCGCCGCCGCCGCCGCCGCGGCCCCCGGGGGCGAACAAGGCGACAGCTCGAGCGCCGACGAGGACGAAGGAGGGACGTAGCGAAGGCGCTCCTCGTCGTCATCCTCTTCGCCTTCGTGTCGGCTCCAGTCCGAATCGCTGCCGCTCGCGAGGCTCGAGGGAGGGGGCGCCCCCGGGGGGGCGGCGGCGAGGCGGCTCCGGGGGCGAGAGGAGGCGCCGCCGTTGCAGCAGCTGTCGTCGCCGTCGCCAGGGTCGAGAGCGGCCGCGGCCGCGGCGGCGGCAGAAGAGGCGGGCTGCTGCCGCTGCTGCTGCTGCTCTTCTTCTTTTTGTTGTCGGCTGCTGCTGCTGCTGCTCCTCTCTTTGTCCAGGACGGCTCTGCTTTTTTGTGGCCATAAAAGCGGGAAAAGAGAAAGAGGTCGGAGGATCAGCACGGGCGGAGCGCGAGAGGGAGGGGGAGAGAGAAAGCGGTCGAAAGGGCAGAGAGGGAAAAGCAGGCAGCAAAGGCGTCGCATCGACAGCTCTCTCGCTCCCTCGCTCGCAAAACTAACGCCTCTCCTTTTTCCGCAAATCGCGGTCTCTTTCACTTTCCGCCCGCGCACCTGGCCCACATATTGTGAGCTGTCGACCGAATGACAAGAGTCGAATGGAGAAAAAAGAGAGAGTCCTGTAAATGCGAGAGCCGATGGTGCCTGCAGCGGCTAGAAAAAGAAAATTGCCGGCGGGCGAGAGATTGAAAAAAAAGAGAGAGCGCTCTCGGCGACTGCTGTCACGCTTCAGCGACGATTTCTCGTTCGAAACGCAGCCACACGACGGTCAAGAAGCTTTCGAAACGAGAATGGAGAAAAAAACTTGGAGAAAGCGAGAAGCTTTGTTGAGTGTTCGTTTCCAATTTGTGTTCCTGCCGGCCAATGATGCCATCGAGCGAAGAAAAAAAAACTTGCTCTTCTTCAACCTCCTCCTACTTCACCCCCCGCCGCCGAAAAATAGCCGCTCGCTGTTCTCCCACGCCGCTCTCGCCACCTCGGCCACGCTGCATCCCCTCGCCGCGGCCACAGCCTCCGCCACTGCCGCTATCCTGCAGGGCTCGTTCCGACCCTTGATGAGGCTCGTTTTGTCGTCCTTGCCCACCTTCTTCTTGTCCTTCCAGACCGCCCCGACCCGCTCGTCAAACTCCTTGAGCTCGAACGACCCTTGCTGCGCCGCGGACGACGCGTGCGAGGGCCTGAGGTCGCACCAGGGCGCGTCGGTCTCGAGCAGGAGCCTGTCGATCGGGACTTGTCGCGCGGCCTCGAGCCCCGTCTCGTCCCGCAGCGAGCACCCGTTAAAGCCGATGAAGAGGTCTCGGTTTTCTAGAGCCAGAAGCCTCCGCATGAGGTCGACGCCGCCGTCAAATGAGTGGACGACGCCGCGGAGGGCGACCGGAACCGAGGAAGAAGAGGAAGTATCGGTCTTGTTGAACCGCGGCTCGGAGAGCAAAGAAATAAAATCGTCGCCGGCGTCTCTGAGGTGCAGGAAGAGCGGCAGCCTGCCTCCGAGCTCCGCTGCGAGGTCGAGCTGCGCGCCAAAGGCCAGCCTCTGCGCCTCGGCGTCGGCGAACTGGAGGCGGGCATAGTCGAGGCCCGTCTCGCCGAGGGCGACGAGGCGAGGCTGCTTTGAGTCGTCGTCGCTTTCGGTCCCCTCCCGGAGGAGCGCCCTGAGGCGCGCGACTGCGGCGGCGTCGAGCGTCTTTTTTTCCCTTTCTTCTCCTCCTCCTCCTCCATCGTTTCCGGCGACGACGAGCTCCCCCGCGCGCGTCGGGTGCACCCCCGCGCTGCAGAAGAGCTCCACAGGAGAAGAGGAGGAGGTAGAGGAAGAGGAAGCGGCCATCTCGAGCGCCTCGGCGGACTCGGCCAGCGACCCGGCCGTCACCACGATCCTGCCGACGCCGGCGCCCCTCGCCCTCCGGAGGACGCTGCTTAGATCGGGCTCGTGGTAGCTCTTGCCGCCGTAGCTGCCCTGGAACATGGGATCGCAGAGGTTGGCGCCGATGTCTGTCGAGTTTGGAGGCGGCGGCGGGGCGAGGGAGAGAGAGGAGAAGGGAGGTGAGCGCGAGAGAAGAGAGCGGTCGAGGGGGGCTGAGAGGGAAGAGAGAGAGAGCGAGAAGAAGAAGAAAAAACGCACCGCAAAACCTGACATCGCTCGCCGCCATCGCCGCCGTCGAGCTATCGCTTGCGCAGGAGCGCGGAGGCCTTGAGAACGCAGCGACGAGCGCGTGAGGATGCGAAGAAGGACGATAGTAGCGCGCGAGGAGGAGGCGCCGGGTGAGAAGCATCGAGGGGGATTTTGCCCATGCGAATTCTGATGAAGACTGAAAAAGTAGAAAAATAGGAAGTAACAAGACCAACCCTCTCACTCTCTCTCTGCACGTTTTCTCCCTCTTCTTCGCTCCGCGGTCGCTCCGCTCGAGGGAGAGGCACCAGCCTCAGACCCGCGTCGCCGGCGGCACGAAGCTCTTGACGATCGCCGCCACCTCCTTCCCGTGCCTCTCCGCGGCGGCGCCGGCCGCGACCTGGCCCGTGACGGTGTAGAGCCTGTTGTACGTCCCGTCGAACGACAGCGCGACCGCGGACGTGAAGAGCCGCTCGCCCTCGGCCTCGCTGCGGGTGACGGCGTACTCGACCTCGTAGACCTTTTGCGGCCCGCTGTCCTCCGCCTTACCACGCCTGGTCGTCGACCGCGCGCTGACGAGCCTCGCCCTGGGCCCCCCCGCGAACCCGCGGTCCATCGTCGCGACGAGCGACTCGCCGAAGCCGTCCGCGTCGCCGAACGAGCCCAGGGAGGTGAAGTCCGCGCCGACGATCGTCGCGACCAGGGAGACGTTGACCCCGGCGGGCGCCAGCGGGTCGTCGGCGGGGAACCAGACCCGGGTGGGGCGGCCGGATCCCGAGCCCGGCACCTCGGCGTCGGAGGAGGTCCACGAGGCTGGGACGTCGAGCTCGAACGCGGGCAGGAGGTCGACGGTGAAGGTGTTCTTCTGGGAGATCTGGGCGTTCGCGGGGGAAGGAGAGGCTGCGAGGAGGCCCAGGGAGGCCGCGGTCGCGGCGGCGCTGGCCAGGAGGGCGCGGCGCGAGAAGGCGAAGGGGGTGGAGGAGGTCGTCGTCGTGGACGTGGACGTCGTCGTTGGAGAGGCTCCTGCGACGTCTGATGATGCTGCAGCAGCTCTCGCGTTGGAGGAGACAAAGACGGCCACGGTCGCCCTCCCGGGAACCGCTTGTGCAGGCGCAGCGGCTCTGCGGCTGCTCAGAAGAGCGGTAGTTTTCATCGAGAAGCGGGCGCGAGAGTTGGTTCGCTGGTGATGTTCGATGAAAGGTACTTGAAAATATCTCGAAGAGCGATCTGAGTTGAGTTTTTTTTCTTTTTCGAGGGCATGCATCAGAACTCTCGAGTTTATTTTCCCTTTCGACTCGATGCCGCCTCCTCTCGTTCGCCGCCGCGCCCTCTCCGCGGCAGCGGCAGCAGCCCTGCTGCTGCTGCTGCTGCTCTCCCCGCTGCTCGCCTCCGCGACCGGGTCGCCGCCGCCTTCTTTGCTCTCGGTCCCGCTCGCCAAGCGCAGGCTCGACGCCCGCTCGCTCGCTAGGCAGGCCGAGGCGCTCCGAGCGAGGCACGGAGCTGCGTCGTCTGCTCTCTCTTCTTCTTCCTCTGGCTTGGGCTCCGTGCTCAAGGGCGAAGCTGACGTCGAACTCGTGGATTTCCTCGACGCGCAGGTGAGAAAAGAGAGGAGAGAGAGAAAGGAGAGAAGAGAGAAGAGAGCAAATGAGAAAGAGAGAGATCGTTCGACGTGACGCCATCGTTTTTTTCTTTCTCGACCTCAACCTCGACCCCCCCCTTCAAAAAAAAAACTCAACAGTACTACGGCGAGATCGGCCTCGGCACCCCTCCTCAGAAGTTTGCCGTCGTCTTCGACACTGGCAGCTCCAACCTTTGGGTGCCCTCGGCCTCGTGCGCGTGGTGGCAGCTCGCCTGCAGGCTCCACGCGCGCTACGACTCGCGCGCGTCCTCGACGTACGTTTCGTTTTTTCCTTCCCCTTTTTCCCTTTTCCCCCTTATTTCCCCCCTTTTTTCCTTTTTTCCTTTTCGGCATCTCAACCTCCGCCCTCTCGTTCCCTTCTCTTTCTCTCTGCCCTCCACCCCCGCTCTCTCCTCGGCCCCTTTCCCAGGTACGAGCGCAACGGCACGCGCTTCGCGATCCAGTACGGCAGCGGCTCCCTGTCGGGCTACTTCTCCGAGGACACGCTGTCGATCGGGAGCGCGCTGCGCGTCAAGAACCAGCGGTTCGCCGAGGCGACGCGCGAGCCCGGGATCGCGTTCCTGGCCGCGCGCTTCGACGGCATCCTCGGCCTCGGGTTCCCCGAGATCGCGGTCGGCGGCGCCAGGCCGCCCTTCTTCGAGATGCTCGACCAGGGGCTGCTCCCCGTCCCCGTCTTCAGCTTCTGGCTCAACCGCGACGCCGCGGAGGGCGAGCAGGGCGGCGAGCTGACGCTGGGTGGCGTCGACCCGGCGAGGTTCGAGGGGGCGAGGACCTGGAGCGCGGTCACGCGCCGCGGGTACTGGCAGTTCTCGATGGACTCGCTGACCGTGGGCGAGAAGAGCGGCGGCGGCGGCGGCGGCGGCACCGCCAGCAACGGCAGCAGCGTGCCCGCCTCCGGGTTTGCGTACGAGGCGTGCAGGGGCGGCTGCCAGGCCATCGCGGACTCGGGCACCAGCCTCCTGGTCGGCCCCTCGGACGAGATCGCGCGCATCAACGCCGCGATCGGCGCGGAGGGGCTGCTGCCGGCGCAGTGCCGCGCCGCGGTCGACGAGTACGCCCCGGACCTGTTGAGGGCGCTGGAGACGATGGCGCCCGACGAAATCTGCGCGGGCGCCGGGCTCTGCCCTTGGAACGCCTCGAGCTCGGAGGGGCCGAGAGGGTCGGGGGGGGCGAGCTCCTCTCCGAGAGAGCGCGGCCGCGGCGCCGGCGCCGGCGCTCGCCGCCTCGGGGAGCGGCTCCGCTCCTCCTCTCCCTCTCTCTCCTCTCTTCCCTCCGCCCTCCGCGCCCTGGGCGACGACGCCCTCTGCCAGCTCTGCCGTGTCGCCGCGGGCGTCGCGAAGCTGGCGCTGGCGGACAACGCGACGGCCGGCGAGGTCGTCTCCGAGCTCAAGGCGGCCTGCGACGCCGCCGGGTCGGTCTCCGGGGCGGGCGCGGCGACGCAGGCCGTGGTCGACTGCGACGCGCTCGCTTCGCTGCCCGACGTCACCGTCACGATCGAGGGCAGGGATTTTGTGCTGACGCCCGAGCAGTACGTCCTGAGGGTCGGCGGCGGCGGCGGGAAAGGGAGCTGGCCCGCGGCGGCGGCGGCCGAGCAGTGCATCTCGGGCTTCATGCCGCTCGACGTGCCGCCTCCCGCCGGTCCGCTGTGGATCCTGGGAGACGTCTTCATGTCTGCCTATCACACCGTGTTCGACGCCGGCGGCGGGGGCGGCGGTGCGGCGAGGGTCGGGTTCGCGAAGAGCGTGAGGGGCGGGGGAGGCGAAAAGGCGGCCGAGGTCGACGTCCACGCTGCCGAGGTCGACGTCGCCTGAAAAAGGAGCCGCTGGAAAAATGAGGTTCTACTCCGCTCCGCAGCAGCAGCTTCTTTCTTCGAGAGGTTTTTTTTTGCTTTGCTTTGTTTTTATAAGATAACGACGAGGCTCGTTCCTCCTTGCGCACACGGGAATAAGAAATACTTTGAGAGAGTTTTGTAAAAAGAAGAAAGAGAAAAAAAGAGAGATTAAAAAGATGTTTTTTGTTTTTCGGGGTTTTTCGCGGTAAGTTTTTTGTTTTTGCATTTTGTTTCTTCTCTCTCTCTCTCACACACACACACGCACACTCAAGCTCCGCCACTTCCACCTCCACCTGCGTTCCCGCCGCTCCTCCTCGCCTCGGCCACTGCCGCCCGCACCTCCTCTGCCCCCAGGGCAGCGCCCCCGTTAGCCCTCGCTGCGGCGGCGAGTTTCGATTTCAGAATCTCCCCAAACGCCTCGAACTGCAAAGCAACCTCTGCGGCGCGCGCGCTGCTCCCGCCAGCGCCCGCGAGCAGCGCGGCCGCGCCCGCGGCATCTGCGGTGAGCCCCGTGGCGCGCTCGAGCGAGCTCAGCTGCGCCGAGAGGGTCTTTTCGAGGTCGGACGCCGAGATCTCGTCGGTGGCGAAAGGGACGGCGTCTTCCTCTTCCATTCCCGGCTCCTCTTCCTCCTCCTCGCCCTCTTCTCCTTCTTCGTCGCCTTCTTCGTCGGCCTCTCCGAGGAGCCTCCACGGCAGCGCGACCTCGTCGGAGAGCGCGCCGTCCTCGCCGACGTTCCTGAGCTCCCTCGGAGCTCCTCGGCCGGGGCTCGAAGAAGGAGCCGGCGGCGGAAACTCGACGAGCGCCGTCTCGGAGTCGAAGCCGAGCTCGGGCTTCGCCTCGTACCGCAGCGTCGCCCTCAGGGGCCCTCCCGGTTCCCCTCGGAGCGACTCGACGGTGGCGGCCCACCAGACGACTTGGGGCTCCTTCTTCGCGGCTTCGGCTGTCGTCGCTGCTGCCGTCGCCGCTGCCGCCGCCGCCATCGCCGATGTTGTTGTTGCCGCGGCTGTTCCTTGCTCTTCGGGGGCCGCTGCTGCCGCGTCTGTCGCGGCTGTCGCTGCACTACTTGCGGCTTCTTCTTCTGCTCGTCCTTCTCCGACGGGGGCTTCGTTGTCTCCATCGTCGACGAGCTGCCAGAGGACCTGTCGAGAGAGAAGAGGAGAAGAGGTCGAGAGAGGTGAAGGAGGGGGGCGAGTCGAGGAGAAGAGGTCGAGGTGAAGGAGGGGGGGCGGGCGAGTTGAATGAGGTCGAAAGAACGTCTGTTTGCTTGAATCGGGAGGAATCGAATTTTCGCTTTTTCTCTTCTCCAATTTTACCTCGATCTTCGCGCCAACACTTATGAGCTCGGGAGCTGCTGCTTTTGGTGCCGAGGCCCAGGGCAGCGGAGGAAGCGGGTTCGGGGCTTCCATTGCTCCAAAAAAAGAGAGAGAGAAGAGAGAAACGACGAGCGAACAAAGAAAGCGATTCGATGGCTTGTATGAAAGTGAAAAAAAAAACTCTTCTATCTTTTTCTTACTCTCTCTCATCAGCTCGCCGAAATTCCTTTTTTAACCCTCCTCCCGCCCGGCCCAAACCTCTCTCGCTCAGCAGTAGAAGCTGCTCCTGAGCTCCACCCCATGGCAGCGCGGAGGGCGCCGAAGGAGACGCCGCCGCAGAGGAACGCCGCTCCGAGTGCCGCGGCCACGCGCGCCGCAGGCAGCAGGAGCGCCGTGGCTGCAGCGGCGGAAACGGCAGGAGCAGTAGCCGAGGTCAGCGCTGCTGCCGCCGAGCAGGCGAGAGCACCGGAGCGCCACGCGACGCCCAGGAGCGCCGCGGAGGCGCAGAGAAGGCCCGCGGCCAGGGAAACAAGCGCGACCTTGGCCCCGACGCCGGTCTCAGTCTCAGTCCCGACGAGGCGCATGCCCTGCGCCTCGGCCTCGCCGCCGCGCGTGAAGACGAACTTGGAACCGAGCGAGCCCACGCCGAGACGGACGCGCTCGTCGACTGTCGTTTTTTGTTTTTTTGACGTTTTTGAAGTTTTTGGAGTTTTTTCCCTCTAGTTTTTTTCTTCGCGAGTTTCTCTTTCGCAACCTCTCTCGTCCTGTCGCCCCCCCCCCCGCCCCGAAAAAGAAAAAAAGAAAAAGAGCTCACCGTAAGGCGTCGCAAGTGCCACCCATGAGGGCCTGCCAATCCGCAGATATAATCGGAACAGCTTCGACCGGGGGAGGAGCGAGAGCACCGCCGGGTCAAAGTCGACGCGGACGGCGTCGTCGATCTCGTTCTGCGCCCCCTCTTCCTCCTTTGCTTCCATCTCCGCTTCCGCTTCTCCTCCCTCCTCCGCCTTCTTCTCTGCCCTCTTCCAGTCCGAGGAAGGGAACGCCGCCGTCACCTTGCCCCGCAGGCCTACAGAGCCCTCGAGGGCCCCGGCGAGGCGGAAGGCCACCTTGTTCGTGACGAGCAGCGGCCTCGGCTTCTTCACCTCTTTTTCTTCAACTTTTTCTTCTTCTCCTTCTTCCTCGTAAAAGAGAGACTGGCAGAGCGCCGTCGTCTCGAAGAGCCACCTCCCCAGCCCCGACCTGAACCTCCCGCCCGCGGGCTGGCCCTTCTGCTTTCCTCCCGTGGAGACGTACGCGACGTCAAAGTCGCCAAGCAGGAAGGGGGAGTCGAGCGGCGAAGGGGAAGGAGACGAGGAAGGAGACGGAGAAGACGAGGAAGGAGACGAGGGAGAAGCCTCCCTCTCGGCCTCCGCCGCGCGAACGAGCCGGTCGAAGAGCTCGTCCGCGGCGGCCCTCTCGGAGGGGGACATCGAGGACCCGCGGTCGGCCGAGGCGCCGGCGACGGAGGCGAGCAGGGCGTCCACGAGCCCTGCGGGGGCCGCGGGGGAGGAGGAGGAGGAGGTCGGGGCCGGGGGGGTCGGGGACGAGGCTCGAGGAGGAGACCCGCCGCCGCCGTCGCTGCGGTCGCCGCCGCCGATCGCCGGTCGAGGCCGCGCCATCGGCATCCGAGCTTTCGCGGTCGCGTCGCGGCAATCTCGAACCAGGATCGCCACGCGCAAGCATTCCGATCGCCGATTGGAAGCAGGCCGCTCGATGGGAATGGCGCCCCTGGGAGCGACGCAATGGGAGCGGGGAGAAAACATGCTTCTTCTTTTCAAGGCGGTACGAAAAAAAAATGAGCGAAAAATTCAGTCTCCCTCATCCTTCAGCCTCCTCTTCATCTCCGCCAGCGCCTCCAGCGCCCGCGCGTCGTCCTCCTCGGCCGCGGCGGCGAGGAACGCGGCGACGTTCAGCGATCTTGAAGCCTCTGAATTCGTTTTTTCCGCCTCCTCCTCCTCCTCCTGCGTTGGAGCCGCAGCAGTGCCGGCAGTCGAAGAAGGAGGAGGGGGACGAGGGCGAGGAGGGGGAGCACCGGCGGCGGCTCCCGCTCCCCGCTCCGTCCCCTCCTCTTTTTCCTCCCCCTCCTCCTCCTCCTCCTCGTCTTCTTCGCCTCTTTCCTCCAGTTCCTCCCCCTCCTCCTCCTCCTTGTCTTCCCCAGACTCCCCAGAAGAAGAGGAGGGAGAAGACGCGTCATCGTCCAAGAGCAGCAGCCCCGAGCAGAACGCGGCCACTTCGACGGCGGCCGGCCTCGCCGCGGCGTCCTTGCCCAGCATCCTCCCCGCGACGAAGCCCGCCAGCGCCGCCCTCCTCCCGTCGTCCTCCTCCTGCGTCGCCGCCGCCGCCATCAGAGGAAGCAGTGGCGGCGGAGGGGAGCGCAGCACCCTCGCCGCGACCGCGCCGACGCTGCCGCCGCGGAAGGGGCGCACGCCGCCCGACAGCGCCTCGAACGCGAGGCAGCCGAGGGCCCAGACGTCGGCCGCCGCGCCGCGCCTCCTTCCCGCGACGGCTTCGGGGGACAGGTAGAAGGGGGTTCCGACGAGCGTGGAGGTGGGGAGAGGGGCCGGAGAAGGGGAGGGCTCGCCGTCGAGGTCGGGATCGGCTTCGCCGCCGCTCCTGCCGCCGCTCCTGCCGCCGCTCCTGCCGCCGCCGCCGCCGCCGCCCTCTCGCCGCGCGCGCTCCGAGGAGCTCGCAGTCGCGACGACCTTCGCGACGCCAAAGTCCCCGAGCTTGGCCCTCACCGCTCCGCTCGTCAGCAGCCTCAGGGCGCGCCTCTCGCTGCCGCCGTCGGAAGCTGCTCCTCCCGCCGCGAAAGCGGACTCGACGAGGGAGCGGGCCTCTTCGGCGGAGGCGGCGGCGGCGCTCCCGCCGGCCTCGCTGCCCCTCTTCCCGCTCCTCTTCCTCTTCCCCTTCCCTCTCTCTCCTCTCTCTTCCCTCTCTTCCTCGCCGCCCCCCGCAGCAGTCAGGAATACGTTTGCAGGCTTGATGTCCCTGTGGAGCACCCCGCGGGAGTGCAAGGCCGCGAGCCCTCGCGAGAGCTGAAGCAGCAGAGCGGCGGCGACTTTCCAGGGGAGGGGCAGGTACGAGGGCGAAGACGTGGCCGCCGAGGCCGGAGGAGGAGGACAAGAGGAGCTCCGCTTCCTCTTCTTCAGCGCCGCGTCGAGGTCGCACGCGCACAGCTCCATCACGATGACGACGCGGCCCCCGCCCCCTCCTTCCGCCTCGCCTCCTCCGCTCTCTCCCTCCTCTCGCTCGACAAAGGCCTCCACGTACCGAACGAGGTTCTCGTGCCGCGGCAGCTCGGCCAGCAGCGCCGCCTCCGCCGCCGCCGCCGCCGCGGCCCGCGCGGTCGCGGCCCTGGACACTTTGGCGACCAGCTTCGCGTCGTCGCGCCTCCTGCGCACGAGCAGAGCCACGCCAAAGGAGCCGGAGCCAAAGGTCGAGAGGACTTCGTAGCGGAGGTAGAAGTGCCCGGCCGGGGCGAGCGTCGTTGGTGATAGGGACGCGGGAGCGGGGATGAGGGAAACGGCTTCGGAGCTGCCGCCGTCGCCGCGGTCGCGGTCGTCGCCGTCGTCGTTTGCTTCTCTTCCTCCCCCTCCTCCTCTTCCCCTTCCTTCCCCTTCTCCTTCTCCTTCTTCCTTCATCACCTGCGCAGCCAGCGCCTGCCACCCGGAGATCGTGTCGTCGTCCTCCTTCCTCGAATCGCTCGCCATTTGCTGCTCCTCCTCGGAGCAGGAGGAGGAGGAGGAGGAAGGGGAAAGGGAGGGAGGGTAGAAAGTCCCCTCTTCCTCGCCCGGCGTGGCCGCCGCCGCCGCCCCCGAGCGGTGCTGCTGCTGCGCCGCCGCCGCCGGCGGCGGCGGCGGCGGCGAGGGAGCAACGAAGACGCTCCCCCCGAGGGGCTCCCCGCTCCGCGAGCTCCTCGAGAGGCGGCTCGCTCCGTGGATCAGCCTCGACGGCTGCTGCGGTTGCCCCTGCCCCTGCTGCTGCGGTTGCCCCTGCTGCTGCTGCAGCTGGTGCAATTGCTGCTGCTGCTGCTGCTGCTCCGGAGGGGCCACGAGAGCAACCGACGGAGGCAAGGGGAGGGGTGGCGGCGAGGGAGGCGTCGGCGGGGGCTGCTGCTGCCGCTGCTGCCGCTGCTGCCGCTGCTGCCGCTGCTGCTGTGTCGGCGTCGGCGTCGGCGTCGGACTTTGTCGAGAAGAAGAAGAGAAGGAGGCGAGCCCGCTCGCCGCCGCGGCGAGAGTGCTCCCCGCGCTGCCGCAGAAGTTGTCCGCGACGAGCGAGGAGAGAGGAGGCGGAGAAGGCGGCGGCGGCGGCGGGGAAGCAGCAGAGGAAGAAGGAGGCGTCGACGAAGGAGAAAGAGGCGTGGCGGCGGCGGCAGCGGCGCCGACGCCGGGGTCCACGGCGTCCCTCAAATAAGTGGGACGATCGTCGTTTCTTCCTCCTCCTCCGGAAGACAGAGAGGACAGAGAAGAAGAAGAGCTCGACGTCGAGGTCGAGGAGAGGGCGGCGGCTAGCGGGGAGCGCAGCAGGGGCGTGCGAGGCGAACGGCGAGGGGAGGAGAAGGAAGGAGGAGAGGAAGAGGAAGAAGAAGAAGAAGAGGAAGAAGTCGCCGCCGCCGCCTGCGTCGTCGGCGGCGGAGGGGGCGGCAGCTGGGGCGGCGCGGCAGTTACGGCGGCCCCCTCTTCTTTCCCCCGCGCTTCCTCCACGGTGGCGGTCCCTGCGGCGGACAGAGGCGCGCTCGCGTCCTCCGCCGGCGGATGGAGTGGCGCAGCCGGAGGAGCGCGGGCAGCGGCGGCGGAGGCGGTGGTGACGGGCCCTTCGGCCCCGCCGCCTCCTCCCGCGGGAGCAGCAGCGGCAGCGGCAGAAGAGGAGGACGGAGGGGGAGCAGAGGCAGGAGCAGCAGCGGCAGGAGGAGGAGGAGAGACCGGAAGCTCTCTTGCGGCGAGGGCAAGGTCTGAAGAATGCTGTTGCGGCTCTGGCGGCGGCTCGAGCCCCACGCGAGGCGTGGAGGCGCAGGCTCCCATTTTTTTGGCGTCCGCGTGGTGAACGGAGAAGGGAAAAAAACAGTGAAGTGGGTCCAAAAAAAAGGAGCCCGCCGACGGGGAAAAAAGAAAATATCGAAGCTGAGACGAACCACAACACTCACTCCCCCCCAGAAAACCTTCTTTCTGCTTTCCTTACTCTTAGAAGGTACGATTGCTGGCTTCATCGTCCCGATCTCTCGAGAGTGCACTTTCTCTCCGAAGCCCAGGCGGCGCGAGTGCGAGGGCGTGCGCGCGAAAGGGCGACCGCGGGGTTCGGAGGGAGCGTCGAAGAATCGGGCGATCGCAGCCGCCGCCGCAGAGTCGATCATTGGCCATCGATCATTGGTCCTCCTCCCCGATTCCGGTCTTTTGCTTCATCGTGATGGGATGGACCTGTTGCGATGCCTAGGAAACCGCGGGCGAATGGGCGATTCCTTGCCTTGGGCGGCGCGGAGAGCGATGAAAAGAAGGGCTTCTCATCGACGCCCGACCGCCGCCGCTGCCGCCGGCCCCCAATCGACGCTCCAACTTTTTTGCCCCTCGTATCCGCGCTGCCGCGCGCACGCTGGCTTCGTGCCTTTTCTTGCTCGACGGATGCCCCGTCGCGTGTCTCGAACTGCCCGTCATGCGGTTTTCGGACCGAGATACGCGACAGAGCAGGCGGCGTTTGGAGCGACGGACGATGGCATCGGCGATCAAACGCGCGCAGAAAAAGGGAGGAGCAGCAGCGACGTTGGCAGCTCCCTGACCTCTCTCTCTCTCTTCACTCAACTCGCAACCTCCTCTCTCTCTCTCCTCCCCGCCCCCTCCCCCTCAAAACAGGTCTCTCCTCGAGCCCTGTGGTCAAAAGAGAACTCCCAAATCTTTCAGCTTCCAATCAGACTATCAAGATGGGCCACGCCGACGTCTGGAACTCGCACAACAACGACCACTCCAAGGGGGGCCGCACGTGCCGCGTCTGCGGCAACCACTGGGGCCTCGTGCGCAAGTACGGGGTCAACATGTGCAGGCAGTGCTTCCGCGCCGCCGCGCCCTCGCTGGGGTTCGTCAAGTACCGTTAGATGTGGTCGGAAAGGGCGGGATCCCTGAGGATCCCCGGGTGGAATTAAAAAAAAATGGAAAATGGAGAGTTTTGGGGAGAAGAAAGAGAGAAACGTTTTTCGTGCAACTCGTCGACTCCCGATCTTTCTGTCTTCTAGCTACCCGTCTCTCTTTCTCTCCGTCTCTCTCTCCGTCTCTCTCTCTCTCTCTTCTCTCTCGTTGGATCTCCGCGGCAGCGCGGATCTTAATCCGCGGCAATCGCGTTTATTTTTCAATGCACAATTCTTATAGCGGGTGAGGAAAAAATGAAAAAAGAAAAAAAAATCAGACTTCACTCGCGTCGCGCGTCGGCCTTTGCTCCCTCTCCTCCTCTCCCTTCTTCTTCCTCCTCCTCTCCCTCCACGCCCTCCTCAAGAGACCGGTCCCCCTATCCCAGGCCTCGGTGAGGACCCAGAGCGCCCACCCGACGGCGAAGCCGGCGGCGGGGTCGACCAGCCCCAGGACGGCGGCGGCGGTGAGCGCGGCGAACGCGAAAAAGCGCGGCGACGAGAGCGCCGCGGTGCCCCGTCTCCCCCCCCCTCCTCCCGCTCCTCCTCCTTCCTCGCCCGCGCCTCCGCCGGCCCTCGCCGCGGCGGCCAGCTCCGCCCCTGCCAGCGCCAGCATCGCCCCGA
>Ga0315285_10004790_pt1 | contig 14027 bp, 11 predicted proteins | sample YL17G09_36_MG_FD_203698 | JGI IMG/M metagenome (GOLD analysis project Ga0315285, IMG submission 203698) | Sediment microbial communities from Yellowstone Lake, YNP, Wyoming, USA - YL17G09_36 | ecosystem: Environmental > Aquatic > Freshwater > Lake > Sediment | place: USA: Wyoming | collected...
TAGGGGAACGTTTCGCACTTCAGTTGGGGGCTGTGAGAATCAGAGTCGAAACGCTCGATGTGCCGTGGGATATGTCCGGGTCTTTAGAGGATGAAAAAGCCGTCACTAAGATACAGGCCGCAATCAGCGATGCCCTTAAAAGAATTACGGAGACGGCGGAGAAAAGATTTTACGATGTGCTGATACTTGATGAGATCGTATTTTGCCTTTCGGAAGGCCTGGCCAAATTTGAAGATGTCAAAGATCTTATAGATAAGAGAGACTCGGCAGTGGAAATAATTTTGACCGGCCGGGGTGCAACTGCTGAGTTGATGGAATTGGCGGATTTGGTGACGGAAATGAAAAATATAAAGCATCCGTTCGATAAAGGCCAGCCGGCAAGACGGGGAATTGAGTATTAATATTGAAAGCACAACGATGAACTTATAAGGAACCTTTGCTATGAGTCAAAATGTTGCTGCGATTATTTGTGCTGCAGGGGCCAGCAGCCGATTCGGGGGAAAAAGAAAAAAGGCATTTGTTGATGTGGCCGGCAGGGCGGTTTTCTTGCGTAGTGTAGAGCTTTTTTCCAATCGCGACGACGTAAAACAGGTTCTTTTAGGCATCTCGCCCGAGGACGAAGAGTTCGTGAGCGTCAAGTGGGGCCCTAATCTGAAGTTCTTTAATGTGTCAATCTTCCTGGGCGGTGCCGAGCGTTTTGATACTGTCAATAAAGGGATTGAGCTTATCAAGGACGAGATCGATCTTATTGCCGTTCATGACGCCTGCCGGTGTTGTGTGACTGATGAAATCATAGACTCCACTATCACCGCTGCTGCCAGGAGCGGTGCAGCGATACCTGCCTGCCCTGTTACGGCAACTATAAAAGAGGCGAAGAATAATATTATAACGCAAACCGTCGACAGAACCGGCCTCTACGAAGCTCAGACGCCGCAGATATTCTCGGCTTCCCTGCTTAAAAAGGCATACGAAAACCTCGACAACATAGATAAGAGCAAAATCAGCGATGATTCGCAATTAGTCGAAGCGTTAGGCCATAAAATCACAATTGTGGAAACGGACTCTTCGAATATTAAAATTACCCGCCAAAGTGATATTGCAGTTGCCGAAGCCATCCTGACCTCCCGGCCGAAGCCTACGCTAAAAGGTCCAATTGGCCCCTATATTGAAGCGCAGTGGTAATTTTACTAAGGGCTGGATGTAGCAGATAATTGCGGATAAAAAAAAGAAAACATCGAGCAACGGTCTGCTACCCGATGTTTTCCGGAGGGGAGAAAAAATCGTTTTATGAACTTTCTGTCATTGTTATCGGCACCGGCATAATTGCACTTGAACTAAAAATCAACAGATTCACTTCTTAAACAATAATCTATTTTTCGGTTGCCTCTGCTTTTTTTACGCTCAAAGCAGTTAGAAGTTCGTTTTTTTTTCGTCTGAAGCGGATATTTCATCCTGGCGTGCTTTGCAATCTGAAAAAGGCAATGGAGACGGATAACAAACATTATCGGCCGGTAAACGTCGATATAGGGGAGAGGCCATCAAAGGTTTCGGTCTGACCATCAAAATGGGTTGGTAAGGAACCTGGAATGTAAAGTCGCCTCGTGTTCAATGCCCCATGCAGATTACCGCTTGCCATAGAACCGCCTAAAAGGGTAAACTTATCATGAAATTGCGATGGTCTTTTCTCAGGGGCGAAGAAGCTTCTTTATGGAATCCGACCAGGAATTGATTGAATTGGAAAACAAAGGCGATCCGGACGCCTTCGAGGCCCTCTACCGCCGATACCGGGATTGGGTTTACCGATTGGCCTGGCGATTTACAGGTAACAGGGCCGATGCGCTGGATGTCCTCCAGGAGACTTTTACCTATCTGCTGGGTAAGTTTCCCGGTTTTGAGCTTACCGCTGCTATGACGACCTTTCTCTACCCCGTAGTCAGGCATGTTTCCTTCACTATCCGCAGCAAGAGCAGCCGATTTGCATCCGAAGAGGAAGTCCTTGACGAACTGGACGCCCCCAAATCCGAGGAAAGTGAACATTATCGATCGGAACTTGCCGCTGTATTGATTGTATTGCCTGATGAGCAGCGTGAGGTTCTGTTAATGCGGTTCGTGGACGATATGAGCCTCCAGGAGATCGCTGCCGCCCTTACTATTCCTGTTGGGACGGTTAAGTCAAGGCTTCACAATGCCTTAAGGACACTTCGCGACGACCGGCGGACACGAGACTATTTCCTCGAATGAGCAGGTAAACCGCCGTGATACACTATCGGTTTTAGTTAAAATTGCGTATATCCAGCCAAAGAAATCTTTGATTTTGAATGGCTTTAAGAGTAGACGTGACGTTGGTTATCTGATAGAATCCCCATGGGTTTGCTGTAATGTTACCACATGATAAGCCTTGTTTGTTTAGGTCAGTATCTGGAAAGGATTAAGGAGTCTTTATGCGGTTGGTTTTGGTCGATAGCTTATTTGAAGTAAGAAGCAACTTTTTTCCTCTGGCACTGGGTCGTCCGCTGTGGGAGCTTCGAGTCGGTATGAGTTCGCTGGCAGAGAAGCTGGTTTCCGGGATCCAGCCTGATGATACTGCGTACTTTGTTCCTGATTATATGACAGATGTTTATCGAGCGCAAGTGGGTAAACCTGTAAATAATATGGCCGATTTGACCGGAGATGATCTAATTTTTGTCAATCCCGTCGTTAAGGCGGAGAGTTTTAAGGTTCCGGCAAAAGGCGCCAGTGAGATTGGCCTGGATGAGCGGGGAATGGTTATCTATGCCCGGATAAGCAAAGGCGATGTCAAACGGCTTGCCTCTGATGATATCGAGACATTTATTGCCTCGGCCAAGGCGAAATTGCCTAATGTTTCGTGCAAACTACCGGTATGGAGTTATACATGGGACCTCGTATTGGCGAATAGTGAGCAGATAACGGCTGAGTTTGCGGTAGCGGGGCTGAACGGATTTGAAGGATCGCTGGAAGAGCCCGTAGCTGTTCGGGGCAGCAAGAAAGATGTCTATGTGGCGCCCGGTGTGAAGGTGCATCCGATGGTGACCATCGATGCCGAGCACGGCCCGGTTTATATCGACGAGGGTGCGGAAATACTGCCGTTTACCCGAATTGAGGGCCCTTGCTACATCGGGAAAGATTCAATTCTCTTAGGCGCGAACTGTCGTGAGGGCAATTCGATAGGACCTTGCTGCCGAATCGGAGGCGAGGTCGAAGAGTCAATCATACACGGATATTCAAATAAATACCATGATGGATTTCTCGGCCACAGCTACGTCGGTGAGTGGGTGAACCTGGGAGCCCTGACGACAAACAGCGACCTGAAGAACGACTACTCGGACGTCTCGGTCATGCTGGATGGGCAGCACGCAATTGATACCGGCTCGACCAAAGTCGGATCTTTGATTGGGGACCATACGAAAACGTCGATTGGTACTCTTTTGAATACGGGTTCGTATCTGGGGGCGATGGCAATTATTATGGCGACGGGCAAACCGCTGCCGAAGCACATACCGTCATTCGCCTGGTTCATAGAGGGAATTGTGACCAAGGGTTTCGGCAAAGGCAGATTGTACGAGACGGCTAAAACAGCCATGAGCCGGCGTAAATGCGAATGGACTCCTGCAATGGAAGCTATGTGGGATGCAGTTTTTGAAATGACAGCGGCTGTGCGGAATAAGGCCATTCAAAAGGGTCGCAGAACGCTGTTAAAGTAAACTAAGATAGAGAACAGGAGAATAATCTATGGCGACAGTAGAAGAACGGGTCAAGGCGGTAACCGCCAATGTATTAAAACTGAATATTGATGAAATCAAGATGGAGGACGATTTCACTGCCGATTTGGGAGCCGAGAGCGTGCAGTCGATTGAACTTGTCGCGATGTTTGAAGAGGAGTTCGGCATCGAGATGGATGAGGATGCCGCACTTTCCGTACAAACGGTTGGCGACGCGGTTGAGTTCATTACCGCTGTTTGTAAGGAGCAGGGTGTCGACATAGAAGAGTAACAGGTTTTAACACAAAAGCAGAAAGGACTTTTAATGGGCAAAGTCAAAAAGAAACATCCTCTTGTTGATGCGAAGAGGCCGAATTTGTTGGAAGATATCTTTCCTTATAGTATGCCCCCGCGGATTCGTCTGGAAGGGCCTGTGATAGAGAACATCGACGGCGAGCCGGTGGAGTTCGATTTTGGGGCCGTCAAGGACAGACCTATCCTGATAAGCGATACAACGTTTCGTGATGGTCAGCAGGCCCGGCCGCCCTATACAATCGAGCAGATGGTCCGAATTTACGATTTGCTGTCGAAGCTGAGCGGGCCGAACGGCGTAATTCGCCAGACGGAATTTTTCCTGTATACGAAAAACGACCGCGAAACGCTGGAGCGATGCCAGGCACTGGGGCACATGTATCCCGAATGCACCGGCTGGATTCGTGCCGTCAAGGGCGACTTTCGACTCGTGAAAGAGGCCGGCCTCAAAGAGACAGGTATGTTGACGAGCTGCTCGGATTATCATATCTTTCATAAGTTGAAATTCCGCAGCCGGAAAGAGTGTGTCGACAGCTATTGCGAGGTTGTCGACGCGGCTTTTGAGGCGGGTGTCCGCCCGCGTTGTCATCTGGAGGATTTGACTCGTGCCGACATCGAAGGATTCGTGCTGCCGTTCGTGGACAGGCTGATGGAGATGAGCCGGCAGGTGCCGGAAGAGCAGTCCGTCAAAATCCGGCTGTGTGATACGATGGGCTTTGGCGTCAGCTATCCTGGTGCCGAACTGCCCAGAAGCATTCCCAAGCTGATTTACAAGCTCAACCGCGAGTGTGGCGTGCCGAGTGACCGGTTGGAATGGCACGGACACAACGACTTCCACAAAGTTCATGTCAATGCGGCAACGGCATGGCTATACGGCTGTGACTTCATCAATACGACGCTCTTCGGATTCGGCGAGCGGACCGGCAATCCTCCGCTGGAGGGGGCGATTTTCGAGTATATCGCCCTGAAAGGCGACCTCTGCGGGATCGACACAATGGCGATAACCGAACTGGCCGACTACATGCGGTCGATCGGACTGCCGATTCCCGATAATTATCCGTTTGCAGGCCGGGCGTTCAACACAACCCGGGCCGGAATTCATGCCGGGGGCCTTCGTCAGGACGAGCAGATATACAATATTTTCGATACGGCAGAACTGCTTGGCCGGCCGCCGCGAGTGGCCATTACCGACAAGAGCGGTGCAGATGGCGTAGCTCACTGGCTCAACGAGTTCTTCGGCCTGAAGGGCGACGACCGGATAAACAAAATCAGGGTCCATAAACTGGCCCGCTGGGTCATCGACCAATACGATGAAGAAGGCCGGTTGACGGCCATCAGCGACCAGGAGCTTGAGGCTAAAGCTGAAGAACTCTACCCGGACTATTGGGAAAAGTATAAAAGCGGGAAATAAAAGCCATTTTTTCGATTTGCGATTTGCGGTTTTCGATTTTGAAATCGTCATTCGTCAATAATATGGATAGTGTGGATCGCTCTTCGCCGCAGTCTTAGGATAGGTCTGTATCATCATTCTGGACTGTGAAGCTTGGCATCTGCAAGCCGGTTATCCGGATACCATCAATCTCAAGCGGCGGATCGATCTTCATACGCTCTATACGTATCTTCTGTAGCGTCCTATAAATGCTTGGCACGCCCCAGTTTTACTGCTTTTCCGTGTTAGAATAGCGATATTCTGATATAATGCGTACGTTCCAGGCAGGTCGTTAGTGTTTTCTAATATGTCACCGAACTGCCAATGGTAAGGATGGAGGTGCGAACCTTCAGCAAGTTAAGAAGCGGTTTTGCCGGGAGATTCCTGCGTTATAATTAAAGGCTTCTGCAAAATTGAAGTTAGGCATACTTTTGGAAAGAAAAATTCTTTTCTTTTGATTTTTTCTTTCTAAAGCAAGATGCGTAACGTTTTACTCGATAATGTGTTATCGTACGGTACCTGATTATTTTTAGAAAATCGTGAAACTGATTTTCTAAAATAATATATGCCTAACTTCAATTTTGCAGAAGCCTATTATAATTAGCTATGGGAGGGAAAGTGGCCGAAAAGAGGAAAAAGATAGAAAATGCAGGACGGATCTGTTAACATAGAATATTTAAGGGTTTTAGGAATGCTTTCAGGCGATTCAAATGGGCAATTCCGCATCACATTAGCCGTATGGGTGATTGTGGAAATCGGGGATATAGTCCGTATGAGTCCTGAATGCCGCGATGGGGACACAAGGAGAAATCAAACGCGATTAGTTATGGGGACCTAACTATCATCTTTGGAGAAAGGACCGGAAAATCATGAGAGACATTAAGCAGCGTTGGTGCTGTTTGTTAATGATGGCTTGTATGGTCGTTTTTGGGACTACACAATCCAGCATGGGATTAGTGGTGAGCGAGGTCATGTATCACCCAGCCGATGCGGGAGAAACGCTTGAGTTCATTGAATTGTACAACAACCGGGCGGTTTTCGAAGACCTCACCGGTTATGCATTCACAAACGGTATTCAGTATGTGTTCGAACCTGGGACGATTATTAATTCCCGGGAGTACCTGGTTGTAGCTCGTGATCCGGTTGCTCTGGAGGCGGCATACTCAATCAGCAATGTGCTGGGTCCTTTCACCGGCCGGCTCGGCAACGACGGTGAACGTATTGCTCTGTCCAACAACAACGGTGAGATTATCATTTCGCTGCGATACGACGACGAAAGACCCTGGCCGGTCTCGCCCGATGGGGCAGGGCACTCGCTGATTCTCGCCAGGCAGAGCGGCGATCCGCAGGATGCGTCAACCTGGTCGCCCAGCATGATTATCGGCGGCACACCGGGCGGGCCTGATGAAATCCAGGCCGGCGGCTCCGACCAACCGACACAGGTGACACTTGTGGACGTGGGCCACCCCGGGCGATATTTCAAGGGAACACAGGAACCATCGCTGGGCCCAGGCGGCCAGGCTGCTACGACCTGGACGGAAATCGGATTCAATGACGATCCTGTTAGAACAGGGTGGCTAAATGGTCCCAGCGGGTACGGATACAGCAATGAATCCGGCGAGCTGCAGTTAATCGGGACGCAACTGAACGACATGCAGGGAAACTACATTTCCATTTATGCCCGTCTGCGATTCACGCTGACAGCAGGGCAGGTCAGCGGCATGTCTGACCTGGAGGCAGATGTTTACTATGATGATGCTTTCGTATTGTATCTGAACGGTGTGCGCGTGGCGGACTCAGGGGACATTTCCGGCTATCCGCCGCGATTCGACCAGGGCGGTGGACAGGCTTCGGACGACAAGGTCGCTAACATAAACCTGTCCAATCGCATAAATCTTCTGGTTTCAGGCACCAACGTCCTGGCCATCCAGGTTCATAATGCAACCCTCTCCAGCAGTTCCGACTGTCTTGGAACGCCTATCCTCAGAGCTGCCATCGAGGTGCATAAGGGTGCCGTCGATGCCAGTGCCCGCGTGGTCATCAACGAGGTACTGGCCAACAGTGACACGGCCACGGGCGCTGACCAAATCGAGCTGTACAACCCGGGCCCGACCATGGTCGATATGAGCAACGTTTATCTGAGCGACGATGAGGTTGACCTGCTAAAGTACAAGATTCCGGACGGAATCGTGCTGCAGCCGGGCGACTTCTGGACGGTCAGTGAAGGGACACGGCCCGGCGAGTTCGGCTTCGGATTGTCGGCATCAGGCGAAACGATTTACGTGACGGCGGCCACTGATGAGACGGTGCCAATGCCGGTACGTGTGCTGGATGCGGTGAACTACGGTACAATGGAGCCGGAAGTAACATTCGGCCGGTTCCCGGACGGGGCCGACTTGTTCTGCTTTCTTACTTCGGCGACGTTCGGAGGGCCAAACGCCCGGCCGGCAATAAACGACATCGTAATCAATGAAATTATGTATCATCACGCCACGCGGGACGAACGCTACGAGTATATCGAGCTGTACAATCGCGGCACCGGGACGGTCTCACTCAACGGATGGACTTTCGCCGACGGCATCAGCTACACCTTCGAGCCGGGCACAAAAATGTCGCCGAAATCGTATCTGGTGGTGGCAAAGGATCCGAACTTTATCGCGGGCGTTTATGACAATCTTATTATCGGCTCGAATCTGGTCGGGCCCTATACGGGCAGCCTCGATGATCACAGCGAGCGTATCCGGCTGTCGTACCCGTACAAAGACGTAGACCAGTTAAGCAGTGACATCAACGTTCTTATGATCACGGCCGATGAGGTGACTTATTACGACGGAGGCCGATGGCCGAGCTGGGCCGACGGCCAGGGAGCAAGTCTGGAGCTGCGCGATCCTGACAGCGACAACGATACGCCCGACGCCTGGGCCGACAGCGACGAGAGCGGCAAGACCGTATGGGAGCAATTCTCGTTTACCATCAACGGCAACGATTCCAGGTACACTCACAGTCAGGTCAGAACATTCGATATAATTCTACTCAATCGCGGCGAGCTGCTTCTTGACGACCTCGAACTTAACATAGGCGGTACGAACTGCCTCAGCAACAACGGCTTCGAGAACGGCCAGTCCGGCTGGCGGATTCTTGGCAATAACGTTCGCTCATTCGTGACCACCGAAGATCGCCACTCCGGTTCGCAGTCGCTGCACCTGATTTCAACCGGGCACGGCGACCCCGGGGCAAATCGAATCAACCAGTCAATTAGCAGTGTTAGTGCGAGCACGGTGACGTTTCGCGGCTGGGCCCGGTGGCTGCGGGGGACTCAGTTCCTTCTGTTGCGGACGACGAACGATAATTCGCCCGTTCAGCCGCCCCGACCGGCACATTCTTTCGAGCTGACAATGCCCCTTAACCTGGGCACGCCGGGCAGGCAAAACACGGCGTTTGTGTCCAATCGCGGCCCTGACATTCTCGATGTACAGCACGCGCCCGTTCTGCCGGCCGGTGGTGAGCCGATCATAGTGACCGCTCGCGTTGCCGACAACAATGGTGTCAGAACAGTCAATCTTTTCTATCGCTCAGAAGGCGGCGGAACATTCAGAAGTGTGCCTATGCTCGACAACGGTTCCGGCAATGATCCGATCAACGGGGACGGCATCTATACTGCTTCGATTCCGGGTACCTCCAGCGGCACAATGCGGGCGTTTTATATTGAGGCTTCCGACGGTTCGGCGTTAACCCGCTTTCCGACCAAACTGGATCCGTCAGCGGATGTGCCGGACCGAACCTGCCTGGTTCGTGTCGGAGATTCTCGGCCGAATACCCGGTTAGCGACCTACCGAATTTGGCTTTCCGATGACGTAATCAGCACGTTTCGTTCGCGTCCCAACCTTTCGAACGAACTGATGGATTGCACGTTTGTCTACAACAACAGCGAGGTCTTCTATAATGCAGGCATCCGGTTCCGCGGCAGCCCGTTCCTCCGGAGCGGCTCGGGCCGCGACCCTACCAGCCGCTACGCCTACCGGATCAATTTCAATCCGGATCAGAAGTTCCGCGGCCTTGAGGAAATAAATCTCGACAACACCGAGGACGGCAATCGCGGCCCGCTCCAGGAACGCGCATCGTACTGGTTCTATAAGCAGATGGGCTTGCAGTTTTCGATGCAGGAGTATGTGCGACCGATTATCAACGGGAACGTCCACTCCAACTACGAGGACGTTCAGAAGATCGACGGCGACTATATTGACAAATGGTTTCCGGGTGATAACGAAGGCTACATTCACAAGATCGACGACTACTTCGAGTACTCGGCCGATGGCACGGGATTCTCTAATCTCGATGAAGGGCTGAAATACGATTCGAGTCACCCGCGGCTCAAGGAAACTTATCGCTGGGGATTCGAGAAACGGTCGCATCGCGAGAACGACAACTGGGACCATCTTTTGGATTTTGCCGCCGCCTTTAATACACCTTCAACCAGTACGCTGTATGAGAGTAATGTCGAATCGGTTGTCCACCCCGAATACTTGGCGCGGATCCTGGCGGTTCGCCACGCTGTCGGCGACTGGGACAGCTACGGGTACAGGCGAGGAAAGAACAATACCTTCTATTACGCGTTGCCGGAGGGCAAGTGGTACCTGCTGCCCTGGGACATCGACTTTACTCTCGGGTCGGGCGATGGAGCCAGCACGGACCTGTTCTCCATGAACACCGGCGAGTTCCCGGAAGTCAATCAGTTCCTAAACTACCCCAAGTACCAGCGGATGTACCTGCAGGCGTTCGCGGAGCTGGTGAACGGCCCATGGCAGACGTCGTACGGCACGTCCAATCCGCCGACGGAGTTCGATAAGTTTCTGGATGATGCGGCTAATGTTTTGATCGCTGACGGTCAAGATGGCAGCCGAAGGGACTCTATCAAACGGTTCGTGCGAGACCGCCGATCCTATATCCTAATGCAGATTCCGTCAATGACCTTCGAGATAACGACCAATAGCGGCGTCGATTTCTTTACATCGGCATCGACGGTAACGATTAAGGGTGTCGCTCCGATGGAAGTAGCGGGGATTTCGGTCAACGGCACGTCCGTACCGGTAGAATTCTCGGGCAGCAGCGTGTTCGAAGTGGATATCGAAATTGCAGAAGGCGCGAATCCGCTCAATCTTCATGGATTAAACGGTGTTGGAAATCCTGTAACCGGTGCAACGGATTCCATTACGGTAACCCGCATCATACCTTGCGTGATTACCTCGGTAACACCGAATCAGGTGTATAATGATGGTACGGCACAGCTTACGATAAACGGAGACGGCTTTGAGCCGGGATCGATGACCTCGGTGGCACTGACTCTTGCCTCTGAAGAGGTAGGCTTTGACGCTCTCTACGTCCAGAGCGATCAGGCGTTTGACCGGATTGACGCAGCGACACTATTGCTGGACGATCCGGGCCGCGGCGTTGGCAATCCCATCCATGTGGTTCATGAATGGATCAACCTCTGGAATACCGGTGGTCGCGGAGTATTCACCACCAACGAACAGAGGTTCACGCCGCCGTTCCAAAGGAGTGCCGAAAACTTTGCGGTCAGGTTCACGGGCTATATTTTCGCTGCTTCTCCGGGAGTGCGGTACTTCGGTGTAAATTGTGACGACGGATTCAGCTTGTGGATAGACGGTCAGCTCGTCGGGGAATATGCGGATCCCCATAATCCGGAGACGAGTGATGTTCTGCAAAATCGAACCGACGGTACGATGACCTTCGACTTTCCGGCGGCGGGTAGTTACTATTTAGTTCTCGACTACTAAGAAAATAGCGGGGGAGAAGAAATCGAGTTCTTCCAGACCGACTCGGCCGGCGGGGATCGGCGGTTGATTAACATCGATTCCGAACTGGTCGTCTTCCGGGACAACGACACGATAATTAACGCTACCGACGTTGTGATTGTGGACGAGAACACAATCACCTGCCAGGTCGATCTTAAAGGCGCCGAGCCCGGGGCATGGAACGTGGTTGTAACGCCTGAGTATGGTGACGCCGCAAAGGGCGTTCTGCCCGGTGCGGTGGAGATTAGCAGTCAATAGAGTTGTACGGCGGATTACACTTACGTCAACCAGGCCGCCGGGATCAAGGCTTGTCGGGTATAGAAATATTGTTTTATTTCTAAGGGGCTTTAATTACTTTCTGTTCTATGAAGACTTTGCCGGTCATGTAATCTGTGAAGGTTACCTTGACCGTTACTGGTTCTTCCAGACTCTCGACTATGTCGGTTACGTCAAATGTCAATCTGTAGTTGATGGTTACCAATGTTGCGAACCAGAGCTTTTTCAGCTCATTAGCCTCTACTTTCCACTGGCCGAGCATGGCCTGGCCATTGGTTTTGTTCAGGTCCCAAAGCTGAACGTCCACGGCGCCGGTCACCTTTATCGTGTCGCCCTGTTCATCGACCGGCTGTATATAGACAATCAGCTTTTCCTTCTTACCATCATTGTCTTTATCGAAGAAGCCTGTATATCTGCCGATTTTGACTGTCTCAAGGCGATTGAGGTTTTCGAGCCTGACATTCTCAGGCAGGCCCGACAGTACCTGTATCTGGTCTTTCAATTGTTTGTTCTCGGCATTGGACTGTTCGATTTGTTCCTGGAGTTGTGTGTTTTCCTGCGTCAGTTGCTCAATTTTCACAGCCGGCGATTCTTTGTCATTAGGAGTTGCACAGCCTGTGACCAGAAGGAGAAAAATCAAAAAACAAAATGCAAAATGCAAAATTGACGAAGTCATTATTGCTTTGCGATGATTCAGCAATTTTGATTTTTTATATTTGCTTTTTGATATTGGACGTTGGGCATTCATTATTCTTGCTCCGGCTCCTGGTCCCTGACGATTTCGGGCGCCTTTTGCAGTATCCTGTCGGCCAAACCGTATTCGATCGCTTCGGCAGCGTCAAGCCAGAGATTCCGGTCACAGTCTTTTTCGACTTTCTCGGTTGTTTGGCCTGTATGCTGGGCCAATATATCGTAAAGGCGAGCACGCAGCCGTAATATTTCCTTTGCTTCGATATCTATGTCGGTTGCCGGCCCGATTAATTGCCCTGAGATAAGCGGCTGATGAAGAAGAATGCGGTTGCTGGCCAGCAGGAACCGCTTGCCCGGATGACCGCCGGCCAACAATACCGCCGCCATGCTTGCTGCCTGCCCGACACAATAAGTCGCAACCTCGCAGCGCAAAAACTGCATCGTATCATAGATGGCAAGCCCAGCCGTGATCCCGCCGCCGGGCGAATTAATGTAAAAATGAATGTCCCTCTTGACATCTTCATTGCTCAGGAAGAGCATCTGGGCGATTATTAAATTAGCAGTAGCATCATCAATCGGCCCGCCGAGAAAGATGATTCTGTCTTTCAATAATCTTGAATAAATATCGTAGGCGCGTTCCGTTCGGCCACTTTTCTCAATGACTATTGGCACCAGATTCTGATTTAAGCTCATGTTTTGTTTCCCCGTATTGCGTTTTTACTTCTTGTCTTTCTCGTTTTTGTTTTCTTTATGCTCTTCTTCTTTTAGCACCTCATCGATAAGGCCGTATTCGTGGGCCTCCTCGGCAGTCATGTACCTGTCTCTTTCAGTCTCAGCGGCGATTTTTTCGACCGGCTGACCGGTATGTTTTGCGAGCAGCTCATTGATCATGGCTTTAGCCTTGAGAATCTCTGCTGCCTGTATCTTGATGTCGGCTGCCTGGCCGCTAACTCCGCCCCATGGCTGGTGCAGCATGACTTTGGCGTGGGGAAGGGCGTGCCGTTTGCCTTTTGTACCGGCTGCCAGTATTATGGCGGCCCCGGATTGTGCCCTGCCGATGCAATAGGTCGCAATCGGAGAGCTGACAAACCGCATGGTATCGTAAATTGCCATCGTATCATCCACGCTGCCGCCGGGAGAATTGATATACAAGCTGATTTCGCTGCTGCGCTTAAGGTTGTCAAGGTACAGCATTTTCATGATGACTTCGGCAGCTCTTTGATATGATATTTCCCCTATCAGAAAGACGATGCGGTTTTCCAGCAGCATATCGTCCAGACTCATCTGACGATAGCGTTGATACTGGCCGTATTGATTGTAAACGTCCATATTTGTGGTCTCCATTTTGCATTGAGTTGCGAAGTGGAATCCCTTCGTAATATCTTGTGCTTGATGCTCAATAGACATTCATTACTCCCTTTACTTAGCCGATACCATGTATTTTCAGGATTGTTTTTCCTCAGGTTCGACTGATTTTTTTTCTACTTTTTTTTCGGTTTTTTTAGCTGATTTCTTGGCGGTTTTCTTGGTTTTTTTAGCGTTCTTCTCGGGTTTTTTCTCCGTTATTACGGCCGTTTCGAGCAATTTTGCAATGCACTTATCCTGGCAAACCTCTAATTTGAACTGAGCCAGGGAGCCGTTACGCTCCATATCTTCTCTCATTTTTTCAGGCCTCTGATTCCTCTGCATGGCTAATTGAGCAATATGGCCGTTGATTTCTTCTTCACTCACATCAATATCGAGCTTATCGGCAATCTTATCCATTATGAAGAAAGTTTTCAACTGTTG
>Ga0315285_10004791_pt1 | contig 14022 bp, 11 predicted proteins | sample YL17G09_36_MG_FD_203698 | JGI IMG/M metagenome (GOLD analysis project Ga0315285, IMG submission 203698) | Sediment microbial communities from Yellowstone Lake, YNP, Wyoming, USA - YL17G09_36 | ecosystem: Environmental > Aquatic > Freshwater > Lake > Sediment | place: USA: Wyoming | collected...
CGTGAAAAAACCCCTGGACGTAGCTGCTACCGTTCAGGACGCAACGGGAACAGCCCTCAAAGCGATTCAGTCGGCAGTGAAAATTTAACCGGATGGAAAAGAGATTCGCGATTTACATTTGCTCCGGTTGCGGCATCGGCAATGTGATTGACGTTGCCGGGTTGGCGGAGAGGACTGGCAGAGGGGCCCAGATCGCCATCGTCCGCGTCCACCCCTTTCTTTGTCATGAGGACGGAAGCGATCAGATTCGCCAAGATATCCATGATGGAGTGAATGGCGTTGTGATAGCAGCCTGCTCGCCCAGGGTCAAAACCGATGTCTTTTCTTTTGATCCAAGGTCCATCTTCTTTGACCGGGTTAACTTGAGGGAACAGGTCGCTTGGAGCCATGAAGGGAAGGACATCGGTGAGGGGGATTTTGACGAAGATATCCAGATGCTGGCCGAAGATCAGCTGCGCATGTCCATCGCCAAAGTCCAAAATATGACCCCCTGGGAACCTTACCGCGATGAGATCAACAAGGGCATCCTCGTGGTTGGAGGAGGGATGACCGGTATGACCGCGGCTTTGGAAGCCGCCAGGGCCGGCTATGAAGTCCTATTGGTGGAACGGGAACCTTTTCTGGGCGGTTTCGCTGCGCGATTGTTCAAACAGTTCCCCACGGCCTCTCCTTATCGAGAATTGGAATCCCCCGCCCACCAAATGCTGGCGGAAGAAATATCCCGACAATCGCGGGGAAAAGTCTATGCCTCAGCTTCGATCGAGAAGATTACCGGTGCCCCTGGAATGTTTCATGCCTTTATCCAGCAAAAGGAGAACCTTTTTGAAGAAAAGGTTGGCGCCATTGTTTTGGCGACGGGCTTTGAACCTTATGACGCCACAAGGCTCGGGCATCTGGGCTTTGGAAGGATCGCCAACGTGGTCACCAGCGTCACTTTGGAGGAGATGGCTGCCCGGGGGAATTGGACCCGTCCATCCGATGGCCAACCGATTGGCAGCGCAGCCTTCCTATTGTGCGCCGGCTCCCGCGATCCCCAACACCTTCCCTACTGTTCGTCGGTCTGCTGTCTCAATGCCCTCAAGCAGGCCCTCTATATACGGGAGAAAAACGCCGAGGCCAAAGTGTATATCCTCTATAAGGACATTCGTACCCCGGGAGAATATGAAAATTTTTATCTCCGGGTACAGGAGGACGAAGGGATCTTTCTGACCAAAGGGCAGGTTGTTTCGGTTGCCGAAGAAAGCGATGGGAAGGTCAGCTTGGAGCTGGATGATTCTTTCTTGGGGGAAAGGATTCGAATCCAAGTCGACCTTGTCGTCCTCGCTGTGGGAATGGTTCCCCGGACGGCACTGGGAAAAGAGGAGGTTACTTTTGCTCTGGACGAAGAAGACCAAAAGAAAGACCTTGCTTCCCAGCTCCTGCTCCCCACTCGGATGATCCAATCCCATACCTTGAACCTGGAATATCGTCAGGGGCCGGAGCTGCCCGACTTGCAGTATGGTTTCCCTGATTCCCACTTTATCTGCTTTCCCTACGAGACCCGCCGTACCGGAATCTATGCCGCCGGCTCCGTCCGCCAGCCCATGGACTTGCCTTCCTGCCTGGAGGATGCCAGAGGAGCTGCCTTAAAGGCTATCCAGTGCGTGGAATTAACCGCCGAGGGGAAGGCCGTTCATCCGAGGGCTGGGGATCTAAGTTATCCCGAGCTCTTCATGCAGCGCTGCACCCAATGCAAACGTTGCACGGAAGAATGCCCTTTCGGGATGTTCAATGAAGACCAGAAATACAATCCCCTACCCAATATCACCCGTTGCCGGCGCTGTTCCCTCTGTATGGGGTCATGCCCCGAGAGGATCATCTCTTTTCAAGATTATTCGGTACCCATGATCGCTGAGATGATCAAGGCCATACAGGTTCCCGGAGAAGAGGAAGATAAACCGCGCATTCTCGTATTGGCCTGCGAGAATGATGCTTACCCGGCGATGGATACGGTGGGCTTGCGGGGGCTGAAGTATAACCCCTTTGTTCGCACCATCCCCCTCCGCTGCCTTGGCTCCCTCAATCTGATCTGGATCGGCGACGCCCTTTCCCAGGGGATCGACGGCGTGCTCTTGCTGGGCTGCACCCACGGACAAGACTACCAGTGTCATATGATCAAGGGAAGCGAACTGGCCAACTACCGGCTCGCCAAGGTCCAGGAGACCCTGAACCGGATGGCCCTGGAATCAGACCGTCTACGCATGGAGCAGGTGGAAATTTCTGACTATCACCGCATTCCACAAATCATGGACGAATTTTTGGAAACCATCCGCAAGATCGGGCCCAACCCATACAAAGGATTTTAAAAAAAATGGAGGATTCAAGAAAATAAAAGCCAAAATGAATCGGGCCCAGTTGATCGAACCAGACCTGGAATTTATCCGGGAGCTTAAAACCCGGGGCGGGGAGGCGGTTAAAAAATGTTACCAATGTGCCAGTTGCTCGGTTGTATGTGCGCTCTCTTCCGCTGATCATCCCTTCCCCCGGAAGGAAATGGTTTGGGCCCAATGGGGCCTCAAAGAAAGGCTGTTACAGGACCCAGATATCTGGCTCTGCTATCAGTGCCATGATTGCTCCCGGTACTGTCCCCGGGGCGCCAACCCAGGCGACGTCCTGGCCAGCCTGCGCCAGGTGGCGATCATTCAAAATGCCTTTCCTCGCTGGCTCGCCAGGATGATGGGCGATCCCCAGTACCTTCTAATTTTAATCACTATCCCCGTTATCATTCTGGGTCTCCTTATCTGGTCGCTGGGTTCTCTGCAAATTCCCCCAGGACCGATCGTCTACCGGAAATTTATCAGTTACGAGATAGTTGATGCCGTCTTTCTCTTGACCGCCTTATGGGTAGTCATCTGCTCGTCCATTGGAATTCGACGTCTATATTCGGGTTTTCAAATGACCAGACCTTTGGCGGATGTTTCTATCCTCTCTGTCAATGGCCTCAAAAAACATCTCCTTCCTACACTCTTAGAAATTCTGCAACATACCAGCTTTAAAGACTGCGTAGTCAACAGAGCAAGATATTTTGCCCACCTGAATATCCTTTGGGGGTTCATTCTTCTGGCCTTTACCACTGCCAGTGTCGCAACTGGAATTTACCTCTTTGGCAAGCAAACTCCTTGGCCCCTTTACCATCCGGTCAAGGTGATCGGCAACCTAGGAGGTTTAATTCTGATCACAGGGGCTCTTATTGCATTATGGAGGCGTCTGGCGTATGGATCCGACTCTGGAAAAACTACCTATTCGGATTGGCTTTTTCTGCTGACAGTTTTATTAACAGGGATTTCTGGGTTGCTCACGGAGGTTTTCCGGTTGGTTAACATTCCAAGATTGGCTTACTCAACCTATTTTATCCACCTTGTTTTGGTCTGGATCCTCTTCGTTTCTCTTCCATTTTCTAAATTCGCCCACCTTCTCTATCGGACCACGGCCATGATTTACACTCGGATCCAGAGAATGCAGGAATCTTTGTGAAGAAGAAATATGATCCCGAAAAAATAAAGAGGGTGTTCTTCCTTCTGGGAACACATCTTGGGATAGAAAAGGTTGGTGGTTTTTTTTATCTAAGTGGATAGTCCTGAAGAGAAAGTCATACCGGCCCGATGATGGCTTTCTGAACGCGCTCCAAATGGGCTTTCTCTTCTCGCAATGCTCGATGGGCTTCCTCCAGAGTTACTGATTGGAAACGCAAGTTTTCCCCGGGCATGACTTGGGCCAGGCGGCCCAGATCCGCACAGATCACATTGGCGATCTTGGTGTAACCTCCGGAAACCTGAGCATCCCAGAGCAAAAGGATAGGCAATCCATCTCCCGGAACCTGGATCGCCCCGCGGGCGATGGGCTCGGAGATGATATCCGAACCTTGCAGGTGCTCGATCGTTGGGCCCTCCAATCTATACCCCATACGGTCCGATTGGGAGTTCACCCGGTATGCCGATGAAAGAAACGTTTCCATTCCCTTCTGAGTAAAGCGATCATCCTGCGGGCCGAGGATCACCCGCAAGATATTTTTATTAGAAAAGATGGGGATCATTTCCTGTAAAATTTTTCTAAAGGGGATGGATTGCGTGACTGGGTTGGCGATTTCCAGGATCTCACCCGTTTGCAGTACATTGCCCATCAAGCCGCGAACGAAAACCGAACGGCTGCCTAAAAATTCCCTCCCAGAAAACCCCCCTTGAATCGCCTATTCCCTTGCTTTATTTTTTCTTTTTCATTAACATAAGGCCTAAATGGGTCGCGATTTCAGATGCTGATATCGCACCAAAAATCAAACGAATTGCAGCTCCCAAGAAGATCCTCTTTATAGGGAATAGTTGGTTGCTTTCTACTCACCAAATTCACACCAACATCAAATCAGGAGGCATCCGAAATGTATCGGCAACTTAAGGTTGGGATAATAGGGGATTATGATCCAAGTCGAATCTCGCATATCCCCACGAACCAGGCATTGGGCCATGCCGCTGAGGCTCTGTCAGTGTCAGTGGATTCTTCTTGGCTTCCAACTGAGTCGCTGGCAAATGGGTTTGATGGGACAATACTCAAGCAATTTGACGCTCTTTGGTGTGCTCCCGGGACTCCATACAAGAGTATGGATGGAGCGCTTCAGGCTATCCAATTCGCCCGTGAAACAGGATGGCCTTTTGTTGGAACCTGAGGAGGCTTTCAATATGCTCTGGTAGAGTATGCACGCAATGTGCTGAGTATCCCGGATGCAGAACACGAAGAAACTGCCCCGAGTGCACCAACACTGCTCATTAATAAATTGGCCTTTTCACTTATTGGAAAGACTCAGACTATAAAGATTACACCAGGATCACATGCCCATCAGGCCTATGGCCAGCAAGAAGTCACGGAGCGGTTCTACTGCAACTACGGTCTCAATCCAGAGTTCCGAGATAAAATCGGTAAGGGACAGCTCAAAATCACAGGGGTCGATCTTAATGGGGAAGTTAGAATTGTGGAACTATTTGATCACCCCTTCTATGTTGCTACGCTTTTTCTGCCGCAAATTGCTTCAAGGCCCGAGAGTCCTCACCCTCTGATTGTTGCGTATTTGAGGGCTGCTCTGGCTTTTCAGACTTCCCGGAGAAACAGTGGAATTATTTCGATAAATTCAGCTCTGAGGAAAAGGAAGGAATGACGGCCCGTTTGAGGGCTTCGCGGCTGCCACAAAGAGGTCACTGTTACCCTTTGATGGCCCCTGTCGTTAACCCGCGGATGAGATATTTTCTGACGATCAGCGAGAAGATGACCACCGGCAACATAACCATGGTTCCCCCGGCGGCGATCTTCCCCCATTCCCATCCTTCGTAGTTCATGAAATTTACCACGGCCACCGGGGCGGTCATGGACTGGGTACGCGTTAGAATGAGGGCGAAGAAGAAATCATTCCAGGAGAATAAGAAGCAAAAAATGGCGGTAGCGGCCAGCCCGGGGGCTGATAAGGGGAGAATGATTTTTAAGAAACTGCCCCAAACGCTCGCTCCATCGATCCAGGCGGCCTCCTCCAGAGAGCGGGGCGTGCCGTCGAAGAAGGCTCGCATCATCCAGATGACCAGGGACAAATTGAAGGTGAGGTAGATAATAATCAGGCCGGGCAGGGTATCGAGCAGATCCAGGTAACGGTAGATGAGGAAAAAAGGGATGGTAAAGGCGATAGGCGGCGCCATGCGACTGGAGAGGATCCATAGGGAAAGCTGTTTGTCGGACTTGAAATTGGAGCGGGAGAGAGCATAGGCTGCGGGAACTCCGATGAGCATGGAAAGAAGGGTGGTACTCACACTGACTATGGCACTGTTCATGAAGGAGCGCCGAAAATCGGTTTTCCAAAGCGCCAGGTAATGGTCGGCCGTGGGCTTGAAAAACAGCTTTGGGGGGAAGCTCATAATGTCCTGATCCGGTTTTACCGACATGTGGAGGAGCCAGAAAAAAGGGAACATGACCATAACGATGAGACCGATGACTACAGCATAGACTATTATGCGCTGCCGACGGAGGCGTTTCGGAATAGAGGTTTTATTCAATTTCCACCTTTGGCCCTACAATCCTCATGATCCACCAGCTAAGCAAAAACGTGGCCCCGACCATCACCACGGTGATCGCGCTGGAAAAACCGAGATAAGAGAAGTTAAATGCCTGGATGAAGACGTAATAGTTGGTCACCTCGGTTACCGTTCCGGGGCCTCCATTGGTGAGGATGTAGATGAGCGGGAAGGCCTTGATGCTGTCGATCAACCGGAAGAGGCCGGAGACGAGAAGCGCCGGACGGATAAAGGGAAGAACGATGAAGAGAAAGAGGCGCCAGGTGCCCGCCCCATCGATTCTGGCGGCCTCCAGAGGCTCTTCGGGCATCATCTGAAGTGCCGCCAGGAGCATGAGCATGGTAAACGGAAACCATTCCCACACGTCGGCTATGATAATGGCCCAGAGGGCTAAATCGGGCTCGGTGATTGCCGAAGGGGCAGGAAGTCCAAGGGACCGGAGGGCCCAGAGAACCGGGCTGATGTCCGGGGTGTAGAGCACCTTCCAGATGATGGCCACAACGATGGGGGGCAGAACCATGGGGATGAGAAATGCGGTCCGGCAAGCCTCCAGAAAGCCGGTTCGTATGTTCAAGAGAAGGGCAATGGCCAACCCGGCCAGAAGCTGCAGGCTGACGGTCGCCAGAGAGAGTTTGACCTGCACCCAGAGGGAATTGTGAAATCGTTGATCCTCAAGCAGAAGGGTATAGTTGGCCAAGGGGCGGGAAAAATCGCCCACGGTGTCGGGGAGGGTCAGATTCAGGGGAGTAAAACTCGCGACCAGGAGGAAGAGCGTCGGTGCGAGGGTGACCGTGATTAAAACGGCCAGCGACGGGAAAAGATATAGACGATAGGCCCGTCGCTGGCTTTGAGACAAGGTTTGCATTTCCATGGGGGCGGGAAACGCCCTCTCCTTGATGGGCTTTGATTTCACTTGGATCCGATCCATTGTTAAATTTATAGGACGCAGATTTTCGCAGATTTACCCTGTTAGATAGTAAACATCTAACAGGGTGAATCCGTGTCCAAAAAGGAAATTCCTATACAATCCAGTTAAGGTTTTCCTACTTGCCGTCCCCTGCTTCAGATGTCCATCCTGACCCCGGCCTTCTTCAGGTCGGCGATTGCTTCGGCTTGGGCTTGTTTCATAGCGTCGGCGGTCGATTGCTGTTTCGTTACGATGCGCTCCAGGGCTTTGTTAATCTTGTCACCCACCTGGGGAAATACGGGGACGGTGCGATACTTCATATAGCCGGTTTTCCCGCCCAGCTCCAGTACCCTCAGATAGAGGGAGGCGATATCCTGTCCTTTATGGGTTATATTCTTCCTGAATTCGGGGCTGCTGATGACCGACCTGCGGCAGACGGAGGAGTAGCCTTTCTCCAGGGCCAGACGTCTTACCATTTTTTTACTCAAGGCCCACTTTATGAATTCCCAGGCCGCTTCCTTGTTCTTTGCCCCGAGAGGAATGCCAAAGCCGTGGGAGTTGATACAGGGAAACGCGCCCGCCGGGCCGGCAGGCATGAAGCCAAACCGAACCGTTTCGCGGACCTGGCTCTTCTCCGATTTGGCCAGGGGGACCTGCCAGGAAATGCTCTGGGTCTGAATGTTGGCCCTCCCTTGCAGCATCGCGGTGTGGGCCTGATCCATGGTATAGGAAAGAACGCCGTCGGGAGAGTACTTTCGCAGCAAGTTTGCGTAATACTCGGCACCCTGGGCCACTTCGGGCGTGTCCAGCGTGGGAGTGAGGTTCTCGGGGGGGTCTTTGAAGATTTTTCCGCCGAACCCCATGATGTACGGCGGTAGGTGCCAATGGTGGAGATTATCGTTGACGAAGGCCTTGACATTTTCCTTGTTGTTTGTGGCTTCACATACCTTGGTGAGGTCATCGAAGGTTTCGGGGAGCTTCAGACCCGCCTTTTCGATAAGGTCTCCCCGGCTGGCTGCCATGATCATCGCCCCTGCCTCCCAGGCAAACCCATACCGGTTGCCCTTGGCATCGACCAGGCATGACTGGGCTCCGGACACGAAATCTCCGGGTTCCCAGTCGGGCTCCGTCAGGTTGGGATCTTTAATGAAGGGCTCGAGGTTGGTGAACCAGCCGGCGCCGATCCATCGTCCCGAATAGATGAAGGTGATGTTCAAAAAATCCCAGGCTCTTCCTTTGGTGGAAAGCTCCAGATCGGCCCGCTGATTATAGATCGGGAATGAGGGAAGCTCGAGGTTGACCTTCATGCCGGTCGCTTCCTCGAACTCCGGGAGGTATTCTTTTATGTGATTGGCGTGCACATGCTGAAAAGTTGCCCCATTCAGGGTTACGCCTTTGAACTTCTTGGCTTGGCCCAAGACAACCGGGGCCTTCAAGCCCACAGCCCCGAAGGCGAGGGTCGCCGCCGCCGACTTCAAGAACCTGCGCCTGCTCATTTTCCCACCGACATTTTCCTTGCTCATGATACTCCCTCCTTTCAAAGATGATTAAAAGCCCTTTATGCAGCCGCCAAAAAGGGGTTGGGGGTTAACGGGAAAGAAAACCATCGTGTTGAGATTTGAAAATATTGCCTTCTCAGACCGGCGGAAATCCATCTTAAATTTTGAGGGCGGCTTCCTCTGCTTCCGCCAACGCTTCCATCAGTTCTCTGGGTCTGACGGCGTCGCCGACCACGTACCCTTCGGATATACTTATTTTCACGGTTTTAGCCAATTCATCATTGGATACCGACCCCAAGGCAATGACCGTGGAGTCGAAACCTTCGAGCTTCCAGGTTTTCCCAGAAGCTTCAATCCAGAGGCCGTCCTTTTCGAAGCGGACGGCCTTGGTCGAGGTCAGAACCTCGACCCCCTTGGATTGCAAGCGGAGATTCAGAAAATGCTGGAGGTGTACGGGAAGGTCCAAGGCGATCCCTTCCCGCATTTCAATCAGCGTGACTTCTTTCCCCTTTTCCGAAAGATAATCCGCCACCTCGGCTCCAATCCCGCCTCCGCCGATGACCAGGACCCTTCGGCCAAGAGACGTCGGCTTGGAAAGAGCTTCCCAGGTGGAGAAGGTTGCGGCTTCTCGGATTCCTTCGATGGGTGGAAGAAAGGGCCTGGCCCCGGTCGCCAAGATCGCTGCCTCCGGCCGTTCTTCTTCCAGGAGGGAAGGTTCGAAGAGTTTTCCCATGACCACCTTTACGGACAGGCGCCCGAGTTGTCTGGCGAGGTATTCCACAAATTCTTGCAAAACCTGCTTTTGGGGAGGAACCGCCGCCAGAAGAAACTGACCCCCCAACTGGTTCTCTTTTTCATACAGGGTGACCTGATGACCCCGGCGGGCGGCGATTTCCGCAGCTTTCATGCCGGCAGGCCCTCCGCCGATGATCCAGACCTTCTTGGGACGGGTGGTTTTTTTCACAATAAAGAGTCCCTCCCGTCCCGTTTCCGGATTCACGGCACATCGCAGATCCCCTTTGCGGATGCTTACGATGCAGCGGTTGCAGGAGATGCAAGGGATGATATCTTCCCTCCGTCCATCAAAGGCCTTGGCCGGAAGGTCGGGATCAGCGATGAGTGCCCTTCCCATGGAGACCAGGTCGGCCTTCTTATCTTCCAAGATCCGATTGGCCAATTCCGGGGTGCGAATCCGGCCTACCGTGATCACGGGGATGTTGACGACGGATTTGATCCCCTGAGCCAAATGGGCAAAAACGCCCTCTTCGACATAATACGGGGGTTGGTTAAAATAAACGGAGGCTGCCACGCAGGCAGATATGTGGAGTGCATTCGCTCCATTTTTTTCCAGCGCTCCGGCGATTTCCTTTGAGGCTTCCAGTTTCAATCCCTCCTCGACGTACTCGTCGGCACTGAGACGGCATATGATGGGAAAATCCAGGCCTACTTTATGCCGGACGGCTTGCAAAACCTCGATGGGTGCCCGCATTCGTCTTTGCGCATTGCCACCGTATTCATCTTCTCTTTTATTGGAATAAGGGGAGAGGAACTGATTGAGGAGATACCCATGGGCCATGTGGATTTCCACCCCATCCGCCCCTGCTTCTTTCACCCTCCCGGCAGCGAGGGCGAAGGCTTCGACAATTTTGGGGATCTGCTCCGGAGACAAAGCCACGGGTCCCTCTTTCCGGACCGGGCAGGGGATGGCGGAGGGGGCGACAAGGGGGGAACCGGTGATTGCCGAGGAAGTTTGCCGGCCGGCATGATTGATCTGGATAACAATTTTTCCGCCCTCCCGGTGTATGGCTTCCGTCAATTTCCGGAAAGAAGGAATCTGCCGATCGGAGTCAATGAGGGCCATACTGGGAAACGCTTTTCCCTGTTGCAAGACTCCGGTATGTTCAAAAGTGATATAGCCGGCCCCCCCTTGGGCGCGCCTAACATAATAGGCGATATGCCGCTCGTTGACCGAACCATCCGGGCCCGCAAAATTCGTGGCCATGGGGGGCATAACGATGCGGTTGTTCAACTTTAAATTTCCGATCTGAAAAGGATTGGAAAGAGCTGCAAAGCCTATCAGGATGAACCTCTCGGAAAAGATAATATAAAAAAGTGGATCTCGATTTTGCCGTTAATTCGCACGGCACGTATCAACCTAAGAAATCCAAATTTAAGGCGGTGAAGTATAAAATTTCTCATAGCGAGGATTTTGGGGGTTATTCACCTGGTAGGGGGGCTTTTCCCCCCGCAGAGCGTGTGCGACCTGGTCTGCTGCCGCCATACCCATCCGGTACCTCGCCTCCTCGGTAAACCCTCCGATGTGGGGGGTCACGAGGATCTTGGGATGTTCGATTAGGATCCGATCCTGAGGGGGTTCTTGTTCAAAAACATCGATTGCGGCTCCGCGAAGTTTTCCTTCATCTAAGGCTTTCATCAGAGGGCCTCGGTTTACCAGACCGCCTCTGGCGGTGTTGATCAGAAACGAAGTCGGTTTCATCATGGCCAGCTCGCGGTTGTCAATTATATTTCGGGTTTCCAGGGTCAGCGGTAAGTGAAGGGACAAAATATCAGCCTGCTGAATGGCCCATTCTTTTGACACCGGCTTGGCTCCCGCTTCTTTGAAAACATTTTCATCAAGGATCTGGTCCCAGGCCAGAACCTCCATTCCGAAAGCTGTCCCCAGTTTACCCACCCGCCGCCCGATTTGCCCGAAGCCAAGGATCCCAAGCGTTTTTCCTTTCAACTCCGTCCCGGAAAAATTTAAGCGGTTCCAACCGCCGTTGATCATTTCGGCCCATCCCTGAGGAATTCGGCGCGTGATCGCCAGCATGAGACCGACGGTGAATTCGGCAACCGCATTGGAGTTGACCATCGGCGTATTGGTCACAACGATCCCGAATTCATCCGCAGCCCGCAGATCAACGGTGTTGTACCCCACACCTTGGACTGCAATGATAGCGAGGTTGGACGCCTTTTCCATGACCTGGGAGGAGATAGGAAGGATTCCTACAATAAGGGCATCGGCGGTGGCAATTTCTTCCCCAAAAAAGGAGTCAATCCTGTCGGGAATCACTTTAACCGATGCTCCGGTTTCTTCAATCCTGATCACCTGGTCTTGGAACCACGAGAGGGCCGCGATAATGGCTTTCCTTTTTCGGTTTTCCATCTTCTATATTCCTTCTGAAAGGTTTTCCAATCTCGCGGTTAATCCCCCTTTATAAGAGCCACTTCAATTGCAGGATTGCCGCGCAAGGTGTTGTGGATCTTGCAGCTTTTGGCCGAACGGAGGAGGCGGTTCCTTTCTTCCTCCGTCAAGTCTCCTGCAAGGCGAATCCGGGCAGAGATTTTGCTTACCCGTTCAGGGCTTTTAGCCACCTCATCTTCCAACTCAACCTGCAATTCATGAATCTTGAAATTCTTCAGTTGGGCATAGGCGAGAAGGTTAAAGGCCATACAGGAACCCAAGGCCGAAAGTAACAATTCGGTGGGGGTCAGTCCGATGTCGGATCCCCCTTTTTCCACCGGCTGATCTCCAATAACGGCATGGGATCGGCCCGTGATCAGGAGTTGCTTACCTTTTATTTGATGGATGTTTACTTTCGGCATATCGATTCCTCTCGTTTGTAAGCTTTATTTTCTTTTTATCAGGTGAATGACGGGGGGGAGCACGATCGAGAGCAAGGCGATGAGAAGAAGCGTGCCGGCTATGGGTCGAACGCATATCGCCCATACATCTCCCCGCATCATGAAAAGGGATTGGCGGAGAGTCTTCTCCAACATGGGCCCCAGGACCAAAGCCAAAATCAGAGGGGCCATATCGAATTTGAGTTTCCGTAAAAAGTACCCCACTCCCCCCATGCCGATGAGGATATAAAGGTCGAGCAAGCTGTTATTGACGCTGTAGGTACCCACCAAGCAGAGCAGCAAAATAAGCCCCATGAGAAGATGTTGGGGCAGGCGGAGAATGCTGGCGAAAACCCCCACCAGGGGAAGATTGAGAATGAGCAGTACCACATTCCCGATATACATGCTGGCCACGACTCCCCAAAAAATCTCCGGCTGCTGAGTCATAAGCAGTGGGCCGGGTTGGACTCCATGGATGACTAGAGCTCCTAGGAGCATAGCCGTTGCCGGGGCAAAGGGTACCCCCAGAGCCAAAAGAGGGACCATGGCGCCGGCGGTGGCGCTGTTGTTGGCTGACTCCGGTCCAGCCACTCCTTCGATGGCCCCTTTACCAAATTCTTCGGGATGTTTGGAGATCTTCTTTTCCAGGGCATAAGAAGCAAAGGTGGACAGAATCGCCGCCGGACCGGGGATCAACCCGATTAAGAAACCCACACCCCCTCCCCGAAGCATCGGAGGGAACGCCCTTTTCCATTCGGCAACGGTAGGGAAAAGCTCGCGGAACTTGACTTTGATCATTTGGGGAATGCCGGTAATTCGCTCGACAATCATCAATACTTCCCCGATCCCGTAAAGGCCCATGGCCACAGGTACAAGTTCAACCCCTTGGCCCAGCTCCAATTGCCCAAATGTAAAGCGCGGCAGTCCGGAGATTGGTTCCATCCCCACCGTCCCTAAAAGCAACCCCAAACCTACCATGAGAAAAGATTTGAATACCGAGCCCCCACCGAGCCGCGACAGTAAGATTAAACCGACCAGGGTTAAAGCAAAATATTCCGGGGGGCCAAATTCAAGGGCCAACTCGGCCAAAGGGGGAGCAAAGAACATGAGAGCCACAATTCCTAAAGTACCGGCCACGAAAGATCCCACCGCAGAAACTGCCAAAGCTGCTCCGGCTCTCCCTTTTTTGGCCATTTGATATCCATCAATGGCCGTTACTACCGAGGCCGCTTCCCCTGGGACATTGATCAGGATAGTGGTGGTGGAGCCGCCATACATGGACCCGTAATAAATCCCTGCCAACATGATCAGGGCCGTGGTTGGCCCCAGGGCAAAAGTAGAAGGAATCAAGAGAGCCATAGCTCCGATGGGCCCAATACCTGGCAGCACGCCCACAATCGTCCCTACCAGGACTCCAATAAAACAGGCCAGCAGATTGGGGCCGCTCAAAGCTACGCCGAAACCATATGCCAGACCTTGAAGTGCGTCCATTAAAAGGAAAAGATGCCCGGGGGAAGGGGAACCCCCAGGATGGAAAAAAAGAGATAATAAGATATTGCCGTTGTAAAGATGGAGGTCAGAACGACCTTTCCCCAACTGCGCAGGCCCAATAACCTGAGGATCGCCCCCATTAGAGCAATACTACAAATTATGTATCCCAAAGGTTTAAGAAGAACAACAAAGAAGAAGAGCGTTGCCGCCACTGCCATCACCCGCTGGCGGTCCTTTCCGCGGGGGAAGGGTTCTGTTTTTTCCTGCTGGGTTTCTTTTAATCTTAGCGACCGGATAAAAAGGGGAGCGCTCAGGGCAACGAGGGTGATGCCCACCAGAAAAGGATAAAGCCCTGCCCCCGGGCGGGCGGCTGATCCCATCGGCAGTTCGAGGCTACCAGCCAGGTATACTCCCCCCA
>Ga0315285_10004793_pt1 | contig 14014 bp, 9 predicted proteins | sample YL17G09_36_MG_FD_203698 | JGI IMG/M metagenome (GOLD analysis project Ga0315285, IMG submission 203698) | Sediment microbial communities from Yellowstone Lake, YNP, Wyoming, USA - YL17G09_36 | ecosystem: Environmental > Aquatic > Freshwater > Lake > Sediment | place: USA: Wyoming | collected...
GCGCCCGGCCGCCCCCGAGGCGCCGTGCAAGCGCGTGCCTGGTCGCGCCCTGTCGCTGAAGTGGCGCGCGAGCCTCGGCGCGTCCCATTTCTGCTGGGATGGAAATCGTGGTGTGCGCCGCGACCGCCCCGCCGCGCACCGCCGACCCCGCCCCGCTCATCGCCCTGGAATGGGGTGGCCTGCTCTCGGGCGGGCGGGACCGGGGCGGGGACGCCAGCCTGGACGGGGGCGCGTCCGACGCGGCGAGCGTCGCGTCGTTCGCCGCGACCCCGCCCGCCCGTCTCGCCGCTCGCGCGGTGCGCATGGAGGACGCGGCTGAAGCGCTGCAGGTAGGAGGCGAGGGAGGGAGGGGGGGAGGGGGGCGTGGTGCGGCCTGCGCTCGCGCGCGCGCGCCGCGCCGGGCCCACCGCCCCCCCGTTTCGTCAGGACGGCCGCCTGCCCGGCGGCCGCGCCGCGCTCTGCATCGACCCCGCCTCGTCCAAGCTGTTTGTTGCGTATCGGCTGGCGGGCGCGCCGTGCGCGTGCGCGCTCGACGCGGCGCCCGCGCGGCGGCGCAGCGCGCGCGCGGGCGCCGCGCTCGCGCTCGGCGACCTCCGCCGCGCCGCCCGCGCCGCCCGCGCCCTGTGCCCCGCCCTCGACGTCCTCGCCCGCGAACTAGACGCGCTCGCCGTGCGCTCCGCGCGCACCGCGCGCGTGGGCGCGGGCGCGGGAGCGCCGCCGCTACTCGCTGCGCTCGCGGGCGGTGTTGCGCCAGCACCCGCGCCGGGCGGCGGCGCGTTGCTCGCCCTGGCCGGGCCCGGGGGCAGCAGGCGGGCCCTTGTTTTGCTGGCGCCGGGCGGCGACGGCCGGCTGCACGCGTCGCGCGCGGCGGCGGGCGGTGCGCCGCGCGGCGCACGCCGCGCGGTCGCCGGCCTGGGCGCGGCCTTGCGCCTGCTGGCCCAAGGCGGCGACGACGACAATGCTGGCGCCGTGTCCAACAACGACGCCCCCCAAAAGAAGGGCGCGGCCACGCCCGGGCGCCGCCGCGCGCTCTCGCTGCGGGCCGAGGCGGGCGCGCCGCGCGCGCCCGTGCTGCCGCCCGCCGGCGCCGCGTCCGACGCCGCGCTGGTGGGGGCCGTCAAAGGTGCTGCCAAGGCGGCGACCGCGGCCGCGGCCGCGCTGCGGGCGGCGGCCGAGGCGAGCGTCGGCGCGGCGGTGACGCCCCGCCCCTCTACGCCGGCCGACGCTGCGACGCCGCGGCGCCCCCCTCGCCCGCGCCCCGCGGGCACGCCGTCCTCCCACCACCTGCACGCGGACGCGCTCATGTCGCCCCCAGGGCGGCGACGGCCGACGGCGGCGGGCGGGAGCTCTCGGCGGCTGTCGCGGCGCGCGCTGGGTGGCGGCGGCAGCCCCCCCCTCCTCTCCCTCGCCCCCGACGCCCCTCTCGACGGCGCGGCCGCCGCCCTCGGCCGCGCCCTGGGCGAGCGCGCCATGGCGGCCGATTTGCGGGCCGTAGTGGCGGCCCGGCGCGCGGCGACGAGGGCGGGCGGGGCAAGCGCGCCGGGGGCAGCGCCGCCGTGCGGCGGCGCGCGCACGCCCGACTCGCACCCGCTGGCGCTCTCGTCCGACGACGAACAAGATGCCGACGCGTCCCCTGCGTCGGCCGCGCTGGCCGCCCGTCTGGCGCCGTGGGAGCGGCAGGGCGGGCTCGGGTGGGCGGCGCCGCACGCCGACGCCGACGCCGCCGACCCTCTGACCACCTCCCTCCTCGCCGCCGTCGCCGCCCTGCCCGCCACCGCGCCGCGCTCGTCATCGGCCAAGGCCGCGCTGGCCGCCGCGGCCGCGGCGGGCGGCGCCCTGGTGGCGGCTGCGGTCGACGCGGCGTGCGCCGGCCCGTCCCAGCGCCTCCCCCCCCGGGCCGCGGCCGCCGCCCTGGCGCTCGCCGACGCGGACGCGAGCTCTCCCGCGCACGCCGCGGTGGCCGCCTGCTGCGACGCGGCGGCGGCCGCGGTGGTGGGCGCGCCCGCGCGCGCGGCGGCGCAGCTCGCCGCCGCCGCGCGCCTCGCGGCCGCCGCCCCCTCGCGCCGGGCGGCGGCCACGCTGGCGACGTCGCCCGCGTTGACCGCGGCATTTGTGCAGCTGGCCACGACCCCTCCGGCCTCTTGGTGCGGCGGGCGGCGTGCGCTCGCGCGCGCCGCGCTCGCCGCCGCCACGTCCGCCCTAGACCGCGCGCCGCCCGCCGCGCGCCGGGCCCTGGCGTCATCCTTACTCCCCCTGCATGGCGACGCAGCGGCCGCGCCCGCCGCGATCGCGGCTGCCGCTCTCGGCGACTCCCCCTCCCCCGCGCTCGCCCCGCTCGCGCCGTCCGTGCTGGACGCCTACCGCGCCCTGGTCGATGCCCTGGCCCAGCTGCCGCCGCTGGACTGCGGCAGCAGCAGCGACGGGGGCGGCGCCGCCATTTTGCCGGGGCGCCTCGACGCTCGTTCCGCCCTCGCGCGCCTCGCCCCCCTGCTCGACCCGCCGTCCGGTCTCGCCCTGCAAGCCGCCCTGCAAGCGCGCGCCCCGGGCGCGGGCGACGCTGCCGTGGCGACCGCGGCGGCGGCGTGCGGCCTGGTCGCGTCCGCGCTCGCCGCGCGCGCGCCCGGCGCGGTCCGCGCGGCCGCCACCCTGGCCGCCGCGCACTACATCGAGTTTGTGGCGGAATACTGTGGGCCGTTTCCGGGCGCGCCCCCGCGGCCGGCGGCGGCCGCGGCGCACGCGCGCGTGCTCCTGGCCGCCGCGCGGCACGGCGGCCCCGCCGCCCGCGCCCGCCTGGCGGCGCTTGCGGCCCTGGAGCTGCTCGCGTCGGAAGCCGGCGCCGAGGCGGGCGCGGGCGCGGGTGTGAGCCCGCGGCGCGAGGCGGCGGCGGCGCCGCGCCACGGGCGGCCGCCCCTGCCGCCGCGGCCGCCGCCCTCCGCGGTCGCGCCCGACGCACCGCTGCGCAGCGTGTCCCGGAGGCGGGGCCCCATGGTGCCTCTGCTCGACCTGGGCTCGGTCGAGGCGCTGGCCGACGCCGGCAACGGGCCGTCGCGCCCGGGCTCGGCCGCGACCGCGCGCGCGCCCCCGGCCGCGCCCCGCCCCGCGTCGCGCACTATGGCCGGCATGACGCTATCGGGCGACCTGGATGACGATGTGCTGGCGCTGGAGGCGGCGGAGGCGGCGGCCGGGGTCAAGTGCGGCGTCGCGCCGGCGACGCCGCGCCACCCCGCGACGCCGCCGCTCGCCGCGCTGGCCGCCGGCGTCGGCAAGCGCGTGGTCGGCGCCCTGCTCACCCCCCTGCGCACGCTGAGCGCGGCGTCCGCAGCCCTCGCCGCACCGCAGCCGGCCACCCCCCGCCCGTCGCCGCGCCCCCCGCCGTGCGTCGAGCTCGCCGCCGAGCGCGCCTCGCGCACGCTGTACGCCGACCCCGAGCTGCATGCGGTCGCGCTGGAGCTGGCGGTGGAGCTGGCGGCGGCCGACGCGGCGGCGCCGCCGTCCGCGGCGCCGACGCCCGGCGCGCCGCTGCCCGCCTCCCGCCCGCTCGCGGCGCTCGCCGCCCACGTGAGCCACCCGAGCAACAGCGCCGTGCTGGCGGTGGTGGCCCGGAGGCTGGCGGGCGCGCCCGGGGCGGGGCGCATGCTCTCGCTCCTCGCCCGGCCGCTGTGGTCCCCCTCCCGCTACGCACCGGGCCGGCGCCTCGCGCACGGCGCGTCCGGCGAAGTCGTCGCCGGTCGCCTGCCGCTCCACGGCGGCGGGTGCGTGCTCAAGGTCGTGACCGGCGACGGCGGCGCGGGCGTCGCGGCGGCGGCGCGCGAGGCGGCCGCGCTCGCGGCCGCCGCCGCGCGCGGCGCGGCCGCCGGCCCGTCCCCCGCCTGCGTCACCCTCGTAGACGCCGGCGCGTCGCCAGGCGGCGGCGGCGCGCTCGTCCTCGCGCCGCGCGGCGCGGCGAGCCTGGCCGCGTGGCGGCGAGGCGCGCCGCCCGCGCCGCGCTGCCAACTCTCTCTCTACCTGCGCGCCTTTGCCGCCGTCGCAGATGCCGTCGGGAGATTGAGCGACGCCGGCGTCGCCCACCTGGACCTCAAGTGCGACAACGTGTTGCTGGTGCCGCGCGAGGCGGAGGGAGGGGGTGGCGACGGCGCCCCCGTGACCCCTGGCCCCCATTTCTGGCGCCCGCCGACCCCCCACCCCCCGTTTGACGTCGTCATCGCGGATTTTGGGTGCGCGGTCGCGTTCAGCGAAGAAGAAAGCGACACCGGCAGCGCCGACGGCGCCTCCACCACCCCGGGCCCGTCGCGCGCCGCCGCGCTCGCCGCCGACGTAGCCGCCCTCGGCCGCCTCCTGTTTGAGCTGCTGACCGGGCGCCAACTGGATGACGGCGCCGGCGCGGCGGCCGCGTGGGCGGGGGCCGCGGGCGGCGCGACGCGGCGCAGCGGGCGCCGCGCGCGGTTGCCACCGCCACCAAGGTCGGCCGCCGACCCCCTGCCCGCCGAGGCCGTCCATGAGCTCGCTCCTTTAGTCGGCGTCCTGCCGCTGCTGCGCGCCGCGCTGGCGCCCGACCCGGCGGCCCGCCCCCGCCCTGCCGCTCTGGCGGCCGCCGCGCGCGCGGCGGCCGCCGCAGCCGACCGCGCGGGCGCGCCCTATGCGCCGCCGCCCGCGGGCCCGCCCCAGGCGCGGCCTGGGGAGCCGTCGCCGACCCGCATCGGGAGGGGAGGGAGGGCGGCGGGGGCGCTGGCGGCGGCAGCCGCGACGGAAGTCGCCTGGCTCGCGCCCGGCCTCGCCCTCTGCCCCTCGCCCGCCGCCGCCCTGGCGCCGCGAGCGCTGGACGACGTGTCCCGCGTGCTGATTGTGGGCGCGGCGCCCGACGACGCCGCAGTGGCGGCGGTGGCGGCAGCCGCCGCCGCAGCGGGCGCCACGGTCGCCGCGGCGCCGCTATACCTGGCGGGTGCCCTGGCCGCCATCGGCGACGTTTCGGCCGAGCGCCCCGTCTGCATCGTTGCGGCCGCGGGCGCGGAAGCGGCGGCCGCGGCCGCGGCGGTCGCCGCGCTCGCGCGCGCGGCACGCGCGCCGCTGCACGCCGCCCTCGCGGCCGCGCGCCGGGCGGCCCTGGTGCTGCCCCTGGACGACGCGAGCGCGGACGCATTGGCCGAGTGGGCGGCGGGGCAGGAGAAGAGGGCGTGAGAGAGAGAGAGAGAGAGAGAGAGAGAGAGAGAGCGGCGAGCGACCCCCACCACCACCACCCTCGACCAACCCGCGACTCTGCTGCTTCGCGCTTGCAAAAGACGACGGGCGCATGGAGTCGGGAAACCGGGCACCGAGGCGGGCGGCGTGGCAGCGACCAAACGGCAGCGGGGGGCGACAACAGAGAGGGGGGGGCGACAAAGACGAGGAAGGGGCGGGCAACCTGGCGGGCGGAGGAAAGAAGTTGCGGCGGCCGCTGGTGTGCGGCCGCGCGCGGCACGGATACGGGGTGGGCGTGGTGTGGGGGCGGTCAACGGGGGGAAGGGGAGGGCACACAGGCGGCGCCGATCAATGGACCGGCGACGGCGACGGCTGCGGCGAACGCGCCGGCGGCGCCGCGGGCGCGGCGCTCCCCGCGCACGCGGCGCCCGCGTCGCGCGAGCTGATGAACCGGCCCTTGACGCGCGGCCTCGCCGCAGCCTGGATGCGGCGCGCGGTGTAGGTCGGGGGCGCGCGGCCCTCGCCCGCGAGCGAGCGCGCGCGCTTGGAGCGCCACCGCGCGAGAGCCGCCGCGCGCGCGGCCGACGGCGGCGGCACGCCGGGAAGGCGCATGGGCGGGAAGAAGGAGGCGTCCTGAAGTGGCGATGGAAGGAGCGCGCCACCGCCACTGCGCGACCGGCGCACACGGCGGCGGTCGTCGACCGGCGGCGTGTCCGGCTGCCCTGACCCACCGGAGCCCGAACCCGAGCCCCAGGAGTGGGTCGCCGTCGCCGCCGTCCAGTAGGCGGCCGCGGCGGCGGCCGCGGCGGCGGGCGCGGCGACGCCCCAGGCAGGGGCGGGGATGCCGACCGCAAACGGCGGCGGCGGCGCGCGGCGCGGGACGTGCACCGACATGGGCGCCTTGAGAGGGGCGGCGGTCGAACGGGCGCGCTTGGCGAGCGGCCGAGGCGCGGGCACGCGCTCGCGCTCTCCGCCGCTGCCGCCGCTGCCGCCGTCGTGCACCGGCCACAGCCGGGACAAGTCGTCCGTGGGCTCCCCGCACCCCGACCGCGCGCCGCGAGACGCCGACCGGTCGCGCGGGTCGCGCCGCGAGTCGCCGCGGTCGCGGTCGGACGACGGCGCCGACCAGCGCAACGCCTCCAGGCCCGACCCGCCCGACCAGGTGGGCATGATGAGTTCGACGTCATCGTAGTCGGTGGGGGCGGGGGCGGGGGGCCAGGAGGAGCCGGCGACGAGGCCGCGCGGCGCGAGCGCGCCGCCGCCGCTCGCGCCGGACCCGGAGCCGCCCGAGGAGTCGCCCGGCGCGGGCGCGGCGCCGATGGCGCGCATCCCCCAGCCGCCGCCGGGGCGGGGCGACCGGGGCGAGCGCGGGCCGCGCGAGCCTTCGGAGAGCGAGGACGGCGCGGGAAGGGGAGGGGGCGGCGGCGCGCGCGCCGCCGCCGCCGCCGCCGCCGCCGCCGCCTTCCCCCCGCCAGCGCTCTTGCGGCGCCCGCTGGAGCGGCCGCCGCGGCCGACGGGCGCGCGCGGCGAGTCGCCGCGCAGGCGCGCGGGCGGCGCGCGCGGGCGGGCAGACGGGACGCGCGCGGCGGCGGCGCGGGCCGTGCCGGGGTCGGGGCCGGCAGCATCGAAAGGCGCGTCAAGCGGGATAATGGGCGCGGGGCTGAGGGTGGTTGGAAGGACCGGCGGCGCGTCGGAGGTGTTGGGGGTGGCGCGGGGGCCGGGCGGCCAAGCTCGCGCATCGGACCTCCCCGCCGCGCCGCCCGCGGCCCGCAGACCCCCGTCCGCTCGCGGGGCGATGCAGTGCACTTTTACGCGCGTCCCTGGCGAGGGCAACAGCTCACCTGGGGTCCATGGAGGCCGCGCGGCACGCGCCGGCGCGCGGATGGGATGGCGGTCGCCGCCTGCGTCTCCCGCGCTCGGCGCGGTGTGGCGCCCCTTCTGATGCTGGCGCAACGCGTGTCGCGTGCCTCGGGAGGCAGCGCGGCGGTCTCGGGGGACGCTGGAGGGGGAGGCGACGCCGGTGAGGGCGGGGAGTGGGCCGCCGCCCGCGGCGAGCCACAGTTGTGTCCGACTCGACCCCTTTTTCCCGCCGCCGCGTCCCGCCATGCGCGCCCCGCTCGCCGCCCGCCCCCGGCCGATCGCCGGGGCCGCTCCCGCCCCGATGCGCGTGGCCGCGCGTGCGCGCCGCGCCAGCGCCATGGCGCCGCAGCTGCAGGTGGGGCGAGAGGGTGGGCGCTGCTGTGGGCGCCCGATTAGCGCCGATTGAGGGCGCGCCGCCGACGCCAACCCCCCTCCCTCCCAGCGCCGCCCCCTCGCGCCGGCGCCGTCGGCCGCGCCGCCGTCCGCGTCCCTCGCCCCCCCCGGCTCCGCGCCCGCCTTCCAGGCGCCCGCCGGAACGGGCGTGGGCTTCTACACGGGGTCGGACGACGGCTTCGCCTACTGCGACTCGGTCAAAGTGGACGACGTGCGCGCGGTGGCGGAAGCGTCCCCGTTCTACCTCTACTCACAGGCCAAGCTGACGGCCAACTACGCGGCGTACGCGACCGCTCTGCAGGGCGTCGACGCGATCATCGGGTACGCCGTCAAAGCAAACCACAACCCGTCGATCATGCGCCACCTGCGCGCCCTGGGCTCGGGCGCCGTCCTCGTGTCGGGCAATGAGGTCAAGGCCGCGCTGGCGGCGGGGTTTGACCCGGCGCGGTGCGTGTTCAACGGCAACGGCAAGCTGCCGTGGGAGCTGGAGCTCGCCGTGGCCGCGGGCACCCTCGTCAACGTCGACTCCGAGTTCGACTTGGACAACGTGGCTGCCGCGGCGAAACGGGCGGGCAAAAAGGCCCGCGTCTTGATCCGCATCAACCCGGACGTCGACCCGCAGGTCCACCCCTACGTGTCGACGGGGCTGGCCTCGTCCAAATTCGGCATCCGCAACTCGCACCTCGACTGGTTCCTGGACGCGATCCGGGCCCAGAGCGACGCGCTCGAGTTGGTGGGCGTCCACTCGCACTTGGGGTCGACGATCTCCAAGGTCGACATATTCCGCGACGCCGCCACCATCATGGTCGGCTTTGTGGAGCGCATCCGGGCCGCCGGGTTTGGCGGGCTCAAGTGAGGATTGGGGGGGGGGGAGGGCGGGGGCGAGGGGGCGGCGCCGTGGCGCGCCGCCACGCGTCCTTTCCACCCCGCGACCCCGCCCACACCACCGCCACCTCCCCCCCCTCAGATACCTCAACATCGGGGGTGGCCTCGGCATCGACTACCACCACCGCGGCGACGTCCTCCCCACCCCCGCCGACCTCATCGACACCGTGCGCGCCACCGTCGCCGGCCTCGGCCTCACCCTCGTCATCGAGCCCGGCCGGTCCATGGTGGCGTCCGCGGGCGGGCTGGTGTGCGAGGTGACGGGGGTCAAGACGAATGGGTCCAAGACGTTTGCGGTCGTCGACGGCTCCATGTCGACCCTCATCCGCCCCTCCCTCTACGACGCGTACCAGCACATCGAACTGACCGCGCCCCACCCCGACGCCCCGGTCGTCACCCTCGACGTCGTGGGCCCCGTGTGCGAATCGGCCGATTTCCTCGGCAAGGACCGCCCGCTCCCCACCCCGTCCCCGGGCGACGGCCTCATCGTGCACGACGCGGGCGCGTACTGCATGGCCATGGCGTCGGTGTACAATCTCAAGCTGCGGCCGCCCGAGTATTGGGTCGCGGAAGGCGCGACGGGCCCCGCGGCGGTCAAACAGATCCGGCGGGCGGAGACGCTGGCGGACCACATGCGGGCGTACGAGGGATTGTGAGGGTGGGTGGGGGGGGGGCGGGGGGGGGGAGCGGGGGCGGCGCGCGGGGGCGTGCAACAGTTTCCGGGCGGCCCGGGGACGCTGCGCAGGGTGTGGTCGACGCGCCTCTGCGCCGCCGCGCGGGCCTCCCGCGCCAGCAACCTTGCCGCGTCGGCCGCCACACACGCCGCCCCCATCGCTGACGTGCTGGCCGCCCCCAAAAAAGGGAGCGCGAGGCAGTAACAAAAATCGCAGGTTGTTTTCATCCCCCCCCTCACGTCTCTCACAGCGCCGCCATCTCGTCCGGCGACAGCGGGATCGGCCCCAGCGCCGCGACCGCCGCCTGAATGCCGCGGTCGCCAGGGCGCCGCCCGAAGAGGGAGACGCGCAGGTGGGTCGGCACGCCCGTCGCGGCGCACGCGAGCGCGTCGCGCACGCCGCCCATGCCCGACGCGCACACGCGCACCGGCCAGTCGACGCCGTCGGCGGGCGACGAGTGGGGCGAGGCCAGGGCGTCGGGGGTGGGGTTGAGGACGAGGGCGTTGAGCGCGGGGCGCACGCGCGCGCGCTCGAGCGCGGCGGCCAGCCAGTCCGGCCAGCCTTCGCGCGCCGACACACCCGACGCGACGCACACGTACGACTCGAGGCGCAGCGAGGCGCCGGCCGCGGTCGACGCGGCGGCGTCGAGCGGCGCGGCGTCGTCGGCCGACCACAGCTCGACGCGCGCCTCGCCGACCGCGATTTCGAGCCTCTCCAGGAGAGGCAGACCGCCGCTCGGCCACGCGATGCGGACGGGGTCGCGCGAGCGGCGGCGGTTGCCATGCAGCGCCAGCGTCTTGAGCGTCGGCGGCAGCCCGCTCACGCGCCGCGCGTCGTGCAGCGTGAGCGACGCCAGGTGCTGCGCCGCCGCCAGGGGCGCCATGTCGAGCTCGGTGCCGGAGCCGAGCGTGAGGTCGAGCGCGACGAGGGTGTGCGCCCAGGGGAGGAGCGCGTCAACCATCAGGTACGACGCCTGCGCCGCCAGGTCCAGGTCCAGCGGCCCCATGCCGCGCGGCGGCGGATCGCGCACGATGAATTTCGAGTGGTGGCTTGCCGCCACGACGCGCAGCGAGCGCAGCGCGGGCAGCGCGGTCGCGAGCGCCGCGGGCGACGGCTCCGACTCGGCCGTCGCCCACGCGCCCCGGTCCCACTCGAGGCGGGTGAGGGTGGTGGGCAGCTTGAGCCAGGCGACAAAGGCGGCACCCCCGTTGACGACTTGGGTGGGGGCGGTGCGCAGCGCCAGCGACCGCAGCTTGGGGGCGGCGGTCGCCAGTTCCAGGCCGCGCACGCGCGCGTTGGTCAGCATGGGGCGCACCAGGGGGGTGGTGCGGACCGTGTCGAGCGCGAGCGAGTCGAGTGCGGCAAACGCAGCCGCCGCGCGCCCCGCGTCGGGCGCCGCGCCGTGCACGCCCACGTGGCGCAGCAGGGCGCATTGGGGGCCCAGATAGGCGTCCAGCGCCAGCCCTGGCAGTTCGTCCGACAGGTAGTCGGCCGTGACCGAGAGCGTGAGCGAGCGCAGCAGCGGCGCAGCGCCCGCCACGAGCGCGGCCCCGATGGCCGCGGCCGGCCCGTCGGCCGCATTGACGGCCGCGATGGGGCCGAGGTCGAGCCAGAGGTCGGTGACAAAGGCGAGACGGCCGGGCGCGCGCAGCCATGCGGCCGAGCGGGGCGTGACGCGCAGCCGCGTCGTCGCCGGCGCCAGGACCACAGCCTCGCGCAGCGAACGACAAGTGAGCGCGAGGCAGGCGGCGTCGACGGGGGAGAGGCGGTCGACAATGTCGACGACCAAATCGCGCGGCAGCGCCTCGAGCGCGCCGTCGCCCGGGCCGGGGCCCTGAGGTGGGGGGGAAATGTCCATGGTGGCGTGGCTGAGGTGCGGGGGAGGGCCGAGGCTGAAGCGGCGGCGGGAGTCAGCGGCGAGCGCGGCGCGCGCTCGGGCGCGGCGCGCGGCCCTCGGCGAGCGCGGCCCCCACCGCTTCAGCGGGTCCATGCGACACTGTGGCGCAGCGAACGAGGCCAAGGTCGAGCCACAGGTCGGTGACGCACGCGAGGCACCCCGGTGCGAGCAGCCAAGCGGCCGCGCCAGGCGTGACGCACGCGCGTCGTCGCCGGAGCCAGCGCCGCCGTCGCGTCGCGCAGCGCCCGACATGTCATGGCGAGGCAGGCGACATCGACGGGCGAGAGGAGGTCGACGAGGGCGGCCATCAGATCGGGCGGCATGCAGGGGAGCGCGGAGTCGGCCTCGAGTCCCGGCGGAGGTTGTTCCATGGCGTGGTCGACACCAGAGACGGCGGCGGCGGCGGCGGCGAGGCGAGCGCCCGTGGAGTGCGGCCGCGCCAACGCCACGGCCGCACTCCGTGGCCGCAGGCGCCGCCGCGCCGGCCGCCCGCGCCCCCTCCCCATGCCGTGGCCGTCGCTGGTGGCCTGGGCGCGCCCTCGGCGCCCCCCCCCGCCGCGCGCGCTCGACCTGGACGCGCTGGGGCGCGACGCGCTGCGGATGGCGGGTGCGTGGCGCGCGGCGGGCACCAATGCGCGGGACGGGAGGTAGTTCCGAGGCTGGGCGGCCGGTGCGCCGCCCGCCAACGCGCCCCCCTCCTCCCCGCCCCCCAGCCTGCACCCTGGCCGTTCCCGTCCTGCGGTACGTGCTGCACGTGTGCGCGTACGACGTGAGTGCGCGGGGAGGAGGCGGCGGCGCGCGAAACCGCTGGCGCGCAGGCGCCGACGGCGACCCTCTTCCCGCTTCCCCAGCCGCTCGCGCGCCGCGTGCTCGGCGTGCCGCCGCCGCTGTCAAATCGCAAGGCGCGTGAGGCCGACGCCGGCGAGCGCCTCGTCGCCAAATTCTGCGAGTCGGCGTGGAAGGCAAGCGAGGCGGGGAGGGCAAGGGGAGGGACAGGCGGGGACCGCACCCCGCGCCGCCCGCCCACGCCCTCCCACCCCAGCTCACCGTCTACACCGGGCTCATGCTCCTGGGCATGTACGCTCTCGCCCGCGAACCATGGATCACGCACACGCCGTCGCTCTGGGCCGGCTGGCCCGCGCACCCCCTCCCCCGCCCCATCGCCGCCTACTACCTGGCCGAGGGCGCGTTCTACACCGCGTCCCTGGGCATGCTGGTCGGGTGGGAGACGCGGCGCGCCGACTTTTGGGCCATGGCCGTCCACCACGGCGTGACCGCTTTCCTCGTCGCCGCCTCGCACGCGCTGCGCTACCACCGCGTCGGTGCCTTGGCCATGGTGCTGCACGACCCGAGCGACGTGTTGCTGGAGGCGGCCAAGCTCGCGTCCTACGCGCGGCGTGAGCGCGCGGCGGCCGCGCTCTTTGCCGCGCTCATCGCCTCCTGGGCCGTGCTGCGCCTCGCCGCCTTTCCCCGCATCGTCTGGTCGTGCTGGGCCGACCCGCCGGCCGCGCTGGGGGGGCACCCGGTGGGGTGCCTCGAAATGGCGGCGGGGCTGTCCCTTCTCGTCTGCCTCCACGTCTACTGGGGCGCCATCATTGCCGCTGTCGCCGCACGCCGCGTGCGGGGGGGGGGGCTGGCGGACGCGCGCGAGGAGGAGGAGGAGGGCGAGGGGCGGGCGAAGGCGCGGTGAGGGAGGGGGCCCCCTGGCGGGAGGAAGGAAGAAGCGGGGAGAAGGGTGGAGGCGCCGGCCGCGAGCCGCCGCCGCGGCACCCGTGTGACACAACCACGCCGCACGAAGCCGAGAGGCCAGGCCCGCGCCCCGCGCCGCGCGCCTCACTCGGCCGCGCCGCCGGCGACCGCGCCGAGCGCCGCGCGCGCAAACGCGGGCAGTTGGAAGGCCGCCGGGTGCAGCGCCTCGGTGTAGTACTTGAGCCCCACCGGCGGCGGCCGCGCGGGCGTCGCCGGGTCGCGCGCGGGCGCGCCGCGCGCGCCCGCTTTCGCGCAGACGAGGAAACCAATCTGGCCAGACGGGTAGGTCGGGATCGTCGTGTACGCGTACCGCACGGCGCCCCCCTCGAAGACGGACGCGCACATGGCCGCCAGAGACTGGATGATGGGCAGGTGGAGCCAGAGCGACTCGGCCTGCGTGCACACGACGCCGCCCGGCGCGAGCGCGCGGTGCATCGCTTCAAAGAACGGGCGCTGGAAGAGCACCTCGGCCGGCCCGACCGGGTCGGACGAGTCGACGATGATGGCGTCGTACGTGCCGGGGGCGGCGTCGGTCACGAAGCGGATGCCGTCGCAGATGTGGACGCAGACGCGCGGGTCGGCAAACCCGGCGGCCATCCCGGGGAAATGCTTCTTGGACACGTCGACCACCATACCGTCGATTTCCGCGAGGTCTACGGACGCCACGGACGCGTGCCTGCACACCTCGCGGACGACGCCGCCATCGCCGCCGCCGACGACGAGCACCCGTTTCGCGGGCGCCGCGGCCGCGTTGAGGGGCAGGTTGGCGATCATCTCCTGGTAGGAGAACTCGTCCCGGTCCGTGCACTGGATGACGCCTGGAAAGAGAGAGGGTGGGGGCGGGCGGTTTTGGGGGTCGGCCAGCCGCGCGCGGGGAGCGTGCGCCCTCCTCAACCACCCGCCTCCCGTCTCCCTCCTCGCACCGTCCAGCACCAGCACCGTGCCAAACGCGCCCGACTTGAAGACGCACACGTCCTGAAGAGGGAGGAGGAGGCGAGGAGGGGGGTGAGCGGCGAGCCCCGGGCCGTGGTCGATCCCCCACCCCCGCCCACCTCGCCCCCCTCGCCACCGACCTGAAAATCGCTCCTGCCCTCGAACAAAATTTCGTCCACCTTGAGGGACAGCCCTTGGCCGGGCCACATGGTCGACAGCTCGGTGAACCACCCCCCCTTGGCGACGCCCATGCCCGCGGACGCGGTGCCGGGGGCTGGTTTAGATTCTTCAGACGCCATGGCGGGCGAGGCGCGGGAAGGCGGCGGCTGGGCGCGCCGGGATTCGGGGCGGCGGCCGGCGACGGGCGGCGGGCGGCGGGCGGCCTGCGGAGGCCGGGCCGGTGGCGCTGCGATGGGCGAGCGTCGCCAGGCGGCGACGACTATGGCGG
>Ga0315285_10004794_pt1 | contig 14013 bp, 9 predicted proteins | sample YL17G09_36_MG_FD_203698 | JGI IMG/M metagenome (GOLD analysis project Ga0315285, IMG submission 203698) | Sediment microbial communities from Yellowstone Lake, YNP, Wyoming, USA - YL17G09_36 | ecosystem: Environmental > Aquatic > Freshwater > Lake > Sediment | place: USA: Wyoming | collected...
TGCCCGATCCGTGCCACGAGACGGTGAACCGGCCCGAGGAGACTGACTGCGTTCCGCCGAAGTACGAGAAGCAGATGCCCTGGTCGACCACCGGCGTCGCGATCGTGTTGTCGTAGACGAGGCAGCCGAAGGCCGCCGAGAACGTGGTCGTGTCGTTCGCGGAAACGGTGTCCGCGGCGTCGAACGTGTAGACGCCGGCGGAGAACTGCGACGTGACGGATGCCAGGTCACGCCCGACGGCCGGCCATCCCGACGCGTCGAACACGCCGCCCGAGGCCCACACGCCGGCGCCGTAGGCCGTGCTGGAGGACGCGACCGTGCGGTCCGGGGTCGGGGTCGTCCCGAACAGGGCCACCGACAGGGAAGCGTCGGTGTTGAGGTCCATCGCGGTCGTGTTGTTGAGCACGTCCGTGAGGAACGCGGTGTAGATGCGGCTATCGGTCCAGCCCATCGCTCAGACTCCTTCGGCTCGGGTGAGGGCAGCCTCGACGCCGGCGAGGTTCGCGGCCAGCCTGTCCCGCTTCGCCCGCAGGGCGGCGACACGACGGCGCGGCGCGTCTTCCTCGTACTGCACTCGAGCCGCCGAGAGGGCAGCCTCGAGGGCGGGGATGTCGTTGACCGCGACGACGGTCGCGTCGTGCGCTACTCCGGTTCCTTCGGCTGTCTTCATCGTGTCTCCTATGCGCGGCCGGTCGCCATCGGAGCGAACACGATCGCGTCCGTGCCGTCGGCTCGTTCGGTGGTGATGGACATGACCGGGCGCCCGAGCTCGGGGTCGAGCTGGACGACCTCGGAACCGATGTAGTCCTCGCGCTCGTGGATCTCCACCTTCGCCTTCGTCCCGACCGCGATGAACGGCGCGGTGAGGCCCCGCAGGCCCGGACACGTGTGCATCCGGCTGTGGGGCTGCGGGTCGTGCGTCACGTCGGTCTGCGGGCAGTAGCCGCAGTACCAGCGGTGGACCGGGCGGAGGAGGAGGGTCACGTGGGCTTGTGCTTTCGGAGGTGGGCCTTGAGGCCGAACTCGCTCTTGGAGACGTAGCCGCACTCCGGGCAGGTCGCCGTTCCGGGGTCGCCCGAGACGCCGATGTCCGTGTCCGGCCCGAGGTCTTCGAGCGGGTACGAGCGTTGGGTGTAGAGGAGCATCCGCGTGTTGTCGGGGGTCATCTCGACCTCCGCGAACCCGCGGTGGAAGACGATGGCGGCAGGCGAGACGACGTGCTCCGTGCCGTCCCCGAGCGGACCCTTCACCGGCTCTCCGATCTTGAGCTCCGGCTCGTCCTTGCTGTACCAGGTGTGAACGACTGCCATCGTTTCCTCCGAAGGGTGGGACCGGCGAGAGAGGGTGCCCGCCGGTCCCGGTGGACTCAGGACACGCGCTGCGTGGCCTCACGGAAGGTGAGGACCATGACGAACGTCCCGGCGGTCATCGACGTGCCGCCGGAGTCGATCTGGACAGACAGGGTGTCGCCGTCGTTGAAGTCGGCGCCGCTCGTGTTGGCGGCGTAGCCCTTCGTGACAGCGATGGCGTTGAGGTCCGCGAGCACAAGCGTCGCGGCGAGGACGACCGTGCCCGTGCCGTTGCCGCGGCGGACATTGAGGACGCGCGAGGCGCCCGAGCCCGTGGCCGCGACGGTCGGGATGAGGTCGATGCGCTCGATGGTGCAGCGGCTCGTGATCGGGAGCGAGGTGACGATCGCCTGCGCGCCCGTGCCCGACGCGGCGGCGATCGCGCCGAGGGAGAGCTGCTTGCGAACGTACCCGTGGCTGGTGAGGCGGGGCATGAGCGGTCCCTTTCAGAGACCGGGGGCCGACTTGCGCCGGCCCCCGCTCGTGCTATCAGGAGGTGGCGAGGCCGGTGATCTTCGCGTGCGCCGACTCGGCGCGCGTCTCGGACGTGTAGGCCCCGTAGATCTGCCACGTGTCGACGAGGCCCGTGGTCTGCGGGATCTGGATGGCCTTGGTCGCGTGCTGCGAGAACGGACCGAAGCCGACGTGCTCCTTGGAGAGCACGAGAACGGTGTCCGACGGCATCCAGCGGTCGAGCAGGATGTCCACGGTCCCGTACTCGGACTCGTACGAGTTGACGATCGCGCCGGCCGTCTTGTCGGTCCGGGTCGTCTCACGCATGTTGTCGAGGAACTGGCTGATGCGCTCCTTCTGGAACGCGTTGACGACGAGGTGCGAGGGGCTGCCGCCCGCGTTCCAGACATCGCGAAGCGCGGTGCGGATGTGGTCTTCGGTGAGGTACGCGCCCGACTTCGCGTAGCTGTTCGTCGAGAGCCGGATGAGGATGCCGTCCATCGCGCCGGCGACGGAGTTGGTCGGGGCGACCTTGCGGCCGTGGAGGAGAGCCTTCTCCCAGCCGATCCACCAGGTCCGCATCGCGCGGCTCATCTGTGCGTCGACGCTGTTCTGCTCGACGTACTTCTTGATCGCCTTCTCGGTGGACGTGAACTTGAGCGCGTCCTCCATGATCTGCACGTAGTTGAACAATCCGCTCTTGGTCGTCGTCCGGGCCGCGCCGACGGCGGCGTCCTGCACCGCGACGTTGCCGATGTACTCCATCGTGATGCCGTTCGCGTGGCTGGCAGCGGACGAGCCGCCGTAGCCGCGGGTCACGTTCAGGGTGTCGGCCGCCGGCGTGGCCGCGACCTTCACGAGCTCTGCCTCGACGCGCCAGATGTCGCCGATGCGGAAGTAGACGCCCGTGCCGGTCGTGATGACCACATCGTCGGCCGGGTCGGTCGTGGTGCTGAACTTGCCCTGGCTCACGATGGCCGTGGACATGCCGCGGAGGCTGTCCTCGAGCCACTCGTGCTTCACCGCCGTACACGGCGTCGAGAGGCTGGACTTCCCGATGAGATTGAGGAGCGGCACGTCCGAGGGCGAGATCATCGTGAGCGTGTCGCTCATGTCGATCGCGATGTTCGCCGTGTCGCTGTTCGAGTACCGAGTACCCGCGATCGTTGCCATCTGCGTCTCCCGCTAGGGGCGGGTCAACGGACGCCTGCGGCCCGAAGCTTCTCGCTCAGGAATGCCTGTAGCGACTTCTGGTCACGCTTGGTCTCCGCTTCCCGCGCGAGCTTGTCGAGGTCGGCGGGCGGGGCAGCGTCGGAGCGGTTCGACTCCATGCGCGTCGGGGCTTTCGGCTTCGGCGCCGGCGCGGCCGGTGCCTCGGGTGCGTCCTCGGCCAGCATCTCGATCGCTGCCATCAGAGCGTTCGCGCGACCCACCGGGGTCGGGTCCAGTCGGGCGACGCGCTCGAAGTAGTCGAGTGCCCCGGCGAGCTCTGGTCCGTGCTGCGCGACGACCTGCTGCTGTGCGATCGTCTGGTACTGACTGCGGTAGAACGCGAGCTCCTGCGCGATGGCGGGAGGGAGGTCATCGGGTGCGTCGGGCGGCGTCGGGGGGGTCGCTCCGCCTGGGCGCGAGACTTCCGCGCGGAGGAGGGCGAGCTCCTTGCCCTGGCGACTGATCGTCTTCTCGCGGTCCCGGTACCGCTTCTCCCAATCCTGCTCCTCGGCCGTCGGCGCACTCTCGGACTCGTCGTCCTCGGCGGCGGCGGGGGCGTCCTCGGTGGGATCCTCGTCGCTCGGGGCGTCGTCCCGGATGTCGTCGGTCACGGGTGCCTCACCTGTATGCGACGGACTGTCCGTCTGCTGAGTAGCAGACTACGCGCCCACGGGCGAGAGTCAAGCCGACTAGGGGTTGTACGCCACGGACTCGGGGGGCGCCCACCCGGTCTCGTCCCACACCCGTTCGTTCGGGGATCCCGTGCTGAACACCCGTTGGGCCAGTTCCCCGACGACCGGCGTGTCGTGGAGCGTCTGCGACGAACCCACGTCACCCCACAACTCCCCGTACGCCTTGGGGAGAAGCTTCGTGATCGTGTAGACCGGACCGATCTCGAACAGGGCCTTGTTCCGGTCGAACACGAGAGCCTGGAGGATCGGAGAGGCCGACACGGAGATCGCGTCGGGGGTGAGCGGGAGGAACATCGAGGCGGCGAACAGGAGCGTGCGGTGGCGCTCGAGGAACTGCGAGTATTCGGGGTCCTCGGCCATCGCCCGGTTATGCGCCGCGACCATCTGGTCGAGCTCGTACGCTCCCAGGCCCCGCGTCTCGACGCCGCCGATGCGGTGGAACAGGATGCGCGACAGCCAGGTAAGGGCCTTGATCTGGTAGCTCAGGGGCCACCAGAGGAGCGGGTGGTTCAGGATCCTTTCGGCGCGCGAGCGATCGACGCGGCCCCAGAAGGTCTCGCGCACGTCGGCCCACACCGACTTGTTGACCTCGCCCACGCGGGTCGCGATCTCGGCGAGGGCCGGGTTGCGGGCGATGATCGCGGCGACCTCCGCGTCCACTCCCACCTCGGGGTCGACGGCGCGCACGATCCGCAGGTGCTCAGCGTCCACCTCGTCGAGCCAGCGTTCGACCTTGCCGGCCGAGAACGTCTCGATGGCGTCCATGAGTTCCGGGTCCGTCTTCGCCGCGGCCTTGAGCATAGACTCGAACTCGGCGGGGGTCGGATCGAAGCCCTTTGCGCGGGCCGCTTCGACCTCCGCCCGGAGCGCGGGCGACCGCTCGAGGGCGATCTCGCGAGCTGCCCGTTCCGTGAGGGTCACGCCGTCGGCGTCAGCCTGCTTCATCATCCTGGCGATCTCGGCATCGAGCTTCGGCGCCCGTTCCTTGACAAACGAGCCCATCGCCGACGTGATCCGCCGGGTGCCGGATCCGATCGTGCCGCCGGACCCCATCGCGACCACGTTCTCCCCGGTCCCCGCGACCCGCGCGACCTCATCGAAGCCAGCGAGCCCGCGGGCGACGCCCTTCTCGTTGACGTACCGCACCGGAAGGAGGCCCGTCCGGCCGGCACCGAGCGCGTACGGCTCGACGAGTTCCATCGCGAGGAACCGCAGGTCCGACGAGAACCGGAACAGCGGGTAGATCCACGTGCGGAACTGGTTGAACGCGGCCTTGTGGTAGAACGCCGCTATCGCGTCGTTGAACGGGATGCGGACGACCTTGCCGCCGATGACGAGCCCGTCCTCGAGGTGGCGCAGGACCGGCGAGGCGGCCTCGTGCAAGATCCGCTGGAACGCGACCCCCGACCCCTCGTAGAAGGTCCCCTCCACGTTGTCGTTCGCCCATCCGGGATGGCTTCCGCCCGACTTCGCGTAATGGTCGCGGACGGCCGAGCGCGCCTGGCGCTCGATGACCTCGTTCTTGATGTTCCCGATCGTCATGTAGATCTTCCGGTCGCCCTCCGAGACCAGGGCCACCTTCTCGCTCACGCCCTTGCGGATCTTGCCGCCACCCTTCGTCGCGCCGGCGCCGGTATCGCGTGCGACCTCACCGAGCCGCAGCCACACCGCATCGGCCTCGGCCTTCGTGACCCCGGCCACCAGACAGCGGGCGACGAACTGGTCGTGGACGAACTCGGAGATGCTGCGGTTCGTCATCTTCCCGAACAGGTAGCCGATCGGGTCCTTCGAGTAGGCCGACGCGACTCCCTTGCTCGTCCCCGTCATTAGTTCGAGGGCGCGGTTCGCTGCGACGTTGTTCACCCGCTCGTCGAAACGGAGGAACCGGCCCGAGATCAGTTCCTCGTACAGACCGGGGGTGCCGTTCTGCGCGGCGATCCGGTCGACGGTGCTGATGTTCTCGTACGGGATGCTGTTCTTGCCCGCCTTCTTGATCCCGTACGTGAGGCCCTGCGACACGTTCCCGAGCATGACCTCCTCGCCGAACAGCTCCTTCGCCTTGATGAGATCGTCGGTCCCGAGCATCCACGGCGCCATCCCTGTGCCCCAGGTCCCCGGAAGGAAGCCCGCGTTCTTGGCGTCCATGATCGCCCGGTGCGCGAGGGCCTCCCCTGCGACCACCGCGTCCGCGAGCAGTTCGGGCCCGATGCCGGACAGACGCGCGTTGCCGTTCTCGATCTCCCGCAGGGCGATGAGGACCCCCTCGAGGGTCTGCGGGCGTGCGGCGGACGAGTTGTGCAGGATGGCCCCGAGGGTCTGCATCCCGCGTTGCAGCGCCGGGTCGGCCATGACCTTCTGGTTCACGCGCATACGGAGCGACTGCCCCAGTTCGGTCAGCGTCTTGGCGAGCTTGTAGGACGGCGGCGCGGCCGGCGGCAGGCCGAGGTATCTCTCCGCCTGCTCCGGGGTGGCCCGGACGGGACGCTTGGGGTCTCCCACGCGCGGGGCCCGCATCGCGAGGCTGATCTCGCTGTCGCGCGTGCCGCCGGCGAGGATCGCGTCGTCGATCTCTCCCGGCTTGGCCGTCGCCTTGATGTCCGCTCGCGCCCGGTCAGCGATCCGCTTCGCCATCGCCGCGTCGATCTGGTGCCAGTCGACGTAGCCGAGCTTCGTGTCCACGAGATACCGGAGCCGGTCGGCCTGGCGGAGTTCGTCCATCGCGATCTGCGTGAGGATCCGGTCCGTGTCGAACAGCCCATCGCGCCCCGAGACCTCCCAGCCGTCGCGCAGCGCATCCTCGATGCTGCTCGCTTCGTCGAGGCTGAGCGCGGGATCGGGCTCGTCGGGGAACTCGCGGCGGGCGATCCGCTTCTCGAGTTCCGTGACGTTCTTGGGGTGCTCGATGCGCCGGAACTTCGGGTCGTCGAACACCCAGTTTCCGCCGACCCCGAGCTCCGTGTCCCACACCGCTCGCTCCGGGTGGAACCCCCAGTCGTTCATCATCTGGACCTTGCGCGCCGTCGAGGCGTTCTTGAACTCGACCATCGCGAGAGCAGGGTCGTCCCCCGCCGACCGTGAGCGGCTCGACAGGGACTTGAGGAAGCTGTATTGGGCCCGCGGGGAGACCGGGGGAAGGGGCGCCATCTCGAGCCGGCGGATGGTGGCCTCCGCCCCGCCGCCTGACCCGCGCCACGGGGCGAGGAGGTAGTCGTAATCCGCCACGACCTGTTCGACGCGCGCCACCCAATCGTCCGCGTCGGCACCGCGGCCCGCCATCTCCGCCCACTCCGACGGTTCATCGAACCCGTGCGCGAGAACGCGGTCGATCTCCTTCGTGCCTCGGCCCCACCCGCCGGCTGCTGCGCGGAGCCGGCCCTTCTGCTTCCCGTCCAGATGGCGCCAGTTCGCGCGGATCCAGTTGGCGGCGTCGATGGGATTGTCGAACCCGACCTTCCGGTCGATGGCCTTCGCCATCTTGGCGAGGACCGTCTCGCTCCACCGCGGGGCGGTGCCAATGAATCGCCCGTTGAAGACCAGCCGGCTCGCCGCCTGCAAGCCGTCCTCGGCCCCCACGCGGATACCGTTTGGGATGAGCCGCTCGGCCTCGCCGAGCAGATCGTCGAGAGTCTGCCCGTCGATCTGCGCCTGCGCGATCCGCACCACGCTGTCCGCGCGCGCCTGCATCTCGTCCGCGAGACGCTGCTCGGTGTGGGCGGCCGCGATCCGCGACGTGGCGGGGACCAGGGGCTCGTGGAGCGCAATCCCCATCTCCGAGATCGCGTCCATCCTCCGCTGGATCTCGGCGGCCCGCTCGACATCGCCCGCCGCGACGTACTCGGCGTACTCCTTCTGGTGGCCCTCCATCTGCTTGCTCAGGGTGACGGCGACCTTGCCCCTCTCGATGAGCGTCTGCGTCACGCCGTCCATGTGCTTCTGCGCGAGCTTCTGCAACGCGGCCGGCTTCATCTTCTGCGCGGCCTCGAGGGTCCGCAGCCCCTTGAGCACGACGAACTTCTGCATGTCGTCGATCGCCGAGACCGATGGGGCTCCCGCGTGGTCGTGGAGGATGTTGAAGACGGTCCTCTCGTCCGTTTGCAGGGCCTTCGCGATCTCCCGGATGGGCGCGTTCTCGGGCAGGGTGTCGATGAGGGCCATGCGCGCGTTCATCTTGTTCGCCTGCGCGAACCGATCGGCCGCCATGTCCATCGCGGCTTCCATCTCGCCGCGCGTCCACGATCCGTTCTTGACGGGGCTGGAGCCGGGCCCCGCGACCTCCTCCATCGCGTGGCGGTAGCCGGAGCGGTTCACCAAGAGATCCGCCACGTAAGAGTTCGGCAGGACATCATCCGCGCTGGGGAACCGCTCGAGGAGGTTCATGCGGTCCGCGTAGATGTAGTCGAGGGGCACCTGGTCGTGCATCCCGACGACCGCCTTGCCGGGGAGCCTCGAGCGGAAGTCGGCGGTCGCGTCCTTGAACGCACGGTACTTGGCGGTGAGGGCGATCATCGCCTCGGCATCGAACGCGACGCCGGGTGCGGACATATGGCGGCTCCACGCCGGGCCGCGCCAGAAGTCCGCCATCGCCTGCGGCTCCTCGAGGATGATCTTCCACACCGCCGAGGACTGGTCCGTCCACATCCTGATCGTGCGAGCGAACGGGTCGATGAGGCCCGCGTACGCGATCCACGCCTGGGACTTGGGGCCGAGCCGCTTCGTCGCGATGTCGAGTCCCGAGCCGAGCACGTCGTCGAGCATCGCCGGCATGTTGTAGGTCCCGTCCGGCAGCCCGTACGCGAGCTTGACGTACCCATGCCCGAGCACGTCGTCGTCGGAGTGCATCTTCGCGAGAACGTCGATGAGCTTGCTCTCGAGGTCCTTGATGCTGCCGAGCTTCGCCGAGAGGGCCGCGTTCGCGGCGATGGACGTGCCCTTGCGGATCGGGTACGTGACCGCCTTCGCGACCCCCTTGAGGCCCGGCATCCCGAAGAAGATGGACGACACGAACGCGGCATTGGGGTGCTCGGAGATCGGGCGGGCGGAGAGGATCGTCGCGCCGAAGTCGTACGCCTGCCGGATGCCCGTGCTCTGCGCGATGGCTTGGAGCATCTTGTCCCCGAGGTAGACCACCACCCCGGCCTTCGCATTGAGCTTGATGCCCGCCGCCGCTTTCCCGACGGCCCACCCCGCGGCCTGGACCGGCATCGCGGCCCGTGTCCCGGCCGCCGCCGCCGCCACGCGCCCGCCGATGGCTCCGGTGGCGACCGACACGAGGGCGATCTCCCCGATGAGGTAGGACCCCTGGAACAAGAGGTTCTGCGCCTGCGACGTGAAGTCCGTGCCGTAGGAATACGCGAGCGGCCCCTGGTTCTCGATCATCTCGCGAACGTCGCCCTTCGGGTTCGCGAGGATCCCCTCCTTCACGGAGGCCGGGAGGTCGATGGCATCGTAGAAGACCGCCCGGATCGCGTCGTCGGTTAGGCCCTGCTTCCGCAGCGTGTCGATGGAGAGGCCGTTGGCTCCCTGGTAGCCGAGCAGCTCCGGCGGGACGCCGAGGATATTGAATGTCGGGATGCGGACCCCAAGGGCCTGCTCGAGCGTCAGGCTTCGGTCCCCGAGCCTGCGGACGGCATCCGCCCTCTCTGACGCCGCGCGGGTCAGGACCGCGTTCGGGAGCACCTGCATCGCCTCGGCGATCGGCGTCGAGACGGCCTCTGCGACGTTCCCCACCACGTCCAGCCCGCTATAGACCGTGGACTTCACCCCGCGCCCGAGGTCCCCGAGCGGCGTGGGTCGCCCGCCCGCGAGGATCCCGTCGGCGACCGTCCCGACGACCCCGCCGAGTTCGGCGAGCGAGACCCACGGCAGTTCCAGCATCCGGGGCAGGTAGTCCATGAGGTTCAGGTCTTTCCCGGACGTGAGGTCCCCCATCATGTCCCCGACCGACTCGAAGATGTTGCGGTCCGGCTTGAACGCCGGGGCGGTCAATGTCTGCGTCTGCGTCGGGTTGTAGGTCGAGAACGGGAGTGTCCCGCCGATCCGCACCGGGAACTGGGGAGGAACCCACGGCTCCGGCGCGGCGGCGCTTGCCAGGGCTCCCGTGCGGTATCCCGCACCTGTCGCCGGAGCCCGGCTGGTCACTCCCCCGACCCGAGCGGCGGCGCGGACGGACGGCGGGGTGTATCCGAGGCTCGGCTTCCCGCGGCCCGTCGACGCGCTGGTGCCGGAGAATCCGCCGCCCGGAGCGAAGTCGGAGAACAGCGACACGTCAGCGGCCCAACGGCCCGGTGTAAACGGGCTTGGGAGCCGTCGACCCCGCCTTCTGGCCGGCAGGGGTGGCGGCGATCTTCGCGGCCCTGACCTTCGCGACCGCGGCGCGCTCGATGGAGCTGGGGGTCGTGATCGGGACCGTCCGCGAGACCGTGACGGGGACGGTCGGGGCGACCGTCCGCACGACCGTCCGCACGACCGTGGTCGTGGGCACGACCGTGGTCGTGGGCGCGACCGCCGCCACGCCGGGCAACACGGGGTACGTGCGCGGCGTGACGAGCGGGACGTAGAGAGGCTGTGCCGGCCCGGCCCTATTGAGCGCATCCTGCCGGCGGTTGGCGTCCTCCGCCATCGCCTGCGCCTGCAACGAGGAGACCGGCGGGGCGGGCGGGCCGAGGTGAACGAGCGTGGGCCGCTGGCCCGTCGCGAACCTCTCGTCGATGAGTGCGGGCGACGGGACGCCGTGTGATCGGTTGGGTCCATGCTGGGGCGCCATCGGCCCGCCGGAGAACACGAACCCCTGCTGGGGCGTGGCGTATGGCGAACTCTGGCCGGCGCGCATCGGACCGACTCGGGCGAACGTCTCCTTGTCGAACCCCATGCTGTTCGCGCCCATGTTCGCGATCGCAAAGCCGGTGTTGGTGGAGGACGTGTTGAAAGACCCGTCGGAGCCAGCCGTGAGGATCTGCGTCGTCGCCTGGGCCCCGATCTCCGGTTTCCACGTCGCCGCGTCCCACCCGCGCACGTACGTCTTGCGCTGCGAGTCCCACACCATCGTCACGGGAGCATCGCCCGCGCCCGCCCACCCGATGTACGGGGACAGGTCCATCGAGGCGTCGAACTTGGGGACGAGGGTCGTGGTGGCCGCGCCCGGCACGACCCGACCCTGCCCGTCGAGGGAGTTCCCGCCCATCCTGTATTCCGCCGAGAACAGTTGGGTCTGCCCGTCGGGGGTGAAGTAGAGGTAGCGCGGCGTGTCCGTCCCCACGGAGGTCGGGTCGACGATCACCCTGAGCGGGACCTTCCACTCGAGGACAGGCGTCATCCCGTGCCCCGAACGAGCGGCGGTCTGCCAGTTGTCGACCGAGAACAGGGTGTACGAGCCGTTCTCGTCAGCGTAGGTCAGGTATTGGAGCTTGTTCCCGAGGAGAACGTCGGCGGGGATGTCGAGACTGTAGGCAGCTCCGCCGCGGTCGGCGATGGGGGAGGGTGCGTTCCCCGCGGTCGTGCTCATGTACGCCTTGATCCGCATGGTCGGAGCCAGTCCGACGCCCGTTCCCGGCTGGTCCGTCTTTCCAGCGGCCGAGGTCCATCCCGAGACGGAGGGGCGAGCGAGAGAGGACTTGGTGACGGGCTGGCTGATCGCGGTCGACGGCACGGGGAGGCCGTGGTAGGTCGTGACGACCTTGATGTACCCGTTCTGCCTCTGCCACTCCTCGATGATCGCCGCGTCCGTCGCTCCCGGCGGCAGTTGATCCGCTAGCGCGACGTATTCGGCCTCCGCGATCTTCGTCCAGCCCCAGTTGGGAGACCCGTCCGGCATCCGTGGGTCGTTCATCGACACGTTCACGGTATGGAAGACGCCCGGCGCCATCGCGACGTGCGACACCCCGGCGGCCCCGCGGGAGAACGCGTCGGCGACCGCGGCCGCGAGAACTTCGTCCTCCCCGATCGCGTCAGGCGTGGTCGTGTGCTCGACTCCGGCGAGGTCCTTCCACGCGATCGTCGTGTTGGCCGTGTCGATGAGGTTCTTGGCGAGGATGGAGCTGCCCGCCAGCCCCCGGCGGGCAGTCTCGAGGGCGGAGGTCGTCTTCTCGTCCGTCCACGCGGCTCCGGGCCCTTCGAGGAAGTAGTCCGCGTACGTGGTCGCGTCGAGGGTCTGCTGCACCGCCGACGCGGCGTCCCCGGTGATGTCGGCCTGGCGCTGCGCGTACGAGATCGACCCCATGCCGGTCCCGAGGAGTCTCGTGGTCGCGATCTTCATGGCCTGCGTCGACTGGTCGGTCGCGGAGATCGCGAACGCCTTGCGGGACGCGGCCTCGGCGATATGCGCCGTCGCCTCCCAGTTCCCCTTGCCGGTGAGGCGTTGCACCTCCGCGTACGTCGAGTTGTAGGCCGACTTCTCATTGAGGAGGCCCGCGAGGGTCTCGGGGGTGGCCGCGTAGTACCGCGAGCCCCGCACCATGATCCTCTTGCCGGCCGCGTCGAGGAGAGGCTTCCCCGTCGCCTCGTCGATCGCCCCCGTCACCGCGGTTGGGTTCGCGGGGTCGTGGAACAGGAAGAACTTGGTCTTCGCCCCTCCGCCCCCCTGCCCGTACTCGTCCGGGAGCGCGAGGGCACGGGTGGCCGCCGTGATGTTCCCGTCGAGGATGGACTCCGCGATGTTGCGGTCCTGTGCCTTCACCTTCGGGTTCGCGAACGCCGCCATCGTCCTCTTGAGGTTGGCTATCTGCTGGGCGATCGTCGTCTTTGCGGGCGGGAGGATCGCGGCCTGGCCCGCCGCCAGCCCACCGCTTGCCCCGCCGCCGCCGCCGCCGCCGGAGCCGCCGCCGGAGCCGCCGGAGGAGACCTTCATCTGGTCCTCGAGGGTGGCGATCCTGAGCTTCGTATCGCGGTAGAGCTGCGACCCCGGATTGAGGGTCGCAAGGTACGCCTTGTCGAACGCGAGGAGATCCTGCTGCGCGTCCTTGCGCGCGGAGTCGGTCTTCGCGATGTTCACGTTGTAGACGAGCACGTTGCCGGCCATGTTGAACTTGAGGGCGTCCCGGTTGGCAGTCCACACCGCAAGATCCGGGTCTCCGGCCGGGAGGGCGGCGACGCGGCGTTCCACGTAGAGGAGATACGAGGCGTCGGACATCTTCCCGGCCTGCCACTTGTCCGACGCCGCCTTGTCCTCGCGCCCGAGTTTCTCGTTCCGCTGGTTGTTCATCTCCTGGGTGAGCGAGCGGTTCCACTCGTCCCAATCCGGGGAGTTCGGATTGAGCGCGTCACGGCGAGCCGTGATCGCCGCGAGGAAGTTGGCGTCACTCACCTTGAGGTCGGCGTGGTCTGCGGAGAGTTGGTTCCACTTCTCCGTTGCGATGTTCCCCTCAAGCTGCACGACCTGTCCGCGCCAGTAGTCGTAATCGCTCGCGGTCGGGGGGAGGACTGCGAGCATTCCCTCCACCCACGCCAGGATGTCCTCGGTGGAGAGGCCAGAGTGCGTCGGGTCGTCGTACTTGCTCAGGAGGTGGGAGTAGTCCCTGTTCCGGCGCGAGGCGAGGTGCGAGTCGAGACTGCTCCGGAGGGCCAGGGCCCGGTAGTTGCCGGGGTCCATGCCCGCGAGGGTGGACTGCTCGAACGCGATGACAGCATCGAGCCCGGCAGCCTCCGCGCGCGCGGATCCGATGCTGTACTCGGTGTCGTGGATCTTGTTCTCGAGGGACGCCCGTTCCTCCGGGGTCTTCGCGCTTGCGAGTCGTTGCCCGAGATCCTGCAGGTACGCCGTGTCGCTCATCTCGCCGTTCGAGTACTTCGTGTCCGCGAGGTAGTTCTGTAGGTCCCTCGCGTTGTCGGCGGAGGCGTTGGAGGCGTTGGAGGGCTTGGGCTGTTCCCCGATGTCGTACTGGCCGAAGCCACCGGACGAGCCCGACGCGAGCGGATTGAGGCTGCCGGACCCGAAGCCCCCTGCGCGGGCCATCTACTTGCGCCTGCGCTGGACGACGACCGGGAGCTGGACCTTCGGCGGGTCGACGTGCGGGATCTCGCCCGGTCCGACGTGCTGGACGATGGCGGGCGGTGCGAGGCGCGGGCGGGGCGGGGGGACACCGGGGCGCAGGCTCATGGCATCGGAGACTGGTCGACGATGCGGTTCATCGCCTTGCCGTCCTGCACGAGAGTGGAGCTCTTCCGAACGGCGCCGCCGGCGCCCGGAGGCCCGTTCGGCACGCTGCCGGGCGCGTTCTGCGCCTCGCCGAGCTGGGGCGCCTGGGTCGCCGCCTGCTGCTGGACCGCCGACTGGGCCATCGCCTGCTGCTGCTCCGGGGTCACGGGCGAGTTGC
>Ga0315285_10004799_pt1 | contig 14004 bp, 16 predicted proteins | sample YL17G09_36_MG_FD_203698 | JGI IMG/M metagenome (GOLD analysis project Ga0315285, IMG submission 203698) | Sediment microbial communities from Yellowstone Lake, YNP, Wyoming, USA - YL17G09_36 | ecosystem: Environmental > Aquatic > Freshwater > Lake > Sediment | place: USA: Wyoming | collected...
GTCCTGGGAAAGAATAATCTAGCCGCCGCGCTCCAATCCCAGGCCTCTGCCATAGTTGCCCCCCAAGACCTTAACCCCGGCAAAAAGCCCGCCATTTTGGTCAAGGATCCCCACCTGGCCCTGGCCCGTATCTTAAAAGAATTCACCCCTCCCCTCTTTAAGCTGGAGCCCGGCGTTCATCCCAGCGCAGTGGTGGATAAGACCGCGAAGGTGGGCAAAAATGTTGCGGTCGGTGCTCTATGCTATATCGGGCCGGAAGTTGTGATAGGCGATGACTCGATCATCCATCCCCAGGTGACGCTTTACCCGGGAGTGAAACTCGGCAAGCGGGTGATAATACATTCCGGGACGCGGATCGGGTTGGATGGTTTTGGTTTCGCGCCGGTAGGCAATAAACACGAGAAGATCCCCCAGATCGGCTCGGTGATCATCGGGGACGATGTGGAAATTTACGCCAATGTCACAGTGGCGCGGGGGACGATCGGGGATACTATCATCGGGCGGGGAACTAAGATAGATTGCTTAACTCATATCGCGCACAACTGCGTGATCGGCGAGGACTGCGCTATTACCGCGCTGGTGGGTTTTGCGGGTTCGGTCACCTTTGGCAACCATGTCACGGTGGGCGGTCAGGCGGGCTTTAACGGTCACATTACTGTAGGTGAGAATACAGTGGTGCTGGCCAAATCCGGTGTTACCAAGGATATTCCGCCGAATTCAGTGGTGTCGGGTTTTCCCGCTATCGATCACAAGAAGGACCTCGAACAGCAGGCGGCTTTGCGGAAGTTGCTGGGGCCCAAAAAGTAAGGCGATTGGGGATCGCTAGTGTGCGGGTTGTTTGATGTGCTCGTCCAGCTTCCGATCTATTTCTTTGATATCGTAATGCGCTGCGCGAACGCTGGTATCCAAGGTTTTAACTTCAAACTTAAGATCATTAATATCTCTTTTTAGCTCCGCTTTAAAATTATCCATCTTTTCATCCAATTGATCAACTCTCGTCAGGACTTCCTTCTGTCCATCCACAATGAGCTTTTCAATTCTATCTAAATTCGATTTTTCTGCCATGTTATTTCCCCCAGCTGCCGTCAATTATACTCCGGCGCTCTTTGAGTGTAAAGGGAACGGCGCTGCGCAAGTTGTTGGGATTTAACGCGTGTTATGCTTTTCCCAACAATTCAAAATATCTTTCTCGAGTTATACCGGCAGTTCTTAAATTATTTTTAATTATAAACACCGGCAATTCTGAATACTTTGGGATCACCACCGGCCTTTTGCTCCCGGCTTTTGTATAAACCAGGTGATCGCCCTCTTCCCTGGCCAACAAAAAGCCCTCCAGTTCAAATATCCTGGCCAATTTCCTGTAGTGGATGGGTGTCAGTTTCTGAGACAACTCAGATGCCCACTTCCATCTTCAATTCAAGCTTGTCGGTTTCGATTAGGGGGGATTTTAATTCTGATTTTTTTGTGTCGTAACCGGCTTCTTCCAAGATATCTTTAAGTGTTCCCATTTTCAGGGACTCTTCCATAAAAAGCCGGGTGGCTTCCAACAAATTCTTTTTGGCCTCAGCCAAATCCCGGCCGCAGCTTGAAAGATCGAGCTCCGGACAATAAGCCACCAGCATCCCATTTTCCTTAAATATTTCCCCAGTGAAGGTAATGGTTTTTTGCATAATTTGAATCCTCCTTGGCTGCCGTTAATTATACTCCGGCGCTCTTTGAGTGTCAAAGGGGGCGGGGATGAAGAGGCCCACCCGCCTTCCGGCAGGGTTACCCGGTTTACCGGATCACCATATCTTTCCATCCACCAAGGATATTCCGCCGAATTCAGTGGTCTCGGGCTTTCCGGCAATAGATCACCGAAAAGATATGGAGCTACAGGCATCGTTAAGGAGGTTGCCGGAGGTATTAAGGAAAAGGTAATCGGGTAATTTGGGTACTTGGGACATGGGTATATCGATTCACTACCTAACTACCTAGGTTTAAAACCTAAAGAAAAAAATTAATTACCCAATCAATTTAAAAGTCTATATAATTTTATCTTTTATTGCAAAGTTAACAGAACTACAATCTTCCCTTTGCCTGAAGCGAGAGATTCCATGGCCTTGCCCAAGATTGTGCCGATCTTCGGATCGGTCGCTTTCATGGCATAGCCAGGAGTATTTGAAGTGGTCAACAAGTCCCCGATCTCAATTGCACCATTTTCGGCAGTAACCTTGCATGGCACCTGGCCAGCAATTGCAAGCTTTACATTGCCCATCTCTTCCATCCGCTTTTCCTTGTTTTCCGTTACGTCTCCCATGACTTCATTGGAGTAATTACCCAAAAAGCTTGGATTGGTAGAGATCACGCCGGCTACCAGGCGGTTATAACTGCCATCGCTCATTTTTATTTGCTTCGCATTATTAGCATCAAATGCCACAACATCGCCTGCTTCCAATCCTTTCTCGCTTGCCTTTATCCACTCGGCAATATCGGCGTATTTGCTGTGATACGCTGCCCCATACACTCTGGTCGCGGACCAAACGTTCCCATTACTATCAACAGAAAATTTTCGATTGTTTCCTGTTTGCAGCCAAGTCAGATACTTCGCATGAGATCCATCTGGTGCATTTGTTATTTTTCCAAAATATACAACCTGATTCGTAGCGGCAAGCCCGTCAGCTAAAGCATAAATAGCTTTGCCGGGAAAATTCGCGGTAGGCGTAGTGCTGGTATCATTACCATTTGAACCTCCCACCACTCCTGCGCCACCAATGCTCCCTCCCATTACTCCTGCTCCAGTTCCAGCTGTGGTGCCCCAAATCGCCTGATGAATATTGCCTGAAGTGCTTATTTCAGCCCTAATAGCATCACCGGCATTTACCCCAGATGTTTTAGCATAGATCGCATATTTGCTGCCATTCAGTCCTAATCCGTATATCCCTGCCCCATGGAAACTAACTCCCATCACCCCCGGATTTAAATCATCGCCGGCGATATCAACTTTACTGTTGAGGCCTTTTATTGCGGCATATTTTGTGTTGGTTTGGCCGTATACACCATGTTCATTATCTGGGACACTAGTCCCCGTTTGCTTAAATCCCAAAGCCCCAAATGTCGTTGAATTTAATTGCCCAAATGCTCCATACTTTTTTACTAAATCCGTCCCAGTAATCCACAGATCTAGCGTTCCATTCTCCTCATAAATAATGGTGGCCGTATCGGTCCCGCCCAATTTTCCGTTTATGTTAACATAGCTAGCTAGCTTTCCTTGAATGCCACCTAGTTTGCCTGTTCCGTATACACCAATTCCATTTGTGCTATAACCTTGTACACCATAATTACTATCGCTATCACCTCGAACACCAATTCCATCTACAGCAGTACTTGTAGCTTTTCCATAAACACCTATACTATACCAACCAGTTACCTCTCCATAAATCCCTCTAGTATCTATTCCTGTAGATGTCCCATACACCCCATATCCTGTTGCACTCCTCCCAAATATGCCGCTGCCACTTCCTAGAGCTTCCCCCCAAACGGCATTTTTGCTGCTGGTAGATGGGGTCTCGCCATAAATACCAGATCCTGTATCTGAAGTACCCTTAACCCCATATTTGGACCCCTTTCCTTGAACACCCACACCATTATTGATTGTAGTTGTTGTATATCCTATGGGAGCAGGCGAAATTGTTAAATCTTCACCATATACAGCCGTATAACTAGAACCTGTTGTTGCCCCAGCAATAACTTTCCCGCCTTTTAAATTGCGGGAAGTCTGGGCAATGTTGGCAATCGGTACTCCCACAAGAGGTTGGCGATCGGTCATTTCGCTGCTATCCGGTGAAATAGTAATGCCCACATAATATTGAACGGATGGATCGAAATCAACATTGATCGCCACGTTCTTTCCCAGAATCTCATTAAAAACACCATTATTGTCTATATTTACATCGTGCGTTTCGATCCATAACGCGGTTCCTCCAGTTGATACATTGTATATTCTAAATGTCATGCTATAAATCCCGGCAGGTCTTGTCGTACCAGCAAGGCTTGGATTAGTTGGATATGGTGTTGGATATGTTAATCTCCCTTGAACATTGATATTTTGATATGGCAAGCCTGGTGTTGAAGGCCCAGCCCCCCACCCCATCCCCGCCATCCCCACCAGCATTATCGCCGCGAGCAAGAGTCCGAACCCAACTTTTAATTTCCTCATTTTATTTGCCTCCTATTTACACAAGTTACCTGACGTTACTTAATGTTACAAAACGTTAATTGAGGTTACGTAACCTCAGGTAACCTCAGGTAACCTCATGTAACTTTTCTTACCCTCTCACAACAGCGGCTTCGGCAGATGGAGTTTGTCGCTCACCTGGTCCAAATAACCGCGCATTCTCCCCATCATTTCTTCCAGCTTCGCCACCCGCTCTTCCTTGGGGACTCTCAAACTCCTCGATATATCAAAAACAAAATAAAAAAGGCCCGCCAGCAAGGCGGCCATGGCAGTAAACAATATCGAAACCAATCCCCGCAGGCCGTCAAAACTATCCTTCAATCCTCCCATTCCAGTCTTTAAGGCCGCCAAGTCGATCTTAATAGCCGTAATGTCCTTCGCCACATCGTCCAGCGTCACTGCCCCCCACCCCACCCCTACCATCCCCAAAAGCATTATCGCCGCGAGTAGGAGGCCGAGACCGATCTTTGATAATTTCCTCATTTTATTTGTCCCGCCTCCTTATTATATGAATCTTATGTGTTGCGGGATCCCGACTTTACGTCGGGACCTCCTTGCTTTCAAACATGCGCCGGCAGTTTAACGTGCTCTTCCAGCGTTCGATCTATTTTGTCTACTTTCTCCCTAACCCCCTCAATCTTTCCGCCCAGATCCTTGGCCACCCATTTAATTGCGGAACTATTCTCTTCAATCTTCTCAAGAAGCTCGGTTTTCATCTGTTTCATCTCGGAGCGAATAACGCCATGCCCCTCCGCCACAGCTTTGACATCGCCTCTTAGCCCCTCGATCATCGTCCCCAGCTGATTCAGCGTTACTTCTTCCGCCATTTATACTCCCTCATGGTTCGACTCGTCCACTTCGTTCCCTCGCTCACCATAAACAAAAAATCCTCCGCCTAGGCGGAGGACGCTTCATCCAATATATCCCGCACCAATCCCAGATATAACAAAGATTGCTGCCATTACAGGTATATTATATGCCCACTTGAGTGAGGTTGTCAACCGTCTTTAATGCCGAATGCCTAATGAACAATGCCTAACTAAGGTGTGCCTTCCTCCTTCGCCCTTCGGGCTTCGGCGGACAAGTCGGCATAATTATTAGATTTTATTTTCTTTTGCCCGAAAGAGGATTGCACCGATAATTTTCTTGAGTTCTTCACTTTCCCGTAATAACGATATTAATTCCTGCTTGTTGGCTTCGTGATTTATCAAATCAGCCCCCTCAACGACTTTTAGCCAATAATTTGTTTCCTGCATTTCCTTTTTGGAGATATTCACTTTATTGATAAAGTCCTTCTTTGAGGACGCCGCATCCGCTTCCTGCATATTTGCTCCGACCGATGTTCCGGCCGCAATTAATTGGTCTGCGATGACCCTATTGTCCGGATTCTTGGCGAGAATCTTGCAGAGTTTGACGATTCTTATGGCGAATCGTAATAACCTGTCGTGAATATCTATGTTTCTATTCATGCCGCGGCACTACAATATAAATGGCGCGAAGCGATACCATAGTTAGGCATTAGGCATTTTTCATTAGGCATTAGAAAGGAACCTCCCCATCAACCGCCAGCCGTCTTTTAGCCGAAACTTGGCTTTTTTTAGGGCGCGTTCGTTGAAGCCCTTCACCCGCGACTTACGACCCGTACCCCGCGACTGGTAAATAACGAACGGCACCGCTTCGGCGGTGTGGGTCATTTTAGCGATAGGTGTGGGGTGATCGGGGAGCACCAAGATCCTAGCCCCTAGTCCCGAGTCCCTGACCTTTGATAATATTGTCCCAACTACTTTGGCATCAAAATCCTCGATCGCCTTTATCTTTCCCTTAACATCGCCCATGTGACCGGCCTCATCGGGGGCTTCAACGTGGACCAGGACCAGATCTTTCTTTTTCAGCGCGCGCAATGCGTATTGCGCCTTGCCCTTATAATTGGTATCCAGGAAACCCGTGGCCCCCGGCACATTGATGACTTCCATCCCCAATATCTTTCCCAATCCTTTTAATAGATGCACCGCAGTGATCACGGCCGCGGACTTGCCGTATTGCTTCTTGAAAGGCTTAAGTTGCGGCGCCGCCCCCTGCCCCCACAGCCAGATCATGCTGGCGGGCTTTTTGCCGGCTTTAATCCTTTTTATATTAACTGGATGTTCGAGCAGGGGCATTATCGATTCCTTCATCAATCGCCTTATCAGATCGTTGTTGGGCAGGTGGTCTTCGATCATTTTACCTGTGATGTCGTGAGGGGGAGTGGTGCTACCAAATGACGAATTTTTTAATGACGAATGACGAATTATTAGAAGGTGGCGGTAGGAAAGCCCGGTGACAAATTTGATGCCTCTACCGCCCAGTTTTTTATTGAGTGTTTTGAGAATTTGATCGGCCTCTTTGGTGGAGATGTGGCCGGCGGTGAAGTCGTCCATCTTCCCGTCTTTGACCGTTACCAGGTTGCAGCGGAAAGCCACTTCATCTTTCTTCAGCTTAATGCCCAGTGATGCGGCCTCTAGCGGCCCCCTACCGGTGTAGAACTTTTTGGGATCGTAGCCAAAGATGGACATGGCCGCCACATCGGAGCCCGGGGACAGGCCTTTGGGAATGTTGTTCACCCAACCGCAGGTGCCGTGCCGGGCCAGATAATCCATATTAGGGGTTTTGGCGTACTCGAGGGGCGTTTTACCGCCCAGCTCTTTTAACGGGTAGTCGCTCATCCCGTCGCCGATGAGCACCAGGTATTTCATGGAGTAAAACGTTTAACGGTTTGGACGACTTTGCCAGCCTCGGCGGTGACCACTTTGAGGTCAACCACCTGAGCCGAATTGCTCCCCTTGACCACAGGAAGGATCTTTTGGTCGACGAATTTCATAACTTGCGGCGCGGCGGAGAGCGCCAGAGGATAGGTGCGGCGCAGGGTATCTGCCGCCCAGCCCTTGAGGCGGGACTCGTTAATGGACTTTTTGGTTTCTTCCGCCAGGGGGAACAGCAGGACCATCTCTATGATAAAGCCGGTAATGAGCAGGGCCTTGATGACCCCGGAAAGACCGCCCAAAAGCCCGTCCAGCGAACCCAAAAGCTTGACGCTCACCACGTTCTTGAGCAGGGCCAGGACGAATTCCCCCAAAAGGTAAAGTATCACGAACAGGGCCAGCGCCAGCACGGTCTGCCCGATCTTGCGCTCGTCGGAGAGCAGGTAGGATACCAATCCGATGACCGCTGCGGAAAAGGCAGTGGAAAAATAGACACAGAAATAGATCCAGAGTATGGAGAGGAAATTGCGTAAAAGCCCGGTCTTCAATCCAAAAACAAAGAATATAAGGAGCACCACGCCGATGGTTACATCAATAGAATTAAACATCTCCTCACCCCTTTTTAAGCTTGGCTTTGAGCTTGGGATACTTAAGCGCCAATATCTGCGCCGCCAGAATTGCCGCATTCTTCGCGCCGTCTATGGCCACGCAGGCCACCGGCACGCCGGGGGGCATTTGCACGATCGAGAACAGGGCGTCGTGCCCTTTAAGCTGAGGGGAAGAGATAGGCAGGCCGATCACCGGCAGATGAGTGTGGGCCGCCACGACCCCGGGCAGGGCCGCCGCCATACCCGCGCCCGCGATGATAACATCGTATTTTTTTTCGGCGCCCTTCGCGAATTGCGCCACCTTCTTGGGGTTGCGGTGGGCGGAGGCAATGGTCAGCTCATAGCTGATCCCGAGATCCTTTAAGGTTTTGGTGGTCTTTTCGACGATGGGAAGATCTGATTGGCTTCCCACAATAATGCCTACTTTTGGTTTGGTCATGGCGTAACGGTCATGATTTGGCGGGCCTGGTCGGGATACTTGGCCACGAAGATCAGCTCTTCCTTGGTGAGCGGCTTCTGGGTGTGGACATTGGCATAGCGCGCCAGCTCCAGCACCCGGGTGGCCTCGGCGTCGTCCTTGAACTCCACCTCGAGATTGCCGAACACATTGCGAAAGCCCTTGATGCCGGAATATTCTCCCACGGTGATCATGCGGCCGGTCTCCACCAGCTCGGGTTCGCCCCGGCCCAGCTCCTCGTAATCGTAGAGCTCGTAGTTGCGGCGGTTCTTCAGGGCGCCGTCGGCGTGGATGCCGGACTCGTGCGCGAAGGCGTTGCTCCCCACCCCCACTTGGTTGTAAGGAATGGGCAGGCCGAAAGCATAGGAAGCGTACTTGGCGAAAGACCAAATTTTACTGAGCTTGATCTCCTGCGGGAAAAGGTCCTTATCCTTGAAGCCGCTGGAATACTTGAGCGCCAACAGCACCGAGAGCAGGTCGGCGTTGCCCGCCCGCTCCCCCACCGCGTTGATGCAGGTGTTGATGTAGGCGTCCTGGCCGGCCTCGACAATGCCCCGCGCCCCCTCCACTGAGCAGGCCACCGCCATGCCCAGGTCGTTGTGGCAGTGCATCTCCCAGGCTATCTTGGTCTTGTTTGCCAGCTCCTTCATGCGGGCATAGATGGTCAGCGGATCGTCGGCGCCCAAGGTGTCGCAATAACGGACCCGTTTGGCCCCGGCGGTCTTAGCTCCCAGGCCGAACTCCACCAAACTATCGATCCCGGTGCGCGAGGCGTCCTCGGCGTTGACCCCCACGGTCTCCGCCCCGTAAGCGTAAGCCGCCTTGACCGCTTCCTGCATGGATTTGATGACATTGGCAAAGGAGAACTTGCCCTGGAATTTGAGCTCCAGCATGATGGGGGAAGTGGAGATCGAAAGATTCAAATGCTTGATCTTGGGGCAGAGCTTGAAGGCCAAATCCACATCGGACTTTAGTGCGCGCACCCAACCTTCTAACCGTATGGGCTTGAGCACACCCATCTCGGAGAGGTCCAAATTGGCGTTCAAGTAATTGGTCTCGTGATGGGTGAAGGGAAAGCCGAATTCGGACTGGAAAACCCCCATCTCGTTCAAGTACCAGTTGATGAGCGTTTTCTCCAGCTTCGCCAAGCCGATGCGGCTGGTCTGTACCCCGTCCCGGTTGGTAACATCAATAATATATACTCGCGGCATGTTTTTATTATAACTTAAGTGTGCTAGAATTTCAAACATGAAAACCGTGGCCCTGATCGGCTATCCGCTGGGACACACCGTCTCCCCGGCCATGCACAACGCCGCCTTCCGGCATCTGGGATTGGACTATGATTATGTGCCGCTGGAGGTTAATCCTGAGGACCTGGCCAAGGCGTTAGAGGGCCTGCGGGCCCTGCACTTTGCGGGTTTCAATGTGACCGTGCCGTTCAAAGAAAAGGTCCTGCCCTATCTCGACGACATCACCAAGCTGGCGCAAAAGATCGGGGCGGTGAACACCGTGCAAAATCAGGAAGGGAAACTGGTGGGCTTTAACACCGATGCGCCGGGTTTTTTAGAATCCCTGCGGGAAGAGGCGGGCTTTGATCCTAAGGGGAAAACTTGCCTAGTGCTCGGCGCCGGCGGAGCGGGTAAAGCGATAGCTACCATGCTGGCCGAAGCCCACGCCAAATCGATCTTGATCTATGATGTGCTGGAGGAAAAAGCCCGGGAGCTGGCAGAATATTTGTCAGACAATTTTGATTCCGATATCCAATCCTTGCCTCTGGCATCTATACCGGCATCTCTACCCAAAACCCAACTTCTGGTGAATTCTTCCCCCATTGGCATGCTACCCAAAGTAGACCAATCCCCGCTGCCCGATAATATTAAACTCCACCAGAAACTGACCGTTTATGATCTGGTTTACAATCCTCAGGAGACCAAATTATTGAAGCAGGCTAAGGCAGCCGGAGCTAAAGCTGTTTCGGGTTTAGGGATGTTAGTGAGGCAGGGAGCTTTGGCTTTTACGGTCTTCACCGGAAAATCTGCCCCGCTTGAAGTTATGTTCGCAGCCGCCCGGGAAGCCTGCCTGCCGGCAGGCAGGCCCTAGCGGCCCACACTTAACCTTTCGATCAAGAACTGAGGAAGATCGGCGGCCTTCATTTTATTTTGTACCGCCTCAATATCATAATTGACGCGCAAAAGCTGGGCCTCTCCGGTCTTATCATCATAAATAATAAAAGCGGCGCGGGGATCCCCGTCGCGCGGCTGGCCCACACTGCCGGGATTGATGATCTTTTTTCCCTCCTGCTCCAAATTCAACGGCCGGTGAGTATGCCCGACAAATAATAAAGTCTTTTTCATAAGCTCAAAGGTGGGTAAAGCTTCGCTCAGATTGGTCAGGTATTCTTCCGCCGGGTTTACCAGCGAACCGTGTACTATCTCAAATCCAGGAAGATCCAGGGTCAATGGCAAGTCCTTTATATATTGAAGATTTTCAGGGAGAAGAACTTTTTGCGTCCAAAGGATGGCGGCCGCAGCGTTCTTATTGAACCGGGTGAGCTCGAGCTCTCCGGTGGTAGCTTTTTCATGATTGCCGGCAACGGAGGGGATATTTTGCTTTCTTAATATCTCGCAGCACTCGTTGGGGTTGGGCCCATAGCCCACGATATCGCCCAGGCAAACTATCTGGTCGACTTTACCCTCAAGCCCGTGCAAAACCGCCTCCAGGGCCTCGAGGTTGCCGTGAATATCTGCCACAATGCCGTAGCGCATGGTAGAATTATAGCATGGTACGTTTTACGGTAGCTGATTTTGTCATTGAGGCAGACCGGGACCTAAGCGAGCCCGCCCATCTTTCGCTTAAAAAACATTTGGGTTTTGTCAACCAATACCTGCCGGACATAGAGAAAGCCCCGCTTTTTGCTCCCCGCATCATCAGGGATATCCGCTGGGCAGCGGGCCGGGCAAGGGCTAAGCCGCTCAATGTGCTGGACGGCGCTCTTATTGACCGCCTGGGCCACGATCTTTTGCGCCAAACCAAAGAATTGGTGATGGAAAAAGGGGGGAATCATTTCCTGCGCGTGCGTGAGGATCATCAATTGAAGATCTCGGACCGTTTGATGCTTGAAATTGACCCCAAAGATACACCCTGCGGGATCTGCGTAAAGCCGGGGGTAGTGGTCATCTCGCCCTCCGGCGCGCTCGCCGCGGCCGCCGCGGCGGCCCTGGAGAACTTTTCGCTCGAAGAGGGTTTAAAAAAAGCCAAAAAGATCAAGGGTTTGTCAGGCATCCTGATCTATCAGGGAGAGCGGATGGGGATCGTTGGGAAAGTTAAAATATTGTCTATTGATTAGAGACCAGAGCATAAGAAAGCAGAAAAAGAAAAACAGAGAAAAAGAGATCGGAAAATCAGAGAGAGCTCAGAGTTTTTGGATTCCCTTGCGGTTGAAGAATTCCCTCAATTCACAGGTTTTATTTATTAATCCATTAAGCCCTCTTATGACTTCCTCATATTCATCAATTAATGCTTGGGAAAGAGTTGGATTAATGTAAGTCTTGCTTTCCATTTCCCTTATGTGATTTTGGGTTTCTCCGGCTTCCTTCCTAGAATCAAAATAGCTTTTAATCTTATTATTAAAATAATAGGAGGAACATCCTTCGGCGATATTATCCTGAACGGATTTAGAGGATCTTTGAATTTGATCTCCTAGGCGAAATCTTTCTTCTCTGGGCAGCTGCTTGCAAAGATTGAAAATAATAAGCATTAATTTATGCGCCTTTTGCCAAACCCACAATTTCTCATGCCTCGGAATAATCCCTTCTTTCCTGTTTCTCTGTACTTCTCTCTGCTTCTCTGGTTCTTCCGCTCCTCTGTTTTTCTCTTTCTGATCATCTGCTTCTCCGATATTCATGTCGATCCCTCCTAAATTACATACGGCGTGATCATAAACACGATCTCCGTCTTCGCCTTCTCCACTGTCCGGTTCTGAAAGAAAAAGTTTAAAAGCGGAATGTGGCCCAGAACTGGTATCCGTGTGGTATTCACGCGGTCGGTCTCCGACATCAAGCCCCCCACCACGATAGTCTCTCCGTTCTTGACCCGGACCTGGGCGGAAGCGTTGCGGGTACTGATAACCGGGAACTCCCCGGCAGCAGTGGTGCGCCACTCGGAGACACTGGAAACCTCGGGCTGAATGTCCGCGGTGATGTGGTCTTCTTCCCCCAGCTTGGGCAGGATCTTGAGCTTGACCCCGGCATCTATATAATCCACCGTCCACTGGGTGGAAGAGCCGCTCCCTGAGACCGGCACCGCATAGGGAATACGGCTGCCGATATTGATCACCGCTTCGTGATTATCGAGGGTGGCAATGCGGGGGCTGGCCACCACTTGGGCCTTGCCCGCCCCGATCAGGGAATTGATAGTGGTGGTCAAATTCTCGGCCAGCGAGGTTTTGCGGGTATCTTTGTCGGTTAGGAACTTGAAAACTCCGTTGTTGTAATTAATGCCCAGACGGATCGCATCCGATTCGGCGATCTCCACCACCTTGCTTTCAATTAATATCTGCGGGATGGGCTGATCGATCTGTTTGATCATCTTTTCGGCCTCTAGCAGCTCGGCCTCCTTGCCGCGTAAAATTAAAATATTGGCGCGTTCCCCGGGGAGGGAGGCGATCTGGGGATTGATCTTGGCCAAAATCTGGCTGACCTTGTCGGCGAAGAGATATTTAAGCTTGATCACACGGGATTCCCCCTTGTAGGCGGTAGGGGAAAGATCTTGTGGCAGAGTGGAGACCAGAATGACCCGGCCCTTGCGTTCAAAGGTGAAGCCGTTTGATCTTAAAATATAATCGATGGCCTCCTCCGCGGTGGCCTGGTTTAGGTGCACGGTAACGCGTTTGGCGGTGGTCTGCGGATCGGCCGAGGCCACCACATCCAGGCCGGCCTGCTTGGCAAGCACCTGCACCACGTCCATCACCGCCGCGTCCACAAAATCGATCCGGGGGATCGCCTCCTCCGCCAAAGTTGGCCCAAACGGCAGACAAATGAGCAGGAACACGATCATTTTCTTGAACATAGTTTTACCTCGCTTTCGGCAATATTCTGGACCACATATTCTCCGACTTTATCCCCCACCCCAACCTGAGCCCCCCGACCCCCGATCTCGAGCAGGGCGGTTTCAGAGGCCACCACCCCCACCAAACGCACATAACCCACAGCTAAGGCTAAAGGCTCCGCCCCTATACATAATGTTAAGGAGGGGGAATTGGTCTGGTTGTGGGTTTGGTATACATAGAGGGCAGAGCGCTGGGGTTCTGGTTTTTCCTCGGTTACGGCGGCTTCGTGGGGCTGAGCGGGGGAACTGCAGGCCGAAAGGCCCAGGGACATCAGCAATAAGATTGTATAAGCCAGGTTTTTCATCAAAACTGATGAGAGCAATTCTCATGCCAGGGTTTTGGGCCAAAAAGGGGCGGGATTTGTCCGGATTATTGTCGGGCTAGTTAAGAATCGCTACAGGCGGCCCTTGGTGGAGGGGATGCCTCCCTCGCGGGGATTGATGGCGCAGGCCCGGCGCAGGGCCAGGCCAAAGGCCTTGAAGATAGCCTCCATCTTATGGTGGGTGTTCTTGCCGCGGACCAAGTCTATGTGCAGCGAGATCCCGGCTTTATAGACAAAGGATTCAAAGAATTCCCGCAGCATTTCGGCATCCAGGAAAAGCTTGATCTTCTGCCGGCCTAGCTGAGCGTAGATCAGCTCTTTCTCGAAGCGGGCCTTAAAAGTAAAGTGCGGCCGGCCGGAAATGTCGATCGCCGCCCTGACCTCGGCCAAGGATTCGTCCATCGGCAAGAGGGCGTGGCCGTAGCGTTCGATCTTGGCCTTTTTGCCCAGGGCCTTGGCAAAGGCCTCCCCCAGGGCCAACCCGGTATCCTCCACCAGATGGTGGAGATCCACCTCCAGGTCTCCCTGGGCGGATAATTTCAGGTCAAAAAGCCCA
>Ga0315285_10004801_pt1 | contig 14002 bp, 15 predicted proteins | sample YL17G09_36_MG_FD_203698 | JGI IMG/M metagenome (GOLD analysis project Ga0315285, IMG submission 203698) | Sediment microbial communities from Yellowstone Lake, YNP, Wyoming, USA - YL17G09_36 | ecosystem: Environmental > Aquatic > Freshwater > Lake > Sediment | place: USA: Wyoming | collected...
GGTTTCGACAGATGTGGAAGAGGTACGCTGCCGCCATCGCCGCCAGGTCCTCATGCAGGAACTCACCTCCATACTGCGCCCCTGGCATCATCACTGCGGATTCCAGCAGCCCTTCGTCCAGCACTCCTTCCTCGCCGCCGAACTCTGCGATCATCCGCCGGTGGATGGCCAGCACCTGCGCCACCGTGAGGAAGGCCGGGCGCACCCTCATTCGGCCAGTCGCCTCAACGCGCTTCTGCGCTTCCGCATCACCCGCGCCAGAGACTCCTCGAAGCGCTTCTGGCTGACGGCTCTGGGGCGGACCGGTGTCAGGACGAGGGCGCCGCCGCGCACGGTGAGCTGCACTTCACCGTTCTCCTCCAGACCCAGCAGCTCCAGTATCGCCCTGTCCAGGATCACGGCGCTGCTGTTGCCAACCTTGCGAAGCCGCTTTACCATTTGGCCGCCTCCGTTAGAACATCATTATAACGGAGCGCTGATGGCGTGTCAAACGCGCGGAGCGACCCAAACGGAGGCTGCCAGGCCGCGGGCTACTCGTGCTCGTGCCCGTGCAGGTGCGCGTGCGGATGCAGGTGCAGCTCGCCGTCGTGCCAGTGCGCGTGCTCGTGCACCAGGTTCACCCGCAGCAGCAGATCCAGGTCGCTCAGGATCTCATCGGGCGGGCCGGCGGCGGCGATGCGATGGTCTTCGCCCAGGACGATCACGCGATCCGCCATCTCGGGCACGATGTGGAGATCGTGGGTGGCCGTCACCAGGGTCTTGCCCAGACGACGAAGCTCGACGGCCACCTCCACGAACCACCGCTGCGAGCGCGGGTCGAGGCCGGCAGTCGGCTCGTCGAGCAGCAGCACCTCCGGCGAGACGGCCAGCAGCGCGGCGAGGGCGACCTTCTTCTTCTCCCCGCCGCTCAGCGCGTAGGGAGGCTGCTGCGCGATGGCGTCGAGGTGGAGCAGATCCAGCACATCGCTCACGCGCTGGCGCACCTGATCGGGCGACAGGTCCAGTTGGAGCGGGCCGAAGGCGATCTCGTCGTAGACCGTCGGGTTGAACAGCATCGCGTCAACGTCCTGGAAGAGCAGCCCCACGCGCTGGCGGAACTGCTGCCTGAACTCACCCTCCCCCAGCGCGGCCTCGCCTAACTCCGTGTCGAAGGCCCGCACCGCCCCGGCGGTCGGGAAGATGAGGCCGGCAAGCAGATGCAGCAGCGTGGACTTACCACAAGCGTTTGCTCCCAGCACGACCAGGCTCTCTCTCGCCTCCACCGCGAGCGAGCAGTCCCTCAGGCCCACCCGGCCATCCGGGTAGGAGTAGCTGACCGAGATCACTCCGAAGACGCCGTTCACCATCGCAGGCCCGCCACCAGGGAACGATCGGTGAAGAGCGCCAGCGCGATCAGCGCGGCGCAGGCCGATAGCCAGACCAGCTCGGCCCGCCCCACGCGAGCGGAAGTCAGCGCCTTCGGCTCTCCCTGGTAACCTCGCGCCAGCATCGCCTGGTAGACCTCCTCGCTGAGATGCCGCGAACGGGAGAAGAGGGCGCCGATACGACCCCCGATCCAGGCGTGCTGCTCCCACAGGGTCTGCCGGGAGATGCTGCGCGCCTCACGCCCCAGGTGCATGTTCTCGGCCGTGCGCAGCAGGACGAAGAGGTAACGGTGGGTCATCGCCAACACCAGCACGAAGGGCGCGGTGGTCGAGCTGTAGATGGCCTTCAGCAGATCCTGCCAGCGGGTGGTGAGCACAAGCGTGACGGCCAGCAGCACGCCCACCAACAGGCGCGTCACCACCAGCGCGGCAGAGGCCAGGCCCTGTCGGGTGATGCTCACCTCCGCCGGGAGATGCCAGGCGCCCAGATGGGGGGCGGCCTCTCGATGGTAGAGAATGAGCACTGGATCGCCAGGCGTGATCACGCTGAAGACCGCGGGGAATGCGATGAGAGAGAACGTGAGCGGCAGAAACCACCAGAGGCGATGGAAGAGCACACGCACCCCAAGCCGCGAGAGGACGGCCGCCATCGCCACGAAGCCTCCCAGCAGCCAGAGCGAGGGTAGATGCTGGAGAAAGCTGGCGGCGACCAGCAGAGAGAGGACGGAAAGCAGCTTCGCGCGCGCGTCGAGCCGCTGGAGGAAGCCGGGAAGGCGCGCTGCCCGCTCCGCGAAGACGGATTCCTCCAGCAGCCGGGCGCTCTGCCGGAGGGTGCGGGAAAGGAAGGCCGATGGCGCCCGGCCGCGCGCGGCCCGGGCCGAGACCGGTTCGCTCAGCCACTCAGGGAGCATGCCGTTGCTCCCTGCGGACCAGCCAGCGTCCGAGCAGCCAGGCGCCAGATGCGCACACCGCGAGGCCGATGACCGCGGAGACGATGTAGGCCAGATACTGGTGTGTCAAGGACCTATGTGCCCAACCCCGCGGCGCATAGTCGGGGAGTGGGGCCGACCAAGCCTCCGATCCGCGCGCCAGCTCGCGGGGCACATGGCCGACCTGCTGCTGTAGCTCCTGCGCCGACCACTCACCCCAGGGGGTGCCGGCCCGCAGCCGCTGTGGCAACCAGATTCCGAGCGGCGTCAGCAGCGCCAGCACGGCGATGACCCACCATAGCCGCCGGGCCCTCATGCCGGCCTCTCCTTCACCGCGGGCGCGGCGGCCGGCGCCAGCAGATCCGGTTCCGTCCTCGCCAGATAGGCCACCGCCAGGGCGGTTACGATTGCCTCGATCCACCCGAAGACCAGCAAGTGTTCTCCCACCATGACGGGGACCGCCACCTGCAGTCCATACGGGCTGTAGAGCGGCCGGCCGTCCGGCGCATGGGCGATCAGCGGCTGAAGGCCGAACATGACCGCGGCGGTGAGGGCCGCCAGATTCAGGCCTACGTAGCCAGCAACGCCGGCGGCGATGACACGGCGCCTGGAGCTAGCGCTTGATCTAATAGCTATCAAACGATAGATAGCATAGCTGGTCATCGGCAGGACGAAGGCCATATTGAAACAGTTGGCGCCGAGGGCGGTGATCCCGCCATCCCCGAAGAGGAAGGCCTGCACCGCGAGCACGACCGAGATCACCAGGACCGCCGCCCATGGGCCGAGCAGGATCGCCATCAGGGGCGCGCCCGTGGCGTGGCCGGTGGAGCCGCCCGGGATGGGCACATTGAACATCATGATCACGAAGCAGAAGGCCGCGCCCATCGCCAGCAGCGGCGCCTTGCGGGCGCTGAGCGTACGCTGCACGACCCGGCCCGCGATCAGCCAGATGGGAACCATCGCCGCGTAGGCGGCCCCCCACGTCTGCGGCCCGAGATAGCCCTCGGGAATGTGCATGGTGCCTCCGGCATCCCCGTAACATGATTCTGGCTTTCGTGTTACGCGCCTCTCGCCCCGGCAGGAGATCGGTGCGGCCAGGAGTACATGCCCAGCAGGTGGGCCGGATCCGCAGAGGAGTAGGGCAGGTTTCAGACCTGCCCCACCAGGCCAAAGGAGGTTGAGATGAGGTACAGCGCGACCAGCGTGATGTTGCCGGCGCTGACGATGGAAGAGCAGGCCGCGCTCTTGCGGCGGTTTGGCTATGACGGCATCGAGTGGCGGGTGCGGCGCGTCTCCGAGGCGACCAGGCGGGAGGGCTTCAGCGAATGGGGCGCGCACCGCAATGACCTGACCCCGGAGAACTTCGCCGCCAAGGCCGCCCGCATGAGACAGGTGGCCGGCGACCATGGGCTGGAGATCGCGGGCATCGCCAGCAACGCGTCAGCCGACCAACTGGAGGAAGTGAAGCTGCTGGCCGAGGGAGCGCGCGCCTGCGCCGCTCCATTCATCCGCGTGGGCTGCCCGCGGCGCTACGACGGCTCCGTGCCCTACCCGGTCCTCTATGATGAAGCCGTGGAGTCCTTCGGCAAGATGCTCGAGGCGATCGCGAGCTACCAGGTGCGGGTGGCGCTGGAGATTCACGGGGGCACCATCCATCCCAGCGCGTCTCTCGCCTACCGCATCGTCTCGCACTGGCCGCCGGAGCGCATCTGCGTGATCTACGATCCGCAGAACATGGTGAGTGATGGCTACGAGACGACGGAGCTGGCCCTGGAGCTCCTCGGCCCATACCTGGGCCATATCCACGCGGGAGGCCATCGGCCTGAGCAGAAGGGCAGTGGTGAGGCCGGCACGGTGGAGTGGGACTGGCCTGGCGTGCCCATGCAGGACGGCCTCTACAGCTACCCTCGCCTCCTCAGGAAGCTGAAGGCCATGGACTACCGCGGTTTCATCAGCATCGAAGACTTTCGGCACCTCCCGGCCGAGACCAAGCTGAGGGAGGCGATCGAGTACTTGAGGGCCGTGGAGGCGCGGGCCTGATCCGACTCCCGACCCCCGACATGAACCGGCTTGCCTAGCCTCCTGGACAGGAGCTTGCTCCTGTCCCTCGCCGTGACACCATCCTGCGTGTAGGCCCAGCCGTACACCACGCGCCAATCGCCCATTGACACACTGCCGGCGCGATGTCGTATACTCCCATTGCTGCTCGGGCCATGTTCGCCTGGACAGCACGGGGACAATCCACGCGGTGTAGCTCAGGCGCGAGACAACAGTCCGCGCCTTTTCTGTTTCTGTGCGCCGTCCCGGCCCTGCTGAGAACCACCCAACCTACGGCCGGGCCGGCGCCAGGCACAGCCACCTGCTCCTTCCCGGTCTTCGTCGGCCCGGTCCGGCGCATGCAGACACGGCTGCATCGCAGGGATGGCAGTCAGGCCGCGTGTCACCCGGAGGACCGGGCTCCCACAGACGCACGCTCCCCTTTGTGGGAGCCCTGCCGGCCCTGAGCCCGTTCGCTGCGCTCAGGGTGAACTTCGCCGACGGGTCCCCGGGGGGATCAGGACGAACAAGTGAGATGAGTCAGACACTCGCGATCTTCGAGCAAAGCCGGACCAGACTGGAGACAACAGACGCCCTGGTAGGCGTGGTGGGGCTTGGCTATGTGGGCCTGCGCCTGCTGATCGCCTTCGGGGAACGCGGCTTCGGCTGCCTCGGGGTGGAGACTGACGCGCAGAAGGTTGCTTCCCTGGCCCGCGGCTGCTCCTACCTCTCCGACCTTCCGGATGAAGCGTTGAAGCGGCTACAGGCGACGGGCCGACTAGCCATCTCCATGGACTGTGCCGCCCTGGCCAGAGCTGATGCCATCCTCATCTGTGTTCCTACGCCGGTGCACAAGGACAAGCGGCCCGACCTCTCGCATGTGCTCAAGGCCAGCGAATCCATCGGCCGCGTGCTGAGGCCGGGCCAACTGGTGGTGTTGGAGAGCACCTGCTATCCGGGCACCACGGACGACCTGCTCAGGCCGCTGCTGGAGCGCGAATCGGGGCTGGCGGCCGGGCGGGACTTCTGGCTCGCGTTCTCCCCGGAGCGCATTGATCCGGGGAACGAGCGCTTTCCTGTGACCAAGATCCCGAAGGTGGTAGGCGGAATCTGCACCCGTTCGACCGACCTGGCGGCCTTGCTCTACTCACACATCGTGCCCCAGGTTATCAGGGTTTCCTCGCCCCGCGAGGCCGAGATGAGCAAGCTGATCGAGAACACCTTCCGTCACGTCAACATCGCCCTCGCAAATGAGCTGGCAATCGCCGCGGAGCGCCTGAACATTGACTTCTGGGAGGCCCTGATGGCCGCCTCCAGCAAGCCCTTCGGCTTCATGCCCTTCCGCCCCGGTCCGGGCGTCGGCGGCCACTGCATACCAGTGGACCCCCATTACCTGGCCTGGAAGGCTAGGGAATGCGACATGTCTCTGCGCTTGATCGAGACCGCGGAGGAGATCAACGCCGCCATGCCGCGGCTGGTGGTGGAGCGGGTGGTGGATGCTGTCAACCGCCGGGGCCTGAGCATGCATCAGGCTCGGGTCCTCCTCCTGGGTGTGAGCTACAAGCGAGGGATCGGGGACACCCGCGGTTCGCCGGCCCTTCGCATCATGGAGCTGCTGAAGAGCAAGGGGGCGCAGGTCCGCTACCACGACCCGTATGTTCCGCACCTGGACTCGAATGGGGACCTGCTGCAATCGTGCCCGCTCACCGAGCAGACGCTCGCATCACAGGAGTGTGTGGTGTTGGTCACCGACCACGACTACGACTTGCCGCTCGTGCTCAGGGCGAGCCCGCTGCTGATTGACACGCGCAACGCGGTGGACGGACAGCCCGGCTTGGCGGGCAACTGCGTCCGGCTCTGGGCAAGGAACGGCCACGGCGCCGCCGAGAGCCCCGCCAAAGCCGCCCACTACGACCACAGTCTCGTGTTGGGGAGGAGCGAGGGGGCGGCCCCAGTAGGGCAGGTTCCCGACCTCCCGCCCCCGCCGCGGCCCGCCGTCGAGGCAGGTGAGAGATGAGAGTACTGGTCACGGGCGGCGCTGGTTTCATCGGCTCCCACCTGGTGGACGCGCTCCGCGCCCGCGGGCAGGAGGTGTGTGTGCTCGACGACCTCTCGGTGGGGCGCGTCGCCTCTATCAGCCATCACCTCTCCCCGGACGGCATCCGCTTCGTGTGCGATTCGGTCCTGAACGAGAGCTGCGTTGACCACCTGGTGTCCGGGGTTGACCTCGTCTATCACCTCGCTGCCGCGGTGGGAGTGCGCCACATCGTGCGCGACCCACTGAGCGCCATCCTGACGAATGTCCGGGGCACTGAGAACGTGCTCACATCGGCGGCGCGGCACTGGAGGCGGGTCGTGATCGCCTCCAGCAGCGAGATCTACGGGAGGTCGCACGGGGGCCCGCTGGCCGAAGATGCGGACCGGGTACTGGGTCCCACCACTGTGACTCGCTGGTCCTACTCCGCGAGCAAGGCGATAGACGAGCACCTGGCGTGGGCCTACCACGACAAGGGCGTGCCCGTCACCGTGGTCCGCTACTTCAACTCGTACGGCCCTCGCATGAACGAGGACGGCTACGGCAGCGTGGTGGCCAACTTCATCCGCCAGGCCTTGTGCCACGAGCCCATCACGGTGCACAGCGACGGCCGCCAGACCCGCAGCTTCACCTATGTCACGGACATCGTGGCCGGCACCTTGCTGGCCGGCGAGCGGGCCCAGGCCGTGGGCGAGGCCCTCAACATAGGCAACCCGGTGGAGACCTCCATCCTGGACCTCGCCCGTCTCATCAAGGACCTGGCCGGCTCGGCCTCGCCCATCGTCCATGTGCCCTACGAGGACTGCTACGGCCAGCGGCACGAGGACACGCCGCGGCGCTGCCCCGACATTACCAGGGCCGCTACCTTGCTGGGCTTCCGGCCGGAGGTGCCGCTGAGAGAGGGAATCGAGCGCACCATTGACTGGTGCCGCGCGCACTACCAGCTAAAGCGCACGCGGCATCTGGCGATGGAGGCGGATCCGCTGCTGAGGGAGGCGCTCCGGTCCACACTCGCCGATGCGCCGGGCTCACATCCCGGGGGTGGCTCTCCGCCCCAGGCGGACCCGGCGCGGCCGGCCGCCGGGTTGGGCGCGTGATGGATGATCTGCTTCGACAATCGCGGCTGCTGACGGTCATGCCCCACCCCGATGACGAGACCTTCGCCTGCGGGGGCACCATCGCGCGGGCGAAGGCGCTGGGAGCAGAGGTCTTTGTGATGATCATGTCCGCCGGTGACCTGGAGCACTACAACTCGTCGCACCGGCTGGTGCCGGGGGCGCAGCGCGTCGCCGAGCTGGCGGAGGCGATGCAGGCTCTCGAAGTGGACGCCTATACCGTGGTCTACCGCGACGCCGAACGGCATCTGCGCCTGGACGTGCTGCCGCGCCGGGAGCTGATCGCCCAGATCGAGCGCGAGAGCGAGCTGGCCGTGGATAGGATCAAGCCGGACATCGTGATCCTGCCTGCGCCCTCCTATAACCAGGACCACGAGGCCACCTTCGCCGCCGGCTTCGCCGCCTGTCGGCCCCACCTTCCCTCGGACAAGCCCTTCGTGCCGGTGGTGCTGTCCGCCGACGCCCCCCAGTTGGGATGGAGTGTGGAGCCAGCCCGCTTCACCGTCTACGTGGACATCAGCGATTACCTCGACCAGAAGCTGCGGGCCCACGCCTGCCATCGCTCTCAGCTCCGGCCCGACCCCAGCCATGCCAGCCTGGAGAGCATCGAGCGCCTGGCGCGCCTGCGGGGAAGCGAGGTGGCGGTGCTGGCGGCCGAGGCCTTCGCCTGTCATCGTCTGCTGATATGACAAGCTGTTTCATAACCCCGCCCGCCTGCGGCGGGGCTATGAAACAGCCGGCCGGCAGCGTCGGGTCTGCGCGGGCGCATTTCATGCCCGCGCGCGGTCGGGGGAGCAGGTTTGAGGTTATGAAACGCGCGAGAGGTGAGAGAGTGCTTGCAGCCATTCACCAACTCCACTACCTGCCCTGGCTTCGCTATCTCGAGAAGATGGCGCGCGCGGACATCTTCATCGCGCTCGACGACGTGCACTACACCAAGAACGGATTCCAGAACCGGAACAAGATCAAGCACCCAGGTGGCTGGATGTACCTGACCGTCCCGGTCAGGGCCCACGCGGGCCAGCTCCTCTCCGAGATCGAGATCGCCCAGGAGAGCGACTGGAACGCCAGCCACTGGCGCGCGATCCAGACCAACTATGGCCGCGCCCCGTTCTTCCCGGACCACGCTCCCGCCCTGGCCGTCATCTTCGGCCGGCCCTGGACCCGGCTCAACGACCTGAACTGGGAGCTGCTGATGTACCTGAGGTCGGCCCTGGGCATCACCACTCCCATCCTGCGCAGTTCAGAGCTATCCATTGACGGGGAGGCCACCGATCCTACTCTGCGAAGTAGCGATGCTTCTTCGCTACGAAGCACGAGCCGTCTGGTCGCAATCTGCCGGGCGGTCGGCGCCGACCACTACTACTCGGGCAGCCATGCCGCCGAGGCCTACCTCGATGAAGCGGCACTGGAGGCCGGCGGCATCGAGCTGGTGTTGCAGACCTGGAGCTGTCCGACCTACGAGCAGCGTTTCCCGCAGGTCGGGTTCATACCGGACCTGTCAGTCATTGATCTGCTGCTCAACCAGGGCCCGCAGTCGCGGGAGCTGATACTCGCCGGCGGCCATCGCCCCGCACCCCGGGTAGCGGCCCCTTTCAGATTCATCCCGGTGGGCTGGTAGCGCAATGATCGTCCCTCACTCGAGACCATCTATCGAAGAGAGCGACATCGCCGCGGTGAGCGCGGCACTGCGCTCCGGTCCCGCCGAGCCCGGCAGGCAGGTGCGCCGATTCGAGGCCGAGATCGCGCGGACAGTCGGCCAACGGCATGGGGTGGCGACCTCCTCCGGCACCGCGGCGCTTCACCTCGCCTTGCTCGCGCTGGGCGTGAGCGAAGGCGACCAGGTGCTGCTTCCCTCCTACGTCTGCACGGCCGTGCTGAACGCGGTCAGCTACACCCGCGCTGCTCCCATCCTCTGCGATGTGGAGGAGGAGACAGGGACTCTCGACCCCGTAGATGCCAGGCGCCGGGCCACGCCGCGGACCAAGGCCGTGATTGTGCCCCACCTCTTCGGCCATCCGGCCGACCTCACGCGGCTGCAAGAGCTGGGGCTACCGGTGATCGAGGATTGCGCACAGGCGCTGGGCGCGACCTGGCAGGAGCGGCCGGTCGGCAGCTTTGGTCTCATCTCGGTCCTCTCCTTCCACTCCACCAAAGTCATCACCACCGGTGAGGGAGGGATGGCGTGCACCTCGTCCGACTCGTTGGCGGAACGGCTCCGCGATCTGCGCAACTACGACCAGCGCGAGGACTACCGGGTGAGGTATAGCTACCAGCTGAGCGACATGCAGGCAGGGCTTGGGCTCGCGCAGCTCTCGCGCCTCCCGGACATGGTCGCCAGACGGCGCCGGCTCGCCGCCCGGTACGATTGCGCTCTCGCGGGCCTGGGCGTGGATCTTCCTCCTCAACGTCCGGGCTGCGACCCCATCCATTACCGCTACGTGATCAGAGCCGAGGAGGCCCGCCACGGCGGCCTGATCGAGCTGTTCGCAGAACACTCGGTCGAGTGCAAGCGGCCGGTCTTCCGCCCCCTCCATCACTACCGCGCGGGCTGGGCAGGCAGGAGAGGATCGGGAGGTTTCCCCGTGCACCCGGATGACACCAGCCCGTATCTCCCGCGCACGGACAGGTTCTACGCGCGGGCGTTGTCACTGCCGCTCTACCCGGCGCTCACCGACGCGGAAGCCGACCTCGTGACCGACGCGGCCCGCGCGGTCCTGGGGGCCGCGCGTCCGGTGAGCCGCGCCATGGTGGGCACTCATGCCTGAGCTATCCCCACCAGCACTGACCCCCGAGGCCTGGGCCTGGCCGCTGGGCATCAGCTTCGTTGCCGCGGCCGTCGGCACCGCCGCGCTGCGCTGGGCAGCGCCCCGACTGGGCATGCTGGATCGGCTGGACTCGAGGAAGAATCACCCCCGCCCGATGCCCTTGCTCGGCGGCCTCGCCGTCTACCTCTCCGTGGTCGGCGCCTGCCTCCTGGCCAGGAGCGCCATGGGCAGGCTCGGAATCCGCCCCACTGCGTTGCTGGCCGCCTCCTTCGTCGTGCTCGCGCTGGGCCTGTGGGACGACCGAACTGGCCTTCGGGCGCGCCGGAGGCTGCTCATCCAACTCGTCTGCGCGGCCGGCGTGATCGCCGCCGGGGTCCGCTTCGCCTGGTTCGGGTGGCTCCCTGCCGACTGCCTGGTGTCTGCGTTGTGGCTGGTGGGGCTGGCGAACGCGATGAACTGCTTGGACTGCGCCGATGGTGCCGCGGCCGGCGTCGCAGCCATTGGCGCCGGCGCTCTCGCCCTGATCGCGGCCAGGAACGGCCATGCTGGGACCGAGCTGGCCGCGCTGGCGGTGCTGGCCGCCTGTGTCGGATTCTGGGTCTTCAACTTCCCGCCCGCCTCGATCTTTCTGGGGGACGCGGGCAGCACCGTCCTCGGCTTCCTCCTGGGCGGGCTGAGCATCGAGGCCACGCAGGGCTTCTCTCCGCTGACGCAGGCCTGGGCCGCCGCGCTTCCGGTCGCGGTTCCCGTCTGGGATATCGTCCTGGTCCATGCCCGGCGCTACCGCGCAGGCGCTGGCGGCCTGCGGGCGCTGCTGGAGTCGAGTGGGCACGATCACCTGCCCCATCGCCTGCGGCGGCTTGGTCTCACTCCGCGGCGCGCGGCCCTGGGCGTCTATCTCATGGCCGCGTTCCTGGCGATCCCGGCGGCGCTCCTGGCCGGCCGCCCGCATGGCACGGCCGCCATGATCGCCATCACACTGGCGGCCCTGGTCTCGGGCGAGCGCCCGTTCGGCCTCGTGTTGCGCCAGCGTGGGAGCCCCGTCCTCGGGGCGACGCGACACGTCCCAGCCCTAAGGCTGCGCCGTTGCTGCGCAGCCGGCGCCGAGGAGGTGAAGGATGCGAACTAGACTCGATAGGCGAGGTCTCAGCGCTGCCCTGGCCTTGGCGGCCCTTGCGCTGACCACAGCCAGTGGTTGGGCAGGAGTGGAAGCCCCCTCGGGCGCCGCGCCCACCGGTGCTCCCCAGCAGCCGGCTGCGCAGAGCAGCGACCCATACCGCATATCCCCAGGCGACGTGCTCGCCATCGCAGTGCGCGGGGAGAGCGACCTCTCCCGCGAATGCCAGGTGAATGGCAAGGGCACGGTCTCGCTCCCCCTGTTGGGAGATGTGTCTGCGGCCGGATCTACCTGTCAGGAGCTCGCGGATCGCCTGGAGGCTGAACTCCGCAGATACCTCAGGAGACCACAAGTCGCGGTCACGGTGCGCCAGTACGGAGCCCTGGGAACGAGTGTGTTCGTGGCCGGTGAAGTGCAGACCCCGGGCCTCTACCCGCTCGCCGGCGGACGGGGACTCATGCAGGCGCTGGTGGCGGCCGGCGGACCGACCAAGCAGGCGAGCGGAAGAATCACCATCGCCAAGGCCCATACCGGGGAAGTGCACGTCACCGGGATCGAGCAGGCGCTTTCCGGCACCGGATCAGACCCGCAGGCGCGCCTCGATCCTGGCGACCTGGTCGTGGTGGAGCGACGCGCACAGGCCGCCGGGGGCAACCGCTACGCGGTGCTCGGCGAGGTGCCCAGCCCTGGGATGTTCGAGATCCCGGATGGCGGAGAGGTCCGCGTGCTGGACGCGATGGAGAAGGCCGGCGTCCTCTCCACCCGACCAGGCAATGCGCCCGGCCCAGGAGACAGGCCTTCCGCCGAGCAGTCGCATGCCGACCTGGAGCGCGCGCTGCTCACCCGCGGCCAGGTGGTGGTGGCGCTGAATCTGAGGGCCCTCCTGCAGGGCGATGTCTCGCAGAACCTGTTGCTCCAGCCCGGCGACGTCATCACCGTGCCGCGGCGGCCTTCGGTCACGGTCTACGCCCTGGGGGAAGTGCGAACGCCCGGGCGCCAGGTGTTGGACACGGGATCCACCGTCCTGGATCTGCTGAATGCCGCCGGAGGTGTCACCTCCGGGGCGAGACTCTCGGAGGCAACGCTATTGCGCTTCACCCAGAGCGTAGCCGGAGGTTTGCCCCGAACCGAGTCGAGGGGACCCATGGCACGTGGCGCTCCCACCGCCACCTCTTCGGCGGCTCGGCAGAGCGCCGAGGCCATAGCAGTGAACCTGGGCAAGCTGCTCCGGAGCGCCGACTCCAAGGAGAACATCGCGCTCCAGGAGGGGGATGTGCTGTTCGTCCCGGCCAGAGGCCAGCCGGCGCGCGACGTCTGGGGCCTCTTGTCTCTAGTGCCATATGCCATCCGCTAGGAGTTTCCAAGGAGAGCACGCCCGCCATGGCGGGCCTCTGAGAGCAGGGGGCGGGGAAAGCGCGGCATGCGCCGCGCAAACCAGCGGCGGCTGCGAAGCAACGCCGCAGCCTTAGGAGACGACAGATGAAGACGCGATCCGGTAGGTGGTGGGGAGTGTTAGTGGCCTGCTCGGCAGTGCTGATGCTCGCTGCGTGCAGTTGGTGGGCAGGAGCGGAAGCCACTGGCCAGTCGGGTGCGGCGGCCGCCGCGGTCCGGCCCAACGGTGACTACTCGCTGACTGACCAGGGCTGGCGCGTGGTCGAACAGGACGGCAAACGCCTGATCGAGATGCAGGTACTGCTGACCAACAAAGGGCGCGCGCCGCTGGTCTACGAGATCCGCTTCCTCGTCGAATGCCAGCCCGCCCAACCCGCCGGCCGGCAGGCGGGCCCTTCCACTCGGAAGTCGGAGCCCGAGTGGGCGGTGGTGGGGATGGTCCCGGTCAAGGGGGGCCCTCTGGGCCCAGGCAAGTCCGAAGTGGTGAAAGCGACTGTTCCGTATGCGCTCCTGCAGCCAGGGGAGGCGAGCCGCTTCGAGGTTCAGCTCCTCAAGCCCGGCAGCGACAACGTGCTGGCCGCGGTGGTCCTCACCGCCGCAAAGGGCAGCGCTGCCGCCGCGGCCCTGGTGGCAGCTAAGGTGATCGCTGCGGCCGGAGCCGCTGCCGCGGTCGCCGGAGCGGGCGGTGGGGGCGAGGAGACTCCGGTTCAGCCGCCCGGCCCGAGCACGCTGAGCGGATCAGGCACCATGACCGGCCAGCACGAGTCGCAGCGGTCCGGCGACGAGTGGGTGGAGACCGGTTCGGGCGACATTGACGTCACCTCCGCCCAGGGCCATCTGGTGCTCCACTACACCTATGAAGCGCACGGCCCTGACGCGGGCAGCCTCACGGCTAGCGCCACTGCGACCGGCACGTTTAGCCCCGCCTCGGGGGGAGCGACCGAGACCGTCACCATCAGCTCGGCCACGGCCCAGATCAGCCGCAACGGTGACCGCCAGCAGGACGGACAGGTGGTCACCCGCACCGGGTGCCAGGCAACCGGTACGTTCTCCGGCACGGTGGGCTCCAGGGCCTGGAGTGGCCTGCTTACCATGACTGACGGCGCCATGACCTTGGATCTGTCCAGCAACATGGGAACGCATCAGTTCAACATCCAGTTCACGGCGAGCTAGTGGCGCGATACCGGCTGCGCGGGTTGCTGCGCAGCCCCGCGCGAGGTGTGGGGCGGGTCCGTCGGCGACTGA
>Ga0315285_10004802_pt1 | contig 13999 bp, 7 predicted proteins | sample YL17G09_36_MG_FD_203698 | JGI IMG/M metagenome (GOLD analysis project Ga0315285, IMG submission 203698) | Sediment microbial communities from Yellowstone Lake, YNP, Wyoming, USA - YL17G09_36 | ecosystem: Environmental > Aquatic > Freshwater > Lake > Sediment | place: USA: Wyoming | collected...
AACGCCTTTCCGGCGGACACCATCTGGGAATGCCGCACTTGCCGGGCCTGCATGGAGGCCTGCCCGGCCGGGATCGAGCACGTCCCCCAGATCATGGAACTGCGCCGCGGCGAGGTGATGATGCGCGGGCAACTGCCCCAGGAGGCGGCGATCGCCCTCAAGTCCATGGAGCGCACCGGCAATCCCTTCGGTCCGCAGGACGCGCGCTCGGACTGGATCAAGGAAGTGCAGATCCCGGTGGTCGGCCCGGGCGACGAGTGCGAGGCGCTCTTCTGGATCGGCTGCTGCACCACCTACGACCCGGTCAAGCAGAAGGTGGCCTACAACGTGCTCAACATCCTGCTCGCGGCCGGCGTGAACGTGGGGGTCCTGGGCGACGACGAGCATTGCTGCGGCGACCCGGCCCGGGCCTTGGGCGACGAGAACTTATACCAGACCGTGGTCAAGACCCAGATCGAGATGATCCGCAGCCGCAAGTTTAAGTATCTGGTCAGCCACTGCCCGCACTGCTTCAACGTCTTCAGGAACGAGTATCCCCAGTTCGGCGCCGAATTCAAGGTCTTCCACCACACCGAGGTCATCGCCCGGCTGCTCGAGCAGGGCCGGCTCAAGCTGGACACGCCCATCCAGCGCAAGGTCACCTACCACGACCCCTGCTACCTGGGCCGCTACAACGACATTTACCAGGAACCCCGCCGGATCCTCCGGTCCATCAAGGGCGTGGAACTGGTCGAGATGCAGTTCAACCGCGAGCGCGCCCATTGCTGCGGCGGGGGCGGCGGCCACTACTGGATGGACTTGCCGACCGGCGAGCGCCTCAACGTCACCCGGGCCAAGGAAGCCTTTGCGACCGAGGCCAGGATCGTGGCGGTCAGTTGCGTCTATTGCCTGCAGATGATAGACGACGCGGTCAAGATCCTGGACTTGGATGAGAAGCTCCAGGTCAAAGACATCTCCGAGCTGGTGGTAGAGGCCATGGCCGGCGAGGCCCGGATCAAAGAAAAAGAAGCGGAGGTAATCGCGGCCTGAAGCTTGAGGCCGTTTTCAGAACCCTTTCCCCAAGCCTTTCTCTTTCGCCGGTCGGGGGACCAGCAGTCAGGGTCCCCCGACCTCTTTTTATGGGCTAACACCATGATAATCTGAGGAAAACCGCATACTCCTCCTGGCAAGCCCGACTCGGATCCGCCGGAAATTTTCATACGATTACTTATTTTTTTCTTGACAATGATACGAAATCGTATTAGCATCAAACCCAGATGATCCTTGAATGCCAGAAGAAGCGTTCCTGTGCAGGTCTAAAGGTGGTGGTAGCCCTTGCCTCGGCCCGAAAACCGGACACGACCTATGAGTCGCTCTTCAAGGAAATCGAAGGCCACGCTCGGGCTCAGGGGAAAGGGATGTGGAAAAAATGATTTTTCTCGCAAAGCAGGCGGAAGAAGGCGGACCCTCATGTCCTTCATGCTCGGGCTGCACTCTAACGGTGCAACAGCGACAAGCCGATGCTCGCGTTGTCCCCAAAAACAAGACAAAAATTTTTATGAAACCAAACTTGACAGGGGATCACCTATATGCAAGTATATGCACGTTGATGAAGCAAGAAAACCCATCGAAGACATTATCAACCTCAGAAGTGGCAACGCTTGCGGGGATTCATCGTGATACCCTATTAAGGTGGCTCCGCAAACGGCTTGTGCCTGAGCCGGGTCGGGATCGTCATGGGTGGCGGATTTTTACGCCTAAGGAAGCCGACTACTGCGCCACTTTTGCCAAGAGCTCATCTCCCAAACCCGAGCCGCCACCAGTTCATTCAGAGGGAATTGAGGTATTGGAGCGCATAGATTGGGACTTTTCAAGTGCAAAGACTATTTATTTGACCCATGGCATTCACCCATATCCGGCAAAATTTATTCCTCAAATTCCCAACGCCCTTATCCAAGAGCTCTCTTCGGTTGGGGAAACAGTAGCGGATATCTTCTGTGGTAGTGGCACAACCCTTGTCGAAGCCCTAACCTTAAAACGTAACGCAGTTGGAGTAGATGCGAATCCTTTAGCATGCTTGATTTCTGAAGCTAAAACGATTCGGGTTAACAAAGCCGATGTCTCATGCCTTGAAGAACTCATTTATCGAGCTCTAAACCTTGCTAAACAATTTGGCTCCCCAAGCCAACCCACTTTATTTGGACCTTTTAAGTCCTCCGCTTGGCGCCCGGATCATGCTGCAATCAAATTCTGGTTCGAGCCATTCGTCGTGGAAGAACTGGCGGAAGTTTTGTCGTGGTGTCGATCCCTGCGAACAGAATCGAGTCAAAAAATAGCTTTGGTCGCCTTTTCTTCTATCATCGTTTGGGTATCCAAACAGGACTCAGATACTCGTTATGTTAGAAGAATCAAGAAAATTTCACCTGGAGACACCTTTCGCCGCTTTGGGCGGACCCTAGCCGAAGCTTTGCAAGCCGCCGTGGAGTTTACTAAAATTGCTGAACCCCGATTTAAGAGCAGAGTATTTAACGCCAATGTTTTAGGTAAAGTTGGGATCGGAGAGATAGACCTAGTCGTATGCTCCCCACCCTACCCGAATGCCTACAGCTACCATCTCTACCATATGACCCGCATGCTCTGGTTGGGGATGAACTCGGCCAAATTCAAACGAGAAGAGATTGGAAGCCATAGAAAATATAGTTCGAGAAGTTCGAATGGCGCAACCGTGGATACTTTTCGGCAAGAGATTGAGATAACCTTCCAATGGCTCCACCATCATCTTAGAGTTCATCGTTATGCCTGCTTCGTATTGGGCGATTCCACGATCAAGGGCAAGGTCATTGATAACGCGAGCCTGTTCTCAGAAATAGCTCAAAAATGTGGTTTTGCCGAGGTGGCTCGCATTTCGAGGCGGATGAAGGATACCCGAAAGGCTTTTAACCCGCGAATCGGAAAAATCAAAAAGGAACAGATTCTCATCCTGCAAAAACGGCAAGGAAGATGACAATGAAATCCTTTTTAAAGTGCGGGATCAAGCCTTATATCCAGCCGTTCGAGAAAAAGCTTGCCCTGGCTGAGTTGGCAGTGCTTGCGGGCTCGGATTCGAGACTGTCGCAAGGTGACGGTTTGCGGTACGAACTTCAGACGGGGACCCCCGCGGCTAAATTGGCCGATAATCTTGCCTATTGGGAGTCGGTTACGGATACGAAGAAACATTATACAAAGCAGGTTCTTCGAGAGGCCACGGTAAACATCATCAAGAACGGGATTCCGGTAGAGGGCATCTCCGATCTAGTGCCATTTTCAAATCAGGTTCCTCTGCCAAATCGTCGCTGCTTGCGCTATGGTCCTCACGGATTCCACGACTACCGGGGGAAATTCTTTCCACAACTCGTTCGGGCGCTCATTAATATCGCAGGAGTGCCCAAGAGAGGCATAATCGCCGACCCAATGATCGGCAGCGGCACCACTGCAGTTGAGACCGTTCTTGCGGGAAGCAGTGCTCTGGGCCTGGACATGAACCCTCTATCAGTTATGATGAGTCGCACAAAGTGTGCGATTCTAAGGGAAAAACCAACAAGCATTATTTCGGCCTATGCAAACGTTCGAAAAAGACTCATTCGCCTTGTGCCCAATCGTTCAACCGCTCGGTTGCCCTATTTTTCTCGGTTGCCAAACGAAGATCAAAGGTACCTACTGGGCTGGTTCTCCGAACAAGTTCTTCGTGATCTAGATCAGATAGCACAAGAACTTGACGACCTGGAAGATGGACCGGTCCGCGATCTCATGCTCTTAACGCTGAGTAACATTTTGCGAACGGTTTCATGGCAAAAACCGGATGATCTTAGGGTTCGGAAGGAAGCAAAAATTGACCAGGACATTGACCCTATCAAGGAGTTCCTGGAGGCGCTCGGGCGATCCGTAAAAACCATTATCGCATTTCTCTATCAAGAGCAGGATTCAATCCTTGGATCATTTGACATTCTCGAAGGAGACGCCCGAGATTTAGAATCCCCCTGGAAGAAATGGATGGGGCGGGTGGATGCCGTTATTACTTCGCCCCCTTACGCCACAGCCCTTCCCTACCTCGATACCGACCGGCTGAGTTTATGCTACCTTGGTTTACTGCCCCGCCCAGAGCATCGCAAGCGCGATGTGCAAATGATTGGTAATCGTGAGATTTCGAACAGTCTGCGCAAAGCTTATCTTGAAATATTTCAAAGTTCCAAGAAAGACTTCCCAAGGTCGGTTCTGGAACTAGTAGCAAAGATCAACCACCTGAATAACGCTGTTGATGTTGGTTTTCGGCGTCGCAATCTAGCCGCTCTTCTGGCTAAGTATTTTATGGATATGAAAATGGTTCTTAATGGGATTGCGAACCTTCTTCGGCCGGGGGCAAGAGCCTATATTGTTATAGGAAATAATCATACGATCGCCGGCGGTAAGCGCGTGGAGATTAATACTGCAGATCTTCTCGCTGACATCGCAGAGACTGTTGGTTTGGCCCAAAAAGAGCGGTGGGGGATGGAAATGCTCGTATCAAGAGATATATTTAGAAATAACGCTTGTGCTTCTGAATTTATCCTGACCTTTCAACGCCCTCGCTAATAATAGCCCCAGCGCTTTTTCGAGTTCTTGACTGGTTGATCACAAAGGGGAAGAGACAGACTGTACTGATACGTTCCTTGCGGAATGATTTCCACGTAGTAGTCAAAATCGCTTCCCGCGGCCGGACGCTCGATGCGGAGGATATCTCCCACGTTGCCAGCACTACGCAGGGTTTCTGATCGGAGCCGAAAATCATGTTTATCCGGCCAGATCATCATATTTACGAGAGCTGTCTCAGTACTAATCCGCATACGAACTCCCCTGCGATCTGATTTCCCGGATTTTCTTGCATCTTCGACGAAAAGTTCGGGCCATCCCCAAAAGCCGGGAACCGAATTTCTTGCCCCAAGCGGGATGAAGATCTCCGGAGACCTGCGAGATGTTCCGGAAGTCACCTGGCCAATGCCAACATCCGTTTTCTGAAGAGTCATCAAAAAGCCGCGAGCTCCGCCAACTGCTTCCCAAGACATCCCCTCTCTCACCTCTTCCGGAGGCACAGGAACGCCACCTTTCCCAGTCTTTCGTTTCTTAGATGGAGCTTTCGGAGCTCTGGGCACCTGGACCGCTGAAAAAATCCTGCCCTTTCGAGAGCCTGTAGCTGGTGATAAGGGCGAAGCTTCCTCCGTTTCTCTGGTGTATGATTCTCTGACAATATAACCTTGGTCGAAAAGACTTTTTAGATTTTCCTCGTTTAGTCTCAGGGCAAGACCTTGAGTAGGATTCGTCCATTCATCTAAGGCTGCCTCCACCGACCTCATCGCGTCTCTTTCTGCTTCTACCTTTAGGTCGAACGAGATCAACAGAGATGCTTCATAATTAGTGAACAACCCGCCCTCAGTCAAATTTCCCGACCCTATTATGATATCGGCTTTCTTATCATTCTTAAATAGATATACTTTCGGATGGAACGTGGAACCAACTTCGTTATGGAAAATCCATAACTCCCCGTTATTGCCTAGGCAACCTTGGAGAGCCAGAAGACCGTCAAGCGAAGTGCCTCCGCGATCCACGCCGACGGATATGCGAACCTTCGCCCGTCTCGAAAACTCGGTCAACTCCTTTTGGATGTGCTTCACACCAGACTGTTTTACGAATGCGATCGCAGCCCTGAACCAAGTCCAATCCTCTTGCAGTAGGTGCCCTTTCAGGCAGTCTCCGAGCCTCGTTAATCCCTGCGGTTGGCAGATGAAGTCAATTGTTTGGGTGCCCATGATGTTCTTCAAATCACTTCCCGGCATCTTGTATCTTCCGAATGCCACGTTCGACGTCTTGATCCGAGGAATACTACCACATTTCTGACGAAACTGGCAACAACACCTTAAACCTGGTAAATATGTTCAAGAGGTGAGGAGCCAATCCTTATTGAGTAACGCGTAATTCCACCGGCTTCACTTCGCTCCGCACCTTGGGGTTGTAGTATTCGTAAGCCGCGCTCTTGGGGGTCTGGGCCTTGACCGGGAATTTGGCCTTGAGCTGGTAGCTCAGCTCCAGCGGCTTCTTCGGCTCGATCCGCCGCACGTAGACCGTGATCTGCCGGCCGGTCAGGGTGAACTTCTCGATCTTGCCCTCGCCCTTGGCCTTCTCCAGACCCTCGGTCTGCACGGTAAAGCCGGGCGGGATGCCGAGGTCGAGCACGATCATCTCCGTGGGCTGGGTGCCCCGGTAGGTCGCCTTGACCTGGGCGGTGAGGAGATCGTCCGCCTTGAGCTGGGTCCGGTCGTAGCTCAGCTCCAGCTTGAGCGGCTCCTCCACCTGCTCCTGGGGCAACTTGTCCCAGGGGATGAAGAAACGCGCCACGGCCTGATACATCAGGTTGGTCTCGGCCGAGGGCTTCAGGCTCACCGCGTTGTCGCCGGCAAGGGTTTTTTCCTTGAAGTCCAGGAGCCGGAGCACATCGGAATCTTCCGGCGTGATCTTGACCTCGCGCCGGTCCCCGTTCACGGTCACGCTCACGCTCACGTTCAGCTCGGGCGCTTTGCCGGCCTCGGCCAGGAGCAGGGTCTTGAAGGTCAGCACCGTGGCTTGTGTGCTCTCAAAGGTGCCGAAGCTGTCCTTTTGCTGGGCGAGCCAATTCAGGCCCAGGTTCACCGTGGTGGGATAAACCCCGGCCTTCAAGAATGCATAAAGGATGAGCGCGGTGGTCTCGATCTGCGCCGATCTGCCGCCGCCGTGCACCGCGGTCTCGCCCAGGGGCTCCCAGTGCACGGTCTTATTCTGCCGGTCCTCGATCCGGGCGTTGTGGATCTGCTCCAGGAGCGCGAGCGTGTCCCGGTCTTTCGGGTTCTTGGCCGCGAGTGCGTTCACCGCCAGCGCCAGCGTGTAAGCGTCCTTGGCCTCCTTGACGTTGGCCTTGAGATAAGCAATCGCCTTGTCCCCGGCCTCGCCCTGATAGCCGGTGTCCAAGAGCGCCCAGGCGATGTAAGCGGTATTGAGCAAGGTCGAGCGGGAAAAGGCCTCGCCCGAAAGCGTCTCGATCCAGTGCTCCACCGGCTTCCAGCTCCCGTCCTTCTCCTGCTTGCCGGCCAGGAACTCCTGGGTGCGGCGGATCACGGCCGGGTCCACCTCCGCCACCTGGCTCAGGTCGTAAAACTCCATCAGGCCGTAAGCGGTCAGCACCAGGTGCGCCGGCGGGCTTCCGAACCACTCGAAGCCGCCGCCCGGCACCTCGAAGCTGAGGAGCCGCTGGTAGCCCAGGTTGACGAAACCCTCGGCCTTCATCTGGATCTCGGGCGTGATCTGCTTGGTGCGCTTCAGATAATTGAGCACCATCACGTTGGGGTAGGTGGTGGAGGTGGTCTGCTCGAAGCAGCCGGAGGGCATGCGGAAGATGCCGTCCATGCCCTCGACCACCTGGGAGAAGACGCCGGGATAAATCTTGACCAGGATCTTGGAAGCCCCGGGAATGGCCTCGGCCGGGATGGTCAGGTTCTGCTTGATCTCGCTCGCCAGCTGGCCGTTTGCCACCAGCTCGAACATCTTGCCGTTGGGCACCACCTCCACCTGCCGCTTGACCGCGTCGTCCATCTTCGAGCCGAGCGCATAGACCGTGAGGGTCTGCTGGCCGAGACCCTTGACCTTGATCCGGAAGAAGCGCACGTCCACCTGGTTCGCGTCAAGCGTGAGCTTCTGCACTTGGTCGCTCAAGAGGTCGAACCAGTCTCCCTTTTCCACCTCCAGCTCGATGGTCTGTCTTCCGGGCAGGTAGTTGTAAACCGCGACCGGCACGCTCACCTCGTCGCCCGAGGTGAGCGAGACCGGGAAGTCAATGTCCGCGAAAAAGTCCTGGAAGACCTTGATCCCGCTCTGGCCCGAGCCTAAAAGCCCGTCTCGGGAATGGGCCGCGGCCGAGAGCCGCCAGGTGGTGATGGAATCGGCCAACGGCACTTTCAATTCCGCATAACCATAGCGGTCGGTGATCAGCGCCGGCATCCAGAGGAGCGTCTCCGGAAAATACTCGCGCACCCGCACGCCCGCTTTGCGCTCCTCCCGGCCGGCTCCGGCTTTGTCTTCCGCGACCGAGGCCATGGGCATAGCCTCTGCCTTCATCATGGCGCCGCCCATGGCTCGCGGCCGCGCCATTTCGAACTCCTTGGCATCCAAGGCAAAGAAATCGCGGCCGCCTCTTCGTAGATGTTGCCCATACCAGGTTAGTTCCGTGACATCATCACTGGTATCAGGCTTGCCATCCGGACCTACACTACGAAGGTCATACCAGCGGAACTGATAGCCAAGGGAGCTTCGGTCATTGGGTTTGTTGAGATACTTGAATATTATCTTGTAGCCCCACGGATCGCGAAGGTCATCAGCGCTTAACCGACCCGCGCTGACTAACTGGTCCAAAACTCCCTCGGGAAACTGCCATTCGTCGCTGGAGCCCGTCTTGAAAAGTTTTTGGATCGTGGAGCGGTTCTCATACCAATATGAGGAAAGTGCCTGGTAAACACTTTGGAGTTTTTGGCTGGCTAGGCTTTTACATAAAGAAGCGGATTCCAGATCAGGATCAATCGAGCCGATTTCGTTCAGGTTGTAAATCTTGCCCCAGGCATCGGTGACCTGGCTCCGCTCAATCGCTTTGGCCGCGATCATTTTTTCTAACAGGTCCGGCTGATAAGCCCAGCGGCCGGCCTGGTAACTCACGAGCATTTTCTTGCGGCCATATTCAAACAGTGCGCTATAAAGATTCTGAAGCTTTTCCATTTCCTGGGCCAGGCGCGCCTGAGCCGGGTTCTCTTGCCATTCATAGGTAGTGGGCTTCTTCACTCCGGCCAGCAGCACCTTGGCCATTTTCTGCCGGGCCGCGTCAATTTTTTCTTCCTGGATCAGGTTGGCGATTACCCAGCCGCCGGGCGCGTAATGAATCTCGTAGCGCGGCTTCGCCAGTTCCTTTTCCAGCGTAAAATAGACTTTCAACAATCCCGGCTGGAGCTCCTGGAGCGCATACACGCTCTCGTCCACGATTACGATCCCCAGCGCGGCCGCGTGCCCGACGCCGCGCTGATCGGTAACTTTGAATTTAATCAGAGATTCCTCGCCTGGGCGATAGTGGACTTTGCTCAGGTTAGCTGAAACCTTCAAATCGTCCGGCGGGCTGACATAGACCACCCGGGTGTCGCGCACGGTCTCGCCCGAAGGGAGCATCTTGTAGGCGTGGACTTCGAGCGTGCCCCAGGCGTCCGGGCCGAGCGCGAGCCGGGTCTCGGCCTTGCCGGCCTTGAGGTCGAGGGAGCGGGTGAGGAGGGTCTGGCCGTTCTTGATGATGTCGAGGAACACGGTGCCGGTGGAGAAGGTGGAGAGGACGGTCAGGCCGAGGGAATCGCCGCCCTTGGAAATGGCCTGGTCCGGCCGCAGGAGCACCGTGTCGCGCACGGAATCGGCCGAGAGCATGCGGCTGATCTCGGTCGAGTTCCCGAGTTTATCGTCGGCCTTGGCCTTGACCTCCAGGGTGAACGGCGCGGCATCCTGGCCCTGGTAACGGGCGTTCGGGTCTTCCTTGAACTGGCCGGCCGCGGGTGTGAAGCGGAGCTCGGCCACTCCGGTCGCGTCGGTTTTCAGGCTGTAGCTTTTATCTCCGATAGTGATCGTGATCTCCGCGGCCGCCGGCTCGTCATTGGGCGTGGTGGCGATCGCATAGAGCACGTTCTCCACGCCCGGGATCAAGCGACCGGCTTCGGGCACGATCTCCAGCCGGAGCCCGGAGGCCGCGACTTTTTTCGTAACCGAGACCTGCTCGCTGTGCTGGGCGGTATCGGTAACCTTGGCGTCTATTTTCACCAAGGCGTCGCCCTGCTCGAGCGGCTGGCCCACGAAGCTTTCGGGCAGCTCGAACTCGAACTCGAAGTTGCCGTCCGGATCGGTCTGGCCCGAGACCTTGGCAAGATCGTGGAACTCGACGTCAAAGGCCTGGGCCGCGATCTCGACTTTGCCTCCGCTCACCGGCTTCCCGAAAAAGTAGTTGGCCTTGAGCGTGCCCTTGACCTTTTGGCCGGGCTGGTAATAAGGCCGCTCGGTCGAGACCTCGACTTTGAACTTGGGCAGCACGTAGCGGCTGACGTTAATGGACTTTTCTTCGGTAAGCTCGCCCAGCGCGGCGCGGGCGTGGTATTCGCCCAGGTTGATCTCGTCGGCCAGCTCGAAATCGGCCGCGGCGATGCCAAAGGCGTCGGTCTGGAGGCTTTTCTTGAAGACCTTGTTGCCCTTGGAGTCCTCGACCTCAAAGACCAGCTTCTCGCCGGCAATGGGCTTGAGGTCGGCCTGGCGGAGCGCCACCGCGCGCAGGTGCATGATCTGGCCGGGCTGGTAGATGGGCTTGTCCGTGGAAAGCAGGATGCGGTTACGCGCGACCAGCGAGACCGGGTGAGACCGGGTGACCTTGCCCAGCCGGGAGGAGACCTCCACCTCCAAGGTGTAATCGCCGGGCTTGGCCTCGGGCAGCTTGAAGCTCAGGTCCACCGTGCCCTGGGCGTTGGTGCGGCGGTCGGCGAGCGCGTGGTAATGGCCCGTGCCCTGGAGGCGGAGCCGGACCCGGGCGTCCTCGATTGGCTCGGAGGTAGTCAGCCCGGTGGCCTCCATCACCACCACCCGGAGCGAGCCGGAAGAGCCCGGCGCGTATTCCGCGGGAGCGAAGATGTAAACGTCCTGGATGGATTGGGCAAAGAGGGGAAAGGCGAGAGCGAAAAGAACAACCGAGATAGCGCCGACAAACGCGGCCTGGTGTCTCATGACCGGACCTCCTTCTGAAAAGTGCTGTTTTCTTAGTTCGACACTCCCCGGGCCTAAAAGTTCATTGCAGATGCGAACATTTTTTGGAAGATTTCATCACTTGCTGGCAGTCAGGCTCTGGATGTGGTCCTTGCTGGCGTTGATGGCGATGGCGCCCTGGGAGCCGATCAGGGCGTGCTCCAACGTCGGCTCGACCTTGAGCGCATAGCGGGGAATCCAGCCCATGGCCCGGACGTCGGCGGTGGCGCCGTTGAAGATGAGACAGCTCCGGCCCCCCTCGAGCGGGATGAAGCGCCAGAAGCCGGGGGCGTCACCCGCCTCCCGGGGGATCATCCAGCGGATCTGATCGGGCCGGTCCAGTTCATAGTCCAGCGTGTATTCATACCTGTAAGTCAGGAACGCCAGGTTCATCTCCACCGACCAAAAGTACCGGGGCCCCTTGGCGCCCTGGCCCCTCGGCTCCACCCGGCGCACGCCCGGAATATACCGGGGCGCGTCCTCGAACCGGGCCACCAGATCAAACGCCTTGTCCGGCGGGGCCTTGACCACCGTGCCCGCAGTCACGTAAACCGTGGGCCCGTCCTCCAAAACCAGGATCTTCCCCTGCTCGGCCAACAGCTTCAGGGTCTGGGGATCGCCCAGCAAGATCTCCTGGATCGGCGGCGCCGCCGGCCGCGGCGGCAGCGGAACATAGCCGGGCGACTGGCGGTAGACTTCCTCGGCCCTCTTCTTGAGCGCGCGCACCATCATGGTGGCGGTGGAGACGCTGGTCATCATCTCCAGCGTCGGCTCGCGGGCGTAAATGCTTCTGACAAAACTGGAGTTGGGCACGGAATAGACCGAGTAAAAGAGCATGGTCCGCCGGCCGCCGTCGGCCGGGAGGGCCTGGTAGAAGCCGCTGTTGACGCTGAATTCGCCGGCGTGCTTGCACCAGTCGGTGCGAAAGAGCGCGGACCGATTGTAGTGGTAGCAGGAGTAGGTGATGTCGTAAGAGACGATGGCCAGCTTGATGGACACCGTAAACTCCACGTCCACCCAGTTGGGAGCGAGCAGGGTCGGCGCGGCCTTTTCGCACATGGGCACATATTCGGGGAACTTGGCGAAGTCGGTGAAGACCCCAAAGACCACCTCGGGCGGAGCGTCCACCAGGATCCCGGCCGCGCTTAGCCAGGGCGAGGCCGGCGGGTGGTCGTTGATCAGGATCACCTCGCCCCGCTGGAGAAGTTCCCGCAAGGTCTCCGCCTTGGCTCCGACCGGCAGGACCTCCTGCGACCAGGTCACCTTCATCATCTTGGCGATCCCGGCCTCGTCCTGGGGAAGTTGATCCCGCGGCGCCGGCGCTTCCCCGGCCCGGGCTTGAATTCCAAGCGCGGCCAAGATAACCGCGAGAATCCAGCGCCCGGAACCCAGGGAGTGCAAAAAGGGATTACGCTTCATTTTTCTTCCAAGCGAAAAGCAATAGCTAAATGTTACATGCTTCCTCAAAAACTGCAACATTTCTACACTAATAGGGGATGATGAAGAATCAAGGATAAAGGCTGAAGGATGAAGGCTGAAATAGAACGATTGTTCGAGACGCTAACTTGGCAATTTCTCAATGCCTTTTTGTCCCAGCGCCCCCAAAACCCCGAGGGCTCCCTGGCCCCGGCCTTCCCGAATCCTCAAATCCTTCTCTTCGATTACCCTGGAACTGGTCTAACCTTCCGAATATTTTCTCTAATCTCCTGCTTTGCCACCCTTACACTTGACACCATGACACCTGACCCGCACTTCGCGCAGGTTCCCCCCATCCTGCACGCCAACCACCCCATCCTGCTCAGCAGCCACCCCATTCTGCTCAGCAACCACCCCATCTAACGCGGCAACCACCCCAGGAAAAAGTTGCAGGGTGTCAGGGTGTCATGGTGGCAGGGTTATTCCCCTTGAACGTGAACGTTGCCGTGAAGGGGAACGGAATCGGTTGACGGTTGGCGGTTGGCGGTTGGCAGTTGGCAGAAGGCAGGGGAGCGATTCATCGCGCCCGGAATGCGCCGGCCGGCTCGCCCACGCATAACCCAAATGTAGCCGCGATTGCCCCGGTCGTGGAATCCAGGACATCCACAGATTGCGCAGATTCCACAGATTGTAAGAAAAGATCAATCTGATCAATCCGGCAGGGGGACAGACATTCCTGTCTGTCAACCATTTGAATCACTGTGCACGGCTCGACTGCCTTCGACCAGCTCAGGCCCCGAGTTTATCGAGGGGAGCTCGCCGAAGTCCGTGCACTGCTCACTGTCCACTGTTTTCAATGTCAAATGTCAAGACCTGACCCCATCTCCCATAGGGCCAATCCGGATCAAGCGCTTTATCCTGCGGAATTGGAAAGCCGTTCTGGTCGTAACTCACCAGCTTAACCGTGTAAGGATCGGTGCGGCCATCAGAGGTTAAAGCTTTCAGACAGAACGTCTCCGGCGAGAAGGGCATCAGCTCAATCGTGTCCCCGGTCACGCAGTCCACCGCGGTCAGGTCACCCTGGTTGACGCAGGGGCCGCTGGAAGATGTAATCTGAAACGGCTGATAAAGATAGGCCAGCCAGCGCATGGGATGCATCTCGATCCGCTGGGACGCTCCCGCCTGGCAGTCCAGGTGCCACCAGGCCCGCGCCAGGTCCGCCTCCCCGTAAACATCGCTGGCCAGCGGCAGCTCCAATCGCTGAACCTCCTGCCCGGTCCGCTCCGGCCGATCGCTCAATCCGCCCTCAGTCACATAATACACCACCCGGTAATCGCCAGGCGGCGGCCAATCCGCTTCCCGTAAATCATCATCTATCCGCACCATCGGCAAAGCCAGCGGGGCCGCCTCCTCATCATGCCGATAAAACATCGTCACCACGAAGGGATAAGGCAGGCTCGCCCCGGCCGGCTGGGGAGAGTCATTGATCATGCTGGAGAGGAGAATCTGTTGGATCCAGGTTGCCCCCGCGGGAAGGTCCCAGCCCCATCCCTGGATCCAGATCGGAGACAACGACGGATATTCCGGCAAACTCAACTCCACCTCTTGCTCCATCAGCTCGAACGACTCCGGCGTCCCTTGCTCCACCTCTAGGGGCAGCGGCCCTAAAATCCATTCCGCGGCCGTATAACCCCAACTGTCCGTCCACCAACTGATGCTAACACACTGGTCGTCCGGCGTCCAGCCCTCCGGACTGCCG
>Ga0315285_10004803_pt1 | contig 13996 bp, 10 predicted proteins | sample YL17G09_36_MG_FD_203698 | JGI IMG/M metagenome (GOLD analysis project Ga0315285, IMG submission 203698) | Sediment microbial communities from Yellowstone Lake, YNP, Wyoming, USA - YL17G09_36 | ecosystem: Environmental > Aquatic > Freshwater > Lake > Sediment | place: USA: Wyoming | collected...
CAACCCGGCGAGCCGCTGACGATCAATTTATTGCCGGAGATAGATCTGGTCAATGCCCTGAAAGAACATCGGCAACAACACCCGCAGCGGAAGGTGAAATCCGTGTTGGCGGAATATTTACCCAAACGCCTGGTGGCGGTAATGGTAAGGAGTGATCTCGCAGAAAACCCATTACAGGCAACCTCTCACCAACAATTCAAGGAAATCTCGGCGCAGCTCCGGCAATGGACCGTCAAACCCAGCGGCACCGAGGGATACCGGACCGCGGAGGTGACTTTGGGGGGAGTGGATTGTAACGCGATTTCATCAAAGACCATGGAAACCCGCCAGGTGGCGGGGCTGTTTTTTACCGGTGAAGTGCTTGATGTGAGCGGCTGGCTGGGTGGTTATAATCTCCAATGGGCCTGGTCATCCGGCTGGTGTGCGGGACAGTATGTTTAAAAAGGGCGGAGGTCAAATTGACGAGTGACGATTTACGATTGACGAATGAAAACCTATTGTAGTGTTTTATAAAAACCTTGACAGTGATTATTTTTTCGTAGGGGAGCCCTTCAGGGTGAATCCCTTCAGGATGAACCATTCTATTTATCCCGAGTAACATCGAGGGACTGGCTCCCTTTTCGGGCGGCTATAGAAAGCCGCCCCTACACCATCCAAATCAAGGCGTTTACAGATTTCCGATTAGCTAATACCGGGGGAAAAGCACATCTTGAGCGTAACCCGGCAAAAGGGCCAGGCCCAGCCCCATATAGGTGGCGGAAGGCCGCCGGTAGCCCTTGACCGGCTTCATTTCCAGGGCTTTCTGCGGACAGATTGAGGCGCAGATGCCGCAGCCGATGCAACGCTCCTTCTTATATTCCCACCCGGTTTCTTTCATTACGTGCGCTTGCATCGGGCACTTCTCCGCGCAGGCGCCGCAACGGACGCATTTCCCTTCGTCGCGGACCGGGCGGAAGTGGGGCGGGGCGATCAGACCGGGTGTATTAAACTGGGTAATGGACCTTAAAATCAGGCAGCAGCAGGAACAGCACGAACAGCTGATGTTGGGCTGGTTCAATTCTATGTTCACTGACATCGTCACCAATCCTGACTCCTGGGCTTTCAGTTTCTTTTCCAACGCTTCCGAGCGATCCACCCGGCGCATGATCCCCCGGGCAATCAGGAAATCGGCGAACGCCCCGGTTGACATGCAGGTATCCCGAGGCAGGCCGCAGTCATGGCCGGAGTAGGCCTGGGATTGGCGGCACTGGCAGACCGACAGGCCGAAACTATTATGTTCCCTGATCAGTTCGCTCAGCCGGTCGGAAGGAAGGGCCGCGGGGACTGCCTGGATGGTTTCTTCGATCGGGATATAGCGGGCGGCCGGCAGGGAGCGGTCTTTTAAAATATTCTTGATATAACCCGTATTATATAAAGCCTCGTTCAACTCGCCGTGCTTTCGGCAGAACTCATCATTCTTTCCTTCCATGAGGACGAATTCGAAGGTGCCGGGGATGATGGGCATCAGCCCGTACTTCCTCGGCCGTTGCTTGATTTTCGGATACTCAACCCGGCTGGGATTTCGGTTCGCCACGATGGCCAGGGCCACCCGGACATCCTCGTCTCTCATCGAGATTACTGTCCGCTTTTCATCCGCCATCCGGGCCAGGCTGGCCTCCACCTCGTCTACCGGCCGTTTCACCTTCCGGGAAATCGATTGGGCCGTCCGCCCGTAGATAAAAGGCAGGTGCTGGGCGATTTCGGCCTCTTCCGGGGTGAAGAGGTGGGCCACCAGGTCGAGAAGCTCCTTCTCCGCCGGCGGCCCCAGGAGAAAGGTCTGGGAATAAAAATCCATCAGTTTCAGGTGGGCCTCGGTGACCCCGGGGTTTTTCCGGGCCAGCTCGCGCAGTTCCGGCCTCACCATTTTCAGGCTGCAGCCGGAAAAGGCATAAGGGGAAGCGGTGGCCAGGGCGGAAAGTTTCAGGAAATCCCGGCGGCTCAGGTTTCGAAACGGGGTTTTCGAATAGAAAGTCACCTTATGAAATGTGCCACGGCTGGGAAAATCGGGTCAATGCCTAAAGGACATGGGGGTTATAATTGAAGCATTAACTTTCTAATGTTTCCTTGTTGACGGGTATTGACAAAAAATATGGGTTGCCCCCAGATTTTTAAAACCGCGAACCAGAAGGTGCAACTAAGAATTACTGACTTATTTTCTCTTAATCAACTTAAGATTTGGAATAAATCTGGGCACGGATTCTTTGTAGCTTATATAACTGCCACCAAATCTTTTTGCCGTCCAGGGTTCCTCCACCCAGATAATATACAGACAAGATAAAGTTATAAGGATTGGATTAACAACAAAAACTAAACTAATTGAATCAAAGAAAATGCCCAGGCTTGATATAAGCATCCAGTATCCAAAGATCATTGGGTTTCGTGTATATTTATACGGGCCGGTTGTAACCAGTGCAGTGGTTTTGGGCTGTAGCTCCATTCCAGGTTCCGCAAATAGATGGCCATGGCCAACCGTTACCAGATATATTCCCGACCATATCATCCAGAATGCCCCGATAATGAATAAGGGAATTGATATATAGATATTCGAATTACCAGGGATAAAAGGTAAAAAGCCAATTCTTTTATCCAATAAAAATGATAAAAAAATCAAAACCAGAGGAAGCAGAAACACAGAGTGCATTACCAACCAGATGTATCCTAGCCATATTCTTGTGATCTGTTTCATAAAATTTTTGGCTCCTGATAGCCTAAAAAGAGATTCTTCGGCTTCCCTCGCTTAAACTCGGACAAGTCGCCTCAGAATGACAAATTCACCAAAGAAACCAAACGAACCAGGGAGACCAAATAGACCTAATCAGACATTGAAGCGGAAGTAGACGATGTCCCCGTCGGCGATCTCGTAGTCGCGGCCCTCGACCCGGAATTTACCCGCGTCCCGGACCACATGGAGCGAGCCTAGAGCATTGAAATCCGCGTAGGTCACCACCTCAGCCCGGATAAACCCCCGCTCGATATCGGTATGGATCTTCCCCGCCGCCTGGGGGGCTTTCGTTCCCCGGGGCACCGTCCAAGCCCGGAGCTCTGGTCCCACCGTGGTGTAGAAAGTCACCAGGTTGAGGATTTGGTAACCGGTCTTGATCATCCGTTCGAGCCCTGATTCCCTGATCCCCATCTCCTTTAAAAAATCTTCCCTTTCCGACTCGGCCAGCTGGCTCACTTCGGACTCGATCTTCCCGAATACCGGGACCACCTCGGCGCCGGCCGGGAGGACCCGCTTCACCGCCTCTACCGCCGGTCCCTCTTTTTCCAGGTCTTCCTCCCCCAGGTTCAGGACATACATCCCCGGTTTTCCCGTGATCAGGTTCAGATCCTGGTAAATCGCCCGATCTTCCTCGGTGAAATCCGGGCGGGGGAACCTACCGGCCGGTTGTCCCTTCGCCAGGAGTTCCCGCAGCGATTCCAGCAGTTTCTTCTCCTTGATCTTCTCCTTATTGCCGCTCTTGGCCTCCTTGGAAACCTTTTCGATTCTCCGCTCCACCACCGCGAGGTCGGCCAGGAGAAGCTCGGTTTCGACAATCTCAATGTCCCGGCGGGGTTCGGGTTCCGCCCCCTGGCCCAGGTGGGCCACGTCCGGCTCGACGAACTTCCTGACCACGTGGGCCACCGCGTCCACCCGGCGGATGTGCTCGAGGAACTGGTTCCCGAGCCCCTCCCCCTTGTGGGCGTCGCGCACCAGCCCGGCGATGTCAATGAATTCCAGCAGGGTGGGGGTGGTTTTCCCCGGATGGATAACCTCGGCCAGGTGCGCGAGGCGCGGATCCGGCACCGGTACCACCCCCCGGTTCGGGTCAATCGTGCAGAAGGGATAATTTTCCGCGGGGACGCGGGCAGTGGTCAGGGCGTTGAAGATCGTGGATTTGCCCACGTTGGGAAGACCGACAATGCCGCAGGAAAAACCCATATCAAAAACCAATGACCAATTACCAAATCCTAATCACCAAACAAAATGTCAATAATCAATAATCAATAATCAATAACCAATAACCAAATCACAATACCTAAACTCAGACAATTAAAAACTAAAATTACGAATAATTTTTCCGTTTTTAAATTTAAAATTGATGTTTGGTTTGTTCCATTTGGAATTTGTTAATTGGTTATTGGTGATTACCTATTGGTTATTGGTGATTGGTAATTGGAACTTGTTTGGTAATTGGAATTTGAAATCATAAGGAATGATATTTTAACTGGGCTTTGTCGATCCCGGACTCCAGGATGGTCAGGACCGCGTCCCGGGCCGATTCCACGACCCGGGGAACCTCGCGTTTTTCTTCCCGGGAAAACTCGGAAAGCACGTAATCGGCCTCCTCCATCTCCGCCGCCGGCCGCCCGATGCCCACCCTCACCCGGATAAATTCCGGGGTCCCCAGGCCGGCGATCACCGACTCCACCCCGCGATGTCCACCCGCCCCGCCCCGGTTCTTGATCCGGATCTTTCCGAAGGGAAGGTCCAGGTCGTCATGGATCACCACCAGGTTCCCGGCCGGCAATTTCAGGAATTTAAGCCAGCGGGCCACCGCCTCGCCGGACCGGTTCATAAATGTCTGGGGCTTGATCAGGACGGCCTTTTCCCCCTGGAATTCAGCCGGGAGCCAGAAGCTGGAAAATTTCCGCCGGCTGAATTTCTCCGGAGCCAGGGAATCGGCCACGAGAAACCCGAGATTGTGTCGGGTTTTCTGATAATCTCTCCCGGGATTGCCCAACCCGGCCAGTAAAAAATCCCAGGAATTCTTTTTCGCCGCGAGGGTCATCGTCCTACTGCGGAAGGAAATAAACAAGTTTTTAATTGTCATTCCCGCCCTTCGACTACGCTCAGGATAAACTCCAGCGGGAATCCAGGGCTCTTCCCCGTCATTCCTGGCTTGACCAGGAATCCAGTATTTTAAGTCTGGATCCCCGTTTTCACGGGGATGACATTTTTTTTAGCCATTCGCCCCGATCCAGTCCGGGGCAACCCGCATCAAGCATGTCCTCAACCTGATGGGGGGTGCGGAATGACGGAATAAAGTAATCCCCCGCAAACCGCAAGGAATTATCAATTTAAACAATGGGGGCGATGAAGCAATCAAATCCTGTTAACTTAAAATCCTCGCGACTAACCCGGTTATTTTTTGTCCCGTTCCTTGGGCTTCTTTTCTTTCTCTTTGGGAGCTTCTCCCTTTTCCTTGGGAGCTTTTTCCTTGGGAGCCTTCTCCTTGGGGGCTTTCTCCTTGCCGGATTCCGCTTTCTCCTTGCCGGATTCCGCTTTCTCTTCCCCTTCTTCGCCTTCGGGCTTCTTCTCCCCGATCCGCTCGGGCTCCTCAGGGGCCGCCTCGGCCGCCGGGACCGCCGGCGCCAGTTCCTCTTCCTTCCGCGGGGCCGCTACCATAGCCACGGTCTGGTCCGCGTCGACCATGATCTCCACCCCCGGGGGCAGGGGGATATCCTTCGCGTGCGCCGCTCCCCCGATCTTCAGGGCGCTCACATCCACCTCGAGCTGTTCCGGAATTTCCGTGGGCAGGCAGGAAACCTCGATCTCACGGATGATCTGGTCCAGGATTCCGCCCTCCTTCACCCCCAGGGCTTCCCCCCGGACGGCGATGGGAACGAGCACCTTGACCTTCTTATCCATGGGAACCTCATATAAGTCGGCGTGAAGATACTCCCGGGAAATCGTGTCCACCTGGAGCTCCCGGAGGAGGACCACCCGTGCCGCTTCCCCTTCGACCGTCAGATCGATCAGGGTATTCTCACCCGCCTTGGTGCTGATCGCCCGGGTCAGGTCCTTGGGGTTGACTTCGAGATTCCGGGATTCCTTTCCCGGCCCATAGAGCACCGCCGGGATCATCCCCTGATTCCGCACCCGGCGCGCGAATTGTTTTCCCCTTCCCTGTCTGAGCTTCGCGGTAAGACTGCTTCGAATCAATTTACTCCTCCTTTCGAGCTCCTCGCCTCAATTTACACGAAAAGCGAACTGACCGACATGCCCTGGTAAACCCGGCGGATCGCTTCACCTAAAAGGCCGGCGACGGAAACCATTTTCAACTTCGGACATCGTTTGGGCTTATCCTTCAAATCGATTGTATCCGTGACCACCAGTTCCCGAATGACCGAGGCGTTGACCCGGTCCAGGGCCGGCCCGGAAAGCACCGGGTGGGAACAGGCGGCATAGACTTCCTTGGCCCCGTTGCGCATGATGGCTTCGGCCGATTCGGTCAGGGTGCCGGCGGTATCCACCATGTCGTCCACGATGACTGCGGTCAGGCCGGCCACCTCCCCGATGATATTGATCGCCTTGGCCACGTTGGGGGTGTCGCGGCGCTTGTCGATGATACAGAGCCCGCAGTTCAGGCGCTTGGCAAAGGCCCGGGCCCGCTCCACCCCCCCGGCATCCGGTGCCACGATCACGATTTCCTTGGGGAGGTTGTCCCGGACGTAATCCAGGATCACCTTGGTGGCGTAAAGATTATCCACCGGTATGTTGAAAAAACCCTGGATCTGCCCGGCATGCAGGTCGACCGTGATCACCCGGTCGGCCCCCGCCGCGGAAAGCAGGTCCGCCACCAGCTTGGCCGTGATCGGGGTCCGGGGCTGGACCTTCCGGTCCTGCCGGGCGTAGCCGTAATAAGGCATCACCGCGGTAATGGACTTGGTGGAGGCCCGCTTCAGGGCGTCGATCATAATCAGAAGCTCCATCAGATGATCGTTCCCGGGGTGGGAGGTGGACTGGATTACGAATGCCTCCGCCCCTCTGGTGTTCTCGCCGATTTCCACGAAGATCTCACCATCACTGAAGGTCCGGACCTCCGCCTGGCCCAGCTTGATCTCCAGGTATTCCGCGATCTTCTGAGCCAGGGGGATGTTGGACGTCCCGGCGAAAACTTTCATCTCCTGCACGGTTTATATCCTCCCTGATTTATTCTATCGAAACTCGGTTCTTTCACCGGATAAAAATCCTATATGTGAAAACGACAGATATTTTATATAATCCAACGGGCCGAAGCTTTCAAGCCCCACATTATGATAATTATATTTATGCGAATTGACGATTGACGATTTTAGATTGACGATTGAACAATAAATATGTTGGATTTATTGAGATAATCAAAAGAGCTAATTCCTTTCATTCCATTTCTTCGGTTTTCATTCGTCATTCGTCAATCGTAAATCCGCAATTAATAAAGTGGCTGGGGCGGGAGGATTCGAACCTCCGAAATGCGGGATCCAAAGTCCCGTGCCTTACCAGCTTGGCGACGCCCCAATCAAATAAAAACAAGTTTCGAGTTTCGAGTTTATAGTTTCAAGTTTGGAGAATATGGTTCCAGGATTCATGGGTTCAATGGGTCGAGAAAAACCAGGCAAACCCGATATTTACTCTATGTTTTTGCCCCTTTCTCGCTTTTCTCGCCTGTGCCACTTTTCTCGCATCCTAGTCGATGGGTTTAACCGCCCAGACAGACCAGCCGGGTTCTTTTTTCAAATCCCGGGCGGCTTGGAAAGCCTTTGCAGGACTTGCGAATACCCCAAAAAAAGTGGGGCCGCTTCCGCTCATCCCCGCCCCCAGGGCTCCCGCCGCCAGCAACCGGCCCCGCACCTCCCGGACGGACGGAAAGGCTTTTTGCACCTCCGGTTCGAGATCGTTCCGGAGAATTTCATCCCAGTTTATTCCTTGGCCGGCCCAGCCCCTCGCACCCGGGGGTCTTAACCGGCCGTCCATTTTAATCATATTGCCCGCGTCGTTGTCGGTCAATTCCGCCCCGGTTCCTTTTCCTTCGGATCTGTCCCAGAAATCCCGGTCCCATTCCGAATAGGCCCACTGGGAACTCACCTTAACCCCGGGGTTAACCAGGAGAAACGCGGGTGGGAGCCCGCCCCGGTAAGCGGAAAGTCTCTCCCCGATCCCGGCCACCCGGGCCGCCCCGGGAAAAAGAAAGAAGGGGACGTCGGCCCCGATCCGCGCCGAGACTTCCCGGAGTTTTCTAACCGGGAGCCGGGGGGCAAACATCCGCCTTAAGCCTTCCAGGACCGCGGCCGCGTCGCTGGAGCCTCCGCCCAAACCGGCCGCGACCGGGATGTCCTTCCGGATTTTTATCTCCAGCCCGGGCACCGGTCCGAATTCCTCCGCGAACAGCCGAGCCGCCCGAAAGGCGAGGTTTCCTTCGCCTCCCGGAACCTCCGGATGGCCGCTGGTCACCCGGATCCCGGATCCCGCCTCCCGCAGGGACACTTCATCGCGAAGCGAGATCCGGATCATCAGCGAGCGGATCTCGTGGTAGCCATCCGGCCTTCTCCCTAAAATTCGGAGTCCCAGGTTAAGCTTGGCCGGGGCCTCGATCTTGACAATCTTCTTGCGCATGGAAAATTTCCCCCACCCTGATCTCCTCCCCTATTACTCAAGAAATGCCGAAGATCGCGCTAGCGCAGGGACAGCCGGGCGGGCGGGGGCAGGGACTCGTGGACGATTACCTTCTTCCCCTTGATGGTGATGTATCCCCGGCTAACCAGTTCCCCCAGCACCCGGGTCACGGTCTCCCGGGTGGTTCCGATCCGGCTGGCGATCTCCTGGTGGGTGGGCCGGCTGGAAACGATCATGCCCCCCGCTTCCTGGACCCCTTCCTCCTTGGCCAGGTTGAGGAGGAAACGCGCCACCCGCCCCGCGACATCGAGAAGGGCGAGGCTGCCGATCATCTCGTCCGCCTTCCTTAACCTCCGGCTCATCTCCGAGAGGAACTCGATGGCCACCCGGGGATAACGGCGGATCAGGCCGAGAAAATCCTTCTGGGTGATAATCAGGAGACCGGTCTCCTCCAGGGCCACCACCGAGGCGGAGCGGGGCTCCCCGTCGATCATGGCCATCTCCCCGAAGAAAGCCCCCGTCCCCAGGGTGGAGAGGGTGATCTCCTTGCCGTCCTCCCCGTAGAGGACCACCTTGACCCTCCCCTCGAAGATGAAATACAGCGAGGTCCCGGCTTCCTCCTGGGTGAGGATGACCCCCTCCCGCTCGAACCGGCGCAACTGCACCAGCTTGAGCAGGTGTTTCTTCAATTCCGGCTCCATCCGCCGGAAAAAATCGACCCGGTCCAGAAGGGTCCCGGCTTCATCTCGTCCAGGTTTCGTCATATTTCCCCCGTTATTTCTTCTTCTCTAGTATTTTACTGGATTCCCGCTTGCGCGGGAATGACGAAAAAGTACGACGACAACCTTACGCAGAAAACATAAGAACCGGACTTTATGCTATCGACTGAGGGTTCCGGACTTTCCGGTGTTTATCGAGATTTTGTTCTTCCTTCCTCTTTATCTACTTTTGTCAGAAAGGTACGTGATTGTCCCCTGTTTTTGTCTCCGGGTAAAGGTCAGCTCCCCCTTGCGACGGTCCAAGCCGATGGCAATCATGTCCCCTTCCGCGAAATCACCCTCGAGGATCCTCTGGGCCAGGGCGTCGTAAATGCTTTTTTCGATCACCCGCTTGAGCGGGCGGGCCCCGTAGACCGGGTCAAAACCCCGTTCGGCCAGGTATTCCTTGACTTCCGGGGACAGCTCCACCGCCAGGCCCTTTTCCTGCAAACGCCGCTGGAGCAGTTTGGCCTGGATATCCACGATCGATTTCAAATCCTCCCGGGCCAGGTTCCGGAAAATGATGATCTCATCGATCCGATTCAATAATTCCGGGCGGAATTTATCCCGGAGGGATTCCAGGACCCGTTTCCGCATCTTTTCATAATCGCTCCCGAGCTCGGCGATGTCCTGCGAACCGATGTTGGAGGTCATGATCACCACGGCGTTGCGGAAATCCACCGTCCGGCCCTTCCCGTCCGTGAGCCGGCCGTCGTCCAGGATCTGGAGCAGGACGTTGAAAACCTCCTGGTGGGCCTTCTCGATCTCGTCCATCAGGATCACCGCGTAGGGCCTCCGGCGGACAGCCTCGGTCAGGTATCCCCCCTCCTCGTAACCGACGTAGCCCGGGGGCGCCCCGATCAGGCGGGCCACCGAGTGCTTCTCCATGAACTCGGACATGTCCACCCGGACGATGGCCACCTCGGTATCGAAGAGAAACTCAGCCAGGGCCTTGGCGGTCTCGGTTTTGCCCACCCCGGTCGGTCCCAGGAAAATGAAGGACCCGATCGGCCGGTTGGGATCCTTGAGCCCGGCCCGGGCCCGGCGCACAGCCTGGGAGACCAGGACCAGGGCCTGATCCTGCCCCACCACCCGCTGGCGCAGCCGGTCCTCCATGTGCAGGAGCTTCTCCCGCTCCCCCTCCACCAGCCGGGAAACCGGGATCCCGGTCCCTTTGGCCACGATTTCGGCGATATCGTCCTCATCCACCTCTTCCTTCAGCATTTTCTGGCTGGCCTGGAACTCGGCGAGCTTTTTCTGGACCGCTTCCATCTCGCGCTTGAGATTCAGCTGTTTCCCGTACCGGAGCTCCGCCACCCGGCCCAATTCGCCCTCCCGCTCGGCCTTCTGCTCCTCGGTCCGGACGGCTTCGATCTCCTCCTTGATCTTCCGGATCCGGCCGATAATCTCCTTTTCCTGTTTCCAGTGCTCCCGGAGCTTGTCCCGCTCGGCGGCCAACCGGGCGATCTCCTGTTCCACCTTCTCCCGGTTGCGGACGGTATCCTCCCCGGTCTCCTTTCGGAGCGCCTCCCGCTCGATCTCGAGCTGGACGATCTTTCTTTCGACCTCGTCGATCTCCACCGGCACGCTGTCGATCTCGATCCGGAGCCGCGAGGCGGCCTCGTCGATCAGGTCGATGGCCTTGTCCGGCAGAAACCGGTCGGAGATATAGCGCTGGGAGAGGGTGGCCGCCGCGATCAGGGCGGAATCCTTGATCCGGACCCCGTGGTGGACCTCGTATTTCTCCTTCAATCCCCGGAGGATGGAAATGGTGTCCTCCACCGAGGGCTCGCGCACGAGAATGGGCTGGAAGCGTCGTTCCAGAGCCGCGTCCTTCTCGATGTGTTTGCGGTATTCATCCACGGTGGTGGCTCCCACGCAGTGCAGTTCCCCCCGGGACAGGGCGGGTTTCAGCATGTTGGAGGCGTCCACCGCCCCCTCGGCCGCGCCCGCCCCCACCAGGGTATGGAGCTCATCGATAAAGAGAATGATTTCGCCCTCGCGCTCGGAGATCTCCTTGAGCACCGCCTTGAGCCGGTCCTCGAATTCCCCCCGGTACTTGGTTCCGGCCACCAGCGACCCCAGGTCCAGGGCCAGCACCGACTTCCCCTTGATCGTCTCGGAAACGTCCCCCGAAACGATCCGCTGGGCCAGGCCCTCGACGATCGCGGTTTTCCCCACCCCGGGATCGCCGATCAGGACCGGGTTGTTCTTGGTCCGGCGACAAAGCACCTGGACCACCCGGCGGATTTCCTCGTCCCGGCCGATCACCGGGTCGAGCTTGCCCCGGCGGGCGGATTCGGTCAGGTCCCGGCTGTAACGCTTGAGCGCCTGGTATTTCTCCTCGGGGTTCTGGTCGGTGATCCGCTGCGAACCCCGGATCTCCGTGAGCGCCCGGAGGACCGCGTCCGGGGTCACCCCCAGGTTCGCCAGGAGCTGGACGGCCGGGCCCTCCTTCTCTTCCAGGACCGCCAGCAGGATATGCTCGGAGCTGACGTATTCATCCCGGAGCCGGGTGGCGATCTCGAGAGACCGGTCCAAAACCCGCTTCAGGAGGGGAGAAAGATAGATCTCCTGGACCCCGGAAATCGTGGGAATCCGGGCCAGGATTTTTTCCAGTTCGGCCTGGACCCGGCCCGGGCCGGACCCGAGCTTTTCCAGGAGTTCCGGAACCACCCCCCCTTCCTGCTTGAGCAGGGCCAGGAGCAGGTGTTCCACCTCCATCTGGGCATGGTGACGGGACCCGGCCTCCTGCTGGGCCGCCGAGAGCGCTTCCTGGGTCTTGATCGTAAACTTTTCGGGCCGCATTCGACAAATTTCCTCTCACAACTTATTCTACTTTTCGATCACCACGAAGAACGCCTGGCCTTCCCTTTCCACCAGTAACAGGATGGATTTTCCCTTTTCCGCCCGAGCTAGCTGTTTTTGATAATCCTCGAAATTCTGGATGGGCTTCCGGTTGACCTGCCGGATGACATCTCCAATTCGTAACCCGACCTCCTCGGCGGGACTGCCCTGGATCACCCCGGTGACCACCACCCCGCGGCGGTCCTTCACCCCGAGTTCCTGGGCGGTCTCCGGGTTCAATTCCTGGACCTCGATCCCGAGGTCATTCGCGGGAACCTGGCCCGGTTCGACCTGGGCCAGCTGTTCGTCCTTGAGTTCGCCGACCTCGATCGACATCTCTTTTTCCTTCTTATCCCGAATGATAATCACCCTGGCTTTTTTCCCGATCGGGGTGGTGGCCACCAGGGCGGGCAGATCATGGTGGGAAGTGATTTTCTTGCCGTCGAATTCCACCACCACGTCCCCCACCTTGAACCCCGCCTTATCCGCGGGGCTCCCCGGAACCACCTGCGAGACCAGGGCCCCTTCCTTGGCCTTCAGATCCATGGATTCGGCCAGGGCCGGGGTCAGGGTCTGGATCAAAACCCCGAGATAACCCCGGGTCACCTTGCCCTTTTCCTTGAGCTGGGGCAGGAAATCCTTGGCCATGTTGATCGGGATGGCGAAGCCGATCCCTTGCCCTCCCGCCACGATTTGCGAGTTGATCCCGATCACCTCGCCCTTCATGTTGATCAGGGGTCCGCCCGAGTTGCCGAAATTGATCGACGCGTCGGTCTGAATGAAATTGTCATAAGGTCCCGACCCGATGATCCGGCCGATGGCGGAAACAATCCCGGCGGTCACCGTGTGGGAGAGCCCGAAGGGATTGCCGATGGCCATGACCCAGTCCCCCACCTGGAGTACGCTGGAGTCGCCCAGCGGGGCGAAAGCCAGATCCTTTTCCTCGATCTTGATCAGGGCGATGTCCGTCTTGGCATCCCGGCCGATGAGCTTGGCGTCGTAGCGCTTGTCGTTGTCCAGGATCACCTTGATCTCGTCGGCCCCCTCGATCACGTGGTTGTTGGTCATTATGTAGCCATCCTCGGAGATGATGAAGCCCGAACCGAGGCTCCGCTGTTTCATTTCCGGGCGGGGGGTTCCCTCGAAATATTTGAAAAATTCCTCGAAAGGATCCCCCTGCTGGCCTTGGCCCCGCCTCTGCGGCATCTGGAACATCGACCTTCCCCCTTTGAAGGTTTTGGTGGTATAGATGTTCACCACCGTGGGGGAAGACTGTTTGGCCAGCGCGGCGAAAGACGGGCACCCGGAGGGATTGGGCGCGACCACCGGCTTGGACGCCGCGGGGACCGGAGCGTTCTGGGTTTCCGCCTTGACGGTCGCGTTGGGCAGGAACGGCAAGCCCGGAAACTCGGCGGAAAGAAACATCCCCCCGATAAAAGCCCCGAGAACTAACCCCAGAAAAATGAACCAATTTTTGCGATTCATCTTGCCTCCTGCCTTGGTTTAAGAATTAATTTCCCAGATGTCCAAATTCAAAATTCCCCCTCACCTCAATCCCTCGGGCGAGGACCCTCAGGGTCGAGGGAAAGAGATCCACCCTGAAGGGGAGGGTGAGGGGTTTCGCTATTTTCCTTCCGGGGAGCCGTATTTCTTGACCTTTTCCACGAACCGCATCCGGAGATCGGTCAGCAGGTCGTTTAAAAGCATCTCCTCGTCCTGGCTGAGATTGCCCTTGGTCTTTTCCTTGATCATGGACAGGATATCAATGGTCTGCTGGGCCAGGGGCAGTTCCACCGTAGTCTCCCGGGAGAGCGGATCAGGCACCTCCCCGAGGTGGATCATCACCGAGGTAGCCAGGGAAAGCACAAAACCGGAAAAATCGATCTCCCCCCGGGGATGGGCCGGTTCCCGCAGCTCCGAAGCGGCTTCCGGATGGGGCTTATCCTTCCTCCGGAAAAACCCGCGTTTCTTTTCCCGGGGCGGCTCCTCCGCCCGG
>Ga0315285_10004804_pt1 | contig 13994 bp, 15 predicted proteins | sample YL17G09_36_MG_FD_203698 | JGI IMG/M metagenome (GOLD analysis project Ga0315285, IMG submission 203698) | Sediment microbial communities from Yellowstone Lake, YNP, Wyoming, USA - YL17G09_36 | ecosystem: Environmental > Aquatic > Freshwater > Lake > Sediment | place: USA: Wyoming | collected...
CCGAGGCCGGCGGAACCGGCGATCGCGGCGATGAATTCTCTTCGTCTCATCGAATCTCCCCCTGCTTGTTAAAAGTCTCAGGAAGTATAGCGCCGTTTGTGATTCAGCCGCCGCCAAACGTCTTCTCCAGAAACAGGCGGCTCAGGCGCAAATCTTCCTCGAGCGGGCGGGTGATGGCCGTGGCCTTGTCATACGCCAGTTCCGTGACCACGAAGCCCCGGTAGCGCAACGGCTTCAGGCCATCGGCCACCGCTGCGTAATCGTACTCGCCCTCGTCCAGCGATTCGGTCCAGACGCCCTGGCGCGCGTTTCGGATATGCAGGCTGCCGAGGCGGCCGCCGGCCTCCCGCAGCAGCGCCACCGGCTGCTGCCCGCCACGAATCACCCAGTCGATATCCAGGCAAACGAAAACCTGTTTCGGATCGGTACTCTTCAGGATGTGGCGCCATTCGCGGGCCTCGTCGGCCATCTCGGGGTCGTGATGGTGGACGAACAGCCGCATGCCACGCTCGCGCAGTGCCTCAGCGAGGCGGTTGAGCGCTTTCGACTGGGTAGCCAGCTCGTCATCGGTCTTGCGCTCTTTCTTGCCTTTGGGCGTTGGGTTGGTCTCGATGACGCGCGTGCCGATGGTGCGCGCGGCGTCGGCGGTCTGTAGTATCTCGGTGAGTGTCTTCTCGGCGGCCGCAGCTTCGTGCATCGGGCCCGCGGCGTAAACAATGACCGGGTCAAGCCGGTTGCTCTTCAACAATTCGGCGGTCTTCGGCAGCAGATCGGGCGCGACCATGGCGCCCATCAGCTCGACGCGGGAGTAGCCGGCGCGCCGCGTGGCCGCGAACATCTCCTCCAGTCCTTCGCCCAGCGGCTTTTTCTGCCGGCTGAAGATTTGCGTCCAGACGTAGGTCTGCGCGCAGATCTGCGGCTGATAACCGCCCTTCCGGGCCTGGGCGGAAGCAACAGCGGCGCCGGCGGTCAGCCCGGCCAGCGAACGAAGCAAGTCGCGTCGTGTCTGCATGTCGGGGATTGTACCCGATAGTCGTTTCTACGGCTACTGGTCGAAGTGGCTCCGTGTTTCCAACGCTTCGCAAGGGTGGGTCGATGAAGGCCACCCAGGGTCGTGCTACAATTCATCGAGAAGAGGTGGGCTTATGGCACACACGATTACCTTCACTGTCGCTGATGAAGTATACCAGTGGTTGCTGAAAACAGCCGAAGGTGTCGGTAAAACACCCGAGGAGCTGGCCACGGAATGGCTGTCAGCCAGGGTACGCCGTCTGTCCGAAGACCCACTCCTGAAACTCGTTGGTGCGTTTGAGTGGCCAGCGGACTTGGGCGAACGCCACGACGAGTACATCGGAGAGGGGTTGAAGCAGAAGCTGTCCGGTGGCGATGATGCCTGAGATTTTCGCCGATACTTCCGGCTGGGCGGCCGTATTTGGGCGCACTGATCCGTTTCACGCCCTCGCCCGGTTTCTGATCGAGCAGTGGGACACTGACGGTGTCCAAGTGGTGACAACCAACTATGTGCTTGCCGAATTGGTGTCGTTGCTGACCCGCCCGATGCGGATATCTCGCCCTCATCAGGTTACCATGCTCGATTCCATCAAATCGGCGCCATGGGTGGAAGTGGTCCACATCGATCCCGACTTGGACGCCGAAGCATGGGCGCTGTTCCGGCGGTACACGGACAAGCAGTGGAGCCTTGTTGATTGCGCCAGTTTCGTGGTCATGCGGCAGCGAGGCATCATTGACGCTTTGACCACCGATCGCCACTTTGAGCAGGCAGGCTTTCGGCGGTTGCTAAGGTAAAGTGGGTCGCTCGGACACTGGCATGGGGCCCTGCTTCTCTTGTGGGGCGGGGACGGCCAATACCGTGGCGGCAGCAGTCAGGGCCAGCAGCGCCGAAACCGTGAAGGGCAGGGCGGGGCCGAAGCGCTGCCAGAGCTGGCCGGTGATCAGGCTGGCGGCCAGCACCAGTGCGCCGTAGACCGCGGCCAGGATGCCGTAGGCCCGGCCGCGTGATTCCGGCTCCACCGCGTCGGCGACCATGGCTTTCATCACTCCTTCAGTCAGCGCATAGTACCCGCCATAGAGAGCGAACAAGAGCCACACTTGCCAGGCGGCATGCACCCACGCGAATGCCGCATACACGCCGGCGAACACCACGTATCCGGCGGCCAGCAGCGACTTGCGCGGCAGGCGGTCCGAAAGGCGGCCGAACGGCCAGGCCAGCAGCGTGTACGTGATGTTGAAGACCAAGCCCAGCAGCGGCGCATAGGCGCCCAGCCCGAGTCCCTGCGCGCGCAACACCAGGAACAGGTCGCTGGAGTTGCCGATGGCGAAGATGCCGATAGCCAGCAACAAGCGGCGGAAGCTTGACGGAAGTGCGGAGTGCGGAATGCGGAGTGCGGAGTGCGGAGTGGGGCCTTTGCCGCTGCCCGTTTCTCTCACCGCAAACAGCACCAGGAACACGCAGACGGCGCCCGGCAGGGCGGCCAAGGCGAAGATAGTCCGCAGGTCGAAATGCTGGCGAAGCAGCAGAAAGGCGGCCAACGGGCCAAGGACGGCGCCGGCCGAATCCATGGCCTGGCGGAAGCCGAAGGCCGCGCCGCGACGCGCCACCTCGGCCGACTCCGCCAGCATAGCGTCGCGCGGCGCCGTCCGCACCCCTTTCGAGATGCGGTCGCTGACCCGGATGGCCAGAACATGCAGCGGGCTGGCGGCCAGCGCCAGCAGCGGCTTGGCCACGTTGGCCGCCACATACCCGGCAACCACGAACGGCTTGCGGCGGCCAACCCGGTCGGTCCACCAGCCCGATAGCAGCCGGGCGAAGCTGGCGCAACCCTCGGCGATTCCCTCGATCCAGCCCAGAGCGGCCGCCCCAGCGCCCAGCGGCCCGGTCAGGAACGCCGGCAGAATCCAGTAGGCGGCCTCGGTGGCGGTGTCGTTGAAGAGGCTGGTCCACCCCAGCGCCACGATGTTGCGCCTCAGTCGGGACGCGGGCGAACTGTGCGCGGCAGGCAAGGTGTCTTAAGAATAGGACGCAGATGCACGCAGATCAACGCAGATCAGAACAGTTGGGGCCGATCTGCGTGAATCTGCGTTCCCGCCGCAGCGGGCGTTCCCTTCCCGCTTAGCGCCAGTTGTGCGAAGGCACGTCGGCCATGACCAGGCCGATCATGAACAGCAGCCACAGCAGGCCGGCGATGTCCACGGGCACGTAGCGGGGAGGCGCCAGCCGCCCCAGCAGCGCCAGCCCGGTCAGCAGCGCCAGGATGCCGATGCCGACGATCATGTTGCAGGGCGTGAAAGCCGGTCATGGCGGAATAGAAACTGAAAAACAGTTGGGCCTCGCGGGCATTGGGACCCGGGAACTCAAAGCCCATGCCCGGGACCTCGTGCCGCTGATAACGTCCAGCCGGTGTCCACGCCGCCGGCCACCACCGAATACATCGTGAAGGTGCCTCCCACGGCGCAGATGTAGTAACTGAGCAGGTTGATCCTGGGGAAGGCCAGGTCGCGCGCCCCGATCATCAGCGGCACCAGGAAATTGCCGAGGACCGCCGGCCGCGCCGCCCGGCAAAGCGGAGGAGGGAAGGCAGGTTGGCGGCGATGAGCGCGCGGGCGCGGCGCTACAATTGCTGGAAGGGAGGATGCATCCGACAGATGAACGAGCGGCTTCCTGTCAGTATCGATCCGGAGGTGATGAGCGGCAAGCCGGTGTTCGCAGGGACACGCGTGCCGGTTGAGACCTTGCTGGATTACATCCTGGACGGCCACACGCTGGACGTGTTTCTGGACAACTTCCCGACTGTGAAGCGCGAGGATGCGGTCCGGGTGCTCGAGCACTAGAAGCGGAACTCCAGCGCGAACTGCGCCTGCCGCATCGTGCCATTGATGTCGCTGATCGTTGCTACCGTGTTCACGTTGGAAATGTTCGTGTCCGGATTCGCCCAATTGGGGTGATTCAGCAGATTGAACACGTCCAGGCGAACGGCCATCTGTTTGCTTTCCCTGATCCGGAAGGTCTTGGCCAAGCTGCCGTTCCAGGTGTTCCTGCCTGGACCGGTTATGATGTTGCGCCCGGCGTTGCCGAATCGCATTGCCTCGGCCGAAGGGAAGCTCCCAAGTGAAGTTGGAATTGATCAGATGGCGGCGGACGTAATCGCTGTTGGCGCGGTCGCGCCCCAGGTTTTCGGCATCCAGCAGGGTGGCGTTCAGCGTCTGCCCCACGCCATCGAACCCCTTGGCCCGGCCGTCCAGCAAGTCTTCCATGAGCACGCTGGTGCGAGGCCGCTTCAGCGGCCTTGCCCGAAGGGTTGGTAGGCCAGCCGTTTACGGCTGGTTTACAGCATGTTGTGATATGCAGCCCGCTTCAGCGGGCTTCTCGAACCGTCCCGCCCTGCGGGACCTTGCTCTTGAATCGGCCGGCTAAAGCCAAAACTGGGAAGCCCGTTGAAACGGGCTCGGAAACAACTTGCCCACTACCCAGGCGTTAACGCCTGGGCTAATAACCCTCCGGGCAAGCCCGCTGAAGCGGCGTCCCCCTCGACCGGCAAAGTGGGCATGGCCGAACGCGCGCTGGCCGACCTCGGCGCGTCCCTGGGTGTATAGTGGCGTGGAACCGGGAGGCGGCGACCCGATCCGGCTACACCAGCGTCTACACCAAAGAGGCAACTGGGTGTATAGTGGCCTGGAACCGGGAGGCCAAAATGGAGATCCCGGAAAAATCGGGTCTCCGCTTGATGGAATGTTTGCGCCTGCGGATTCAGGATATCGACTTCGCCCGCAACGAGATCCTCGTTCGCGACGGCAAGGGGGCCAAGCACCGGATCACCATGCTTGCCGACTCGCTCAAGGCCCGGCTTCAGAACCACCTGAAGAAGGTCAAGGCGATTCACGAACGAGACCTGGCCGAAGGCTGGGGCCGCGTTCAGCCGGAGTTCGCAGCCCGCTTGATGGATTAGGGGCCATCGCAGAGGTTTCTATGCCGATCCGCATAAGACGCCATCATAAATCATTGTATGGGATGGAAGCGGCTGGAACTAAAGGACTTGTAGCGGCCCGATGAGGTGAATCAACGGCGTGTTATACGGGCAGGAAATCGAAGTCCCGCATCTTATGCGGGTCAATCCACTTATTGTTCGGCAAGAAGGGAGCGATGCATGAACACCAGAAACGGCATACAGGGTAGAGTCATTCTCTCACTCGTTCTTGTGATCGCCGCTGGTGGCATCTGGTTCACTGTAAAGCCTGAGCCTGCGACTTGGCTCATCAATGTGAGCTCAGGGCTGATCGTCCTGGGACTAGCAGGCATATGGGTCTCGTGGTACGCCGAATTGGCTGCGGCAAGAAAGATCGACTCGCGCTTTTCGATCCTCGATACTGTACTGAGGGCCAAGGTCAACGATGCGTACTTCGGCGGCGACGAGCAAAGTCGATCGAATTGCCGAGCCGGAGAGAGATTCCGGGCGAGGATACTGCACGAGCTTGCTGCAAGCCACAGCGAGATACGCATCTTGGCCGTCGCGGCTCGTGAATTGTTGCACCAAGGCGATGGATACGCATTTCAGGCGCTGAGAGCTTTTCTTGAACGAACGGGTAAGAAGGGCGTGAACGTGAATCCGGTACTGCGAGTTCTACTTCTTCATCCGGTTTCTGAACAGGCAGTCTCTAGGGCGTTTCGCGAAGACGACAGGTTCAAGAGTTTCTCTGATTACCGGAAGACGCGGTTGTGGAATGACATCACCCAGTCTTGTGACACGCTTGGCCACCTGCGAGAGAGATACCCAGTCAGCGCTCGTGCACACAAGGTCGCGCCCGCCTGCTTTCTGGTATTCGTGAACGACGTTGTGTTCGTCGAGCAGTACCACTTTGGCGACAAGCGGGAGAGGGCTTCGGGGAAGGTGCCAATCCTGGAGGTGGCCAAGGGCAGCACCTTCTACGAACAACTCGATGGTCATTTCGAGCACGTCTGGAGAACGGCCCGCAAGAATGAGATCACAACGGATTTTGTGGGGAGCTGCGACCCCAATGCCGAGCAGTTTGTGGCCTCGCTGAAGTCTGTCCACCCTGATCTGGAAGACCTTTCCTATGAAAATGGCGACACGGAGGCAACCGAGGATTCAAGCCGAACAAAGGGCTGCAGAGCGACTTCGGGTTCCGCGCGCAGCGCGGCGCCCCGAAGCGCGTGAGCCCTGACGTTAGGCCGCCGTTAACGGAGGATGCCGGCATTGAAGGGCCCGAATCGTCACGAGACCGTCAGCGCTGTCGCAAAGGTCCCAGCGCACACGTGCTTTTTCTGTGGCCACTGGCCCAATCGAAGGCGGTTGGTCGATCTCGAAAAGGCCCCGAAGCCGATCAAGCTCTGCTACCGGTGCGTCGAGACACTGCTGGCTGCTCGTGGCGACTCCTCCGTCTGCTCATTCTGCGCGCAAGGCGGCAGGAAAACGCGAGGCGCCACCCTCCGGGGCGGAGCCTACGGTGCGAAGATTTGTGACAAGTGCATCGAAGAGGTTTTTAGAGATGAGCATGGCCGCAAGCGTGCCTACGAACTCGACGCTCGGGTCCTGGGAATTCAACCCCCCTTCGGCCAGCGGCGGCTTACCGTATTCGCAGACCGTGTGTTCTACCTTGGACCATTTCGAGAGCCGTACAACTCCATCTACCGCTCGGTTGTGAGTCCCGCGGTCAAGGCCAACGGATTCTCAATCAAGCGTGCCGACGAGATCTATGCTACGCGTCCAGTAATGCAAGATGTCTGGCAGGGCATTGGGGAGGCTGGGATCATAATCGCAGAAGTTACGGGACGAAACGCCAATGTGATGTACGAGGTTGGCATCGCCCACACCATTGGGAAACCGGTCATTCTGATCACACAAGACATCGGTGACGTGCCCTTTGATCTTCGGCACTACAGGTGCATAACCTATCGGCCAAACGCTCGCGGATTTCAACAGCTCAAGACTCGCCTGCAGCGAACCTTGACCGACTGGGTTCGGAATCGCGCAAAGCCCCAAAGCGGCGACCGTCGGCTGCCTAGCACGGCGTTGGAGCGGCCCCGCGGGGAAGCGGGTCGTCACGGCCGCGCGCGCGTGGCCGCGGGCCGCTCAACGCCGGGTCGTTAGGCACGCACGACTGCTTGGCGCCTCAGGTAGCGGACAAGGGGCGCGCGGGCCGGTTCGCACAATGATGGTGCGGATGAGGCCTGGGAGCGCGGGCGTCCCCGCCGGCACGCAGCGGAGCGGTCAAGGGGCAGGGCGGACGGGGACACGGGAACAGCCTGAACAGCGCAGTTTTCCAGGGAGCTCCGGTTTACGATGCCTGCTGCCGGGGTTTCTTGCCACATCACCCAGCGCGGGGAGATCACCGCGAAACTTCCCCCTCTTGCGATGAGGATCGGCTGCGTCCCTTCGCCCGCCTTGTTCGCCCGGCGGCGTCAGAAGTACAAGCGCAGGGCAAGTTGGCCGATGCGCGGGGTGCGGGTGGCGGTGAACTCGCCGAAGCGCGCGTTGGTCTGGGCGCCGGTGGTCGGATCGAATCGGGTCGAAGCGTCAAGCCCGCTGAACTGCGTGTGGTTGAAGAAATTGTAGAATTCGGCCCGGAACTGCAGCCGTGTCCGCTCCCCGCGGAGCGGGAAGTTCTTGAAAATGGCCACATCCCAGTTGTCGATGCCCGGGCCGCGAATCACCGTGTTCGCCGCATTGCCGACGGTTCCCTTGGCGGGCATCTGGAACACTTCGGTGCGGAAGTTGCGGCTGAAGATTCGCTCGCTCTTGGGCAGTACCGGGTTACCGGTGACCACCACGCGGGCGCCATCGGTCGGCGACCCGGTGGTATCGACTGCAACCGTCGTGCCGAAGCCAACGCTCAGCGGCTGCCCGCTTACGAAGCTCGTAATCCCGGAGAGCTGCCAGCCGTTCAAAACCCGTGTCACCAGCGGATTCTTCCAGGGCGCCTTAGGCAAATCCCAAAGCCAGTTCAAGCTGAAGACGTGCGTGCGGTCGAACTGCAGCAGGCCGTAATTCCATACCCTGACCGGCAGCAAAAAGCTGACAGCCTCGGTGTCGGTGTTGTTGTATCCCATGGCCTTCGACCAGGTCCAGGAAGCGCCGAACTGCACGCCGCGGGTGAAGCGCCGGTTGGCCTGCACTTGCAGCGAATGGTAACTGGAATTGGAACCCCAGTCGCGCTGGTTAATATTCGTATAGCCAATCATGGGCCGCAGAAACCCCTGCGGAAGTGCGGCCTTGGGGTTGGTGGTGCTTGTCGGGTCGGCGTTCTTGGGATCGAACGTCGAGCCGAAGGGGATGGAGTTCAGATTGCGCTGCCACATCAGGTGCCGGCCGAGCGAGGTCACGTAACCGGCTTCCAGCACCGTTCCCCAGCCGACATTCTGCTGAATGGTGAAGCTGGAGTTCATCACCGTGGGCGTTTGGCCGGCGCGATCGATGCCGAGTATTGCCCCTGGGGACAGCAGCCCGCTCGAGGAACTCAGCGTCGCCAGGTAGCCAAAATTGATGACCGGCCGCTGGACCATGGGCGCTTGCATGGCAAAGGCGTTCATAACCGCATCGAGGTTTTCGCGGTTATAGAAGAAACCGAAGCCGCCGCGAATCGCCGTCTTGCCCTTGCCGAAGGGATCGAAGGCGAAGCCGAAACGCGGGGCCAGGTGAATTCCACGGTTTTCGATAAGCGCGCGCGGATAGCTCTTGTCATTCGCGGGCACCACCAAGCCGTTCACCGGGTCGCCCGTGCCCGGCGCGATGGCGCCGATGAGCGCCGCCGGGTAAGTTTCGCGGGTGACCGGGTTGATGCCCACGCGCTTCCCGTCCACCATTGCCGGCGTGATCAACTGGACCTGGCGCGCGCGGTCGAAGCGCGACAACACGAAGCTCGATACCCGGTTATCGCGCTCGAAGATCGGCTCGATCCAGGAGAAGCGCATGCCCAATTCCAGCGTCAACCGCCGGGTCACCTTCCAATTGTCCTGCGTGAACCATTCGATGTTGCTCACCCGATAGTGGGAAAAGGGGCGAGAGGAAGCTTCCGTGTAAGAGTTGAACACGCCCAGCACCGCATTGCTATAAGCGTACCCCGTGTCGATGGGGTTGTTGGCGTTGCGCCCAAAATCTAAGGCGCCGTTGAATTCCACGGTATCCGAGGCGTTCCGCCAGAAGCGATCGGCATAGAAGCCCACTTTCACGGTATGGGCGGTGAACGTGCGCGTCAGGTTGTCGGTGAGCGAGAAGATCTTGTGCTCGGTGAGGAGAGGGAACCGTCCCTCGATCAGCAAATTGGCGGCGCCGGTGACGCCGCCGAAGCTGGCATTCGGCACCACGCTGTAGGGGTTGCTCTCCGAGTGGAATTGCGTGGTGCTGAACCCTACCGTCTTTCGCTGGTTCCGCTGCAGCTCCTTTTCCTCGAAGCTGCCGATCTCGGGGCGGTCGCTGAAGCCGCCGTTCAGTTCGTTTACCAGGCGCTGGCTGAAGATGCGGGTGTAGCGCACCAGCAACAGCTTGCCGTTGTGGGTGGTCTTCTTGCGGAACTGCGGCCAGTTGACTGCCCCGGACGTGCCGGCCCCCACGGCTCCGACTTCGACGTCCGAGTAATCGGAGAAATTGGCGGACAGAAGGTTGTTGGAATTGATGTTGTAATCCAGCTTCAACGTCTCCATCCGCTGCGGTGTCTGGTTTTCGGTTTGAAAGAGGTAGTTGTAGCGGCCGGCCGAAAGGTTGCGATCGAAGAAATTGGGCAAGGGCAGGAATTTCAGCAACGCCTGGCCGTTGGGGTCGATGCGTGCCGCCGGCACTTTGTTGCCGGGAAACTGCACACGGGTGACCGGATCAACGACCTGGATCAGTTTGTTGTTGAGGTCCACGGATTGAGAAAAATCTCCGGCACGTTCCAGTTCCGTCGGAACCGTGACCTGGCCCAGCGGTTGGCCGGCGCGCAGCGGCCAGTACTCCTCGGAAAAGAAGAAGAACAGCTTGTCCTTGTTGCGATTGAAGTGCTCGGGGATGTAGACGGGGCCGCCGACGTTGTAGCTCCAAGTATTGAAGCGATAGCGGGCCTTGGGTTGTGTCAGCCGGTTGTTGAAGAAGTCGTTGGCGTTGAACTGCTCATGACGTTTAAAGTACGAGCCCAGGCCGTGGAACTGGCGCGTGCCCGACTTGCTCACCAGGGTGACGTTGGCCCCCGACATCCGGCCGTATTCGGCCTGGTAGTTGGTTTGCAGCACCTTGACTTCGGCGATGGCGTCCTGGCTGACGCCGATCACCGCGTTGAAGTTGTTGCCCAGGGCGTTGAGCGTGGCTCCGTCAAGCGAGACGCTCACCGTATTGCGCCGGTTGCCGTTGACCGACAAATTCCAGTTGCGCCCAATCGACTCGCTGCCGCCTCCCTGGTCCACCACGCCGGGCAGCAGCGGGAGCAGGCCCATCACCGTGCGGCTGCGGATCAGCAGGTTCTCCACCTGGCTGCTCGATATTAGGCCGGCGCGCTCCGCGCTGGCTGTCTGCACGACTGCGCCTTGCGCGGTTACCGTCACGGTCTCGGCCACCGCGCCGACTTCCAGCACCACATCGGCCGGCAGAATCTCGGAAGCTGACAGCCTCAACCCCTTGCGCTCCACGGTCTTGAAGCCCGGCTGAGAGACGGAAAGCGTGTATTCGCCCGGCGGCAGGTTGCTGACGACGAAGTCGCCGCGCGCGCTCGTTGCTTCCTGGCGCTCGGCGCCGGTGGCCGCCTGAACCAGTTTCACGCGAGCCCCCGCCACCGAGGCCCCGCTGGAATCCTTCACGCTTCCAGTGATGGATCCGGTGATGGTTTGTGCTGAAAGGCAGGAAACGCAAAGAAAAGCCAAAAGCGCAAGACGTCCAGCCACATCGCCTCCCTAAAATCAAAACAGATTAATCTGTGTTGCGGTGGCTACCAGCCGCATCTAGTCCGTGGAAGCTACCACTGTGCGGCCCATGCTGTCAACGGTAAAGTTAACGACAGGATGTACAGGCAGACTGTGTGCAGCCCGGCTCTGGGGATGGCGGGCAACCGGCGGGACGCTATCAGGTTGGCACAACGGCGGTCGGCGCTCGCTCGTCCCCTCTGTCTGCGGTTCTTTGAGACGAAGCCCGGACTACCAGTTTGGGGGGCAAGAGAACGGTCCTCGGCCGGGGATTCTTCGCCTCCACCAAGGTCAGCGCCAGTTTTGCCGCCCGCTCACCCATGGCGGCACTGTTCTGGTCGACGCTGGAGAGCGGCACCCGCAAAAAGCTGGAATAGTGGACGTTGCCGCTGCCCACCACGGCGATGTCCTCGGGTATGCGCAGCCCCGCTTCCAGGATGGTGGTCATGGCCCCCATGGCGGTGGGGTCGTTGAAGCAGAAGACGCCGTCGGGCTTGGGGTCGAGCTGAAGCAACTGGCGCATGGCCTGCCGGCCGCTGCTGTCGCCGGCGTCGTCTACCGACTTGCCGGCGGCAAGGTAACCGGGCAGCGGCGTCAGTCCGTGACGGGCCAGCGCGCGCCGGTACCCTTCCAGGCGGCCAAGGGCCGTGCTGATCTCCGGGCCGCGGATGTGCGCGATCCTTCTGCATCCGCGTTCGATCAGGTGCTCCGTGGCCAGCGCGCCCACCTCTTCGTCGTCCACGCCCACGAAATTCGCCCGCAGGCCCGCGAACTTCCGGTCGATGAGCACGTAGGGGGTCTTCTGTTCCTCGATGCGCCGGAAACTCTCGGCCGTCCATTGCGTGGAAGCGATCAACAGCGCGTCCACCTGGCGGGCCAGCAGTTGATCGATCTCCCGCCGTTCCAGTTCTGGGTCTTCCTCCGACGAGGAGATGATCAGGCTGTAACCTCTCTTGCGCAGAACCCTGGAGAGCCCCTTGGCGACCTCGGAAAAGAAGGGGTGCACAAGGTCCGGAACCACCAGCCCCATGCTGTAGGTGCGGCCCGTCACCAGCGTCCGTGCCGCCAGGTTGGGCCGGTAGTTCAGTTCCTTCATTCGCTTCAACACCCGCTCCCGGGTTTGAGGGCTGATGTCGGCGTGGTTGCGAACGACTTTCGAGACAGTGACCACCGATACGTGCAAGTCGCGCGCGATATCGACCATTCGCACTCGCATATGTGGGATTATCCACTAGCGTTAACTGAAACGCAATCAGAAACCCCGCTGCCAGGTGGTGGCGGGCAGCGCGGCCCGGATGTGTTGTTGTACCATGGATGAATATGAAGTGTTCGAGGCTTTTGATCGCGCTGCTGCTGGCGGCCTCGCTTGCCGCCCAGGTCGCCCAACCGCCGGGCTCCGCTCCACTGACTTCCGCCGCCGACGCAAAACGGGCCGTCTACGAGGGCGTGGTGGCGCTGGAGGGAAAGACCATCGGCACCAGCATCATGCTGGAAATCGGCGAAAAGCCGGGCGTCGACGGGTCTCGGCCGGTGGGCGGCTGGATACAGCGCAACGATTTCTATCCCATCGATTCGGGCCGCGCCACCGCCGACCACGTCGTCTTCGCTTCGGGCGGCAACCAGTACGACATCAATCTCAACACCCTGCGCATCAGCTACGCGGGCCGCGACGGCAGCGGCAACCAGCGCCTCGAGAAGATGAGCTATGTCGAGGGGCGCGTCTACAAGCTGACCGAGGAAGCCGACGAACAGCGAACCATGACCCTGCAGATCAGCGGCGACGAGAAGGATTTTCTGGTGGGAGAGCCCACGGTGTGGAAGCGCAACGGCCCGCCGCTGTTCCGCTTCAGCCGCCTGGAAGAAATCCTGGGCAAGACCACCGGCTTCTGGCTCTCGCGTTACGGCACCGCGCGCTACGTGGCCATCGTGGAAGAACCGCCGGGCATGGATCTGCAGAAGAAAGCGCCCAAAGAAAAGAAGGACAAAAAGAAGAAGTAACGGGTTAGTGTGGCGGGGCCGCCGGGCCGCGCCCGTCGCCGCGGATAAACTGCTCGAACAATTTGGCGAGTGCCCTGACGTCGCCGCTGACTGCTTTCACATCTGCGCTGACCGCTTTGACCTCGGCGCTGACCGCTTTGACCTCGGCGCTGACTTGGTTGAGGTCTTCGCGCAGCATTTGCTCGGCGTGATGGGCGCGCCGGCTCTCTTCTTCTAGCCTCTCGCCCGCGCGCTGCTGCAAGGCCGCGAGTTCGCCGACGACCCCGGCCAGTTGCCCGATCATCTGCTGGTTCCTCGATTGCACCTCGGTCAGCGCCCCCAAGCGGGCATCGAACCGCGCTTGGTTCTCCAGCATGAACTCGATGGTCTTCTCTACATCCATGGCGCCATTGTAACAGAAGGCGCAAAGCAGAAAGCGGGGCGCAGGCACGCCCGCTGCCCGCTGCTTTCCGCCTCCAGCCTACAGCCTACAGCCTACAGCCTCCGGCCTCCGGCCTGCCTCTCTACCACTCTTCTTTGGCGGCCTTCTTCTTGCGCCGGAGAACGATGACGACGACGCAGGCCAGGGCCAGCGCGCCGGCTATGATGCGGATGATCATGGTCCTGTCGCTGGTCCCCGTCTCCGGAGCGGTCTGGGCCAGGAACGTCAGGATGGTGGCAAAAAGCATGTTCCGTATTCCTCCTTATCGGAGCGACTGCAAATCTCGCAGAATCGAAAGTACACCCGGCACCATGATAACCACAAACAGCGCCGGAAGGATGAACAGCACGATGGGGAACACCATTTTAACGCCGGCCTTGTTGATGGTGGCCTCGATGTCCAGCCGGCGCCTGGTGCGCAGCGAATCGGCGTAGATGCGCAGCCCCTGGGCCAGGCCGGTCCCGAAGCGCTCGGCCTGCACGATCATGCTGGCCAGGGAGCGGAGATCCATCAGGCCGGTGCGCTTGGCCATGTGCTGGAAGGCCACGGAGCGTTCCTGGCCGGCCTGCACCTCCAGCGTCATCCAGTAGAACTCGTCGGCCAGCTCCGGGTAGACGAAGCGCAGTTCGTCGCTCACCCGGGCAATGGCCTGGTCCAGCGACAGGCCGGCGCCCA
>Ga0315285_10004807_pt1 | contig 13993 bp, 13 predicted proteins | sample YL17G09_36_MG_FD_203698 | JGI IMG/M metagenome (GOLD analysis project Ga0315285, IMG submission 203698) | Sediment microbial communities from Yellowstone Lake, YNP, Wyoming, USA - YL17G09_36 | ecosystem: Environmental > Aquatic > Freshwater > Lake > Sediment | place: USA: Wyoming | collected...
CTCGTTATAGGAGAGAGCTCGGGTCAGAGCGGTACATTAAATATAGCAGGCGGCAGCTTAAGCGGTATATCCGGCATGAGTATAGGCCCAGGCGGCACAGGCACAGTTACCCAGTCAGGCGGGACCAACACTATCGGCTCGGGAGGCAGCGGCACCCTGACCATCGGTAACGGTACTTACAACCTAAATGACGGCGACCTTACCTTAGCCAATATAGCCAATGCCTCAGGCACAGGCACCTTGAACATTAACGGTGGTACCCTTAACCTGACAAGCAGCAATATCAATGTTGATAACCTTACTTTAGGAGATACCCTTGGTTCAAATGGCACACTCGCCATGACAAGCGGTGAGACCTTGACTGTGGCAAGCAGTATGATCGTAGGTAACCAGGGCACAGGTACCTTTACAGATACAGGCGCCACCATAAATGGCGCAGCGAACCTCACCATACGCAATAACGCAAGCGGCGCAGGCACCTTCAGCGGTAACGGTACAGTTGGCTTCACCGGCACCCTCACCAATAACGGCAAAGTAATCGCAGACGGAGGAGTCTCGCCTCAAACCCTAAGCTTCGCGGGGATGAGCGGTGTTTATAATACAATAGATAATCCTATAACTGGCGGCACTAATGGTTGGTTTGCAGTGGACAAAGGAAAATTGACACTGCCAGCACTTACTGTACTTACTGGTAATCCGACTGTATTCTGGGGTGATAGCTTGCCTTCATCCGGCACCTTAAACGATATGGTCAACAGCATAAGATTCGTATTCTCTGGAGTCACCACCCAAGGCACACTTGATGCCGCGCTTTTAGCCACTGACAGGAGCGATATATATCCCTCAACCACTACTCCTATCGGCTACTGGAAGATTACTCCCACTGGGCTAGTGTTTTCTTCTGCAGAGCTGGCCTTTCGTTATGATGACGCCTTGGCTCAAACCCTTGGCTATGATGAGAGCAAGCTTAGCATTTTCCGCTACACTGGAGGCGGCTGGGTAGATATGACTACTTCCAGAGACCCAGCGAATAATATCCTTTATGCAAGCGGAGTTACTGGATTCAGTGAATGGAAAGCAGGTGAGGCTGGGGGCGGAGTGATCCCAGAGCCAGCGACAGTGATATCCTTCTTGCTCGGTGGCGCAGGCCTTGCGGCAAAGAGGTTTATAAGGAGGAAACGCCGATAAATATTTAGCCAACAAAAGCACAATTTTATTTAACGTACAATGGTCGAGAAAGATGAAGATAAAAACAATAATACTATTATCCCTGGTTTCGGTAGCTGTTTTAGCAGTGGCGCTGCTCAAGCGCCCATACTTTGCGCATAATACTGGCGGCTCGCCTTCGAAGCATGTCGTGCAGTACGGATTTTCCGACACTGGCTCCCCGACCTTTGACCAGAGATCAGAATCTACTTCGGAAGATTCCGAGAAGAATGCGGATTCTGACGAGGAATATACGCAGTTGGCCTTCAACAGCCGGAATATTTCTGCGACAGATGGAGAAGTGGAGCATCGGGACAGGGGCTCAAGCCAGAAATCAATAACGGATTCCGATACTCAGACTGGTCAGGCTGCGGTTGGATTCGCTAACGACACAGCTATAACGGAAAATAGAAAATCCTCTGCAAGCGGCACGTCGTCTTCTGGAGGAGGAGGCGGCGCGCAGTCAGCAGGTCAGCAGGCTGGCGCATCTGGCCCTGGAGGGGGAGGGGCCGCAGGCGGGGCCAACGGCCCTAAGGATGGCGCTGCGCAAGCAGGAATTTCGGATGCCTCAGCATCTGCGATTATTCCCGCGATTGAGAGCTGGCTGGGGATAAATACTTCTGATGAGGCGCAGGTAACCGGCACTCCTGAATATGTGGTGCTGGAGAGTGCCCCGGATACCAGTGCGATGCAGATTGCTGATAATGAGATTGCGCAAGCCAGCAATGCGATTGCCGCAGGCGTAAGCAATACCTTTAATCTGGATTACAGCGATGAAGAGATACAGCAGCTCGCCAGCCTCTATGCCCAGGGGAAGGCAGGAGAAAATCCCTCTTCTTTAGTTATAGACGGGACAACCTGGTATTACGTAGATTCTCCTATGGAAGGTCATGTTTTTGGTGATGCCTGGGTCGCGGGAGGGGCATATCATATAGAGTTAGGTAGTGGCTTGGGTGGAGGCCCGGCTGAATCAGGCAGCCACAGCCCCGAGCCAGCAACGCTTATTTCGGCTTTATTGGGATTATTCGGTTTTGCAGCAAGGAGGCTAGCAAGAAAGAACAAGGTTGTATAGGTAAGAAAGAATTGGCATTTTGCTAAAAATATGGTAAACTTTAAATAGAAAAGCTATTTAAAGGCAAACCATTCGAAAGAGTGGGGCACAAAACTATAGGGCCTAAAGCCGAAAGGCTATGGCAGCCAGTTGCCGATAAGCGCATCGTGAAAAGCGCTAAAAGGTAAACCCACTTCAAGTAGAATGAAGTGGGTTTTTTATTTGAAAAAAGAGGATAAAATGAAAAAGATAAGCTGGCTCTTAATAACAGTCTTTGCACTGACATTGGCCATGACAAGCCCTTGCCTGGCCGCCGAAGATATCAGCCCTTATTTCTCAGAAGGTACAGGGTGGATAAATGCAAACTTCTACTCTGGTTTGGGGTGGGGGGCAAGCGGCGGTTTGCCCCATATTTTAACACCATTTGCTCCAGTAGGTCAAAAAGAAGCGGGAGAAATTTTTGTAACATCCCAGAAGCCCACAGCCGATTCCATAATGCTTGGTGAGTATGAAGGGGGCATGTTTGGTGCTTATATAAATATTCCTGTGCCAGCAGGTATTACCCGAGTAAAGGTTAAAGATATACCGGGAATAATGACTACTACATTTTCTTATTCAGGTGAAGGGTTTTTTTCCTAGCAAACTCGGGAATTTATCTGGACGGTCCTCCTTCTGGTGGAGCAGTTCCAGAGCCGGCGACAGTTATCTCAAGCTTATTGGGATTATTCGGTTTTGCGGCGAAGAGGTTAATAAAAAGGAAACGCGTTTAAGGAGCACTTTCCATTTCCTTAAGGTGGGTCTGTAGAATTTCTAACTTTGGGTCAAGGAAAATGGCTTTTTTTTGCAATTCCAGCGCTTTTTGCTTTTCTCCTTTCTTAAAGTAAGCCTGCGCGAGTGTATCCATAAAATGCGCAAAATCCGGCACCAATTCATTGGCCCTCTGGCTGTATTTGAGGGCCTCATCCAGCTTTATCCCTTTTTGCAAATAGAACCAGGCCAGGTTGTTTAATGCGCCGGGCGTATCAGGGAAAATGGAGATCGCCTTTTCCAGGCACTTAATGGCTTCATCAAGGTTATTTTGTTTCTCAAGCGCAATTGCTAAAAGTTCCAACGCCTCAACGGAATCAGGGTATTTTGCGGTCAGCTTCTTAAGATAATCTTCAGTCATGTTCGGCTTATCAGTTTGGAAATAAAGCTTTGCCAAGGCAAGAATAAAGGCCTTGTTTTCCGGGTCCTTTGCCAATAATGCCTTATAAGCATCGATCAATACGCTGCTCTCAGCGCCCCTTGACTGCATAAGCACGAGAAAATAAGGCTTTAGCACTTCCACCCTGTCCTTGGGGTCAGGCCCTTTATTGATTATCGCAAGAAGAGGCGGCCTCCTTTTTTCTAAAAATTTATACAATTCGCCGCGCATCTCCCGGGTCTTTTTATCATCCGGGGAAGCGATATTTTTTAATTCATAGGGGTCTTGCGTCAGGTCATAAAGTTCCGGTTTCGGCGCCTCGATATATTTGTATCCAGCCAAAACTATTCCCGCAAGAGGACTCCAGCCGAAATTCTCGTATCCGGTGAGAGACTCAAGATAGATGAGCCTCGGCTCTTTCTTTTTCTCCCGCAGGAAAAGATTTTTTCCGTCAAATGCATCCTCAGAGAGATTTATTTTTAAGGCCCCAAGAATAGTAGGGGCTAAATCCGCAAGGCAGGCAGGGTCTTTTATGATTTTTCCGGACCTTTCTCCGGGGAGCTTTATAATCAGGGGGATTTTTACAGTGGAATTGTATAAAAATACGCCGTGCGCCGGCTCTTTATGTTCATCAAGGCCCTCGCCGGTGGTTGCGGTAAAAATAATTAAGGTATTCTTTTTTAGGCCGAGCCTTTTCAGGCCCTCCATTAATTTTGCGATCTCCTCATCCAAGAGCAGCACCTGGCGGTCATAGATAAAATCATCCTTTGCTTTTTGAAAACTTTCCGGGACCATATATGGAAACGAGGGGATGGAATAGCTGATCCAGGCAAAGACCGGCTTTTTTCTTGATTCTGCAAGGATCTTTAGCGCCTTTTCCGTGATCCCCTCCGGCGGCACATTCTCAAATGTATCAAAGCCCCTGTTAAAGAAAATTTTGCTGGATGCCAGAAAAGGATCAGAGACAACTGCTGCAGTGGAGTATCCGAGCTCCTTTAGGTATTCGCTCAATAATTTATGGGAAAGATTAAAGGAAACGCGCTCGCCATTCTGGGAGATAATGGCGCTGCCGATTTTGCCGGTGAGAAGCGAAGCATAACTGAATCCGGTGACGGGTATCTGGCAGTATGCATCTTTAAATAAAGCCGCGCCTTTTGCCAGTTTATCAATGGCGCCGGTGTTAATATGCTCGTAGCCGTAACAGCTTAAGTGTTCAGGCCTTAATGAATTCGCGGTGACCAGAATAATATTCGGCCTTTTGTGCGCGGCTAAGAAGCCAAACTTTAGAATCAGGAAAAGGCCGATGCAGATAGATAAGGACAGAAGCAGGCAGCCAACTATTCTTTTGGGCATTTTCATCATTTTCTAGTTTCTTCCTCCTGGGCCTTACGCATCTTCTGGATGCTCTGATTTAAATTTTCTAAGAGAGCCTCGCTTACCTGGGCGCCCAGAGACTGTGCTTTCTTAAGATTGGCAAAGGCGGCCTCGAAATCTTTCTTTCCCAGATAAATCACCCCGAGCATCTCGTAAGCCCGCACTTGGCTCCTCTTAAAAGCAAGCAGGGAGTTCAGCACCGAGATAGATTTGTCAGCCAGCCTCACGCTTAAATAAAAACTTGCCAGTTCCAGGTACCCTTCGCTAAAGCGCGGCCAGAGCCGGGTGACCTTTTCAAATTGCTGCGCAGCATCAAAAAACAGCCCCGTTCTAAAAAACAGGTGGCCGAGCCCCAGATATATTTGCGGGTCTTGGGGGAGTTTTTTCTGAATCTTTGCCGCTTGTATTGACTTCTTGTATTCTCTAATGGCAGCGGAAGGATCTTTCTCTTTTTCGTATATTATCGCTCTCAATAGATAGGCCTGGCTGTTTCTGGGCGCATAAAGAACTGCTAAATTTGCTTTCTCCAGCGCCTCATCCTTCATATCGCGCGCCAGATAATGGAAACCCAGGCTTATCTGGTAGGAGGCATTGCGCGGCTCCAGCCTGATTAATTTCTTGTACAGCTTTTCCGCCTTATCATAGGCTTGCGTTTGGGTGTATACGCCAGCCAGCCCCAGCATCGCTTCTTTCTGGTTCGGCTTAAATTTCAATATCTCCTCGTACTGCTGGATGGCGTAATCAAAATATTTCGGCTCCTGCGGATTAATAAGGCCCTGCTGGATATAAGAGGCGGCAAGATTCAGTTTATTTTTTAGATACACCTGCTCAGGGCTGCTGGATTTGCGCAGGCGCAGATAAAAAAATGCCCCAGACAAGCAGACCAATATTACGACTGCCAGAATTGCGCGCCTCTTTAATTTCGGGCTTATTTTCATACGGTTAATTATATCACTAAGGCCGCAGATTAGAAATAATTGTTTTTTAAATTAGTTGCCTTTTTAGCCATATAAATTTATAATATAGTTAATGAGGCGCGCTCGTTTTATTATAACCACGATTCTTTTTATTCTACTGTATCTAGCCGTCTTCCCCCGGTTATTCAGGGAATGGTTTGAAACAGATGATTATTCCCATGGATTTCTCATTCCCCTGATTTCAATTTATTTTCTCTGGAGAAAAAGGGCCGAATTAAAAAATACGCCTGTATCAGGCTCTGCCGGCGGGATCTTTTTTATCGCTGCAGGATTGATCCTTTATATATTGGCGAAGACGGGTTCTCAGTTTTTCCTACAGGCCTGTTCAATGCTGATTGTGCTCTTTGGCCTGGTGTATGCCCAGGCAGGCCCAAGCATCGCCAAGAAAACCGCATTCTCCATTGCTTACCTTATTTTTATGATCCCCCTTCCGCAGCTTGTGTACACCACAATTACCTTTCATCTCGGTTTGTTTAGCACAAAGCTGACGTATTTTTTAATAAGGGCGCTGGGAATCAGCGCGGCAAGAGAAGGAAATATAATTGATCTGCCGACCTGCAGGCTGATTGTCGCGACTCCCTGCAGCGGGTTAAGGAGTCTCATAGTATTTATGGCTGCTTCTTTGGCAATAGGATATATATTCCAGAAAAGTATTGCCAAAAGGGCATTGCTTTTTGGCATCGGGATAGCCCTTGCGGTCTTAATGAACACGCTAAGATTAACTGTAACCGCATTCATTGCCAACATGCTCAAGCTCAAGGCCATTCCTCCAGTTGTCCATGACAGGACAGGAATAGCAGTGGTGATACTCGGCTTTATCCTGCTGTTTTTAATAAATGACTTCTTAGCGAAAAGAAAATGAGGCTGTCAAAGAATACAATAATTGTATTTTTCTCCTGGCTGATCCTTGCCTTGGCAATCATCTATATTAATTTTATTCAAGGGGTAAGACCTGCCCCGCTTAAAAAATCTTTCATTTATTTTCCTTTTGAAATCGGCGAGTGGAGGGATAAGGAAAAAACTGGCTCAGACTACTTAATCACTGCCCTCGGAGCAGATGATATTTTAATCCGCGAATATGAGGATAGGGAGGGAGAGAAACTTGAGCTTTACTTCTCCTATTTTCAATTTACAAAGAAAGGAGGGCCCCATGCGCCTCAGTTATGCTGGGTGGGTTCTGGTTGGTCTTTCCAAGATCTCGGAGAGGAAAGATTAACCCTTGATTGCAAAAATTGCCCGCAGGTTGTGCTTAAAAAGATACTTGCAAGCAAAGAAGACAAAAAAATACTCCTGTTTTATTGCTACAGGATCAATAAGAAATATTTCAGCGACTTTTTTAAATTCAGGGCTGCCTCTGTGTTTAATTCTATTGTGAAAAGAAGGAATAATTCCTTTACCCTGCAGTTATCTATGCAGTTAGACGGAAAGGATTTGGAAAAAGAGGAAAGCAAGATGCGGGAGTTCTTGTTAAAGGTTTTTTCTGTTTTGGAGACAGATTTCCTGCCTTGATTCCTGGAGAGAAGGAGGTCCAATATGTCACACGGAAGAAAAAGCTTTGGCCCGAGCAAAAAGAAGTTAGGGGATTTTAAGCATTTTAGAAAGAAAAAGAAGGAGAAGAAACATAAAGAAGAGAAGATAGAAACTTCATATTTTCATCAGAGAGTGGGGCCGCCGATCTAAAATGAACCCCGCTCTTCCTAAGGGGGCGGGGTAATATAAAGAAAGGAAGAGCGGGGTGAAAATCTCCTTCAGGGTATTTGTAATTATTTTGTGCGCAGCAAGTTTAGTCCCTCTTTTTACGGCCAAGGAGGCAGCAATGGCGCAAAAAAACCAGATTCAGTTGCCAGAACCGCTTACCAAGGGCAAAGTGTCCTTGGAAGAAGCAATTGCGAAAAGGCGCTCGCAGCGCACCTTTAAGCATCAAGATTTGAGTTTAGAGCAAATAAGCCAGCTTCTCTGGGCAGCGCAAGGGATTACTGGTAAAAGAGGGGGCATGAGTTTTCGCAGCGCTCCTTCTGCGGGGGCATTATACCCAATGGAGATTTATCTGGTAAAAGAAGATGGGCTGTTCCGTTATCTTCCTGAAACACATAAATTAGAAGTTCTGGGAGAGAGGGATTTGCGGGATTCCTTGTGTGCTTCTGCTTTAGGCCAGGATGCAGTTTGTCGTGCACCCATTAATATTATTATCTGCGCAGTTTACGAGCGCGTCACCGGAAAATACGGAGAGCGCGGTATTAGATATGCGCACATTGAAGCCGGCCACATTGCCCAGAATATCCATTTACAGGCAGTGGCCTTGGGACTGGGTTCAGTCTCTATCGGCGCATTTAGCGACGAGCACGTTCAGAAGGCCTTAAATTTACCCCGAGACGATAAGCCCTTGTACATCATTCCCGTCGGGTATCCGGAATGAAGATAATCTTCTCTGCCCTTTGCCTGGAATATGGAAGCGCTGGCCATCCGGAGAGCCCGCAAAGAGTAAGACTTGCTGCTGAATTCTTGAAGCAAAAAGGATTTGAATTTATTGCGCCATCGCCCTGCAAAGAAGAGGAAATACTTTTAGCCCACTCCAAAGCGCTTTTGGAAAAGGTAAAGAGCGGACAATTCTTTGATGCAGACACTCCGAACATCCCCAATATCTTTGAATACGCCTCTTTATCAGCTGGTGCCGCAATTAAGGCGCAGGAAATCTGCCTTACGGAAAAAATCAATGCTTTTTCTCTCATGCGTCCGCCGGGCCATCATGCCAGCCGCGACAATTTGGGTGGATTCTGTTATTTCAATAACATCGCAATTGCCACAAGCAAGGCATTGAAAAAAATAAAAAAGGCAGCGATTCTGGATTTGGACTGCCATCACGGAAACGGCACGCAGGATATTTTTCTGGGAGAGGAGCGCCTGCTTTATGTTTCCCTGCACCAGAGCCCGTTATATCCCGGCACCGGCTTAAAATCAGAAAAGAACTGTTTGAATTATCCTCTTCCTCCGAATACAGAAGAGGATATTTATCTGGACACATTGAAAGAGGCGCTGGCTAAAATCAAAGATTTTCAACCAGAAATTTTAGGAATATCCCTGGGCTTTGATACCTGTAAAAATGATCCTTTGACAAATTTTAATCTTGAGATTTCTTCTTACCGTCGGATCGGTGAGAGGATTGCAGAATTGAATACTCCGGGATTTGCTGTCCTAGAAGGCGGATACAGCGACCGAATCGGAGAGTGTCTTTATGAGTTCATTTTAGGTTGGGAGAGGAGTTAGAATGGTTAAGACAAAGATAATCGCTACCATTGGCCCGGCTTCAGCAGCTCCGAAGGTGTTAAGAAAGATGATGCTTGCCGGCTTGGATGTGGCAAGGATAAATTTTTCGCACGCCGGCCTAAAGGCGCATCTTGAGCGCCTGAATCTGGTCAAAGACTTAAATAAAAAATACCGCCGGCACATCAGGCTATTAGGTGACCTGGAAGGTTACAGGATCAGGATCGGGAAGCTAAATTGCCCAATCGAGCTTGAGAAAGGCAAAACCATATTTCTTACCAATGAGGATGTGTTGGGGCAAAATAATATTGTGCCTTTTGATTATTCCGGCGATCTAAAGGATTTGAAGATCGGCCAGCACATTTACATTGACGACGGGAATATTTGTCTTGTCATCAAAGCGCATAAAAAGAAATATCTGGAAACAAAGGTGGTTGTGGGAGGCCTGCTCAAAGAAAATAAAGGCATAAATATACCGCAGGCAAACTTAAAATTTGAAGGGTTCACCCAAAAGGACAAGGAGGATGTTGAGTTCTGCATAAAAAATAAATTTGATTACATTGCCCAGTCATTTGTGAGAAATAAGGAGGATATTCTAAAGATTAGAAGGTTAACAAAAAATAAGCTGCCCGGCTGCAAGATTATCGCCAAGATTGAGAACCGCCAGGGATTAAAAAATCTCGGGGAGATAATTGAAGCCTCCGACGGAATTATGATTGCGCGCGGAGACCTCGGGGTCTCAATCCCCATCTATGAGGTGCCGGTGATCCAGAAGGAGATTATCAGGAAATGCAAAGAGAGGAAAAAATTTGTGATCACTGCCACCCAGATGCTTGAATCCATGACGGAAAATATCCGGCCTACCAGGGCGGAGGTTTCTGATGTGGCCAATGCGATTATTGACGGCTCGGAATTTGTTATGCTTTCCGCAGAGACCGCAGTGGGCAATTATCCGGCTGAGGCAGTGGCTATGATGCATAAGATAATCAAGTTCACCGAGGAATATCTGCGTGAAAAAAAAGACTATCGTTAGCATAGCGATAATTACAGCCGCACTTCTTTTTACGCCGCTTGATGCAAGGTGCCAGAGCGAGCTGAAATTTAGCCGGGAGAGGGCAATGATGGTGCAAAAGCAGCTTGAGGCAAGGGGGATTACGGATAAAGAGGTGCTCAGGGCAATGCGCAAGGTAAAGAGGCATTTATTTGTGCCCCTGGCATATAGGGTTTTTGCTTATGCAGATACTCCCTGGCCGATTGGTCATGGCCAGACCATTTCACAGCCTTATATAGTTGCCCTGATGACAGAATTGTTGGCGTTAAAAGGCGATGAAAAGGTTTTAGAGATAGGCACTGGCTCCGGTTATCAGGCAGCGATTTTAGCGGAATTAGCAAAAGAGGTTTATAGTATCGAGATATTAAAGCCACTGGCAGGTAGTGCCCAGAGGCGGCTTAAAGAGCTGGGCTACAAAAATATCCGGGTCAAATACGGCGACGGTTTTCTGGGTTGGCCGGAGCAGGCTCCTTTTGATGCGATTATTGTCACCTGCGCGCCGGAGGAAGTTCCAGCTCCACTCCTTGAGCAGTTGGCAGAAGGAGGCAGATTAGTAATTCCTGTAGGTACGCACTGGCAGGAACTCAAAATTTTACAAAAGAAAGAAGGTAAGATTTTAGTCAAAAGTATCATTCCGGTAAGATTTGTTCCCATGATGAGAAAAGAGATAAGCGCGCTAGAAGTGGAGGATAAGGAATTGACAGAGAATTTAAAAAGGCATGTCAGGGTTTTATCGGGTGAGATCGGCGAGAGGAATTTTGGAAAGCATAAAAACCTGGAACGCGCCGCAGATTATATAAGGCAGGAGTTTATTAATTTTGGCTATGCGCCTGAGGAGCAAATTTATCATCTGGAAGGCAAGCCCTATAGAAATATTATTGCCGCCAAGAAGGGGAGAGTTTCTCCTGAGAGAGAAATAATTGTCTGCGCGCATTATGATTCGGTGACTGGCTCACCCGGCGCAGATGATAATGCCTCAGGAGTTGCCGGACTTTTGGAGCTGGCGCGGCTTTTATACAATGAGGAATTAAATAAAACCGTAAAGTTTATTGCCTTTACCAATGAAGAGCCGCCCTATTTTATGACTGATGTTATGGGTAGCTTCCGCTACGCCCAAGAGGCAAGGAAAAGGAAGGATAAAATTCAAGGGGTGCTGTGTCTTGAGTCCATCGGCTATTATTCGGATAAAAAAGGCTCGCAAAGTTATACCCTCGGACTGGGCCTTTTTTACCCGGACAAGGGCAATTTTATTTCGGTGGTGAGCAACTTCAGCTCGCGCAATTTGTTAAGCAGCATATTAAAGAATTTTAAGAAGAAATCCAGCTTTCCCATAGAAGGCCTTGTGGGCTCAAGCTTTTTATTGCCGCCGCTTGCTTTCTCTGACCACTGGTCATTCTGGAAATTCGGCTACAAGGCAGTAATGGTTACTGACACCGCCTTCTTCCGCAACCCCTATTATCACATGCAAGACGATATACCCGAGAAACTCAATTATGAATCTATGTCAGCTGTTGCCTCGGGCCTGTTTGAGGCCCTGTTAAAGTTGTCAAATTAACCCTGCCCTACCGCGCAGGTGGGTAAATTTTCCTTGATTTGGCCTAATAGTAGTATTAAAATTAAATCACCATGGTCTCCAAAGGATGGATAAAAAAACTTCTGGAAGAAACAAAGCAATGGGTCAGCGAAGGCATTATTGACGAGGCCCAAAAGCAGCGCATCAGCAGCCGTTACTCGGAGCGGCCGGAATACAGCCGCCTGCTCAACATTGTTGTTACCTTAGGCTCCATTCTCATCGGATTAGGGATCCTTCTATTTGTGGCCTCCAACTGGGATAAGCTATCGCGGCCCGCAAAAATCACCATCATATTTTCCGTAATTTCCGCCTTTAATTTTGCCGGCTATTATTTCCGCCAGGTGAAGGATGAATTTCCCGGCTTAGGGGAAGGGTTTTTACTTATCGGAGCATTTAGTTTCGGCGCAGGTATATGGTTAATCGCTCAAATTTATCAGATACATTATAATTTCTCCGCAGGAATTTTGTTTTGGATATTGGGGATCCTGCCTTTTGTTTACATACACCGCTCCTGGACGATTCTTGCCCTTTCCTCAATTTTGTGCTACATCTGGTTGGCTTCGTATCAAGAATACTATCCCGAGAGGGCCGGTTACGGCTTTTTCCTGCTGGCAGCAGCCATAATTGCCTTATGTTATCAGCGCAAACAGAAATTTTCTTTGTTTGTAATGATAGCGGCTCTAAGCGCGTGGCTGCTGCATTTCTGGATGCAGGAGCATATAGTAAAGGGCCTTTTCTCCCAAAATAATCTGCTGACCCCACAATTATTTTTAGTGGCTATTTTAGCCAATCTGGGATTTATTTTGTATGCCTTAGGAATCGGGCACGAAAAAACCTCCCGGTTTGCAGGATTCTCTTTTCTTTACAAATTTTTAGGCACACTTTTTATCTGCCTATCCACTTACTCTGTCACCTTTGCCCACCATTATCATAAAGATTCCTTTTTCTATATTCCTTTGAAGACAAGCCTCCTTATTATTCTTCAGCTGGCAGCCGCTTTATTTATTTTTAGCAGGTTGCTGCGCTTGACAGCCGGAGCTGCCGAGACCAAAGAGACAAAGATAGTCATCTGGTTTTTCCTTTTGCAGCTTTTGGCAACTTTTTTCTCGCTTCTTTGGCCGCCGATTGCCTCATTAAGCTTTAATCTAATATTGCTTGTCCAGGCCTTGGGATTCCTCTATATCGGATTTTTGAGGCACACTGAAGGGATCGTCCGGCTTGCCATATTTATCTTTTTCCTGGATATATTGAGCCGCTATTTTGATATTTTCTGGAAGATGATGCCACGCTCGCTCTTGTTTATTTTCGGCGGCGCAATGCTTATTGCCGGTGCTACATTTATCAACCGCAAGAGAAAGCAGATAGAAGAGGCTATGCTTAAAAGGTAGCGCCCCATGAATAAAAAATACCTTACCTTTATTATTATTCTTCTTCAGATACTTTTCTTGAGCTCAATGATCTGGTTTCACGTCGCCAAATTAAGAAATTCTACCCGGATTTTGCTCAAAACCGTCCCTTATGACCCGAAAAGCATTTTCCGCGGCCGCTATGTGGATTTAAGGTATGAAATCAGCTCGCTGGATGCAGCCCTGTTAAAAGACGCCTCTCCCGGAAAATTAAAGGGGAGAGAAGCGCTATTTGTTACGTTGAAAAAAGAGGCAGAGTATTGGCAGGCAGATGCCATCTACCGCAATAAGCCCAAAGACCCCGCAAAGCTTTTTATTCGCGGCCGGCTTTCATATTATAACAGCTATCAAAATAAAATAAATTTGGAATACGGGATTGAATCATTTTTCCTGAATGAGAAAGCAGCGGATGAAGTTGAGCTGGGTACCAGGCGCCGGTTTGATTGGCAGGAAGAAGATCGCAGGAGGCAGGAACTCATCGGCCAGCTGGATGCCGAAACCCAGAGGATCAAGAAAGCAGGCATTACAAAGTGGTGGCTTGAGTCGCTGGATAAAGAATTGGAGATTTGGCTAAAAGAAGGGATTGTTAATCAGGAAACAAAAGAGGTCATCCACAATAAATATGCTACTGCGCTGGAAAAACTTGCTGCTGTTGAAGACAGCCTAAGGCCGCAAGCTCCTTCAGGACAGAAACCCATCATTGTAGAAATAGCCGTTGACCGCGATGGCTCCGGCTATCCCACAAAATTATTGTTTGAAGGAAAAGAGTATAGATAGGGCGCAAAATCGATAATGTAAAATATCTTTCGCACTTTGATATTGCCATGTAAATAAAAAAGGCATATCCTCTTAGGTTGATAACGCAAATTATTAACCTAACCGGCCCTGTGGGGCCAGCAAAGGAGGAT
>Ga0315285_10004808_pt1 | contig 13992 bp, 14 predicted proteins | sample YL17G09_36_MG_FD_203698 | JGI IMG/M metagenome (GOLD analysis project Ga0315285, IMG submission 203698) | Sediment microbial communities from Yellowstone Lake, YNP, Wyoming, USA - YL17G09_36 | ecosystem: Environmental > Aquatic > Freshwater > Lake > Sediment | place: USA: Wyoming | collected...
TGCTCGCTATAATATTTCTCGAAAAAATTCCAATCTCGAAATCTTCGAGCTAAAAAAGGTCTTTTTCCCTCAGGAAGGGGAAAGACTTCCCAAAGAGGTGAAATATCTGGCGGGTTTGGCCATGGGAGCAAATCGGGACCCTCATTGGGCCTTTTCTCCAAGGCCGATTGATTTCTATGATGTCAAAGGTTGCGTCGAAGATCTTTTAGAGACCCTCCAAATCGAGAAGATAAAATTTAGTAGAGCAGAAGATATTCCTTATCTCCATCCAGGAAAGGCATCGAGGGTCTTATGTGGAAAGGAGGTGTTGGGCATTTTGGGAGAAGTCCATCCCCAGGTATTGGACCACTATGAAATAAATGGGAAGGCCTATCTTTTTGAGATCGATTTTGAGCAAATGGTGAAATGGGCAGGGGAGGGAAAACGATTTCGGCCACTGCCGAAATTCCCAGCCGTTTACCGGGACCTTTCCTTGGTCGTCGATGATGACTTGGAGGTGGAAAGAGTGGCCGAGGCAATCTGGAATTTTCATCAGCCCTTCATTGATGAAATTAATCTCTTCGATGTGTATCGGGGGGCTCCTATCCCTGAGGGGAAGAAAGGAGTTTCTTACCGAATCCGGTACCAGGCAAATGATCGGACCTTGACGGACGAAGAGGTGAATCAATATCATGAAAAAGTAATTTTCCAATTGAGGGGAATCTTTCAGGTAGAGTTGAGGCAGTAAGGATTCCAAATAAACCCTGCACCCCGTGCCGAAGCACGGGGTTTTCTGAGGGAGACACTTTTAATTCACCCCTCCATCCCAGGTCTGAAGAGAGGGGCTTTAGGGGTGCGGGGTAAAGGAGGAGGGAAACCATGACGAAAGTTGATATCGTTGAAGCCATTTATGAGAAGGTGGGGTTCTCAAAAAAAGAGGTGGCCAAGATTGTGGAGTTTATCTTCGATATCATTAAAGAGAACCTTCAGCAAGAGGACAAGATAAAGATCTCCGGTTTTGGAAATTTCGTTGTACGGAAAAAGAGGGCGAGGCGAGGCCGCAACCCGCAAACAGGGGATGACATTGAGATCTCTTCGAGAAGGATCCTGACCTTCAAGCCCAGCCAGGTATTGAAAGCAGCCCTCAACCGTAGGGATGCATAGTTTTTTTAATTGTTCTCTCTATGGAAGGTCTGTTTTCCCTGCTTATACCTGACTGCGGTAAGACAAGGCAGACCGGGCAAACAGGTGATAGGTAGAGAGGAAAAATGTCCAGGGTACTCAAGAGGCAAGAAATTGATTATCCTATCTCCTCCGAAAGGCTCTACTATCGGATTGGAGAGGTGAGTAGAATTACAGGTCTCAAAGCGCATGTGCTACGTTATTGGGAATCAGAATTTAAAGCCATCAAACCCTATAAGGGAGGATCCCTTCAGCGACTCTATCGAAAGAAAGATTTGGATCTCATCCTGAAGATCAAAAAACTCCTTTATGAAGATGGTTTTACGATCGCTGGAGCGAAGAAAAAGATCCGGGATCTGGAGAGAGCAGAAAACAAGCAGATGAAATTGAGGCTGATTGAGAAAGGATCCAATGGAGGGGATCGTGAGTTACTGGTCGCTATCCGTGAGGAGTTGAGGGGAATTAGAAAGATGCTGGAATAGATCCAGTATTAATACAAATGTATTAAATTAAATGCCATTATATGTAGAAAATAGATGCTGAAACAAGTTCAGCATGACAAAAAGGGCATAAAGTGTCATTCCGAACTTGGTTCGGAATCTCAATGCAGAAGGATTAATTACGTTAGCATTCGTTCAATAAATTGACATAGACTTTTAGGGTAAAATTGCATATACTATACATTAAATTTAGGAATTGGGGAATTTAGGAATTCAGAATTCCTCAATCCCTAAATTCCTAAATCTGGAAATTCAGTAGTTATACGGGGCGTAGCGCAGCCTGGTAGCGCACTGGCATGGGGTGTCAGGTGTCGGAGGTTCAAATCCTCTCGCCCCGACCAACTTTTTTTATCTTGGTGAATCCTATTACGAATCACGGTTCGCGAGTCACGCCTGCCTGCTGGTAGGCAGAGGCACGTCATTTTCCAAGTAATCATGGCCGAACGATTGAAGATTCTGGTCACCAATGATGATGGAATCCATTCGGAAGGTATCATCGTCTTGGCAAAGGCTCTCCATGAAGTTGGGGATGTATTGGTTGTCGCCCCGGACAGGGAGAAAACTGCCATTGCTCACTCTATCACCCTTCATCGGCCCCTTCGAGTGGAGAGGATTAAGAAAAATGTCTATGCGGTTGATGGAACCCCTGCTGATTGCGTGCATCTGGGAGTGAATGCCATCCTCCCCGAACGACCCCGATTGGTCGTCTCGGGCATTAACAAGGGAGGAAATTTAGGGGATGATATCACCTATTCTGGAACTGTTTCTGCCGCTTTTGAAGGGACGTTGTTGGGGATCCCTTCGTTCGCCATCTCCTTGGTCTCAAGGAGTCATTTCAAATTCCACACCGCTGCCCGTTTTGCTGTGAAGGTAGCGCAACATATTCTTAAAAAGGGGCTTCCAAAGGATACTCTTCTCAATATCAACGTCCCCAATCTCAAGGAAGGAGAGATCAAATCCTATAAGATTACACAACAGGGGAGATGGGCGCATAATGGGAGTGCGGTCATAGAGAAGGTGGATCCAAGGGGGAAGAAGTACTATTGGATCGGGGGTGGACAGCTCATCTTTGACAAGAGAAGGGATACAGATTTTGAGGCCGTATCGAATTCTTATATTTCCATCACACCCCTCCACCTCGATTTGACGAGTTATTCTTCAATTCGAGAGTTAAAAAAGTGGAGATTGTAAAACCAGGGTTTAGTCAAAATGGAATAATGGAATGGTGGAATGATGGGTTTAAAAAATAAAGAAGAATCTTTTTTTTCTTTTGGTCTCCAGTATTCCAATGTTCCATTGTTCCAATATTCCATCATCATTAGGAGGACAACATGAAAACGACACTCAGTATCATCAAGGCTGACATCGGGAGTATTGGGGGGCACATAAAGCCCAGTGCGAAATTGGTCGAGGAGGTCAGAAATTATGTGGCCTCAAAAGGGAAAGGGATGATCTCCGATTTTTTTATTAGCCATACCGGAGATGATATTGCCATCCTTTTCTCCCATTCACTGGGGAAAGGAAGTGAGAAAATCCATCAAATGGCATGGGATGCCTTTGTTGCGGGGACAAAAGTAGCAAAGGAACAAGGGCTCTATGGGGCGGGCCAGGATTTGTTGAAAGATTCCTTTTCAGGGAATATCAGAGGGATGGGGCCGGCCGTGGCTGAGATGGAGTTTGAGGAAAGACCCAATGAACCATTCCTCTTCTTCGCTGCAGATAAAACAGATCCTGGAGCTTACAATCTTCCTCTCTATTTGGCTTTTGTAGATCCGATGTACAATGCAGGATTGATGCTCAGCCCTTCGATGAATAAAGGGTTTCGATTCGTCATCATGGATGTCAATTATACGGAAGGCGATCGGGTTATTGAGTTGAATGCTCCGGAAGAGATCTATGACATTGCCGCCCTTTTAAGGGATAATCAACGCTTTGTCGTCGAGGCGATCTATTCCAGAAACAATGGAGAGATTGCAGCCTCCGTGAGCACAACCCGTCTTCATAATATCGCCGGTAAGTATACAGGAAAAGACGACCCGGTGATGCTGGTGAGGGTCCAGGGTGTATTTCCAGCAACAGGTGAGGTGCTTGGTCCATTCAATATCGGCCATTATGTAGCAGGCTTTATGAGGGGAAGCCATACTGGTCCCCTGATGCCTGTCCGGATGAATTCGAGTATTTCCTACTTTGACGGACCACCTGTGGTCGCCTGTCACGCTTTCTGCGTTCATAATGGAAAATTGACCGAGCCTGCCGATGCCTTCGACCACCCCTACTGGGATTGGGTGAGAAACAAGGTGGCACAGAAGGCCACAGACATCCGACAACAAGGTTTTTCCGGCGCAGCGATGTTGCCTTATGGTGAACTCGAATACGGCGGGATCGTTGAGAAGATGGGAATGTTGGACAAGAGATTTAAGGTGAGGAAATAGCCTATAGCTTATAGCCGATGGCTGATAGCTAATTAGCTATTAGTGTCCTGAGTCATCCATTCGGTCACAAATCGCCTGGGGTGTCATTCCCGCCCCGTATCAAGTACTGGGTAAACTCCAGCGGGAATCCAGAAAAAGGCAATGGTACTGGATTCCTGTTTTCACAGGAATGACTTTTCAAGTAAACGAATTGCTGATTTACCACATTAGCTATCGGCGCAGCAAATATGCCAGTGGAGAAGCGAGTCTACATCGAAACCTATGGCTGTCAGATGAACGAGCACGACTCAGAGCGGATGTTTCGGCTCTTGGAGAGTTTTCACTACCTTGAAACTAAAGACCCTAAACAAGCCGATCTCATCCTTATCAATACCTGCAGCGTTCGGGAGAAGCCCGAACATAAGGTTTATAGCGCTCTGGGAAGATTTAAGAAATTGAAGGAGGAGAAGGGTACGATCATCGGAGTGGCAGGCTGTGTTGCTCAGCAAGAGGGTGACAAACTTTTAGATCGGGTTCCTTATCTGGACATGGTCATTGGAACCCATGCCATTCCTGTGCTTCCACAACTATTAAAGAAAATCGAAGCTTCTGGAGAAAGGGTTTGTGAGACAAGTTTTGATCAAAATGGGAGATATCTGGAGGCTGTTCTTCCCGAGAAGCCTGTGGGTAAGGTAAAGTCCTACGTGACCATTATGCAGGGATGTGACCATTTCTGTTCTTTCTGCATTGTCCCATATGTGAGGGGAAGAGAAAAAAGCCGATCCAGTCGAGAGATTATCGAAGAAGTGAAGCATTTGGCTGAAATGGGTGTGAAGGAGGTTTGCCTCCTCGGTCAGAATGTTAATGGATATGGGAAAGGATTAGAAGAGAAGATAAATTTTTCAGAACTGCTTGAGCGTATCAACGAAATAGAAAGGCTACAAAGAATTCGGTTTACCACCTCCCACCCCAAGGATTTATCGGAAGAATTGATTCGGGCCTTTTCGAAATTAAGCAAACTCTGTGAGCATATCCATCTCCCTTTTCAATCGGGTTCGAATAAAATTTTAAAAGCAATGCATCGCGGATACACGAAAGAATCCTATCTTGAAAAAATAGACCGCCTGAAAAAAGTCTGTCCTTCCATTGCCATTACTGCTGATGTGATCGTTGGATTTCCGGGCGAGGAAGAAAAGGATTTTGAAGAAACACTGGATCTGATGGGAAAGGTTCAATTCGATGACCTCTTTTCCTTTAAATACTCACCAAGAAAAGGGACCAGGGCTGCCCAGTTTACGGATAAAGTTGAAGAGAAAGTGAAACAGGATCGGCTCTCTACCCTTCAGGGAATCCAAAGAGAGATTACCCTTCAAAAGAATCAGGCTTTGGAAGGTCAAGTGGAAGAGGTGTTGGTCGAAGGCCAGAGCAAACAGAGCGACCAAGATGTAACCGGAAGAACACGATCCAATAAGATTGTCAATTTTGAAGGAGATTTAAGTCTGGTAGGAAAGTTAGTTCCTGTTCATATTACGAAAGCCTATGCTCACTCGGTAAGAGCAGAAATTGTTTTAGATTGAATTTTTTGAATTTGGATTTCAAGACTTTTATTCCGCAATCCGCATTACACCTTTTAAAGTGGGCCTCAAATAGAAGGGGACATACATATAATCCTTCCATCTATAGAATAAACTTAAAAAATAATGTTGAGTCTGTAGAAAGAGTCCTGAAATGGGTGTAATATACGGGCAGAATGACCGTTGAACTAATTCAAGCGAAGGAGGGGAGATGGCCCGTTTCAAAGACTACAGTTATGATCAGGGCAAATTCATACCGGTCTTTTTCGACAAGCAAATACCTCCCGCGACATGAAAAGTAAGGAAAGGAAATTTTATGAAGAAAACGAAAACAAAAATTCCGAATTTTAAGAACGAAAACGAGGAGCGAGAATTTTGGGCTACTTATTCCCCTCTGGATTATTTTGATTCAAAAAAGTTCAAAAGGGGTTCATTTCCCGATCTGAAACCCTCGCTCAAATCCATCTCTATTCGTCTCCCAGAAGATTTGCTGGTTGAACTCAAAATCCTTGCAAATAAGAATGATGTGCCTTATCAAAGCCTTGCAAAAAATTTTCTCGCAAGGCAAATCGCCCTCGAACGGGAATCCCTGATTAGTGGTTCCAGAAGACGCAAGGAAAAAGTTGCTGCCTAAATCAGTCCAGCCGAAGCCGTGGAGCGTAGTTGGTTTCTCTGAAGGGACGGCGGCCGGCGCGGCTGACTTTTAACGCTCGCCTTGGAAACAGAGGAGCAGAATGAACATCTGGCGTGCAGCATTACGAGAGTATCAGCTTTGGCGTCAGTCTCCCAAGGCTCGACTGCGCTGGCTGGTTAGGGAACGCCACAACCCGCTCTCGCATAAGACGTTTAAGCTTGGTGATGTCGAACTTCCCTACTTCGTTCATCCGTACAATCATACTTGGGCCAGCGAACGCGCGGTTGAGATTCCTGTTGCCAGGTACTTCTTGAATTCCTCCACACCTTCCCCAACGCTCGAAGTCGGCAACGTGCTGTCGCATTATTTCGATTTGGGTCACACTGTCGTCGATATGGCCGAGAAATGCAGGTACAGACCTGTGATCAACAGCGACCTGATTGAGTTCTTCCCTTCACAGCGGTTCGCCTTGATCGTGTCCATTTCCACAATCGAACACGTGGGGTGGGACGAGACGCCCAGAGATGAGGAGAAGGTAATGAGCGCTTTTTCCAAGCTCAGATCACTGCTTACGCCTAGCGGGAAGGCTTTGGTGACTATTCCGGTGGGATACAACCATTTCCTTGATCAAAGGATGCGGGAGGCCGCAATCGATCATGCCAGTTTCCAGTGCCTGAAGCGAGTTTCTCGGGACAACCAATGGGTTGAGACTGATCTGGCAGACGCTCTACATTGCAAATATGGTTATCCTTTCATGAACGCGAATGCTGTCGTGTTCATCCATCTGAGCGGAAATTCAGTAGCCTCGTTATCCCCTTTTTCATATCGGAAATCAAAAACTCTTAAAGCAGACTAACCTCCAAATTCGGAATGTGGATTTCTGAATGCGGAATTAGACCCAAGAATATAAAATTGCAGATTTTGAAATTTCTATTCCACAATCCGCATTCCGCATTCGAATTACGTATGTTTCATGACGATGCTCGAAATGATGTTGGCGGCCTCATCCCCACGGTCGGCCGCATTGCTGAGATGCCGATAAATCTCTCGCATCTTCAGCATGTAAACCGTATCAGTCCCTTTGAAGAGATCAGCCAATGCTAAATGGTAAGCCTTCTCCATCTGGTTTTCATAAGATTTTGCCTTCACCGCATGTTCTGAGGCGATCTTGGGATAGTCTTTAAGGATTTTGACTGCATCATTTAACTCCCTGGCTGCTTTACGGAGGATATTGACCATCTCTTTAATATGCTCATCCCCTTTCACCTCATAAATCTCCATTTCATCTACCGTTGTATTGGCATAGTCCACGACATCATCGATGGCACGGGAAAGGGCATAGATATCCTCTCGATCCAGAGGAGTGATGAACGTCTGGTCCAGTTCTTCAATGAGGATCCTTCTCAATTCATCTGCCTCTCGTTCGATATTTCGAACGGCATTTGCATTCTCCTTTGTTCCATTCTCTGCAAAGTTCCACAGAGCCTCGAGCCCTTCCACTGTCTTTAAAGATTGGCGAGAGAGTATGTCGAAAAACCGGCTTTCGCCATTGGAAAATAATTTTTTACTTTTGAAGATATTCCATACCATCTCTTTCTCCTTTCCCCATTAAAACCTGGGATGAATCATACGAATTAGGAAGAAACTCGCCCCAGCCATCAATGCTGCGGCTGGGATGGTGATGAACCAGGCGACAATGATATTTTTAGCCACACCCCAACGAACGGCTGAGATCCTCTGCGAAGCGCCAACACCCATAATGCTGGAGGAAACCACATGAGTCGTTGAGACCGGCCCTCCTACCAGAGCGGCTCCCAGGATCACCGCTGCAGAGGAAGTCTGGGCACAGAAGGCGTGGACCGACCTCAAGCGGTATATCCTTGAACCTACGGTTTTGATAATTCGCCATCCTCCGCTGGCTGTCCCCAAAGCGATGGCCGCGGCGCAACTGACAATCACCCAGAAGGGTATATGAAACGTTGGATAGATTCCAAGAATAACCAATGACATCATAATTATCCCCATCGGTTTCTGGGCATCATTAGCTCCATGGCTGAGTGAAAGGGCGAGGGAGGAAAAGATTTGCATACGATTGAAGAAATATTTGGCTTTTGGTGTGGCGTTCTGAGATAGACGGAGTGTAATTTTGAAAAAGAGCGTGCCGAAGATTAAGCCTAAAATAGGGGAAATGATCAACACGGAAATAACATAGAAGAGCCCTTTCCATAATATTTTGTCCGGGCCGTAGGCCACCAATACAGCCCCTACCAACCCTCCCACCAGGGCATGGGACGAACTGGAAGGAAGCCCCCAAAACCATGTGATAAGATTCCATGCGATAGCGCCGATAAGTGCAGCAATAATGAGAGAGATGGATAGATCGAGAAATTTTGTCTCAAAGGTAGAAATGTCAATGATATTTTCCCCAATCGTTTGGGCCACCGCAGTTCCGAAAAGGAAAGGGCCAATGAATTCGCCAAACGCTGCCATGCCTAAGGCCATTCGAGGAGTCATTGCCCCCGTGGTGATAATCGTCGCAACTACATTGGCTGCATCATGGAAGCCATTCGTGAAGCCAAAAAAGAGAGCCAATGCGACTACAAGGATAGTCAAAAATAAGATCGAACCTACGATGGGTTGCCTCCTTTTAAGCTTACTACCTATGTAGACAGGTTATGCCTAAAACTGCAGGCTTTGTCAACATTTATTCAATCGATAATGCGGAGAAGATCCCTTGGGCTTTCGATTACACAATCTGCACCGGCCCTGAACAAAGATTCCTTCACAGCTTTTCCTTTTTTCTTGCCGGAGAGAAAACCGATGGCAACAATTTGTAATTTATTTTTAACAGCTCGGGCGGCTAACATGTCGTCCACCACATCTCCCACATATCCACATTGAGGGTTAGGAATGCCGATCTCTTGAATTACTCTTAGAAGGGAGTAAGGATGGGGTTTTGAAAATCTCATTTGCCTCCCTGTGGAACGGAAAATGCGGGCCTCCTCTTCCATACATTCGTCGAGAGTGACCACGCTATTGAAGTAAGGAAGAAGGCAGAACCGTTTCAGAGCAAGTTCAGCTTCAAATCTCGGCCGACCGCTGGCAATCCCCATCTGGATTTTCTTCCGAAGGGATGATAACACCTCCTTTGTAATCAAGAGCTTTTCCCGTTGATATAACCCTTTCTTTTTATAAAAAAGGGGCGGAAGATGATAATGGGAAGTAAACTGGTTTCCCAAGTAAACCTCTTGAAAGATACGTTTTACTAAATTCTCTTTATTGAGTTTACCGAATCGGTAGACCCAACCATCCCATGATCCGGCCGATGTTCGGAGGACCCCTTTCAATCGCCCTCCTAAAGCTTTAACTTCCTTAATGAAGGAAGTGATCTGTTTACCGTTAAGTTGGATAGTATTTTTCTGTAAAAATCTGGAGGATTTTTCTCTGAGATAAGAGACGATCTCCTCGATTGAAGAGAATCTATTTTTCTTTTTGGAAGGAGGGAGGCCCGAGATGGAGAGAAGGTAAAGGAGGAGGGCGGAGGTCAAGTCCCAATCGTTATTAAAGCCACCGATCGATTTGAAAAGGGTGATATCTTCCTCCGAAGTCGGTCCTTTTTTCCCCATTTGAAATCCCAGGCACGTTTCGAGATAGATATGGACGGTTTGTCGAATAGTCTCCCGATAAGACTTTGAGACATCGATCAGAACGCCATCCATATCAAAAATAAGAAGATCCATGGCAAAACCGAAATTTCAAATGTCAAAATCCCAATGTCAAATAAATTGGAAGGTTCAAATTGCAAAAACATTATTGACATTAGAACCTTAGATTTGATTTGACATTGGAACTTTTGGGAACCTCTTATAATTATCAATTTGTCACTCCCGAACAGGCGGGAGTCCAGTAATGTAAAGACTTTCTGGATTCCTGCTTTCGCAGGAATGACATTTTTAGAGGTAGCCTTTTGTATTTGAATTTTCTTTATTAAATTAGTTTATTGGCCTTAACCTTAACCTAAACCTCAACCTATTTCTTTCGAATTTCTTCCAGTACCGTCTGGACAAGACTTTCCGCATCTAATCCCTGCATTCGGTAGAGATCGTCTGGTTTTCCAGAACTCCCGTATTGGGTAATTCCCATCTTTCGAAAACGGATGGACAGACTCTGCTCCGCCACGACATCGGCAATAAAGCTTCCTAAACCGGTTTGAATGTGGTGGTCTTCATAGGTGATAATCGTTCCTGTCTTTGCAGCCCTAAGAATCGCCTCAATGTCCAAATCGCTTAAACAAGAGATATTCAATACCTGGACCTCCACTCCTTTTTCACGCAATTTCTGCCAGGCTTGGACTGCCCGATAGACCATCCCACCGCTTGTGAGGATGGCTCCATCCTTACCGTTCCGAATCAGGTCAGCCTGACCGTATCGAAACTCGTAGGGGGTGCCGAAAAGAGGGGTTCCTTCCTCTGTGAGAAGGATGGGGATAGGAGACCGACCCATGGCAACAAGGAAATTCCCAGGGGTTTTTGCCACATATCGAATAACGCGATCCGTTTGGTTGGGGTCTGCGGGGATGATGATTTTATATCCGAAGAGATTTCGCATGACCCCAGCATAATCGATGCATTGGTGGGTATTTCCATCTTCACCCACGTCGAGACCATTATGGGTGCAGATCAGTTTGAGGTTCGCATGGTTGATGTCATTGAGGCGGTGCTGGTTATATGTCTCATCCACACCGAAGACTCCGAAATCGGCAAAGAAAGAGAGAAGGTTAACCGTGGAGATGGCGCCTGCAATGGTTGCGGTATTATGTTCTTGGATCCCTCCTTGAAAGAAATTTTTAGGAAACTGTTTTGCAAAACTTATTGTCTTCGTAGAGGGAGCCAGATCACAATCGAAGACCACCATTGGGAGAGAACCATTTTCTTGGAGATTGGCTTTGGCCAGATCCACCAATGCGTTCCCGAAGGCTGTGCGATTGTCCAATCTCTGATCTTTTCCATAATTTCTTGAATTTCCTATTTGGATGGATGGGATCTCCACCGGATATTCTCTTGGAAGAGATGGAGCCGTCCCTGAATCTCGAAGTTGGCGATATCGATCTAAGCCATCCTCTACCCTCAATTCCTGAATGGCCTTCTTATATTCATCAAGGTTAAGGGCCCTTCCATGGTATTCCTCATTTCCCTCCATAAAGGAGACTCCCTTTCCCATGGTCGTGTGAGCAATGATTGCAGCAGGATGATGAGAAAGAATGGCCTCGCGAATTCCTCTGTAGACCTCTTGGAATTGATGGCCATCCACTTCGATCACCCGCCATCCATCCGATTCAAAATTTTTTGCAATATTTTGGGGCATGATCTCCTGAGTGACACCAGTAATCTGCCTGCAGTTGTAGTCGATGATAACGGTGAGATTATCAAGGCCATATTTTATAGCAAATCGGCGGGCCTCTGTTATCTGCCCCTTCTGCTGTTCCCCACAACCCATGGCAACAAAGACATGGAAGTCTCTTTTCAATATCTTTGCGGCTAAGGCAAATCCACATCCAGCCGACAATCCCTGCCCCAGATTTCCTGTATTCCATTCCACACCCGGAACTCCCTTTTCCACATGGCCTTCAAAGGCAGACCCTGCTTTTCTGAAGTTGACGATGGCTGCCTCAATCGGATAGAAGCCGGTCCTTCCAAGGGCCGCATAAACCCCGGGAGAGGTGTGACCGTGGCTGATGATGATGCGATCTCGGTCCGGGTCGGAAGGGGATTGAGGATGGACATTGGCATATGAATAGAGAATCAGGTAGAAATCGATGGACGACATAGAGCCCCCCGGATGTCCTGATCCGGCTAAGGTTGTCATTTTCAAAATATCGGCTCTGGCCAGCCTTGCTAACTCAGCCAACCTCTTCAATGAAGTTTCATCCAGCTTTTCAGCACAAAATCTTTCCTTTTTCATCTATTCCCTCCCATATCTTCATGAATCCTAATAGCACATTTGCTACCTTTTTGTGAAGAGGCTGAATAAGAGCCCCCTTCCTTGAAAATTCCCTACTGATGTGGTACACCCCCTTACAAAGGGCTGAGTTTTAGACTCTACCCCAAAAGGAACTATTATTTGATCTCTGATCATTCCGGTGCAAAGGGGTGGGGTGAGTAAGATGGAGAAAGTTCGTACGAGCAATAGATTGATCATTGCCATCGATGGCCCTTCTGGTGCGGGGAAAAGCACAGTAGCGAGATTTTTAGCAAAACGATTAGGATATCTTTATATCGACACCGGAGCGATGTACCGGGCTCTTGCCTTGAAGGTCAAAGAGAAGTGCCTAGGCCCGAAAGATGAATCGGATATCTCCCAATTGGCCTCCTCTCTCTCTATCGCTTTCTTCACAGAGGGAGAAGAAACTCGTGTCTTTTGTAATGGAGAAGATGTTACGGAAGCCATCCGTTTGCCTGAAATCAGTCGTCTCGCCTCAGATATTTCAAAGAAGAAGCATGTGAGAGAAACATTAGTTCAGAAGCAGAGAGAGATGGGGAGAAGAGGTGGAGTGGTATTGGAGGGAAGAGATATTGGAACGGTGGTCTTTCCTGATGCGGATGTTAAATTCTATCTGGATGCCGAGACAGAAGAAAGAGGAAGAAGGAGATTTCATGAACTGCTTAAAAAGGGAGTTGATGTCGATTTCAAAGAAACACTTGAGGAAGTGATGCAGCGAGACCATAATGATATGCATCGGGTTCACTCCCCCCTCAAAAAGGCCGACGATGCCGTGCTCATTGATTCGACCCCTCGATCAGTTGGGGAGGTCGTGGAGGAGATGGTCCGCATTGTGGAAGGCAGAGTTAAGAGTTAAAAATTACGTTACGGGCACAAGTTCCAGATACAGTTACGTTATTTTGTGAGAAATGAAGTGAAACTTTTTATTGCTCAATCGGCTGGCTTCTGTTTTGGCGTGAAACGGGCAATGGAGATGGCCCTTGAGGCTGTCAAAAAGTATCCAAAGGACCTTTACACCTTAGGACCTCTGATCCATAATCCTCAAGCCGTCACATTCCTTGAAAAGTTAGGAGTTAAAACAAAGAACCAAATAGAAAATATACCAAAGGGGGCGGTGATCTTCCGATCCCATGGGGTCTCTTTGAGGAATTTGAGGAAGGCAAAAGAGAAGAAGTTGCATATCATCGATGCAACCTGTCCCATTGTGAAAAAAGCTCAATTCTTTGCAAAATTCCTTTACCGGCATGGGTATACCGTGTTAATTGTTGGGGATCCTCACCACCCTGAGGTTGAAGCCATACAGAGCTATATCAAGGATAGGGTAGAAGTGGTTGAGGACGTTGAACTGGTTCGACGATTAGGTCCATGGGAGAAGTTGGGGATCATCGCCCAGACGACCCAATCTTTCAATCTTTTCAAAGAGATAGTGACCATCAGTTTGGAGAAAGCGAAAGAGGTGAGGGTGTTTAACACCGTCTGCCATGCCACAACGATTCGCCAGAAGGAGGCTGTGGAAATCGCCAAGAAAGTGGAGTCTATGATTGTGATCGGTGGTTATAATAGTGGAAATACTCAAAGATTAGCCGCTATCTGCAGGGAAATTCAGCCCCATACCTATCACATTGAAACTGCCCAAGGACTCAATCCGAGATGGTTGAGTAAAAGAGAAAGAATCGGCTTGACAGCAGGCGCCTCTACCCCTCTCTGGATCA
>Ga0315285_10004810_pt1 | contig 13989 bp, 6 predicted proteins | sample YL17G09_36_MG_FD_203698 | JGI IMG/M metagenome (GOLD analysis project Ga0315285, IMG submission 203698) | Sediment microbial communities from Yellowstone Lake, YNP, Wyoming, USA - YL17G09_36 | ecosystem: Environmental > Aquatic > Freshwater > Lake > Sediment | place: USA: Wyoming | collected...
ACCCATTCTCACCCCGAGCCTGTCGAACCCGACCAGCTCCACCGTCGCCGTCGACAGCAGCGGCTTCTGAGGGTACGCAAGCAGGTACAGCAGCGTGTCCATGCGGTCGAGCTGGTTGAAGCCGACGTTGCCCATCGCCTGCTTGCCCATCGCGCACTGGTACGTGTTGCGCGGGCTCTGGTTGTGGTGCGGGTAAGGGATCAGGCCGGCGACGACCCCGAGCAGCGTGCACGGCTCGATCTCGACGTGCGTGGAGGCCTCGACGCAGGAGGCCTCGTCCAGAGCCACCAGCGCGTCGTTCTCCTCGTTGACGTCGAGGAACTCGACGATCCCGGCGCGGAGCAGGTCGCCGAAGCCGATCCTCTTCGACTTGAGGGCCGCGGTGTGCTCGTCGGTGAGCAGGGGGCAGCCGGGACCTCCGAGGCGGGCCGGGGTGGAGAGGCGGAGGGGGTCGCGGGCGGCGGGGCCGCGGGCGCGGGCCCTGGCGGCGGCGGCGGCGGGGCCCGAGCCGGCGTTGGCGGCGAGCCTTTCGACAAACGTGGTCGCGGCAGACGCGCTGTTGCCGTCGCCGCTCGCCGCCGCAGCCGCCGCGGCCCTCTTCGACCGCTTCCGCAGGTCCCTCAGCACCTCCCTGTCCCACGAGTCCCGGCAGACGATCAGCGGCCTGCAGACCCTCCCTCCGTCGCAGGCGATATGCACAACACCGCCGCCGCCGCCGCCGGAGCTCGAAGAGCCGCCGCCGCCGCCGCCCCCTCCGTTGCCGGCCGTGCCCCCGCCCCCGGCCGCGGCCGCGCCGCCGCACACCGACACAAACTGCCCCAGCCTCCCCGCCCGCCGCAGCCTCCGCAGCGCCGCCACGAACGCGTCGGGGCTCGCGTGCACGCCCAGGATCTCACCGTTGAGGAAGACCAGCGCGGACCCGCGCGCGTGCATCTCGGCGCCGGAGAGGTCCTCGGCGGGCTCGACGCCGAGCTCGGCCGCCGCGGCAGCGACGCCCGCGGCGTCGCCGTCGGTCGTCACGTGCGCCGCCAGCGCAAGGTGCTTGACGAGCCCGCACGACTCGCCCTCGGGCGTGTCCGCCGGGCAGAGCATGCCCCACTGCGACGGCTGCAGCGCGCGCGGGCCGGAGACCTTGCGCGTCTTCTCGAACTGCGACGTGATCCGCGTCATCATGCCGAGCGTCGCGATGAACGACAGCCTGTTGAGCACCTGCGTCACGCCCTTGCGCTCCATGCGGAACCTGCGGATCGTCCAGTTGCCCGAAGCGATCGCGGCCTCCATGCCCGCGGTGATGGTGTCCGTCCGCAGCATCTTGGCCGCGTCGAAGGCGCCCGCGCGCGACGCCTTGGAGAGCATCGCGTCGGCCTGCCGCCGCAGGTCCGCGTTGAGCCGCTTGAAGAGGTCCTCGAAGAGCAAGCCCAGCAGCGACCCGGCAAGCTCGAGGCGCTTGTTCCCGTAGTAGTCGCGGTCGTCGACCAGACCGGGGTCGAGGCAGGCCGCGAGCGTGCGCCGGACCATCCAGGCCACGTGCCGCAGCTTGCGCCGGAAGTCGAAGTGGCGGCAGCCGACGTGGCAGAGGAGCACGTGCGCGAGGATGTCACGGGCCTCGTCGGCGCGGGAGCGCGCCGGGCGCGTCGTCGAGGCGGTCGCCGAGGGCGCGGCGGGAGCGGAGGCGGCGCCGTTGGCAGTGCCGTCCCTCTTGGCCTTGGCCGCGGCCGCGGCGGCGGCGGCGGCGGCAGCGGCGGCCACCGCGGGGTTCCCTCCCATCCCGCCGCCCCCTCCCCCTCCGGCCCCGGACTTGACCCTCGCCCCCAGCGCGTCCAGCGCGTCCGCCTGCGTCCTCACCCCTTCCCTCCTCGCATCCCTCAGGGCAGGCAGCAGCAAAGGAAGCAGGGCCGGCTCCGAGCCCACGAGCTGCACGATCTCCTCGTCCTGTTTTTTTTTCCGTTCCATTTTTGAAAAGGGGTTGAGCGATCTTTCGTTCCCTCTCTCTCCACCAGGCTGTTGCGAACAAGAGAGGGGGAAAGCGAGAAAAAACTCTCTCGTTTCCCTCCACGTACCGACTCGGCGCCCATCGCCCGCATCACTACGACGGCACTCACGTCGTCGGCGAACGCGTTGTGCCGCACGCAGGGCCTCCCGCCGCGCAGCACGATCGACGTCTTCGACTTGCGCTCGGCGGTCGAGGATGTCACGGACGCCGTCGGCGCGCCGTTGGCGTCGCGGTCCACCAGGACCCTGTTCTTCGACAGCTGCTCCTGGATCAGGACGACCTTCTCGGCGCCGCGGACCACGAAGTACCCCCCGGGGTCGAGCGGGCACTCGCGCAGCGCCGCGAGCTCCGCGTCGGAGCGGCCCCGGAGCACGCAGCGGTCGCTGCGGAGCATGATGGGCAGGCGGCCGATCAGCAGGGCTCCCGTTCCCGGGGTGCGTCCCCTGCGGACGACGAGCTCGCGCCCTCGCGTGTACTCGACGTCGACGGTGACGGGCGCGGCGTAGGTCATGTCGCGGAGGCGGCACTGCTGCGGGGAGGAGTCCGAGGTGACGTACTCTTCCTCGGCGCAGGGTTTACTATAGTTTTTTTTTGAAGTTGAAGGGTGGACAAGGAAAAAAAAAAGGTGAGCTTCTGTTTTTTCCGATCTTTTTCCTCCTGGCCTCTTTTCTTTCTGCACCCCCCGTACAAAGAGAAACGAACAGCAAGCAATCAAGAAACGCGCGCTCCTTTCTGCCGCTGCTGCTGCCTTCTCTCTCTCTAAAGACCAAAAGAGTGGGCACAGAAAGAGGAGAAGAAGAAAGAACGAGAAAAAAAAAGAACGAATAAAAAACGAAAAAACAAAAAAATCTCTCTCACCCGACGTAGACGTCGGTGTAGCGGAGGTGCCAGTTCGGGTCCGCCTCGCAGGTCACGCGGTGGTTTCCCCTGGCGCGGACAACTGCCTTGATGCCGCGGTTGACGAAGTGGTCGAAGGACTCGATGTGCTGGCGGACGAGGCCCCGGACCTGTTTTGGGGTTGGGGGAGTGGGAAAAAAGAGAGGTCGAGGCAGTGAAAATCTAGCCGCCGAACTCCATGCAATCAATCGAAACTCCCAACGCCCTCTCTCTCTCGTTCTCTCAACTCTCCCTTCTTCTTCGACTAAAACTATCTGCTCACCTGCAGGAACGCTGGGACAAGCTCGTACTTGTCCTTGACGGTCGGGATCGGGGCCGTGAGCTTCGACGGGTCGGCCGAGAGGAAGGCCTTGAGGTCGAATGCAGGGTCAAATGCGTCGGCGGGGCCGGCGCCGGCGATGGCAGCCGCTGCTGCACCACCGCCTCCTGCACTTCTTCCTCCGTTGATCATCATCGATGGACCTGCCTCGTCCGCGTGGGACTTGTGGCGCGGAGGCGCCATCCGTAATCGAGACTCTCGAAGAGAAGAGAGCCCAAAGAGAGAAACAGAACGAGAGGCAGCCGTCGTCGTCAGGCGCCCAAGTTTATTTTTTTCCCTCGTCGTTTTTGAACTTCACTCTTCGCCCCCGAATTGGTTTGGCGCTCGCTTCGGGACTTTGGCGCTCGCTTTGGCGCTCTCGCTTCCACGCCCCCTTTCTCAGCCATGCGAACCCTCCGACACGCGCAGCTCGACGTTGAAACTGCCTCCGCGACAGGACGGTCGGCAGCGGCGTCGGCGCGAAGGGCGGCGAAGCCCGCCGCGGCTAGTTTGACGGCGAGAGCAGCATCGCCGCCGCGACGGCTGCCACGAATGCCGCCGTCGGTGATGCTCTCTCGACGCCTCCCCTCTCCTGCTGCTTCTCCCCGCGCCTCCACCGTCACCGCTGCTGCTGCTCTCGCATCAGACGACGAAGGTGACGTCGAAGAAGAGGCCGAAGTCAGCGACGACGACGACCTCGACGACTTTGAAGACGACAGCGACGATGACGACGACGACGATGCGAGGAGGTCGACCTCTTCGAGCCCGGAAGCAGGGAAACCCCTGTTCGCGGCCCCGACCAACGACCCCTTGCGCCCCTGGGAGCTCGACGTCCCCACGATCGACGACGTCCTCGAGGACCCCGACTGGCCGACCCGGGTCGGGGACTGGCCGAAGTTCTGGGCCATGGTCGGCCTCTGGAGGCAGCACCTCCTCGTGAAGGAGGTCGACGTGCCGCTGGCGAAGGAGGAGAAGCGGAACCCGCGCGCGCGGCTGACGGCGCTCGACGAGCGCGCGCTGAGGCTGGCCCCTCCCGACGGGGCCGAGGACGTCAGCGCGCAGTTCGCCGACGGGGTATTTGACTATGGCGCGAGCGGGGCCGGAGGCGAGGGCGGCGGCGGCGGCGGCGACGCGGCGGACGGCGCCGGCGGCCCCGCCTTCAGCGGCGGGAGCGGCCCCGCGTACGTCTCCCCCGAGGAGGAGGAGAGCGCCCGCTTCGCCGCCCACTACGCCCGCGAGCGCGCCCGCGAGACGGCCCGAATCGCCGCCCTGCCCCCGATGACCGCGGCCGAGCAGCGCCGCTGGCGCGCCGAGGCCGGCGCCCGCGACGAGCAGGTCTACTGGGCGCTCTGCACCGTGCACAAGGCGCTGCCGGGCCTGGCGCGCGCCGGCGTGCCCCTGCCGGAGTACCTCCAGTCCCCCGACGACGAGCGCGCGGCGAAGGGCGGCGCCCTGGGCCTGCCCGAGCCCGTCCTGAAGGAGCTGCGGATCCGGACCGCGGACGTCTCGGACGCCAAGGTCCTGCCGACGTACCACACCGGCGGGCGCGTCGGCGGCACGAACCAGTTCCCAGGGCCGCGCGAGAAGACGTTCATGCAGACGTGGACCCGCACGAAGCTGGCCAGGGACCGCGACGAGGAGCTCGGCCGCCTCGACCCCACGGGCTCCGGGTTCCTCCGCGCCGACATGGAGGAGGAGGAGCTCGCGAGGAGGGGCAGCGCGTTCGCCGACGGCGTGATCCAGCACGAGTGGGCGAGCTGGGGCGACGTCGAGCTGCGCGCGTGGAACGAGAAGCGCCGCGCGCACGCCCGGGCGGACGCGGCCTTCGCGGCGCGCCAGGCGGAGGTCGGCAAGAACAAGGCCTACAACGTCGACGAGCTCACCGATCTGCGCCTCGCGCGCAAGGTCAAGGGGTTCCCCTTCAAGCTGACCTGGACGCACGACGAGATCATGGGTGTCATCACCAACGGCGGCCAGAACGTGCACCCCGACCTCGCGGCCCCCGCGCTCGGCGTCGTCGACTCCCGCCGCAACCTCGACTACTTCGAGGAGGGCGTGCACGCGCACGCGAGCAGCGTCGCCGCGCTCGCGGTGGGCGGGGTGTTCGCCGACGACGAGAGCGGCCTGCCCGACCTCAGCCAGCTGGAGAGGCCCGGGATGCCCTTTGACGAGATCATGAAGCGGCGGAAGGCCGCGGCGAGGAAGAAGGCCAAGGCCAAGGCCCAGACGGGCAAGGGCGGGGGGAAGGGCAGCGGCATCAAGGGCGGCAAGGGCGGGGATGCGTCTGATGACGAGTCTGATGGCGAGGGCGGAGTCAAGGGCAAAGGCAAAGGGAAAGGGAAAGGCAAAGGCGACGAGGCGGCCGCTCCCGCGTTGGGGGCAGCAGAGGCTGCCTCTTCTTCCGCAGCGTCGGCGGCGCCGAGGCTCCCCTTCCCCACGGCCGCGGCGGCCTCCGCGGACCTCGCGGAGACGTTCGCGGGGCTCGACGAGATGGCGGGGGCGGGGGCGGGGGCCGGCGTCGGCGTCGGCGGCGGGGGCTCCGAGGAGGAGGAGGAGGAGGACGAAGAAGGGGTTCTTGACGACGGTGGCGACGACGACGACGATGACGGCGAGGGTTCCGGATCCCATCTCGAGATCGGAGGGATCCCGGGCATCGACGTGGACCCCGAGTTCGACGAGGAGCCCATGTGAAGGAGAGAGAGTTCTGTAAGTTTTGGGAGAAGAGAGAGAGAGCGTTTCCCGGGTTCGGAAAGGAAAAATGGAAATCTCGAGGTCGAGACTTGACTGGGGCATCACTAAATTGTCTAGTTGCTTCAAACTCGTCTCTACGATGCGGCATCGCTAGCCTTTTTGTTGCACTGCAAAACAGAGAGAACACGGCGCGACTATCCTCCATCCTCTGCGACGAGAGAGAGCGAACCGAGAAGCGAAAGAGAGAGAGAGGGAAAGGCGGAAAGAAGAAGAGCAATGATGCAAGCTCCAAAACCGCCGGCCGACCTCCTCTTGCCGGCGACCGCGCTCGTCGTCGTCCGCGGCCCCGACGCCCGCCACGCGCGCGGCCTCGGCTGCCCGCTGGCCGTGACCGAGGGCGGCGCGACCACCGTCACGTGTAGCGGCGTGCTGTTGCCGCCCTCGCCCTCAAATGCTGGTCCTTGTCGGGTTCTCGTCCCCGCTTCCGCGGTCGCGCCCTTTGTCGACGACAGAGAGGGTCTCTCGCCGTCGTCGGCGCTCGTCGCGGGGGCGACGCTCTCCGTCTCGTTCCCCTCTTGCTCCTCGTCTCCTCTCTCCTCCCCCTTCCGCGTCGCGGCGTGGCTCAAGCTCCCGGGGGCAGACGAGGCCCTGTCTCGGCTGGGAAGGGAGGGGTGGGAGACCGGCTGGGCCCTCTCGCTCTCTGGCGGGGGGGCTGCCCGCCCCGCCGCGCCTCCCGCCCCCGCCTCCTCCGCCCCCTCGTCGCCCCGCGCCTCCTCCGCCCCGCTGGTGCTCCCCGCTCCGGCGAGGCCCCCGCAGCCGTCCGCGGCGTGGCTGGCCGTGATAGAGGGCCGGGGGCCCGCCCCCGCGGAGGCGGCCTCCGCCGCGGCGCTCCTGTGGGCGTCCTCGGCCGGCGGCGGCGGCGGCGGCCCTCCCCCCGCCCTGCCTCCGGGGACGCCCCTGCTCGCGGCGGGCGCGCCGCTGGGCGGCCTCTCGGCGCCTCACTTCGCCGGCTGCGTCCTCTCCGGCGCTGTCTCCGCCGTCATCGGGGACTCTGGCGGCGGCGGCGGAGGCCTCGGGGGCGCGGCGGCGGCGCCGCCGCCGCTGCTCCTGGTGGACCTTCCGGGGGCGTTCCCGGGCGCCGACGGCGGGCCCGTCGTGGCCCTCGTCGCCGCCGGGGGAGGAGGGGGGGGGGGTGCGGCGGCGAGGGCGAGGTTCGCCGGCGTCCTCGCGCCGCCGCTGCGACAGAGACTCTCCCGCACTTCTTCCTCCTCTCCTGCTGCTGCTGCTGCTGGTGGCGGTGCTGGTGCTGGTGCTGGTGCTGCCGCTCTCTCGGGTCTCCCTCTCGTCGTCGCCGCGGGGCCGCTCGCCGCCGCCCTTCGGGACGCTGGGATGCTGCCGCCGTCGAGGCCGCAGCCGGGCCTTTCGCCGCCGCCGCTCCCGCCGCTCCCGCCGCCGCTCCCGCCGCCGCTCCCGCCGCTCCCGCCGCCGCTCCCTCCGCCGCTCGTCGCCGCCGCTGCGGTCTCGTCCCCCCTCCGCCCCCCCCCCTCGCTCGCCCGCGCCCTCGAGGGGGCCTCGCGCTCCGTCGTCGCGCTGCTCGTCCCGGGCTCGTCGTGGGCCTCGGCGGTTCACGTCGGCGGCGGGGCGTTCCTGACGGCGAGGCACGCCGTCCCGGAGGCCCGGGGGCGGGGGGGAGCGGAGGGAGCGGGCGGCCCGCCGCCCCGCCGGGTCCTGCTCCAGCTGCGCTCGCGCGCGCCCGGCGGCGGCGGCGGCGGCGGCGGCTGCTCCTGGGAGCCCGCGGAGGTCGACGCGAGGCCGCTGCCGCCGCTCGCGAGCGGGCTCGACGTCGCCGTCGTGAGGCTGCTCCCTTCGGCCGCGGACCGGCGGAGCGGGAGCGGGAGCGCCAGCGGGAGCGGGAGCGAGCGGCGGCGGCGCCCCCAGCGCCTCCTCCCCCCGGCGGCGCGGCTCGCCCCCCGCGTGCCGGCCGCCGCGACGCCCGTCGCCGCCCTCGGCTTCCCGCGCCTGCACCCGCGGGCGGGGCTGGGGCCCCTGGCGACCTTCGGGGTGGTCGCGAGGACCCTGGCTGCTGCTGCGCCTGCGGGGAGCGGGAGCGGAGAGGGAGGGGAGCGGGAGGAGGAGATGCTGCTGTCGACGTGCGGCGTCCTCGCCGGCGCGAGCGGCGGCGCCGTCGTCGACCTCTCTGCTCCTCCCTCGGCCGCGGCGGGCTCTCCGGTCGTCGCCCTCGTCGTCTCCAACACGAGGCACCTGGCCTCGGGGAGGACCCTGGCCCACCTGAACTACGCCGTCTGCGGCGCCGCGCTCCGGGCGTGCTGGGAGCACGCGGCGGAGCTCGCGAGGGGAGAGGGACACGGAGGAGGAGGAGGAGGAGAGCGAGGGAGCGAGGGCGGCGGCGGCGGCGGCGCCTCGTTCTCTCCGCCAAACCGCCAGCAGAGGAGGCCCCCCGCTCCCGCTCCCGTTCCTCCTCCTCCTCCTCCTCCTCCTCCTCCTCCTCCTATGCCCCCTACGCCCGAGGCCCGAGCAGCCCTGTGGGCGCTCGCGGCCGTCCCGAGGAGCGGAGAGAACGGAGGGGGAGAAGCGGGAGCGGGCGAAAAGATGCAAGGGAGGGCGGCGCTCGACAGACTCCTCGAAAGAGCGGGGATTATTGTAAACGGCGATGCACCGGCTGCTGCTGACTGGCCTTCGCGTCTGTAAAAAAACAAAAAAGAGAAACAAAGTTGCACGCACTTGAAAGAGGCGAGAGAGTGAGTGAGCGAGTGAGTGAGAGGTGAGAGAGCGAGAGAGAGTTTTTTCCTTTTCGGCGCCCCTCCTTCTTGGTTCACTCTTTTTTCCCCCTCTCTCGCTCTCTTCCATCGCTACTCTCTCGCTTCTTCCTCCGAACACCAATCTCCTCCGTTCAAGGAGGGGGCTCGGAACGTTCACGGTGCCGCCGCGCCTAGGCCGGCGCACCCGCGCTGCGTCTCGCTCGCCGTCGCCGTCGCAAGGAGCGGAAGCAGCGCACGAGGAGCCAGCAGCGGAAGGAGCAATCTTTGACGACGCCGCCGCTGTCGTCGACGACCAAAGCGACGCCCACGAAAACAACAACTCGTCGCAGCAGCCTCCCGCCGCTCGCAGGAGACGCACGTCCGGAGGCTCTGCCCAGGCGATGCAGCCCGACAACGAGCCTCTCGACGACGGAGCCGCCGAGCCGATGGAGGGTAAGAAGAAGAAGAGTTTATTTTTTCTTTCCATCTTTTGATGGCCAATGAACGAACATTGTTTCTCTTTCCTTCTTTCGAACGCAGCGCTACTTTTGCCGCGTCTCGATCGCAGAATGATCAGGGACGCGCGGCCCTGCTCGAGAGAGAGAGAGAGAGAGAGAGAGAGAGAGAGCAAGGAAACAAAAGGAGAAAACGGCTCGTCGCTTTTGCTGTGAAAAGCTCTTGGAGAGCATCGGTCGTTTTTTCTCTCTCAGTGGGTCTCGCTCGCTCGTCGACTCCTCTCCTCCCTCCCTCCTTTCCTCGCTCGCCTCTTTTTTTTGACTCCTTTTCGAAATCAACGCCCTTTCAAAACTCCACACAGGCGTTTCCACCTCCCCCTCCCCGGCAGCAGAGGGGCCTGCTCTCGCTGAGGAGCCCGCCCTGACGGGCATGTTCACGGTAAGAGAAAGAGAGAGAAGAAAAGAGAGAAGAAAGATGGATGAGAGAGAGAGGGGAGGGATCGGAGGAAGAATCGATCGCGCGTCGTCGGCTCTCTCACGATTTCAACCGTCTCTCATCCGAAACCTCCCTAAAAAAAAAAAAAAAAAATCTCTCTCTCCAGTTCGTCGTCCACGACGTCCTCAACCCGGCCCTCGACACCAAGCTCTACTCCGACACCTTCACGGTCGGCGGGCACCCGTGGAACATTCTTTGCTATCCGAGGGGCAACAAGCAGGAGAACCTCGCCCTCTACGTCAACGCCGCCGACGCCGCCGACGCCGCCGCCGCCGCCGCTTCCTCGCAGGCGGCGGACAGCGGCGACGACGCGGCCCCCCTCGTGGGCGACTGGGCCCCGCGCCGCGCCTGGTTCAAGCTCTCGCTGCTCCACCCCTCGGGAGACGAGGCCCGCCACAGCAGCAAGGAGGCGACGCACTCGTTCGCGCCCGTGGCGGTCGACTGGGGCTTCACCTCCTTCCTGCCGCTGGCCGATGTGAGGGCCGAGTTCGTGCACGCCGACGGCTCCGTGGTCGTGCGCTGCGAGCTGTCGACGGACCCAAGCGTGGTCCCGCCCGAGGCTCTGCCGCCCGGGGGGGTGCTGGGGGGCTACCTGGGGAACCAGCACTACGACTGCCGCAGGGAGACGGGGCATGGTGAGAGGAGTTTTTGGTGTTTTTGGAGGAAGAGAGAGAGCGAGCAAGCGAGAGAAAAACAAGACTCACGAAAAAGGAAAAAGAAAAAAAAAACTCAACCACCTCCAACGAAAAAAAAAAACCCCAGTCGGCCTCAAGAACCAGGGCGCGACCTGCTACATGAACTCGCTTCTCCAGACCCTCCACAACCTCAACGCGTTCCGCAGGGCCGTGTACCACATGCCGACGAGCCCCGACGACGAGCCGCACGCCTCGATCGCGCTCGCGCTGCAGAGCCTCTTCTTCAAGCTCCAGTTTGGCCCCTCGGCGGTGCCGACCAAGGACCTGACGAGGTCGTTCGGCTGGGACTCGGTCGACGCGTTCATGCAGCACGACGTGCAGGAGCTCAACCGCGTCCTGTGCGAGAAGCTCGAGGAGCAGATGAAGGGGACGGCCGTCGACGGCACTGTCGCGCGGCTGTTTGAGGGCCACACCGAGAACTTTGTGCGGTGCATCAACGTGGAGTGCGAGAGCACGCGCAAGGAGTCGTTCATGGACCTGCAGCTGGACGTCAAAGGGTGCAAGGACGTCTATGCGAGTTTTGACGCGTACACGGCGGTCGAGACGCTCGACGGCCAGAACCAGTACAATGCCGAAGGCCACGGCCTTCAAGACGCGAAAAAAGGCGTGCTCTTCGACGATTTTCCTCCGGTGCTGCAGCTGCAGCTCAAGAGGTTCGAGTACGACTTCGCGAGGGACACGATGGTGAAGATCAACGACCTGTACGAGTTCCCGGAGGAGCTGGACCTGGACGTGGGCGGGAGGAAGTACCTGTCCAAGGACTCGGACGCGAGGGTGCGCAACCTGTACAAGGTAAGAAGTTTTTTGTTGAAGTTTTCGGGTTTTCCCCCCCCCGCAGTCGGGGGGGGGGGGCTCAAAAAAACTCACTCTTCCTCATCTCTCTTTCTCTCTTTTCTTTCTCTTGCTCAAACATCAACTCTCTCACCAGCTCCACTCCGTCCTCGTCCATTCGGGCGGCGTCCACGGAGGACACTACTACGCGTTCATCAGGCCCGACGGCGAGCAGTGGCTCCGCTTCGACGACGAGAGAGTGACGCGCGAGGCGCGCCGCGCGGCGGTCGACGACCAGTTTGGCGGCGGCGGGATCGCGGCGGCAAACGCCGCCGCCGCCGCCGCTGCAGCCGCAGCCGCGGCCGCTGCGAACAACGCGAGCGGAGAGACAAACGGCGACGTCGTCGTCGTGCCCCCGCCGCCGCCCGTCGTCGCCGCGCCGCCGCCGCCGCGCCTCGCCAAGTTCTCCAACGCCTACATGCTCGTGTACGTCCGCGTCTCCGACTGGCCCTCGGTGATGTGCGAGGTGACGGAGACCGACGTCCACGAGCACGTGCGCGCGCGCCTGCGCGCCGAGGTGGCCGGGAAGGAGCGCCGCCGCCGCGAGAAGGCCGAGGCGCACCTGTACTCTGTCGTGCGCGGCGCGACCGACGGCGACTTTGCGAGGGCTTTGGAGGAGAAGGGCAGGTTCTTCGACCTTGTGGATCACGACGTGCTGGCCGCCGAGGCCGCGGAGAGGACAGCCGAGGAGGTGGCGAAGGTGGCGGCGGCGGGGGCCGCTGCTGCCGCTGCCTCCGCTGCCGCCGCCGCCGCCGCGGCAAATGGGAACGACAAGAAGAAGAAGGACGCGGCCGCGGCGGCCGCGGCCGTGGCCGCGACGGCAGCAGCCCCGATCGACGACGCCGCGCTCGCCGCCGCCGCCGACGCCGTTCCTCCGATCACGGGCAGGCTCCGCGTCAAGAAGCAGGCGACACTGGCTAACGCGCAGGCGATGGCCGGCTTGGCGCTCGTCGCGGGCGGGAGCGGAAGCGGCGGCGGTGGGGACGGAGGCGACGGAAACGACGACGGCGGCGAAAACGGCGACGCGGCGGCCAAGAGAGGCAGAAAGGCCCCGAAAAAGACCTCTTCTGCTCCCCCCGCCTCCGCTCCTCCCCCCTCTTCTCCCCCTCCTCGGGACCCGATCCCGGCCGAGAAGCAGCGCTGGTGGATGTGGGCGCGCAGGCAGAACAACACCTACCGCCCCTCGAGGCCACTCGACTCACAGCCCGGCGGCGAGGACGCGGCGCTGACGATGAGCGACGTCGAGGTCAAGGTCGCGGCGCAGGTCGGTTCCGCGGGGAACGGCAACACTGTGGGCCTCCGCGGGGGTGGCGGAGGCAGCGCCGGCATCGACTTCTACATCGAGACGCCCGACGCCGGAGGGCCGGCGGGGGCCGCGGTGAGGGCCATGGTCGACGCTGCCGCGGCCTCCTTGCCCCCGGGCGCGCCACCGACGGCCGCGGCGCTCTTGAGCAACTGCTGCCCGCCCGTCGCTCCCGCGAGGGACTCTTTCCAGGACCTCCCGGCCCTGGGAGACGACAACATCCTGCTCTTCTTCAAGCACTACGACCCGGTCGCGGGAACGCTGCGCTACTCGGGGCACGCGGTAGTCCCGCGCGCGGCGACGACGGGCGGCGCGCTCGCGGCCGCGCTCGCGCCCGTCGCCGGCGTCTCGCTCAAGGCGGGGGACGACGCGGCCGCCCTTGCCCGCGACCGCGTCGAGATCTTCGAGGAGATCAAGTTCGATCCCACAGTGATGGTGGAGCGCATCGGGGCCGACCAGACGCTGGCCGAGGCGCAGCTGGAGAACGGCGACATCATCGTCTTTCAGAGGAGGGTGAGTGGTCCTTGGAATGTTTTTTTTTTTGAAAAGTTTTTTCTTCTTTTTTCGCCCGAAGGAGAATCTCCAGAATACTCACCTCTTCTTTTCCTTTCCACGATAAAACAAAATTCAGTTCGCTGCCGACGAGGTCGACGACGGGGCAGAGGCCATGGAGACCGCGAGCGCCGGGCCTCCCCCTTCTGCTTCCTCCTCCTCTGCCACCGCCGCAAGCGCCGTCGTCGTCAGGCACCCGCACGCCAACAAGTTCCTCGAGTACGTGAAAGCCCGCCGCGTCGTCACGTTCAAGCGCCTCGCCGAGCCCAAGGAGCCCGGGTTCGAGCTCGAGCTGTCCGGGGAGATGGGGTACGACGAGGTCGCCGCGGCGCTCGCGGCGGCGCTGCGGGCCCGGGCCGCCGAGGAAGGGGGAGCGGACGCCGCCGAGGAGGAGAAGAAGAAGAAAAAGTCCGGCGACGGAGCGGCCAGCCCCGCTGCCCCCCCTCCCCCCGTCGACGGCGACCACGTGCGCCTCACACAGCACAACGGCTACACGGGGGGCCCGAAGCCGGGGCCGATGCGCCACCGCGGCGTCGCCACCCTCGACGCCGCGCTGGTCCATTACCAGACGCCCTCGACGACGCTCTACTTCGAGACCTTCGACATGCCCCTGCCGCAGCTGGAGCTGCTCAAGCCGCTGCGCGTCGAGTGGTTCCCGGCCGGCGGCTCCCCCTCGACGCACACGCTGATGCTGGCAAGGGAGGCCACGGTCGAGGACGCGCTGCGCGAGCTGGCGGCCAAGGTCGGCGACGACGCCTCGGCCGGGCGGAGGCCGCACGGCCTCAGGCTGGTCGAGATCTACTGCTCCAAGATCTTCAAGGTCTTCGCCCCGGAGGACAGGGTCGACGCGATCAACGACTGCTACTGGACGCTGAGGGCCGAGCCCGTGGAGGAGGACGAGGTGGTAAGCTTGAGCCATTTTTTTTCTTCCTTATTTTTTTCCCGACGAGTTTCTTTCTTCTTCTTTCCTTCTTTCTTCTTCTTCCTCTCACGGAAAAACATTCTCTCTCTCTCTCTCT
>Ga0315285_10004811_pt1 | contig 13986 bp, 15 predicted proteins | sample YL17G09_36_MG_FD_203698 | JGI IMG/M metagenome (GOLD analysis project Ga0315285, IMG submission 203698) | Sediment microbial communities from Yellowstone Lake, YNP, Wyoming, USA - YL17G09_36 | ecosystem: Environmental > Aquatic > Freshwater > Lake > Sediment | place: USA: Wyoming | collected...
CGCGCGCGGCGCAGCGGTGGAAGAATGCGGGGTCCGGCCGCCTTCCGCAGCGTGAAAGACAGGCGAACATGCCTGTCCAGGCATCAAATGAGTAGCTTCCGGAAATCATGATTCTTTCACAGGCTCATTGAGCAGATGATGATGGCGTCGTCCAGAAACGGGGCTGGATTGCCGGCGGCTTGGGCCTGTCGATAGGCCTTGGCGTCGAGAACCTTCGCGGGCAGGTTGAACTTCTCCGACAGTTCCAGTGCCCATTGCTTGCGGATGGAGGCTGGGCAGACTACAAGGATTCGGCGGCGGCGCTCGGCCCAGTACTGGCAGATGGCAGCCCGGCCTCGATGGTCTTGCCCAGACCGACCTCGTCGGCCAGTAGCACGCCCTTGGATATGGGCGAGCGCAGAGCGAACAGGGCAGCCTCGATCTGGTGGGGGTTGAGGTCCACGCATGCATCGAACAGCGACCGGCTGAGCCGGTCCACGCCCTGGCCGCCAGTGCGGGTCAGCTCGTGAGCGTAGTAACGTGCGTGGTATGCTGTAGTCATTTCATACAGGTCCTGATGCTTGGGTACTTCGCTACCGGTACAGGCCAGGGCGCAAGTTACGTTCCCCGGCAATCAAAAAACTGGTGGCCGAGGGATTATCCACGAACTTGGCCCAATCCGCAAGCGTCGGCGAGAACCGGCTATCTGAGGAATGTTGCGAGCCCGTTCGGCTATCTTGAAGCCCCTTTACGGTCCTTTTTCAGACGATCAATCAACTCGCTCGCCTCTTGGCGCGTATCTGGTTGGGGACCGTCGTACTCAAGTCTTGCCAGGTATTGGAATTGTTCTTCGGTTGGAGGGGCGGGTTCCATGTTGCCCGCATTAAACTTCCCCCTTGACCACTCTTTCCAGTCACCTCTACCTCTGGGCATAGCGGTGTTCTCCTATGAGTATTCAACACCTTAGTCCAACGCAGCGAGGCCGTCGTAGTTCACCAAACTGGCCATCCCACCTGGCACCGTGCCATTTTCTGCGCCGCCGTTGAATCGTCAAGCCCAAGCCCGATTCAGTCAAGTCCAGCCGAATCCGTCCTTTGTTCATGGCTTCCTGCGGTAGACGTTCAGCCCGACCTTCTCGTCCCGGTCGGGAATGGACACGTTGCCTTCAGTCGAGGCGATGATGATTGTCTTGCCGGAGGACGACGGGCCGAATTCCTTGGCCAGGTCTACTTTGATCGTGAGGATGGTCCCCTCGACCGTCATTTTCACGTTCTTCATGTCTTTCTCCGAAAGGTTAACCCGGGCGCGGCTGAATGTGAGCCAGGTATTATGCCACCAACCGCCGGTGCTGGCAAGGAATCGATGGCGAGGCGGTGCGGGCAGGGGTGGGGCAAGAGGTAGGTACGCGACTGACGGCTCAACTTCATCCCCCCGCCGGCCAGCGCTGGATAATTCCCTTGTCGGTGGGGACGATCACGATGTTCACGCAGTGGCCGACGACGCCGACCATGCGGGATTCGTAGCCGAGGCGGCTGGCCTGGTCGTTGAAGACCTGGCACTCGCAGCGGACGATTTCCGTGCGGTCGGCGTTGAAGCCGAAATCGAAGCTCGTCGCCACGTCGATCTTCCCGGCCAGTTCGGCCGAGATTCGGCAGCAGCCGCAGCCGAAGTCGCCGTCGCCGTAATGGCCGTGCTTGCCGGCTCGGCCGGCGTAGCCGCAGTAAGCCAGGTCGCCCGGCACGACGAGAATGTGCTCGGGTGCGGGTTCAGCCAAGAGAAGTCGTGGGCGATTTGTAAGAACCGCGACTTGGCCTTTTGCAGGATTGAGCAAGCTGAATCGGGCCACTCCACATGAACGGAAGTGCCGATCTTTACATTTGAGCTGATGGTGGCGATGTTCGCCCCCGGCGGCGCAGGTTCCAAGAGTAGGGCCAGGGCGGCTCAGAACGCGACCCCCGCCAGAAAACGCCCCACGGGCGAACGTGGTGCGACCTCGCGCAGCCACGGTACCCGCTGTTGACCATTCGCGCTGCCGGCGATAGACTGCCGGCACTTGACAACTTGAACTTGGTCTGACCAAGCGTTCGCCCGTTGGAAAACCGTGACATTTTCAAACGAATGAGGCGGACACTGGGCAGGCTCCCCGTTCGGGAGCCTGCCGGTGAATCCTCGTCCACGGGCCGTCGCAGGCCTTCCGATGGGGTAGTAATCGGCGGCTCCCCTTTCTTTTGCGCCGCCGCGCTCGGCCAGACGACCCTTTCGGCCCGCACGAGGAGCGATCATGACGCGACAGAAGAGCCCCACCGCCCGGTCCCAGGATAGCCTGCTCGAAGCCCTTCAGGCCGTAGCTCGGCGAATCCAAAAGGACCGGGATCGCGGAATGGGCGAGACGGAGACAAAGGCGAAGCTGATCAACCCCGTTCTCAAAGCACTGGGATGGGACGTCCAGCGGGACGACGTCGAACTGGAGTTTAAGCTCCGGCCAAGCGACAACCCCGTGGACTATGCGCTGAAGATTTCCGGTAAGCCAGTCGTATTCGTCGAGGCCAAAGCCCTTGGGCACGGCCTGTCGGACCGCAAACGGATCGCCCAGGTCTTGGGCTACGCCGCCGTGGCGGGCGTGGGCTGGGGCGTTCTGACCAACGGCGACGAATACCGCCTTTATAACGCGAGCGCCCGGGTGCCTGCGGACGAGAAGCTCTTCTGGCGGGTTCGCATCGCCGAGGGCAATCTTGACGAGGCGGCCGAGACGCTGTCGCTTCTTTCGCGTGACAACTTCGAGAGCGGCATCAACGAGGTGCTCTGGGAAGACCACTTCGTGGACCGGCGGGTGAAGCAGGCCCTGCTGGCCATGCTGATGAAATCGAAGGACAAGGGGCTCGTTTCGCAGATCCGCCGTAAAGTGCCCGAACTGCGGTCCAGGCAGATCGCGGATTCGCTGGGGCGGATTGTAAATGCGGAGATCGACTGGCCGCCGGTACGCGCTCCAAAGAGCGGGGACGGGCTGGCTTGTCTTGATGCCGCCGCAAAGGTGCTGGTTGAGGTTGGCAAGCCCATGCACGTCAAGGATATGTTCGCCGCGATGAAGTCTAAGAAATACTGGACCTCGGACGCTCTGACGCCAGATGCCACGGTTTATGCTGCCATATTCCAGGACATCAAGGCCAAGGGCGACAAGAGCCGATTCCGCAAGACCGGTCCATCCACGTTCGGGCTGGCCAAGTGACGTCAGTCCACCGGTTCCCGTGCAGGAGAACGGTGGGCAGATATTGGCCGGCGGACGTCATGCCGAGGCGGTTGATGGCCCTTTCCATGGGGTTCCTTGCCCTCCGCGCCGTTTCTTTGCGCGGGCATTGGCAACCGGTTGCTAATTGGTTGCTAATCGTTTTTCGGCCTACCGGATGCCAAAAGAAAACCGCCCATAACTCTTGTAGTTATAGGCGGTTATCGTATACGCCGTCCTGGGCTCGAACCAGGGACCCGCTGATTAAGAGTCAGCTGCTCTACCAACTGAGCTAACGGCGCGTCGCTCCTTCCCGTTGCTCGTTTCCACACTTTTGGGCGGATTGCCGTTCAACGGAATGACAGATTGTAGCGTCCTGCTCGGCCGCGCCAAGAGGAATTTCGCCCAATTGGAATTTCGCCCAATCCGGGAATTGTCCGCCGATCTCGCGGATAGGCCGGTCCTACGCATCCGGGGCGCGGTCGGCCCTTGGCGTCTGGCCGGCGTCGATGGCGTCGGCGGGGACGTGTTTTTCGATAAAGGCGACCAGGGCCTTGAAGTTCTGGAGCTTCCAGGAGTCCAGCACGAGCGGCTTGGCCTGGCCGTAGTCCAGCCGGAGAAAGCCCTTGCCGGCCAGGTCGGTCGCATCCAGGCGTTTGACGTCCTTCCAGGCGATGGCCGGGCTGCCCGGCACGCGGATGCCCTCGGCGTCGGCGACCAGGACGCGCCGCAGGAAGCGGATGCCCATGACCAGCGGCACAAGCCCGCCCAGCGGCAGGAGTATGCCGCCCCAGTGGTTGAAGTAATACCTCGCCGCGTCGTTAACGTTGCCGTCATTCGGGTATTGGTAGTGGCCCACGATGTAGTGATCGTAAAAGCACCACAAGCCGAATACCAGCAGCATGCCGGCCATGATGAACAGCCTCACGGCCGGGTCGCGGGCGGGTGTGCATTCGACGCGATCTTGACGTGGTGTGTCGTTTGTCTCGCTCATTTGTCCAATGGCTCCGGGTAGTTGGAAGGGCGGACTCTTTCCGATCTTGCCGCGGCAAATCAGGATAAACCACCGGGCCGCGCTTGCCAAGAGAAAGTTGTAAGCAAGTTGTAAGCAATGATCAGCGGCGAGGTTCAAATCAGGCGCGGCTCAAGAAGCGAGGTTCAAAATAGGCAAGGCGTAAGGGCGAGGTCCAAAATCAGGTTGACAGCCCGCCCGTGGGAAACTAGTTTATGGAGCCCGGTTTGGCCGGGGGTGCGGCACGGCGTTGCGGAAACCCGAACTGCCGCCCGCACGGCGAAGTACTACCAAAGCACGAAAGGAGCCAATTATGGCAGTCAAGGTGGCAATCAACGGTTTCGGTCGGATTGGCAGGCTGGTCTTCCGCGTGATGGCGGAGAAGCCCGAAAAGTTCGACATAGTGGCGGTCAACGACATGTTCGACGCGGACATGCTGGCCTACATGCTCAAGTACGACTCGACGCAGGGGCGATTTCCGGGCAAGGTCGTGGCCAAGCAGGGCGCCATCGCCGTCAACGGCAAGGAAATCCCGATCCTCTGCGAGAAGGACCCGTCCAAGCTTCCGTGGGGCAAGATGGGCGTTGACGTCGCCATCGAGTCCACCGGCAGGTTCACGAGCCGGGCCTCCGAAGGCAAACCCGGCTACGACAGCCACCTGACCGCGGGCGCCAGGAAGGTGCTTCTCTCGGCCCCGGCCAAGGACAAGCCGGACGCGACGATCGTCCTGGGCGTCAACGACGAGTTGCTGACGGCGGCGGTCAAGTGTGTCTCGAACGCATCCTGCACCACCAACAGCCTCGCCCCGGTCTGCAAGGTTCTCCATGAGAGCATCGGCATCGTCAAGGGCCTGATGACGACCATTCACGCCTACACCAACGACCAGTGCCTTCTGGACATGCCGTACAAGGACAAGCGTCGCGGCCGGGCCGCGGCGATCAACATCATCCCGTCGTCCACCGGCGCCGCCAAGGCCCTTGGCGAGGTGATCCCGGCCCTGAAGGGCAAGATGCACGGCTACGCCCTGCGCATCCCGATTCCCACGGGCTCGATTACTGACCTGACCTTCAACGCCGCCCGCAAGACCAGCGTCGAGGAGATCAACGAACTGATTCGCGCCGCGGCCGAGGGGCCGTTCAAGGGCGTCATCGAGTACGTTACCGACCCGATCGTCTCGCAGGACATCGTCCACAACCCGTACAGCTCGATCTTCGATTCGACCAACACGATCGTGCTGGACGGCGACATGGTCAAGGTCACCATGTGGTACGACAACGAGTGGGGCTATTCCTGCCGCAGCGCCGACCTGGTCATCAGGATGGCGGCCCTGTAAGCGGAATCCCGAAAAGAGTTACAAAGTTACAAAGAGCGGCCCCGTCCCACAAAGGCGGGTCCGCTTTTTTGCGCCGCAGCATGGGCGTCTCGCCCGTGGAGGCGCCCGGGCCCGCCGACCCATTCGGAAAAAGGCTATTGCACCATCGCAACGCCTCGCATAAGTCCGGCTTGGCGGCACGAACTTTCCCACTGGACTTGGCCAGGCCGGGCGGGAAGAATGAAGTGCTACTCGCGGGCGAGTCCGAAGGATCCCTGCGGGGATGTCCGTGCCGCGGGTGTTTTTCAGGAAATCATCTAAGAAACGGGGTCCGCAACCGTGGTAATCGTGACGAAGTGGCAGGCGTGGCGGCGAGGCAACGCATGACGGTTGAACCGAATGACAACCTCGCGGCCTGGTTGCGAAAGGCCATGGACGACCACGAAGGCGCCCTGCTTCGGTATGCCGGACGGATTCTCGGCGATGCCGACCGCGGGCGGGATGTGGTTCAGGACACGTTCTTGCGGCTGCTGGAGAGCGGGCGCGACCTGGACGGCGGGCACCTGGCCCAGTGGCTCTTCACGGTCTGCCGCAACCGCTGCCTGGACATCTGCCGGAAAGAACGCCGCATGACACTGATGAGCGAGCACGTTGAGCGGACATACGCCGGAGCGGAGTTGCCTCCGGACGATGTGGCGAGCGGCCGCGAGCAGGCCGGGCAGGTGTCAGCCGCGATGTCCGCCCTGCCGCCCAATCAGCAGGAGGTCCTGCGGCTGAGGTTTCAGAACGGTTTTTCGTACAAGCAGATAGCAGGTATCACAGGCCTGTCGGTCACGAATGTCGGCTTTCTGATTCACACGGGGATCCAGCGGCTGCGCAAGCGTTTCCAGGTTGACGGGCGCGGCGGCCGGCAGGGAGAGACGAGATGAAGCTTTCGAAGGACAATCCCCTGCTGACGGCCTACGCACTGGGCGAGTTGGGCGCGGGCGAGGCTGGCGAGGTCGAGGCGGCAATCCTGGCCGATGTGTCGTTGCGGACGGAGGTCGAGGCGATCCGCGGCCTGGCCGGCGAGCTGGAAGGGGAGCTGTCGGCCGAGCCGATGCCGCGTTTGTCGGCCCTGGAGCGTGCCAGACTCGAGCAGCGCGCGGAGGAGCTTGACCGCGCCGAGCGGGCGCGGGCGGTGCGCTCCGGGCGCGGGCTGCGTTGGGCGGCCGTGGCGGCGGCGGTGCTTCTGGCGGCCGGGGCGGTGGGGATGTGGGCTTTGCTGCGTCCAGGTGGGCCGCGTGAAACAACCATCGTCAAGAACGGGCCAAAGCCGACGCCGCCAGACCCTGGGCTCGGGCCGATGCTTGTGCCGACGCCCTCGCCGTACGGCCCGGACCCTGTGGGCACGCCGTCTTACGTGAGGCAAAACGATTTCTTCATGCCGTCGCACCCGTCAGTTGGCAGCGCCTTGCTGTCGGCCTGGAGGTGGCCCGAGCCGACAACCCGGTCTGGCCTGGACGATGAGTGCGTGGACAACCCTTGGACCTCCGCCGCCCGGCGGCCGGGATCGACATTCGGGCTGAACGTCGATGATGCCTCGTACCGGCACGTTCGGCAGTTGATCTTCGAGGAAAGCCGCCTGCCCGAGCCCTCGGCCGTGCGAATCGAGGAAATGATCAACCACTTCAGGTATGACTATACACAGGTGTCCGGGGGCGAAGTCGCGGGCCCGCTGGCGGTCCGGGCCGACCTGGCCCAGTGCCCCTGGTCGGCCGGGCACGTGCTGCTTCGCGTGGCCATCCAGGCCTTTGGCGGCACAGACCGGGCGGGGGGCGGCTCCGCGGAAGTCGTCGCTGGCGACGCGCGGGTCGGTGTAACTTTCAGCCCGGGCGCGATCGCCAGTTGGCGCCTGATTGGGCACGACGGGCCGATGTCCGCGCAGATCGCCCGGCAGGGCGAGCAGATCGCAGCCGGGCGGCAGGTGACAGCCCTGTATGAGCTTGTTCCTGCGGGCAAGGCAGGCCAGGCCGGCGGCGCGGCCTTGGCGGCGGCATGCACGGTTAGCGTGGATTACACGCTGCCTGGCGGCGGTCTGGTGTGGCGGCTTTTGGTCAGTGCAAGCGGGCCGGCTGGGCGGTTCGAGGACGCCCCGGATGACTTCCGCTTCGCGGCCACGGTGGCGGGCTTCGGAATGATCCTGAGAAACTCGCCCTACAAGGGAACATGCACGGTTGGAGCAATGCTGAAGCAGGCCCGGTCGGCGCTGGGTGATGATCGGCTTGGGCGGCGGAGCGAGTTTGTCGCTGTGCTTCGCGAGGCAACCGGGCTTCTGCCCGTGGAGGAGTGAGACGAGGAGTGAGACACTCATTGCCGGCGGGGCGGCGGTTTCTTAAAATGGGGTTGTGATCCGAGGGCCTTTGGCATTTTGGCATTTGGTGGTAAATTGTGTTGGCCGGGGCGAAACGCAGGCCGGCGGAAGGATGTGAGATGGCGATCAAGATTCGGTGTCAGGATTGCAGCAAGAAGATATCCATCGACGAGGCGTTCGCCGGCGGCATGTGCCGCTGCCCGTACTGCAAGGCGCTGGTCTATGTCGAGGACTCCACCGCCGGTGGAGGCGGGAAGGCTTTCGGCGGCGCCAGGCCCGTCGCTCCGACGCACCGTCCGGCGGCGCCAGGCCAGGCTGCGCCAGCGCGGAGTCAAGCCCAGGCCGATGCCGAGGCCCGCGCGGCGGCTGACGCCGAGCATGTCCCGATGGCCAGGCCGGTAAAAATCCAGGGCATCATCACGATCATCCTGCTTGTCCTGCTGGTGTTCATGGTTGGCGGAGGAATTGCCCTGGTCATGTTTTACCTGCCCGCCGGCCACAACGGAGAGGTCCCGCCGCCGGCGACCCAGCCGGGCAAGATTGACGTCCTGCCTGAACACGGACCGGGAGTGGTTGACATCAAGATCACCCCCCCTGTGTTCTACGTGCTGGACGGCGGATCGAGCATGCGTTCGGCGTTCGACAGCGCCCGGCTTATGGTGCTCAAATCCGTGGAATCGCTGGGAGACGGCAAGTTCAACGTAATCGTCGCGGGCGAGGGCCAGGACAAGGTCGTCGCGCCCGACCTGGCCGTCGGCGGCAAGGAGGCGGCCGAAAAGCTCACGCCCGTGCTCCAGAACATTAACACGTCGGGCGCCGCGGACATCCCCCGCGCGCTGAAGGCCGCGATAGACAGGAAACCCAAGACCATCGTGCTGTTCACCCGCAAGGTGGTGGACGATCCCGCGGGCCTGGCCGGGCAGGCCAAGGCTCAGGGGACCGTCATTCACACGATCGTCATCGACGGCGACCGCGAGGTAAACGAGTCAATGAAGAAACTCGCCGAGGCCGCGGGAGGACAGGCAAGGACCTTCTCCCCCGGCGCGCCGTGAGCCGCGACTGACATTCTTATCTGGGTGTGCTTAAGTATATCCTTTCCAATGTGACACCATTGTTTGACCGCCTGGAGTTCATTGCGGATTGCGGATTGCGGATTGCGGATTGCGGATTGCCTCGGCCAAGGCTTTTGGGAGAAGGAAATCCGCAATCCGCAGTCCGCAATCCGCAATAAAGACTCGCGATTCGGCAAAACGACATCGGAGTCGAATCAGACATTCGCTCATGCCATAAACTCAGGTCGCTCACTCTGAGCCGGCTGGACTTGGCACGCGCTTGTGGCCGGGGGGCCGTCGTGGTATCTTGCGGACCATGGCGCTAACCAAAGCGAAGATCGAGCGGAATATCCGGCGCATCGAGGAGAATGTCCAGGCCGCCTGCGCCAAGGCCAACCGCCGGGCGGATGAGGTCTCGATCATCGCGGTGACTAAGGCCATTGAGTTCGAGCCTGTATCCTGGCTGGTCGACCTGGGAATGACGGAACTCGGCGAGAGCCGCGTCCAGCATCTCATCACCCGCGGCCAGGAACTCGCCGAACATCTCCGCCGTCGCCGCCAGCAGCCCGAAAGGGCCGTGCGATGGCACATGATCGGGCACCTTCAGCGCAACAAGGTCAAGGCCGTCCTGGACTGCTCGGAGATAATCCACTCCGTCGATTCTCTCCGCCTGGCCGAGGACATCAACGCCCGCGCCGAGAAGCTCAGCCGGCGCATCAGCGTGATGCTCCAGATCAACTGCTCGCGGGAAGACCGGAAGTTCGGCATTGCAGTAGGCGCAGCCACGCACCTGGGCGAGCTTGTCTCCACGCTGGCTAACATCCGCCTGGTGGGGCTGATGACGATGGCGCGCCTGAGCGACGATGCCGAGGCTGCCCGCCCCGCCTTCGTCCGCCTTCACGAACTGTACGAGGAAATGCGCAGCGACAAGATCGGCGGCGACGACTTCCGGCACCTGTCCATGGGAATGAGCCAGGACTACCAGGTCGCCGTCGAGGAAGGCGCGACCATGCTGCGGATCGGCACGGCGCTGTTTCGGGAGTAGGGCCGATGCCGCCCGATAATCAGCAGGGATGCGGGGGATTCAGGGGATAAAGAAAAAGCAGCAATTTATCCGCAGATTACACGGATTGCGCAGATATGAGTTGGCTCGTCTTTACTTTGTTGGGCTTATCTGCGTTCATCTGCGTAATCTGCGGATGAAGTTCTCCTTTCTCTTCTTCTTTATCCCCTGCATCCCTGCTTATGCGGTCAGGGCGGCCATTATTGCCTTGCAGAAGGCCGGCAGGTCGTCGGGTTTTCGGGCGGTGATTATGTTGCCGTCTACCACGCACTCCTCATCCACCCATTTGGCCCCGGCGTTGATCATGTCGTACTTGATGGCCTGGAAGCTCGTCGCCCGCCGGCCGGCAAGGGCGTCGGTGCAGCAGAGCATCCACCCGCCGTGGCAAATCGCCGCCAGGACGATCTTGGCCTCGCTGCACTGGCGGATGAAACGGACCATCGTCTCGCTGCGGCGCATGAAGTCCGGGCACCAGCCGCCGGGGACGATCACGGCGTGGAAGTCCTTGCCGCCGACATCCTCAGCCGCCGCCCGCGAAACGCATGGATAGCCGAGCTTCGACGGGTAGCTCTTGCCCGCCTCGGCCGCCACGAGCGTCACCTGCGCCCCGGCCTCGACGAAGCGGTAGTACGGATACCAGACCTCCATCTCCTGGTAGCCCTGGTCGAGCATTATGGCGATCTTCTTGCCTTGCAGCGTCATTGGCCGCTCCTTTCATGGGGCGATTAGACGACGAAGGCCCGCTATTGCGGGCCCTGGTCGTCTGCCGGAGTGGAGATGAGGGGGTTCGAACCCCTGACCTTCGCATTGCGAACGCGACGCTCTCCCAATTGAGCTACATCCCCAACGCAAATGCCCAGTATACCGCTCCATGTCGGATTGTATAGCCCTTTTTCCGCCTGGTAAAGCGGTGCAGGCACTCTTGCCTGACAAACCTTGCGCGGCCAGGCGTTTGCCGCGGCGCACCGGTTGGCCGATTTCCGGCCCTGTCTCCGGCCCTGTTTCCGCCCGGAATTTGCTTTGTCGGGGCGGTGGGGTCGCGTGGCTGTGTCAGGCTCACTCGGCGCCGAGGAGCCGGCAGTTCACGTTGGCGATGACGACGGGCGCCGTTCAGTTGGCCCGGTCAAACGCGCCCCGAATGGCCGCCTGAGCCGCGGGACTTCTGCCCCGTACCGGCGGGGTGCGGCATCAGACTCTTATGTTCTAGTCATCCGGACCGGGCTTTATGCCGTCAATCTGCTTGATCGCTCTTGCGGCACTGCGGCGGATGGCCTCGATTGAATCCGCCATGCAATTGGCGACAGCGGCGCGTGCGGATGCGGCGGCGGGGCCGATCTGGCCCAGTGCCGTCACGGCCGACATACGCACCGCCGCGTCGTGGTCGCTCGTCAGGGCCGCCAGTTGCCCCACGGCCTGGGCGGCGGACGGGCCTATGTTGCCCAGCGCCCAGGCGGCCTGGCTGCGGTTTCGGGCCTGCGAGGCATTCAACTGGCCCATCAGTTCGTTGATTGCCGCGGAGGCATGGGGGCCTATCCTGCCCAGGGCCTCGGTTGCCCACCAGGCGTCCTGGGCATCGCCCTGGTGGATCATTTGTGCCAACTGTGCCGCGGCCGGGGCGGCGGCGGGGCCGATCTTGCTGAGGGCAAGGGCGGCCTTGCGGCGGACGCCCGGGTCGGCATCGGCCAGCGAGGCGGTCAGCACGGGCACCACCTGCGGATGCTGCTGGGGCGGGACTTGTCCGAGGGCCTGAGCGGCGAACTGCCGGACCTCCGGATGCTCATCCCTGATCGCGACGATCAGGTCATCGGCAGCCGAAGCGGCCGCGGCAGGCCCGGCCTTGCCAAGTTCTTCGGCCGCCACGGCTCGCACGGCGGGCGAATCGGACTTCAGGTTTTTCCGCTGCCGCGTGACGGGATCCTTGCTGTCGGTGCAGCCGGCCTGCAGGGCCACTGCAAGGCAGATCAAACCGAGGTACTTCCGAATCATGTGCGTTTCTCCATTATTGAAGCGACGATCAAGGCTCTGCCACGGTATCGTCCAAGAGCCGTGAACTGAGACCTTTTTTTCACAACAGGCCCCGAGCCCATCGGGGGGCATCGGGAAATGCTGTTGCATCGCCGCCAGACAGCACTTGTTGCCAGGGCGAGCCGCGGTTCACGGACGCCAATGGCCTTTGTCGCGGTCGAACTCCTCCGGGCTCAGCAGGCGGACCGCCCCATCGACCATCAGGGCGTTGCTCTTGCCGAAATGCCTCAAAGCGGTGTAGGCCGACCATTTGGGATCGTCTATGTTGACCTTGGTGCGCTCGTACTCGACGATATATATCTGGTCCGGGTTAGTCATGGCGGCGGCGACTTTGCTGTTGATCCCGTAGCTGACCTGGCTGGAGGTGGGACGGGTCAGGATGCGCACGTCCTCCCCGGGGAAGGTAGAATACATGCTGAGAATCTGGAAGCTGCGGCGGTCGGCGCTGACCTCGACGGTCTCGTGGCCGACCTCGAACCCGCGGCTGCCCTGCCCACCGGCGTAGACGGTGCCTTGGCTGCCCAGTGCCAAATCCGTCGCGTCGAGCTCGGCATCCCTGCAGATTATGCCGATTATCTCGTCGGAGAACTTGATGACCTGACCGCTCGTCGACGCGCCCTGGCTTCCGACCGGGTCGAAGTGCAGGAAGTGGCATTCGACGGCCGTCCCGGCCGCGATGGTGCCCGAGATGCCGGTGTAGCTGCCGTTGTTGCCGCCGTACCGGCCGGGATTGGAGATATTCACTGCCACCGGCGCCTGCAGGCTGTAGTACTCGCGCTCCTGCCACATCCGGACGATCTTGTTGTCTTCCAGGTCGTTGAACTTGGCCGACGGTGGCGCCGGAATCACCTCGACGTCCCCGGTAATCTCAACGCCGCCGCCGCCGCCGCCTCGATAGAACCCCTTCGGGCAAACAAGGATTTCCTTGCTGCCATATGCGCTGGCGGCGGCGAGCCAACTGGCGCCCGTCGGCCGCCGGCCGCCCGCGTTGGAACTGCTGGTGGCCAGCGCCTGGCTTATCTTCTCCAGATTGTTCTGGCAGAGCGTGACGTATCCCCGCTCCCTGACGCCATCCAGGAAAGGCATAAGCATGCTCACGAGGATGATGATGATGGAAATGACCACCAGCAGTTCAGCCAGAGTGAAGCCGCCCCGGCGTCCGCGAGTGCCTGCAACGCTTCGCGATACCTGACAAGCCCCTCGCACGCGACAACCCTTGAATGTAGTCACCATGACGACCTCACCAAGAGAAAGAAGCGTAATACGCCGTTGATAGCCGGCAACACTATCACCACCGGCAGCGCGACAACCACCGCCACAACCGGCACCATCTCGGTCATGGCAACGCCGACAACTTTGATTACGGTCTGCATTATACCCGAAGCGGCAAAAACTACAGGCACACAAAAAAAACTGCCAGCACGCAATAGGTTCTCATTGTGCGACAAAAATATCGCACATTGCGTCATATTGCCGGTTTGCCGCCCAAGACACTTCCCACATTTGTGGTATAATCCCTGCCGTCAAGGCCGATGGTCCGGGAGATCGCCGCCATGAGAGTCGCCTGCGTTCAATATGACATCGCCTGGCATGACAAGCAGGCCAACTTCGCCAAGGTGCGCTCGCTGCTGGCGGCATCCGGCGGATGCCAGCCGGGCGGGCTGATCGTCCTGCCGGAGATGTTCTCCACCGGCTTCAGTATGGACCTCCAGGCCACGGCGGAAGGTCAACTCAGGCCTGCGGAGGTTTTCCTGGCCGAACTGGCCCGGCATTACGGCTGTCATGTGCTGGGCGGGGTGGTCAATGTCGCCGCCGACGGCCTTGGTCGCAACGAGGCCCTGCTGATTGGCCCGGCCTTGCCAAGTTCCTCGGCCGCCACGGCTCGCACGGCGGGCGAATCGGACTTCAGGTTTTTCCGCTGCCGCGTGACGGGATCCTTGCTGTCGGTGCAGCCGGCCTGCAGGGCC
>Ga0315285_10004813_pt1 | contig 13985 bp, 7 predicted proteins | sample YL17G09_36_MG_FD_203698 | JGI IMG/M metagenome (GOLD analysis project Ga0315285, IMG submission 203698) | Sediment microbial communities from Yellowstone Lake, YNP, Wyoming, USA - YL17G09_36 | ecosystem: Environmental > Aquatic > Freshwater > Lake > Sediment | place: USA: Wyoming | collected...
GGTGCCGAAGTCCTTATTAAATACCCCGACGATTTTCAAATTTCCAATGATACTTTAATGCGAATATTTTCCACCCATGCTTTCGAAGAAGCGGGCGGCTTCTTATCAATGATTATTGGCGCCCTAAATATAGCAAGCTATTATTCTGGACCTGAAAAAGGTCTTTATATTTCGTTATTTCTCGCATTAGAAGAGGATCCCGATCCATTTGAAGATGCCATTCTAGATCTCTCCAATCTTATTCTGAGTACTCGAGAGATCGACAAAATAAAACCTCTTATTCCTAGCCATTATGCTCGAATCGCTTTATATCCTAAACTAAGCGATGAACAGAAAATCGCCAACGCTTTCGCAGATCGCGCGAAGCATATCACCTTAGATCATCTAGATGAAGAAGGGAGCAGCAGCAAAACTGAATTAACCACTTTAATAAAAGATATGCTCCAATTGGAGTATCTGGATATCAATGCGGTCCTAAATTCTCTTATTAAACTAGGTCTTATAAAGGTCTCTTCAATAAAAGGTTTACCTTCTGAGGGCGTATTTCTCATTGGAAACGCGTTCGTAACACGTACCCCCTCAAAAGCGGCTCTACAAAGATTATCCCATTTAGAAATTTCCCCCGAAATCCAGAACGATTTTCTGGCTGAAATAAAAACATACTTCCAACAATATAAACCCCAACCCGCAGATAATGAAGCACTTATAAATCTAATTATTAATTCTGATACTTATTTGGTTTTAAATCTATTACGATTATCACCCGTAACCGAACAAGGGCTTAATAAAGTCAAAAATCAAGTCAAAGACATCAAAACCGCACTGAAACAATTGTGGGACTTGGATATTCTGCGCCTATTAAAAACGAAAAAAGGCGAGGAGTATTATATTCTAAAAAGTGATATTCGCATCCAAAAATACTTCCCTGAATATATATTAAACACCATTCGCACAAATTACAACCAAAAAACCAAACCCCCCCAAGTTTTAGTTGAACACCTTAAACATTTACGAGAAGTCTATCTTTTATTGCCAGAAGATTATAAACGCACCAAACCTTTAACGCAGGAGGCCTCTTGATTATGAAAATGAAAGCCTTATTCTTAATTACCATAATGGTTTCTTTTTCAATAGTTTCATTATTTTCTTTAGGATTCATTGACGATCCGCTCATTATTAATAACAATGATTTGAATAGAAGTCCCGAATTAATTTCAGAAGCAATTAATTATGAATGGTGGGATTCCAGTTGGAATTATAGAGTTCAAATCGATATTAACTCCACGGTCCATTTTCGCTTTGACCAAATGATACAAATTATGGTCAATTTCACTAAGTTCTTTCAAGAATTAGATGTTCAGGGATCGCTCCAATTCGATATGAACTCTATTCGCGTTATTGAGTATAATTCGATGGGTTCCATGGTGATCTTTAATCAGAGCGAAACAGGGTTGGAAAAATATACTAATCCTTCCTTATTCAATCCCATATGGAATTTTAACACCTCTACAAATGCACGAGGGCAAGTGATTTGGATAATGAATGGGACCACTGCCAAGAACCAAAACCGGACATACTTTATCTATTTCGATTTATATTCGAATGGTCCAAAGTCCTCCCCAACAATTCGTTATCATGGAACTGACTTCAATGATAATGGGCAGAAGGAAATAATTTTTGGGCGAGAGGCTGGGCGCATTTTTATGTTTAATGGAACTGGTCTCGGAATCACTCATCAAATAAGAGATGATCAAAACCATTATGAGTTCCGTAGCAATGATTATGGGTCATGGGATGGAATTGGGCTAGCACTGGCTGATACAGATAACGATGGCGAGGTCGAATTACTTGCCTGCGATTATGATTCTAGTAGTTTCTGGGTATTTGGTTACAATAAATCCGTCCCATCTAGTCCCGCTTCTGGGAAAGTCAACCGCTTAATAATGGAATTTCAGGCTCCCGCTCTTGGAGGCTATACCTATTCAATCGGAGCCGCAGATCTCGATAATGATGGTACCACCGAAATCGTTGTGAACGTTTGGTCCTCTGGCTACCGTCTCAAGATTTTCGGATGGAACGGCACAACTTACGTACAAGAAGGCGAAACTGAGCGTTTATCTGCAGGGATTATCCCCTTTACAATAGCGGATGTGGATCAAGATGGTACATTAGAAATCATTGGTGGAAGATGGGATTCTTCTGCGGCGCGATTCTATGTTTACGGGTTTAATGGCTTAGTGTATCAACGAGAATATGAGAGTCCTGACTTAGGGCGTTACCTTTCGGGCGTTGCGGTGGGCAATATAGATAATGATGCAAATATCGAAATTATTGTAGGAACCTATGGAAATGAGAGTGTCGCGCAACAATATAATGGCTCTTTATATGTTTTTGAATATAAAAAATCTTTAGAATCAAGTTGGCCCACTCCCCCCTATATACTAGAATATAAAAGCCCAGTTGCCGTCGGTTACATGGTCTCACCAACTGATATTGCAGATTGGGATAATGATGGTACTCTAGAGGTGGCTGTAGGGACCTATCGTCAACCGAATAATCTTATTCCCGCCAATGTTTTAGTTTATAACTTTACAGCTGGAATTTTAAAAGAGGAATGGCGGGCTAATAATTCGCAATTCTCAACGGATTATTATATGCGCGGCCCCAAATTTAGCGATATTGATAAGGATGGGACAGTCGAGCTGCTGGTCGGTTCATATAACGGGTTCATCCGCATTTATAACTCTACCCGAACTAACTATGAATATATAAGTACGGATATGGGGACATCCGTAGCTTCCTGGATAGATTCATTGATAATCTCAGGTGAGATCAGCTATACAGAAAGTCCTACTTTAATTACTCCCCCAGCAATTACAATCGCACATGCTGAAGTTAAAACAGCTACCTTTACAGTGCGTACTCTGGATGTTGATAAAAATATTATTTCCAATGCGCATGTCTACTTTAATAATGGCACTTTTATATGGGAAGAAACGACCGATGAAACAGGGACCGTTGTATTTTATGAATTCCCAGAAGGCATTTACAATATAACTGTAACCTACACTACCATAGTGAATCCAACAACTTCTTATACAATAACAATTAATTATACTGAAAATACCCAAATTTTATGGACTACCAGCAATCCTGAAATTAATATTTCGTGCGATCTTGCAAGATTTACTTTTAATGTGACTGATATCGATAACTCATGGGTTACTCCCGGGTGGATATGTATTGGCAATAATACTATGATACTAGATAATATTACACTAAACACAAATGGTATGGGCCTTTTTCGATGGAAAAATAGCACGAATATGTTTTATAACTTTAGCGTATTTTATTATGCGCCCCCATATACGGGTTCTCCTTTACTTATCAACAAATCTATTATCACAAATACTGCACTAACTCGTGGGGCTATTCAACAAATCAAAACTAACCTAACCACTCTTCTGATTCAGGTAGTGGATGAAATTCACGTGCCAATAGAAGGTGCAACTGTTCAAATTTGGAACTGTAATGCAACTCAACTAGTCGCTTTAAAAACCGATAGTAGTGGATTAGCAACATTTAGATGGACGAAGGCGGAAGCTCCATTAAATTACACCCTATTTATCCTAATGCGCGGCGAACGATTTTTAGTTAATGAGTCTGTGTCTGGAGATCCATCGTGGAAATGGAGTTTTAATTTCACACTGTCCAATGGAAATCAATATTCCCCGAATCTTCGTGTCATTGTTAATTGGAACCTCAGTAATTTTATTTCAAGCTTGGAACGAATTAATCCCTCCTATTCAATCACCACATATAAGAATTCGCTTGTTACTATCCAAGTGCAGTTCAATACAACTAATTTAGTTGAGATTCCCCCAACTCCTACCCCAGATGAGGCTTCCCAATGCACCTATAAAATTTATAATGCTGGAAGAACTATAGTACTAGCTAGCGGCTCTTTGAATTACCTCAGCTGGGGGCGGTACACCCTGACTTTGGATACTTCTGCATCAATTTACTCAAGCAATGCGTTATATCATATCGATATAGATGCTTTCAAAATCGGTTATCAAAAACCCCCTACTAAAAGTTTTACCCTTATCTTAACTGATGGACCTGTGAGCTTTGAGAGCTCTGAAGGAGAAGATTCAGCAATTAAGGCAATCTGGACTGAGACCAAACAAGTTTCTTTGACTTACAACGGAATTATCCCAGAATCAATTCTGATTGATGATGCTGTAACCCGAATTGCAAATATTTCAGGCAATTCACTTCTAAATACCTACATAAGTGCGTTAAATAACGATTGGAACTTAACATACGTAGCCTTCAATTTCTCGCAAATCTTTACTCCTATAAATCAGATTTCAGATCCCACATTATACCAAATGAATGTGACTTATAACGGAAAAGCCTATCCTGTACAAAAACCCCTGGATTGGTATGGGTATTGTGAAATTCCGGCCACCGGTTTAAATCTCTACGAATCTGCTTATTCCTTTGGTGTCGAAGGTATTACTTTGAAGAATTATACAGTCGTTGTAACCGCTGGTTGGATACGTTCTTTTGTACACGGTAAAACTTACCTCTCTGATACGAATGAAACCAATATAATCTTGGATGGCACAGACGATTATCGCAATATTAACTATCTAAAGTTCGAATTTTCCAATATTCGAGACCTTTCAAATAACTTAATCAATTCTACTAATGCCTACATGAATATAACTGTCCCTGATGAGGTGGGAACGAATTATAACATTTCCACTGGTTCAGAAACTGGAACTGGCTACCTAGACCTTCTTGGACTAAATCTATATCCTTCAAAGTCATTCCATTTCATATTAAATTACACAAATGTCAAATCCTATAGTCTTAATATCACTGTTGGATATCGAAGCAACTTCATTACACATCCACGGTTGGAAACGAAAGGCACAATATCGGAATTGCAAAATAAAACTACGCCGAACCCCATTGATCTCGAAATGCCCGTTAATCAATGGAATTTAACATCCATTTTCCTTCAAATTGTAAATATTAAAAAGGCGGGAACCACTGAACAATTTTTCCCCTCATCTCATAATCTAAAAGTGACTTTAAATAACATCGGTTATGATATTTTCGATACTGGCAATGGGTCAGGGGAAGTACAAATTCCGATTTTAACTTTAAAAGGCGATGAATTTTTCAATTTCAATGTGTCTGGGGATATTGATTTTACCTATGACTGCTTAATATCGCGGATTTATTCAAATGATCAATATTTCCCCGTATCCGATGCTTCAATTCTGTGGGTTGCAGAAGACCCCACCGTGAATGGGATTTGCCCAGAAAGTAATTTAGCAGGACAATATACATTAACCTTCGATACAACACGTATGGATGCAGGTGAATGGGGTTCTTCTAGTGGCAATCATTATCTGAGGGTGACAGCTGTGAAAACGGGGTATGATAGCCCAGAATTAACCCTCATCTTTGATGTTCGAAAAGTTGATACGACCTTAAACGGGTCAAAAACAAATTATGATACCCTTAATTTGCTGGTAACTTATTTCTACAACATAACCTATCTATATTTCGATGAATTTGGAAATGGTATCGAAAATGCCGATGTATTGTATTATGAATGGGAAATGTCCAATAATAGATATATCAATGGGACGGGTAGTCTAATCGAAATTGGTAATGGTACCTTCATTTTGGATTTTGCAATTAAAAATCTTGACTTAGGATCCTATGATCTATTCATGGAAATTTCAAAAGATAATTATCGTGCTAAAGTCGCAGGCTTACATATCAATATCCTTACAATTCCTACCAATGCAATTCCTGTCGCAGAACGACTCGAACCAGAACAAGGACAAATTGTAAACTTCACAATTCCTTATCGTGACATTATCAATAGTGTATATCTAGGAAATGCTTCCTATACACTTACAGGATTACCTGCTGGATCTTACACCATCGTTGAAAATCCGACAGGTTCCTACAGTATTATCATAGATACCAAGTCTTTAGGTCTTACTAGCTACTCTATCACTTTCACTCTAAGCAAGACTAATTACACGACTCAGGAAATCGCTCTCTTACTCGTTGTTCGCGAAACAACCATCTTCGGAATTCCATTGAGTTGGTTCATCATTATCATGATTACCTTAACCGCAACAATAGGCGTTCTTGCTACCTACTATGGAATCAAACGTGCTAGAATTCCCTTCATCATCAAAAAACTGGATGAAACCCAAAAAATTATTCAGAAAGGAAAGGCATCGGCGTTAATCCCCATTACTAAATCAAAGAATGATCTTTTTACAAATTTCTTTAAAACTGAATGGAATTACATCGGTTTAACACCTCCTGCATTAATAAAAGCAAAAAAAATCGATGAATTTATATCAATCTTAGGAACTGCAAAGGTTCGAATGACTCCATCTGAAGCAGAAAAATTAATGGCAAAATTAAAAACACTTTCAAAACAAGAATCCTTAGACGCCTTAGGAAATTTGGGGATTCCCCCAGATACCAGTGAACGATTATTCAATCTCGCCAGCGTTTCTGAAGAGATTAAAGACCTGAAAAAGTAAGAATTGCTTTCCCCTTTTTTTTTATCACTTTTTTTCTCTTTCTATTATCTTAGAAATTGTGGTAAATGTTCCATAAAATAATTTTCAAATTGTTCGATTATCTGTTTCTCTGTACATACTATACAGAAATTGGTAAAATCATTTTGCTCCTTTATGACCATTCTTGCAGAAGAAATGAGAACCTGTTCATTATCTTTAATCAACACGTTTGCTCTAATTCGCCCCGAAGTATAGCATTTGATTGAAGACATAGTTTGTAATTGATCAAACGTCTCTTTTAGATCTTGTTCTACTATTTGATGCCGTTCTGAAATAATAATTTGAATCCTTTTTCCTTCATCCGCCAATTTGCGAATGTCCTCCATAGACTTTTTATCCACCCCGAGAGTCATGATTTTTAACTGACTTTTAAGTGAAGAGATGAACTCCTTTATATGGTTCTCAATATTCTTGTTAAAAACTTGATATAATCCTAATTTTGCAAGCAATGCGTCCTCTAAAGATTTTATTTTTTTCCGCAGCTCCAGATTTTGTTTTTCTATTTCCCTAATTTTCGTTTTATAGGTCTCTTCCATTAAAGACCCCTCAAAATTATAAATTTCAATGCCTATCGTCATTATCTTTCTTTATTTAATGCTCCTTCTTTAAAAACCATACCAAAAAAATAATATTACATTGAAGGTAGGTTAGGCAATGGAAAAAAATGATCCTTTAATTATTTTAATTATAATGGATGGCGTGCGTGCAGATGTTTTATATAATTCTATCCAGGCACATCGGATGCCCTATTTAGAAAAATATATCTTTAACCGAGCTACCGTTGTGGAAAACTGTTTTACCTGCTTTCCAACCAATACCGTGCCTGGGCACCTCGCGATTTTAACCGGCTGCTACGCCGATAAACATCATTTACCCCACATGAAATTTTGGAATTTGGCGCAAATGAAATATCGGGATTATTCGGGGCTGGATATCTTTAATCTCCTTGAAGAAGAATATAATTCAAATCTAAAAATGGTCTATGAATTCTTCAATAAAAGCTACGCTTTCACACTTGCCAATTTCGCTAAAGGATCAACTTATGCCTATTTAAACAAATATCGAATGATTTTTTTCTACCTGATGCAGAAAGTTTTGGGATACAAAGTTATTCTTCTGCAAAGTTTGAAGACCTTTCTCCGTTTTCTCAAACAAAATACAAAAGGGAGTCTTTTTGTGCTATGGCTCCCTATTTCAGATGAGATTGGTCATGAGAAAGGGCCTACCTCCCCCGAACTTTTGCAGCATCTACAAGAAGTCGATCGACTATTCTTTAAAGCCCTCTTCGAAGGCTATAAACGCTGGGACGGGTTAATTAAGACCGGCTTACAGGATTCCACCTATTTCTTTATTACCGCCGACCACGGCGGCTTTCCAATCCAAACAGAATCCGAATTAATTCAGGATCTGAAATTGCTACCCCTTCAAATAAAAGATAAGCAAATTCCCTTAAAAACTGTTCATCGCTGTGATGCCCTCATCGCATATACCGATGGCGTTGCAAATTTCTATGTTAAGAACCCTGCCTCCCAAAATTGGGATGATAGGATCGAATACCATCAACTCGTTAATTACCCTACTCCCCAGGGTTCCATTAATCTGATCGAACAATTGCTCACAATTCCGACAATCAGCCATGTCTTTGCGAAAGAACCAAATGCGAGCGCTGAGTCGTACCTCGTCCAGTCTCAAATAGGGAAAAGCCGAATTCAACGAAAAATCGAGGACCGGAAGATTCTGATTGCCTACAAGATTCTTTCGGGCAGTGATCCGTTTGAATATCATACAACCCCCCAAATCGCAGAATTAATGGATGGTCGGTTTTACTCCACTGAGGAATGGCTAAATAGGCTGACAAGAACCAATTATCCAATGATGCTGGATCAAATCCCACGTGTCTTTGATTGCACCACCACAGGAAATCTTCTTTTTATGGTGAAAGACGGGTATTCCTTTTCTAAAAAATCAAAGAAAGGGACTCATGACACTGGAACCCATATTTGTTCTCGGGTGCCATTAATCATGGCGGGTCCTTCTATCAAACATACGACGATACCTACGGCACGTACTGTAGATATTGTTCCCACTATTCTGCACCTTCTGAAAATCGATGCCGATTTCCAGCAATTTGACGGGCGAGTGCTTTTAGAAATCCTTGAAGCCCCTCTATGACGGTCCTGGACCTTCAACCTTAGCCGCTCCTTGAGATTTTTCCCGCTTCAATCTTGCAACATACAGAATATTTCTTATGAAACTCATGCTCCCGTGTAGGATTAAGGCTGCTGTGATTATAAGGACATACGAAATGAAGGTTCCTTGAAAGAGCAAATCAAATGTATTCCCCACTTCTAAATGAATCCAAATCCAAATCAAAACATTGGGAATAACAAAGAGCACCAATGGCGGAGATTCATCCAGAAGAATATTCCTGAATTTTGCTCTTTGTGCGGAGGCCCTTAATAATTCGAAATACTTTTCATCTCCCTCTGGCAAATTCCTCACGAACCAAGCTCCGGAGATGTTCGAACTCGCCACAATTATGCTCCATACCAAAATGAAAATTGCGAGTTCCCTGAAGAAAGTTCCAAGGAGGATTAACGGGATCTGCAATATTATCGACCCCTTCCAGCCTAACCTCCGGATCAACCAGTTAGTTTCTAATTTTAAATGAGGGGTGATATAATAGGTGGAGATTAAATCTAATGCACGCCCCAGCAAACTGAGTCCTACATTTAAAAGATAGTAAAAAACATCCATTTAATCTCCTAAAAATTCAATAACTGGTTTTTGAAAACCTACATTTCAATGCGTTTGCCGCATAATCGACAACCGCCCTCACCTTTTGAGAGCCAGTCCTCAATGCATTTCGTATGAAAATAACTGCCGCAATGAGTACACAAATAAGCCCTGGGATCTGTGGAAAAATCGAAGATCATATGACAGAGAGGACAAACTGCCGCCGCAATTTCATCAGTTTCCTTCGTGATGAGCGCGAAACGGGTTGTTTCGACTTCCGCAGGTAGATCATAACTAGTTTTATGTGCATGCTTGACTCGCTGAATGGATTCTGGCACCTTCAAGAGGAAGAAACATCGGGGACATCGGAAAATCGTCGGGTTTTTTTCCGAGGAATGTTCTGCCCAATCTGCTGCACAGTGCAAGTGCAAGGGCGCCTTGCAATTACTGCAATACCTACCACAGTTGAAAAAGGGTCCATGGCATGTGGGGCAATCGTACTGATAGCAAATAATGCATTTTTTCTTTTCCCGCCCCATGATAAGGTCAACTAACTCACTTTGCGTATCCGTTGCCTCGGATGGTCGATATAAATCGCCCGCAATTATGTTTAAAACGGTTGCATCCGTGATAGATTTCTTCTGTGCTTCTGAATAGCTTATCTCTTTCTTAGTTGCAAGTTGAATTAGAAGTTCAATCAGCGACTGTGTCTCAAACACGCGAGAATATTCTCCCTTCGTCTCATGCGCAATCTTATCGAGAATACTCTCCTCATATGCAACCCCGAGCTCACCTATACCGACCGTATCAATATGAATCTTCAGTCGTGCCGCCAAATTAGCCATTTTAAACGGATCAATCGTGGAACTCCACGGTTTCCCATCACTGATCAGTATTATCCGAAATATTTTCTGCCCTAATTTCTGAATTTCTTTTACCAGCAATTGAATTGCGACCGCCAGCCCTTCTCCAAGTCCGGTACTGCCCGTTGCTTTAATCGTATTTAAATTTGGCGCGACCTCTTCCGATTCCTCCTTGAAGTCCGTAATGACGTTTCCTTTAGAAGAGAAGGCGACTAGTGCCACACGGTCTCGATTATCAATCTGATTTTTCCGACGAATGAATTCTAGAACTGCTTTTTTTACGGCTTCTAACCGATTTGGCGCAAAATCCCGTCTGAACATGGATCGTGAGTTGTCAATGCAAATAACGACATCCTCGAGGCGTTCATCAGACACTCAACTTCACCTTGATTAACTCCTTATTGTTATTATCAATTCTTCTTCTTAAATCTAATTATTGTTTTGTTGTAAAATGAATTTATTTCCAGATTAGAAAAAAATTATGGTAGCTTAGCTGCCTTCTCTTCAAGGGTTTTCAACTTCATTAGAATCTTTTCAAGAACCTGGTTCTGGGTCGTTTTCATTTCATCCAGTTTTTTACTTATCGGTTCCAATTCCCGATTAACAAGAGGTTTCATTTTTTCCTCAAGCGACGGCACTTCTACAGATTTTAATGCATCCTTTAACCCTCCTAACTTATCCAGGACTTGTGTTTTTAAGAGGTCAATGGCATTCCCGAGTTCATCGTGGATGGCCCCTGTCGAGAGTTTAAACGCGTCTATCACTTCTTTTTGGCTATCTTTCAATTCATCCTTTACTGCCGCAATGCCTTCTTTTAATGCTTCACTAATTTCTGAGAATTTAACATTCATTTGATTAAATATTTTCTCCCGGCTGTTAACGACATCATCTATAATCCGATCTTCCATATCTGAAATATCATCCGTCGCCTTTGTCAGCACTTCTTTCTGGTCGTTGAAATTGGTCGACATGATATTAACTAATCCTTCATGACTCTCATCTATTTTAGCTATTATCTGCTTCCTCAGCTCGCCTACGCCAATAGATAGAAGTTCCTGTAATTCATTGAGCGTCTTGACTTGGCGATTCGCGAGTTCTTGAAACGCATTCGCCGTGGCTTTACTCTGTTCATTTGAGGCGAGAAACATCGGCGGGAGCACCTCTTCCGTGAAGCGCCGAAACCCGTTGAGCATCCCATCCAAAATGGGTTCGACTTGAACACTCGGAAGCGTAATTTCGATATTCCCAATAGGGGTTGTGGATATATCCACTTGGCTTGCAGCCTCGGATGTGCCTCCCAACGCGCTGACATCTTCCCCGTACTCAGGGGCTAACGGCTGCTTCATCAGACTCCGCTCTGAAAACTCATATAACGATTTCACATAATTCTCCCGGTTCACCTCTTCAATTTCCCAGCGGATTGCGTGAAAATCGGACATCGTGCCTAAATCCGGATTATCGAGTTTGAAAACGGCAAAGCCCGGATGCCCTTTTTCTGAAACTTTCGTGTGATCAAAAACGAGCGCTACCGCATCAGCATTGGTTCCCTGATAGCCTAACTGGTTCGTAATATCCGTACTTGATAAGAACAGCCCCAAACCCGGATGGGAATGATACCAGCCCACAAAAAACATATTCCGTTCTGCGGCCCACGAATTCACCGTTGCGGCTTTAACGTAATGTTCCTCGGTGAATTCAACCTCAATGGAACTTCCATGCGCCATTGGAACTGCCTTCTTCACCATCACCTTGCTATCTTGGACTGTTCCAACCAAAAATCCCATTACTTCCTTCCAAGAATCCATTGGAACCTTCGTATTGGCGAACCGTGTAGCGTGCAACACAATTTGTTCGTATGCCTCGAGACTTAATACACAAACTGTGGGATCATTACTGTCAGGCTCATGCATTTTTGCCATTCTTTTGGCTTCTTTGTCCTTTGTGTCGGGTTTCTTCTCTTTTCCTTCTTTACCATCGTTTTTTGACATGATTTACCACCGAAATTGACTCACTCTTTTTTCAGCTAGGTTATTATCACAATCTAATTTAGTAAAAGCTTGAAAGAATATCATAAATTTATTATCTAATGTAAAAATTAAATCCCCTTATGACTTCTTAACTATACCCCCTCACAAACCAGCACGGATAATCGGTCGATTATATCTTACTAGATACGGGTGATGATATATTAATTCATCCCGAAGAACTCCTTAATTTATACTTTCTAAAAAAATCCTTTTAATGATTAAATCAGAGGTTTTAGGATGAATTAATTTCGCTGTGCTGTAGAAGCAGCTATCGACATCAAGTGGTCTTTAATCACTTCCGGTGAGTCTTGATGATTTCTTAAATCTCTCCTGATACCATCGCCCCCCTAAATACATACCAATTATTATTTTAACTCTTCTAATTGGGACCATTTCTGGTTGAAATCCTTAATGAGGTGATATTTTATTGTAGAACTTTGTTTTTCTGTAGTAGGTATGATGAGTTGATGGTCATTTAAGAAGGCAAGGCATTGCTGAACCTCCATCTCCAAGACCCAGTTTCCCTTTTTTCGCCGCACTTCCGCCTTTGGGAGAGTCATATTGGGAATATTGGCGCCCACAATAAACTCCCAACACTCCTTAAGGAGCTTGGCAATTTTTTCTTGCCCGATGTGGCGGCCTTCCTCCTTCGTCGGATTCTTTTTGGTATCATATTTAATCACTTCTTTCAGGATGAACTCGCGGGCAGGGTCGTGATAAAACAATTTGCAACCTAAGCGGCGACTCCAAGCTTGCGCATCCGCCAATGTAAATGTCCCCGTCATATAACAAAAAAGCGCATCGTGTTCCACCTGCAATTTATACAGCATACTCTCCAGCTTCGGACCGCGCTCTTCATCCGCCAAATATTGAATCTCATCAACCACCACGCCCCCGAATACCTTTCGCTTCGTAAAATACTTGCGGTCCTGTACCTCAAAAAGGAACGCACGCAGGCTCTCATAGGTAGCTACAATGATCAGGCGGTCCTGGTGCTGCTGTAATACTTGCTGTGTCGGTCGGTGTTCCCCGGACATTTTGAAAATCTGAACGTACCCCTGGAAGAATTCCTCTAAGTCTAGTACTTTCTGGTCCAGCAGCTGGGACGAGGGAACGCGATAGAGCCCCACATACCCATTGGCAACGGCGTTCCCCAAGAAGAAATACGCTATAAGGGACTTTCCACTTGCGGTGGGCGCAATGAGGAATATACCTTGATTCTTAATAACGATAGAAACTCCTTCGACCTGAAAATCTCGGAGCTCTGGATATTGAAACCCACGCCGCTTGATAAATATCTCCAGAAGCAAGAAAACGAGGGAAAGATGGATTTTTATGGGTTTGCCTATCCGCGGTAGTAGTTTTTCTGAACGGGATAAAATTTGGGGGTTTGACTGATCCATAATTCTTGCCTAGAGCGCTTTTTCATTATTCGAAAACCGCAGTTTTGGGCATTTATTTGAGGTTAAGATCATTTTTTGGAATCTTCTCGAGACGTTTTTCGACTTTAAAAAATCTAACTCTTGTATTGATCCAGTCCGGTACAAGTCTATTACAATTTCCTATCTCAACTAAAAAAGTTCCGTTATTTATAATAACATTTTCCAAATTGTGATTTATGTTTATTTATAAATTCTATTCAATCCATCATTCTATTAAGGTTTTATGTCTATTTTTTTACATTGGAAATTAGTAATTACCATCTCTAGGTCATTTTTAACAATATT
>Ga0315285_10004816_pt1 | contig 13981 bp, 12 predicted proteins | sample YL17G09_36_MG_FD_203698 | JGI IMG/M metagenome (GOLD analysis project Ga0315285, IMG submission 203698) | Sediment microbial communities from Yellowstone Lake, YNP, Wyoming, USA - YL17G09_36 | ecosystem: Environmental > Aquatic > Freshwater > Lake > Sediment | place: USA: Wyoming | collected...
AAGTACGGTACATATAGCGGCGGCCAGCTAGATAGCATGGCATCGGTCTTGATGATACTTGAGAGGGCCCGGCATAGTGCGATCAGAAACAAGGATGGGAAGTTAAATGAACTTGCCAACAATGACCTTGATAAGATTTCGCTCGATCTTGTTTTTCTTGCCGCCCGAAGCTCTGATGAAGAATGTAAAACGATCATAAGAGATGCGCTTGAAGCAATAGCAGTGGCAATAACGAACATCATCTCAGTACTTAACCCCGAGGTGGTTGTGATCGGCGGGGACATTGCGGAGGTTTTTGACGCTAATGAGCTTGTCATAAAACCTCTTTGCGAGATGATCAGACCGATTGTGCCGGAAATGCCAGTGGTCTCGCTCTCATTACTTGGACCTGATGCTGCGCTGCAAGGATCAATCGCATCCTCTCTCGACAGTCTGAAGAATAAACTTCTCCTCTGTTAAACCTTGGAATAACCTCTGGTCATGACGGGTCAATGAATTACGAGTCGTCTTAGCTCTTCTGCTTTTTCTTCGGGAAGGGAATCGTTTATGAATGTACCTGCTCCGGATTCCACACTTGCCAGGTACTTCAACTTATCCTTTGACCTGTATGGCGGGTAAAATTCTATGTGGAAATGATAATAAATTGAATTATCGCCGTTTTTCGGCAATTGATGCATGACCATCATATATGGAAGGGAGAATCCAAACAAACTATCGTATCTTTGAGCGGTGTTCTTTAATATATGTGCGAGATCGATGCATATATCTTCATCGAACTCTGAAATCGATACGAGATGTTTTTTTGAGTAGATGTGAACTTCGTAAGGGTATCTGGCGTAGAACGGCAAAAATGCAATAAAATCGTCTCTTGCCTCTATTATCCTGGTACCGGCCGCAAGCTCTGCGCTCAGGATATCACAGAAAAGGCATCTTCCATTCTTCTTATAGTGTTTCTTAGCTCTTCTGATCTCTTTTGCGGGAATTGGAGGAATGTAAGGAAACGCATAAATTTGCCCGTGCGGGTGAGTTAGTGTTACCCCGATTTCTTCGCCTTTATTTTCAAATATATATATGAATTTGATCCGCTTATCTCTGCTTATGTCATTAAATCTTTCCTTCCAGACAAGGATCAATTTATAGATTTGTTCAAAGCTCAGGTCGGCAAAAGTCAGGTCATGCTCATCCGTATAACATACAACCTCGCATATTCCAAACGACTTATCGACCTTAAACAGGCTGTCTCCTTCTATTGCGGGTTCTTCCGGTATTGGCTTAAACGAAGGAAATTTGTTTTCAAAGACAGCAATATCGTAATTATTAAGCGGTATTTCGGTTTCAAATTCTTTGTCTTTAGTGGGGCAAAGAGGACAGAACCCCGGTGAAGGGAAGAATGTCCTCTCCTGTCTGTGCGTGGCAGTTACTATCCATTCTCCGGTTGTTGGGTTAAACCTTAACTCGGACAACTTTTCGTCTTCCTCTTTAAATTCAATGAGTCCCAGACCGATCTGACTATATCAGAGATTTTAGAATTTTTCGGTTCCCATCCAGTAGTTTCCTTCATGCGTTTATAGGAAGCTACGAGTGTTGGAGGATCTCCAGGTCTCCTGCTTCCCAAAACAAATTTTACTTTTCTGCCGGTAACCTTTTCTACAGTATTGATTACGTCGAGCACCGAATATCCCCGTTCACATCCCAGATTAAATATCATAAAATTTGGGGAATTGAACGAGTCTTTTTCATAAAGCAGCCTGAGGCTCATGATATGGGCATCGGCCAGATCGCTAACGTGTATATAATCTCTGATTGGCGTTCCGTCTGAAGTGTCATAATCGTTGCCAAAGACAGTCAATTGACTACTCTCCAGAATTGAATTGAAAATGTTTGGTATCAGGTGTGTCTCTGGCACATGTTTTTCGATTAGTCCATCATAGGAACCTGCAGCATTGAAATATCTAAGGGAGATACACTTAGCGCTGGTGGTCAGGGTTATCCATTTCAGGAATTTCTCACACGTCAGTTTTGACTCACCGTAAACGTTAATTGGATTTTCGGGGTGTGATTCATCAATGGGAGTGTATTCAGGAGTCCCATATACTGCAGCAGTCGAAGAGAAAATGAACTTCCTTATGTTGCTTTCAAGAGCTGCCTGCACAAGGTTAATTGTGGCACATACATTATTATTATAGTAAAAGACAGGGTTTGTCATTGATTCTGACACAATGCTCGATGCCGCCATATGGATAATAGCATCAGGTGCATAGGATTTGATCGTTTTTATAGTTTTAGAAAGGTCTAACAGATTAAATTTATGCAGCTCTGCATCAGGATCGACATTTTCAGGATACCCTTTTGAAAGGTCATCAATCACACAAACCTGATCGCCATTTTTTATCAGCTTCTTTACAATTACGCTGCCTATATAACCTGCTCCGCCTGTTACAAGGACCCTCACTTAGCTTTTTCCTTGTCTTTATCGGTGTAGTAGAAGCTGTATATGTATAACTTCCGTCCATCCTCTTTAATAATGGTTTCTTTCTTAAAGCGGATTTTCTTTAACTTATTTTTTTCCTCAGATTCTGTTTGCTCCATCTGCTGCATCACATATATAAAATTCAGGAGTAAGGTCAAACCTTTTTTTATAATTGGATTGGATTTCACCCGTAATATTTTCCAGGCAGTCTTCTTTAACTATATTGATGGTGCTTCCGCCAAATCCTCCCCCCATCATTCTTCCACCCAGTACGCCTCTTATGCTGAGTGCCGTTTCGACCAGAAAATCAAGCTCGGGGCAGCTCACTTCATAGTCATCACGCAGTGATTCATGGGATTGCACAAGGAGATGGCCCAGTTTTGGTAAATCATCTTTTTCAAGTGCCTTTCGTGCCGTGATCACCCTTTCATTTTCATTAATTACATGTCTGGCTCTTTTAAATAATCTCTTATCAAGTCTGCCTTTGCTGTCTTTTAAATGATTGATTGTAACATCTCGAAGTGATTCAATATCAGGATATAGGCTTTTTAAAATGCTAACAGCTTTTTCGCATTCGGCCCGGCGAATGTTATATTCTGTAGAGAAAAGGGCTCTTTTTACTTTACTGTTAATGAGCAGGACCTTGTACCCATTTATGTGAAAAGGGATGTATTGATAGCTGTAATCTCTGCAATCAATGAATAAAGCGTGATCTTTTTTGCTTAACTTTGAAGCAAACTGGTCCATTATGCCGCAATTAACTCCAACAAAATCATTCTCCGCTTCTACACACCACAGAGCTACGTCTTTTGGGTGTAAACTAAGATTGAATGCTTCCTCTAAAAATGTTGCTGTTGCGACCTCTATTGCAGCGGATGAGCTCATTCCTGCGCCAATTGGAACATTTCCGTGTATTGAAGCAGAGAATCCTGATGGTATTTCAACTCCTTTTTCCATGAGAGTTTTTATAACACCTTTAGCATAGTTTGCCCATGTGTGTTCACTCTCATATTTAATGTCATTAATATCGAAGCTAACTTCATCCTTGAAGTCCAACGAGTTTAGCCTGATTATATTACTTTTTTGTGGTGTACCGGCTACAATCACATCTCTATCTATTGCAATAGGCATTACAAGACCGTAATTATAATCAGTGTGTTCGCCAATGATATTTGCTCTACCGGGAGCGCGGACTACAATAATTTCCTGTTGATCTGCGCTGTCGTTTTTTTGGACACAATTTTTCAGATTATTCAGCGCCATCCTCCTTCAATGGAAATAATTATTATAGTTCTTCATTTGCTTTATACGAAAGATGATATGCTTAAATTGGCGATCTTTTTCTGACCTGTGAATGGATGGCAACGGAAATAACTATGATGACGCCATAAATTAATTGAGTCCAAAACCCGGTTAAGCCCATCGCAACAATCCCAGCTTCAAGGCAGCCTATGATGAGTGCGCCTATAAAGGTTCCAAAGATTGTCCCCGTTCCACCGAAGACCGACGTTCCGCCAAGAAAAACTGCTGACATGGTTCTAAGTAAATATCCCTCCCCAAGAGATGGCCAGTAATATGAGACTTCAAGACTTGCTATTACTCCAGCGAATGCAGCGCAGAAACCCAATACTGAGAATACGATCATTTTGACTATATCAACTCCAACTCCCATCATCCTGGCGCTCTCAACATTATCTCCGATTAAGTACACGTGTGCTCCAAATCTATGGCGATTTAAAAATAGCCATAAGATTACAGCAACAATAATAGTCCATATTATTTGAGCTGGAACGCGACCACCAATCCTGCCGACAAGTGTGCTATATAAAACGGTATCCCTTGCTGGAATAAGAGATTTGCCCCATCCTCCAGTGCAAACCATGACGAGACCTCTCCAGAAAAACATTGTTCCAATGGTTGCAACTAGCGATGGGATTCCCAATTTCACTACTATTACGCCGTTTAAAAATCCAGCGATTATTCCTGTAACCAGACAGGCAAAGAATGCTAAATAGATATTTCCTGTTGTAGTAAAAATGATCGTAAATACCCAACCTGCAAATCCCATAATGGAAGGAAAGGAGAGGTCTATCTCGGCGGAAATGATAACAAGGGTTAATGCGAGAGCCATTATTGCGGAAAAAGGAATGGTGGACATGAAAGAAGCGTAAATTGGAAAAGATAGGAATGCTCTTGGGCTTCCAATTAAGAATAATATCCAGATAGCCACCATAACAAGGAATATGCTGAACTGTAATCTGAACCTGCTTAGCTTTTTAAAGCCCTCGACCATGGGAACCTCCTTAAGAAATTTACTAGAGAATTTTTATATTATTTTTGACGATAATTAATTTTGAGGTCAAAGCTAATTTGCGCTATTTTTATTTAACTTCCCTGTCCTGGCAACTAAATATAATCTTTCTACAAGGTCCTCAAGGGAAATGTCTTTCTTCAAAAATTGTCCGGCGATATGCCCTCTATCCAGTATGACAATCCTATCAGCGACCGGATATACGTGATAAACATTGTGGTCAATAAAGATACAGGATTTACCTGCTTTTGTTATCTGTTCAACAAATTCCAGTACCTTTTTTGTCTCGGAAAGTGACAAGCTCATGGTAGGTTCATCCAGGATGATAAGCTCTGCTTCGAAGTAAAGCGCCCTTGCTATAGCCACACCCTGTCTTTCGCCTCCAGACATGGTTTTTACAACTGAATCAGGGGAAACTGCAGTCGAAGTAAATCCCATTAATTCCACCATGACTTTTGATGTTTCAGCCTTCATTTCTTTGATGCCCAGAAAGCCTGCATTGTTTATTGTTTCCCTGCCCATAAAGATATTTCTCCACAGGGATTGTTGATCTGCCAGTGCTTTTTCTTGATAAACAGTTTCAATCCCAAGATCGCGGGCTTTTGCTACGGAGAAATCTTCGACCTTTTTCCCCTTAAAATACATCTCTCCTTTGTCGGGAGAATGGTAGCCGGTAAGAATTTTAATCAGTGTTGACTTGCCAGCGCCATTATCGCCTAACAATCCAACAACTTCGTTATAGCCAACTTCGAAGTTTATCTGATCCAGAGCGACAATTTCCCCAAAAGACTTATGAATATCAATCATTTGTACTAAATATTCCACTCAATATTCCCTTTCTTATCTTTTTTAATATTGAAAATTAATTTCACCCCCATGCAGTTAACTTTTCTGAGCACTCACGTCTCATCAAAACTACATGGGGGTGCAATCTACTGTAACTATACATTTTAACTTATAGAAAAAATAGCTTTATATCCCTGTTTACTCCTTAGCGGATACCCTTCTCTGCTAATGGAGCTACTAAGGCGATATTGCTTTTGTCTATAAGCCCAGATCCCGTATCGATATGCAGACCCGCAAAACCATATGCTTTGGTTAGACATATTTGGAGAATAGGTAGATATCCTTGAAGATATGGCTGCTGATCCAGGACGAGATCAATGTAACCATTATCTATTGCTGCTGCTATAGCTGATGAAACGTCGAAACCGGCTGCATAGATATCATCGGGTCCCTTGCCAGCTCCCTTAAGATACGCTTCCAGTGTTCCAGTTAACCCGCCATGATCCGTAACTACCAACTTTACATCTGGATTAGATGCTACATATCCAGTGAAGACAGGAACACCCAGTGCTGCATCTGCATTTATATCATTCGAGATCTCTAAGTAATCGACTTTCAAGCCAGCGCCTTCCAAGGCATCAATGACACCCTTTGATCTTAACCCGCGTGTCTCTTGGGATAGAAGACCCCAGACGAATGCCTTATCCCCGGATTTCAGATCAAATCTATCCAAACACCCTTTTCCCAGCATAAGGCCGGATTCATATAGTTCCTGACCGACATATCCGAAACCATTTGCTACATATTTTGCTTCAATATCAGGCAAAGAGGTATTCTGGCTGGTCACGATGATTCCCTGTGACTCAGCATCATCGATTAGCGGACCGAACGCTTCCTGCCCTGGATGCCCCATTATGGCAATGCCATCGGGCTTAGATGCTACAGCTTCCTTGAACTGGGTGATCATTTTCTCGGTGTTCCAGTCTGAAAATAGGTAATTCACTTTGCATCCTAAATCTTTTTCTGCATCTTTTGCCCCATTATAAACAATTGTACCAAAAGGACATCCCGGAGGGCCTCCAGTGAAAAACCAGATATTGATACCCTCAAAGTGCTTTCCTGCAGCGGGTGCTTCCTCAGCAGCTGCTTCTGTTTCAGTTGCCTTCTCAGTGGCAGGAGCAGCAGTTTCTTCAGCAGGTGCCGTAGTCGTTGCCGGCGGTTTGGTACAACCGGTGTACAGCACAAGCATTGTCCCTAGAAGTGCTGTGAGAAAGATTAAAGAAACTAATTTTGTTTTTTGTTTCACTCTTTAAACCTCCATTTTGTTGTTTTTATTAATGTTGAAATGTCGATGCTTCTGATGCCCACCCCCTTCCTTCTTTTGGAATTAGCCTGTTACTACTCTTCCTGTTGTTCCTCTCATAACGAGATTTGTGTCAACAATCTCCTCTTTTCCTATTTCATCTTTGTTTTGCATGAAGTAATTCAACAGGTTCCAGGCCAATTGACCAAATTGATACAAATCTATATTGCATCTGATTTTTTCTAAATCATTTTTTGATTTATTTGCATTATTCTATAATATAATATATTGTATTGCAAGTTACCTAACAAACAAATTTATACAGATAAATATCATTTTTATAAAGGAAATATGGTAACCAACTAAGATAGATTCATAAAAACCATAAATATACATAAGTGTTAATAATATCCTTACCTTTTATGAAGTTGCTAAAAATTACAGGAGATATTGGTCCTGAAAAATATAGATAATCAAAAAATTAAAATAACAACTAAAGAAATAAATAAGAAAAATATATTGAGGATAATAAAAAATAGTTCACCCATTTCACGTATTGATATCGCATCACGCCTAAAAATAAGCCGGCCTACTGTAACCGCTTATATTGATGAACTAATGTCAGAAGGATTAGTAATTGAAATTGGATTAGGGGAGTCAACACAATTAGGTGGTAAAAAACCAAGATTACTACAGTTTAATAATAAGGCAAATTATATTATTGGGGTAAAGATTGGAGTAAGAACAACAGGAGCAGCAATCACGGACCTTGATGCAAATATCATTGAGCACTCTAAAACTCCAACCGAAGAATGGTCAGGTCCCGAAGTAGTGATAGATAATCTTAAGGGAATCATTTCTGAAGTCATAAAAAAATCTGGTATATCAATAAATAAAATAATTGGAATTGGAATAGCAACAACCGGGCTTACGGATTCAGAAAATGGTGTTGTGGTTTTTTCGCCTAATTTATTTGGTTGGTCAAATATCCCTTTAGTTCAAATAATCGAGAATGAATTTAAAATACCAACTTTCATTGATAACGAGTGTCGAGTCCAAGCTATAGCTGAGAGATTTAATGGTTTAGCGCGGGGGATTAATACTTTTGTTTGTTATTATGTTGGAGTTGGTGTTGGCTCAGGGATATTCATTGATGGTGAGATTCTAAGAGGGAGATATCGTAGAGGGGGCGAAGTGGGTCATATTACTGTGGTTGAGGATGGTGTTGAGTGCCATTGCGGTAATTTTGGATGTCTTGAAACAGTAGCTTCTACTAAAAAATTGATTAAAGATGTTATATCAAGGGTAAAAAACGACAAAGCCTCATCACTGTATAATAAGATTGAGAGTGAGATGCCGATTGAGATTGAGGATATCTATGAGGCATATGACCAGAATGAAACCAAAGTGATTGAGGAAGTATTAAAGAATGCCAATTGGGTTGGAGTTGGTATAGCAAATACTATTAAGGTAATTGATCCAGAATTGGTGATAATACATGGTAAAGTAATTCCATTTGGAGATAAATATTTGAAAGTTGTAGAGGAAACTGTTCGAAAAATGACCTTCCCAAAAGTTAAGCAGGATTTTGAGATAAAGTTCACGCAGCTCGGAGAGATGATTGGTGTAATAGGGGCATCTGTGATGGTATTTGATAAAGTATTTGAATTAAATAATATAGATATAAGCAAGGAATTTGTAGTTAAAAAGGAAGAGTTTTAAAGAAATAAATAATAAGAATATAGGTTTATTTAGATAAGGGTTATTTTGAATAAAAAAGAAGCGGTTTATAGATCAATAAAACATATCAGTCAGGATAAATTTCCTACACAGGTGGATTATACTCCTGAGATGAAACAGAAAATTAAAACGCTTTTAGATATAGATGATAATCAAGTTGACAATACTATAGATAATCACATCAAATATTTGCCATTAAATGATAAGGTAGTGGTCGATGAAATAAATGGAATTGAATATGATATTTGGGGAGTTGGATGGGATCTTGTACTAACTGAAGGGTTTCATATAAGGCATCATCCGCTTATTGATTCTGATGATTTAACCAAATTTAAAATATCAGAACCTGATGATTATTTGTTTGAAAAAATGATAGATATTGGCGGCAAGGAAAAGAGTGAATATTTTTTATTATCTTTGCAGGATTGGACGCTTTTTGAACGATGTTGGTTGTTAAGAGGGTTCGAGAATGCACTTACCGATTTATACTTTCGAAAAAAAGAAATTAATTATTTGCTTGATGGGATCACTGAATTTCAGGTAGAGGTTTCAAAGAAGGTTGTAAGGTTAGGAATTGTTGATGGTCTTAGAACTGGGGATGATGTCGGTACCCAGATAGGTTTATTGATGTCTCCCGATGTTTGGAGAGAATTTTTTAAGAAGAGATTAAAGAGGATTTGGGAAGTTTATACTGATGTTAATTTACCAGTTTTTCATCATTCATGTGGAAATATTATGGAGATCATACCAGATTTGATTGATATCGGTTTGAGCGTTCTTACGCCGATACAACCTGAGGCTATGAATCCATTAGAGCTATCGAAAAGGTTTGGCAAAAAAATAACATTCTTTGGTGGTATTAGCACTCAAAGAACGCTGCCGTTTGGGACTCCAATAGATGTGAGAAATGAAATTCTGGATAGGATAAAAATTCTCGGAGAATATAATGGGTATATTATAGCTCCATCTCATGAAATTACGTCTGATTGTAAAGATGAGAATTTCCTGATGTTAATTTCAACACTAAAAGAGTATAAAAATGGTTTGTTATAGCGAATGCTACCTCAATTGCTGCTGATGAACTAATTCCAGCACCGATTGGAATACCTCCCTAATTAATGCTGTGAGCTCCTAAACTTTCAAGATTGTTTGCCTTTAATAAGAGTGTTAAACAAAACTGCAAACAACATTACAACACCTACAATTAGTTGTGTCCAGAAACCAGCAGCACCGGATGCGACTACGCCCGCAGTAATGCTTCCGACTATAAACGCTCCAATGACGGTACCGAGCATAGTACCTTCGCCTCCGTATATCGATGTTCCTCCAATAAATACAGCTGCAATTGTAATGAGCAAAAATCCTGGTCCCTGTGTTGGCCACCAGGTTACATATTCTAAACCTAACAGAACTGATGAAAATGAAGCTAGCGCCCCATTTAGCGTAAATACTGCAATTATTGTTCTGTCCACATTAATGCCAAGCATTTGAGAAGTTGCTCTGTTGTCTCCGATAAACATCACATGTTCACCGAATCTATGCCTATTGAGAATAAATGCCATTACAATGGCGAGTCCAAATGCCCATAGCGATTGTGCAGGAATGAGATTAGCAATTTTACCTACCAATATGTTATAGAATAAAGAACCTCTAGAAGCGGGTATATTTATCTGGATTCCACCCGATAGGATGACGGCAAGGCCTGCCCAGATAAATTGGGTTGCTAATGTTACGATAATTGATGGAACTTTAATTTTTGCCACTATTATTCCGTTTATCAATCCTATAATTACTCCAACCAATAAACTGGCTATTAGCGCTATTATTGAATTCTTGAGATGTATGTAGGTGTACATGAAAATAAAACCACTTAGCGCCATAGATGACGGAAACGAAAGGTCAATTTCGCCAGCTATAATTACAAATGTCAATCCAAGAGCCATAATGAGCGAAAACGGAACGGTGGATAGGAAGGCAAGATATATTTTATAGTCTGTGAATGCTTTTGGAGCTGTGAGCATAAATATTCCCATGAGCACAACGTAGACAAGTATTATTGCATAAGTTTTGTAAACTCTAGCATTAAGAAGAGCTGTTTTCTTAAGTTTCATTTTTTACGCACCTACTTTCTCAGCGTTTTCACCGGAAATCCTTACCAGTTTTGATATCAATTCAGAAAGCGTTACGTCTTCTTTTTTATACTCCCCAACAATTTCACCGCGATCCAAAATTACAAATCTATCCGCTACTGAATATTCCTCCGATATATTGTGGGAGATCATTATGCAAGATTTCCCAGTATCTTTTACTTGTTTTATAAAGTTAATTACTTTCTCAACTTCCCTAAGTGAAAGGGCAACAGTCGGTTCATCAAGAATTATTAAATCTGCATCAAAATACATCGCTCTGCCTATTGCGACTCCCTGTCTTTCACCACCGGATAATTCGCTTACACGGGATTCTGAATTGAATCCCTTGCTGCGGAACCCAATTAGATTTTTCATTATTTTTTCGGTCTCTTCCCTTTCCTTCTTTGTGTCAATAAACCCTACTCCATTTGTAATTTGCCTGCCGAGAAAGATATTTCTCCATAACGGCTGCTTTTCACCAAGGGCTTTTTCCTGGTAAACTGCCTCTATGCGTAGGTTATGGGCGATCTTGGCAGAGTAGTGCGATAACAGAATGCTCTTATCTCTAATGAATATTTCACCGGTATCTGGTGGATAGACTCCCATTAAAATTTTAATTAATGTGGACTTGCCTGCTCCATTATCACCAATTAAACCGACAACTTCGTTTGAGCCAACCCTGAAATTTATATTCTTAAGTGCGATTACTTTCCCAAAGGACTTGCTTATATTATTCATTTCAACTAGGTTAATACAATTATTATCGGCCAAATTTAATTTCGACCTCCTTCCAATTTTGATAATCCATATGATAAACCATATTCTTTAATTAATTGAATTTAACATTTGGTATCATTCTTTTTAATTTAGCTCTTTTTAATAAGAGATGCGGCTTGGTGATATACCCAAGCCGCAACAATCGCGACGCTCTTTCAGCTACTGCTATTAGCCCCTAATTCCCTGGTTAATCAAGGGTTCCAGTTCCTTGAAATTCTGGGAATTTACCGTACCCCTTGAAGTAATAATGTGTAAACCAGTTAACTGATATAACTTAGTAAAGACAACCTGCTGAATCGGAATATATCCCTGCAGATAAAGTTGCTGGTCCAAAGTTACAGCAATATAACCATCCTTTATGCCCTGGATTGTTTTAGGCGAAAGGTCAATTCCACCCAGCAACACTTCACCGGGCTTCTTATTTGCGGCTCTCATGACGTCTGGAAGGACTTCAGTTACTGCACCATGCTGTGTAACTATGGCTTTGCAGTCAGGATTTTCGGCAAGGAATGCGGTTAACACAGGAACAGCAAGGGTTGCATTGCCATCAACTTCAGGAGAAATCTCGATATATTTGACGTTAAGTCCTGCATCAAGCATAGCTTGATGAGCTCCTTTATCGCTTTTCCCGCGTTCCGGCTGGGATTCAAGGCCATATTCCAATACCAAATCGCCTTCCTTGAAACCACCAATTTCTGCAATAGTCTTACCAACGAGGTAACCGCCTTCATAGAGATCGCTACCGACATATCCAAACCCATTTTTATAATATTTATCTTCAAGGGCTGGAAGAGGTGTATTCTCTGAAGTAACGATTATGCCGGCAGCTTCAGCTTCATCAACAAACGGAGCAAAAGCATCAACTCCTGGATGTCCCATGATGCAAATACCATCTGGTTTTGCAGCTAAAGCTTCCTTGAACTGTGCGATCATTTTATCGGGCTGCCACTCTGAATACTGATAATTAACCTTGCAACCATAATCTGACTCTGCTTGTTTTGCTCCGAGTTCGCGGGCTAAAACTGCAGTACCACCTGATGAACCACCCATTTGAGCATAAATGGTAATACCATCACCAATTTTTGTACCAGTGGGTGCAGCGGTTTCAGTTTTAGTAGTGGCACTGGGTGCACAACTTGTGAAAATAAGAGAAACCGAGAAAATGACCAAAATACATATGGTTAATATAACCGGAAATGCTTTTTTCATATTTTTTCTTACCTCCTTTCTTTTAGGATTTTTTATCATTATGATCTTGAGATCATTATGACCGCCTCAAAATATTTCTATCGCACCTCCTTAAATTAAAGAAAATTTAGCTATCAGAAACTATACCTGTTGAATTTCTAACTATGAGCGAAGTATTAACGATTTCCTCTTTACCCATTTCATCTTTGTTTTGCATGGAGTAATTCAACAGGTTCCAGGCAATCTTACCAATTTCATATCTGGGTAAGTTAATTGTTGTAAGCGGAGGGTCGACCACAGAAGCCAGGAAGATATCGTCAAGACCGATTATTGAGATATCTTTCGGGATTTGCAGTCCAACTTCTTTGATCTTTCTCATAGCACCAATTGCCATGAGGTCATTTGAGGCTAATATTGCTGTAGGATGGTTTGGTGCATTTAATATTCTTTCTGCAGCAAGCTCTCCCCCGCTTATTTTCCAGTCACCTTGGATAATGATCGGTTCTTCCATAATAACGGCATATTTTTTTATGAGAGAAAGGAAAGCATCTCTCCTGGTTTTTGCGGTTTTTAGATTTAATGGTCCGCTGATAAATGCAATATTACGGTGACCTAACTTGACCAGGTGATCAATTGCCTCCTCGATTCCCTTATGGAAATTCTCTTTAATATTGCTGACCAATATATCGGTAATTCCCCAATCGAGCAGTACAACAGGGATTTTTTTTGTGGTTAAGCTTACGACTAATGCGTACTCCATTTCTGTTGTCATGATAATAGTGCCATCTACTTTTTTCTCAATTAATCTCCTGACCAGAGAAGAAGTCCTTTCAGGATCGTAGCCTGTGTTGCACAAGAAGACATCGTATCCCTGTTGGGCTGCAAATGTTTCAGCTCCCCGTATAAGTTCTGGAAAGAAAGGATTTGTGATGTCGGAAACGATTAAACCAATAATATGGGTTTTGCCTGTTGCTAATCCTCTTGCCCGGACGTCCCGATAGTAGTTTAGCTCATCTATTGCCTTTAATACGCTTTGTTTTGACTCTTCGCTTACAAATCTTGTGTTATTAATGACATGTGAAACGGTTGATGTCGAAACCCCTGCTTTTTCTGCGACATCTTTTATTGTTGTCAATAAGTCTCCCCTAGTCGGCATTAACGAACGATGTGCACAATACTTGTGTATGGAACGGGATTGTGCCCCCTAGTTAATACAAACGCTTGCGCAAGCGCTTGCGTAAATATACAATATTGATAATTCTTTGTCAATAAATTGC
>Ga0315285_10004817_pt1 | contig 13981 bp, 10 predicted proteins | sample YL17G09_36_MG_FD_203698 | JGI IMG/M metagenome (GOLD analysis project Ga0315285, IMG submission 203698) | Sediment microbial communities from Yellowstone Lake, YNP, Wyoming, USA - YL17G09_36 | ecosystem: Environmental > Aquatic > Freshwater > Lake > Sediment | place: USA: Wyoming | collected...
TTCGTGGCGGCCAAGTACATTGAGGGGTGGGGGGTCGAGCATGAGAAGATCATGCGGGATTACCGGAAGTTCATGGCTATCCTGATCCTGAACCACGACCGGGCCATCTCCACCAACCGGATCGTCCTCCAGAAAGGCGTCCCGGTGCTGGATTACCGGATCCAGAAAGAGAGTATCGAAAGCCTGTGCCATGCCCAGCGGAGCGCGGCCCGGGTTTTCTTCGCCGCCGGCTGCGACCGGGCCCTGCTCCCCGCCTCGGCGAAGGTGGTGCTCAACCGCAAGGACGAGCCCCGGCTCGAGGAGTTGATCGGCCCCCGGCATTTCATTCTGAACAAGATCTCGATCGCCTCGGCCCACCCCCAGGGTGGATGCCGCATGGGAAAGGACCCGGCCACTTCGGTGACCAACGAGTGGGGCCAGGTCCACGGTTATCCCTGGCTGTACGTCTGCGACTCCAGCCTGCTTCCCTCGAGCACGCACGTGAATCCCTACCTCACGATCATGGCGCTGGCCGAACGCAACTCCGAGCATATCCTCGAGACCTGGAAATAACGGGGATTCGACGGCCGGTGGTTAGGTTGCTGGGTGGCTAGGTAGCTCGGAAATAAATTGCGGAATGCCCTTCGGCTTCGCTCAGGACAAACGGATTTCTGATTGCGGAATGAAAATAATAAAATGTTGGGTGAGCCATACCGTTGAGATTCAAGGTCAAAGCTCGAAGCTCAAATTAAATTCCAACCTCAATTATCAAAACAATATAAACAATCATTAATTTTCATAGCAGGTTTTATCTTTTTTTCTCAGCTCCGCTATTCATTTGTTGTCTGTCATCCGCCATAAACCATCTGCGATAAGCCATCTGCCATCAACCGTTGCTATGGGCTGGGCGTAACGGTTTGGGTGGCGGCGGGGGGGGAAGTGACTTGGTTTACCGGGACGGGAGCCGGGGCCGGCTTTTATCCCGGAGCAACCGGTTTATTCATCTCCAGTCGCTTTTTTATCTCCTCATCGTAGAGGGATTGAGATTGGTCGAAATTTTTCAGGTTGAACTCGCTCAGAATATTTTCGGCTTCCCCCGGGTTGACGGTTTCGGGTTTACCCGGGATTTGGCCGGTTTGCATGATAATTTTTTTCCCCCTGGCCAACGGCAGGTTTTTCTCCGGCTCCTGCTTGCCGCTGGCCGAGATCTCGCCTTTTAAACTGATAATAGTGCTGATCCCATTGAGAAAATTCAGAAAACAGATCGCCTCCTTGGTCGAGATATTGGCATTCACCGTTTCGGTTTGGAATTCCTGATGGTCCAGTGATTTTCCCGCGTCAGTCAGAAGTTTTCCCCGGAAAAGTTTCACCCGGCTACCGTTGATGACCTTGAGGTAGGCATGGGGCGAGAGAGCCAGAATCGTCCCGCTCGGAAAAAGAATTTTCACCTTTCCGTTTCCGGTTTTGATTTCGTCGTTGGCGTAAAAATCGGTATTATTTTTCAGTTTCATCCATCTCGGGTTAAGGTCTTTATCCTGTTCGGTAATAGCGATTGTTACCGGCGGTTCCTCCTTCCGGCTCCGGTCTTCAGCTTTCTTGCGTTCAGCCGAGGGTCCGCGGCCCTGGGTTTCCAGCTGCGAAGCTTCTATTCCTTTCGTGACCAGGTAATCCTTGACCTGAACGGCCCTTTCCCGGGCCAGGCCCAAGCCGGTTTCGGTTTTTGAGGTCTTTTCCGCCTGAACCGTGATCAGCACGATGAGGTCGGGGTTGGCGAGCAACACCTCGTAGAGTTTATCCAGGACCGGGAATGATTCCGGAATAATGTCTTTGGCTTGAGATTGAAATTCAATGCCGGCCTGCAGGGAAATTACTTGGGCGTCTCTTTCCAGGATCACCAGATCGTTTTCCCGGGCCTGGGTTTCTCCGGAGAGAACCGGCCAATAATAAGCCTCACCCTCCAGGACGGCCACCCCGGCGACCGGTTTATCCTCCGCGGCCAGGAGACTGGAGCGGTTAAGCAGGAAAAAGGTGAGAGCCGCGAGCAGAATAGCCAGCCCGGGGAGCAAATTCTTTCGTTTCTCGGCGGTCATATGGCAGAAGGTTGAATTCTTTCCGGTGGAAATGGAATGGCCTACTTTTTCAACAAGAACTCGTGGGAAACCAGGAGTTTTCCGTTGCTAAATAACCGTTGAATGCATTTTTCCTCGGCCGGGTTTTCGCCCGGATTTTCGGGAGGAGAAAAGGAATATATATATTGCGTGGATCTCGAGAATATCTGGAAGTAGGTTTCCTGGTCCTTGCTGATATTGGCCTTTCCCTGGTCGGGTTTGCTGGAGGGGAATTCAAATTCATATTCGATAGTCACGGCATCGCCAAAATCGATATCCGGAACCACGAAGCCAAAGCCGAAGAATTCGCCGATCCGCAGGTTTATGGCTGAGGTTTCGGCCAGGTCGGCGCCGGGCAGCTCGTAAGATTCGCTGGAGATCTTTATTTCTTCTTCCGGTTTCAGGATAATTCGACCGGCCTTGACGTTGGTGAAGGTTACTTTTTTCCCCCTCTCGGTCAGGGCGATGAAAGAATCTCCGCCGCGCTCTCCCCCGGTTTCCCGGGATGGGGAGGAAGCAATCCCGGCATTGACCAGGGTTAAGAGCAGATCGGATCTCTGGAAGTTTACCCCCTGCTTTTCCCGGGCCAACCGGATCCAGTTTTTCGCGTTGGCGAAATCCCCCAGCATGAAGAAAGAGTAAGCCAGAAGATAAGGCGCGGCATCAAAAGCCTGGTTGGCGGAGAAGGCTTTTTTCAGATAGGCCAGGGATTCCGTGTAATCGCCTTTTTGCTGGTAGCATTTACCCTGTTCGAGCAGGGCAAAATAATAAACTTTTTGATCCGGGATCTCCCCCAGGTAGGGCTTGGCCTGGGAGCATTCCAGGCGGGACGCGTGATAGAAAAATTGGGCGCTGTTCTCCTGCGCCGAAACCGGGCCGATAAGCGAGGCAGGGAAGGAAAGGCAAAAAAACAGAGCGATTTTAGCCGCGCAGGGGAAGGGGGTATTTTTCCTCATGAAAACAAGAAAGTTAATTGAAAAAAACCTGTCTTAAATATTTGTGGTTTTATCCACTTTTGTCAATTTGGTAATATCATAATTCCAGTATGCTTCCCTTATTCATACATTACCCGCGGTTGAAAGAAAAACTGGCTTATATCCCGCTGGGGGATTTTCCCACCCCGGTGGAGAAACTGGAGCGGCTGGGAAAAAAAATCGGGGCCGGCGGGCTTTTCATCAAGCGTGATGACCTGAGCGGAAAATTTTACGGGGGGAACAAGGTCCGAAAGCTCGAATTCCTCTTGGGCCAGGTCCGGAGGAAAAATGCCGGGGAGGTATTAACCTTTGGCTTTGCCGGCTCCAATCACGCCCTGGCGATGGCAATTTACGCGAAAGACGTCGGACTTCGGAGCATTTCCATGCTTCTGCGCCAGCCGAATGCCGGGTATGTTCGCCGGAACCTGCTGATGGGCTATTACGCCGGTGCCGAACTCCGCCACTACCCGGACATGTTTTCGATCCTCTGGGGATCAATTTTTGAGCTGGTTCGGCACCGGTTCCGGTCCGGCCGGTTTCCCGCGGTCATTCCCCCGGGCGGTTCCTCACCCCGGGGGGTGATCGGTTTTATCAACGCCGCGTTCGAACTGAGGGAGCAGGTGGAAACCGGGCAGATTCCGGAACCGGATCGGGTCTACGTGGCCCTGGGAACGATGGGCACTGCGGCGGGTCTCGCGCTCGGATTAAAAGCGGCGGGTTTGAAAACCCAGGTTGTCCCGGTCAGGGTGGTGGACCGGAAATACGCCAACGCGAAGAGCCTGGCCAGGCTCTTTAACAAGGTTAACATGTATGTGTCGGGCCAGGACCATTCCTTTCCCCGGATAAAATATTCGGAAGCGGATACCGGGATCCGCCATGATTATTTTGGCGAGGGGTATGCCCTTTTTACCCGGGCGGGCCGGGAAGCGGTGGCCCTGATGGAGGAATGCGAGGGGATCAAACTGGAGGGGACTTACACGGGGAAAGCCCTGGCCTGCCTGATCGATGATGTGAGAAAAAATCAACATCGCGGCCAGGTGATTTTATTCTGGAATACTTACAATTCGCGGGATTTATCCCGGGTGACCGCCGGGGTTGACTACCGGTGCCTGCCGCGGGGCTTTCACCGTTATTTTGAGGAAGAGATTCAGCCTCTGGATCCCGACCATATAAAAACAACTGAAAGAATCAGGAGGCCAGGATGAGCGAAATGGCGAATCAAGCGGTGGCGCGATTCCAGGAGGGTTTTAGCTGTTCGCAGGCGGTATTTTCCGTATTTGCGGAGAAATTCGGCCTCGATCGGGAAATCGCTCTCAAAGTGGCTGGGGCCTTCGGGGGAGGGATGGCGCGGATGGGAGAAACCTGCGGAGCGGTGACGGGAGCGCTGATGGTCATCGGCCTCAAACACGGGAAATTCCGGGTGGAAGACGAGGAAGCCAGGGAAAGGACCTATAAACTGGTCGGGGAGTTTGTGAAGAGATTCAAGGCGGCGAATGGCTCGACGGTCTGCAAAGAATTGCTGGGTTTCAATCTCAGTGTGCCGGAGGAAGCCCGGGCGGCTAAGGAAAAGGGCTTGTTTAAAACTATCTGTCCCCGCCTGGTCAGGGACGCGGCCGAGATCCTCGAAGAGATAGATATTGTGAAGTGAGTAATTTTTCGGGATGAACGCCGGCGGTCAACTCTCAACGTGATGAAATACGGATGCTACCCGGGAGATGTCATCCGGCAGTCCCAGAACGATAACCAGGTCGTGAGCCTGGATTACTGTGCCGGACTCCGGGTTCGCCTGCAGGCTTGAATCGCGGCGAATAGCCAGGACCGTAACCCCATATTTTTCCCTGAAACCCGTCTCGGCCAGGGATTTGCCGATCACGGAGGACTGGTTGCTGACCCGGATGGCGCTGATCTCGAGATTATCGAGATGAAAACCGAGATTAGCGATCTCGGTGGTTTTGACCGCAAGGCTCCGGAACATTTCGTAGCCATCGGACCTGACCTCGGTGATAAATTTTTCGATTTCGTTCCGGGGAATCAAGTATTTGCTTAAAACCCGGGAAAATATCTCCACCGAGGTTTCGAATTCCTCGGGGATAACCTCGTTGGCCCCCAATTCAAACAGTGGTTTCATCTCCCGGACAAAACGGGTGCGGACAATTATATAGAGCCGGGGATTGAGTTTATGGGCGAGGGAAGTGATCCTCCGGGTGGCGATGGGATCGGAAATGGCCACCACCATTACCTTGGCGGTTTTGACCCCGGCATGTTCCAGGACCGCTTCATGAGCCGCGTCACCGAAAAAAATCGGTTCTCCCTCGGCCTGTTTGTTCCGCACGGTTTCAGGATTCATTTCGATGATGATATAGGGAACCCCCGCCATTTTCGCGGCGCGGGATACGTTCCGGCCGTTAACGCCGAAACCCGCGATGATTAGGTGGGCGCCCAGAGCGGGTAGACGGGGGGGAAGAAGTTCCGCTTGTGAAAATTTCCAGCCCAATTTAATCCGGGACGGGAAAGGAAGTCGGAGAGCCAGGTTGGAACCCGTCGGAGCGAATTTGAGAATGAACGGGGTGGCGGCCATGGAAAGCACGCTGACGGAAAGAAAGAGCTGGTAGGTATTGCCCGGCAGAAGACCGGAATCCACGCCGATTTTGGACAGCACGAAGGAAAATTCCCCCACCTGGGAGAGGGCCAGTCCGACCAGGACCGCGGTCCGGAGGGGAAAACCCAGAAAAATGACGGCCAGGCCGGCTTGGATGCTTTTCAGGGAAATAACCCCGATGGTGCCCAGGATAATTAAAATCGGGTTTTGGAGAAGAAACCCCAGATTGAGCAGCATGCCGATGGAAATGAAGAAGATGCTGGTGAAAACATCGCGGAAGGGAATGATATTACTGAGGGCCTCATGGTTAAATTCCGATTCCGATATGATCAGGCCGGCCAGAAACGCGCCCAGGGCCAGGGAAAGGCCGACCTTCGCGGTCAGCCAGGCGACCGTGAAACAGAGAGTAATAACACTGAGAAGGAATAGCTCCCGGCTCCGGGTTCGGGCGATCTGAAAGAAAAGCCAGGGGACTACCCACTCCGCCGCCACGATCACCAATCCCACCAGGCCGATGCCCTGGGCCAGGAGCAGGAAAAAGGACTGATTGAACTTCAAAACCGCCCCGCCCAGAAGCGGGGTAACCAGGATCAAAGGGACCACCATGATATCCTGGAAAATCAGGATGGAAAGCGTAGTCCGGCCGTGGGGGGTATCCACTTCCGATCTTTCCTGCAGGAATTTCAAAACGATGGCGGTGCTGCTCAGGGAGATGAGAAAGCCGATGAAAACCGATTCGCCCCGGGGCTGGCCGGCCAGACGGGAGATTCCGAAAACCACCAGGATGGTAAACAACATCTGCAGCGTGCCGCCCATCAGGATGGTATGACGGATCTTCAGGAGGCTGCGGAGGGAGAACTCGAGTCCGATCGTGAACAGGAGCAGGACCACCCCAATCTCCGCCAGGAGTTCCACCTGTTGAATGGAGTGAATCAGGTGCAAACCGTGCGGCCCCACCAGAACCCCGGTGACCAGCAGGCCCACGATCGCCGGGATTCGGAACCGGTTGCTCAAGTAGAGAACCGCGATCGCCAGGATCAGGGTGATGACTATGTTGGTCAGTAATGGGATCGGCATGGCGAATAAAAATGTTAAGCGGAAGAATCTTAAGCTAAATTCAGAGAGAGGTGAAGGTTTAGAGAATAATAAACAGGATTATCCCGAGCAGAACAACCAACCCGGCGATAACTGTCTCCCGGACGTAGAGCAGGCCCCGGGGGCGGGGGTGGTCGCGTTTGAAAGCCGCCTGCAGTAAGCGGTAGCCGATGCTGAGAGCCCCTTCCTTCTGGATGAATTTTCCCAGCGTGTCGAGCATGAGGTTGGGATAAAAGATGAATTCGTCCTGCTTGAATTTGCGGGTGAGGCGGGTTAGCCGCAAAAGCAGCCGGGGGGATTTCCACAGCGAGCTGAATTCTTTCCCGGCCAGGGCACGATTGAGTTCGCGGAGCAGCGAGAGGTCGATGGCGATGGCGTAGTTCATCCAGCCGGCCTGATCCCAGAGCGCAAACTTGGTTTCCTTCAACCATTCGATCCGCCCGGGGTCCCGGGGCGGGGGGATTTCTTTTCCGGAGAGAAATTTAATCCTCCGGACTCCGCTCCGGAAGAGTTCGAGGACCAGGACGCCTTTAACTTTTTTTTGGTCGAGCAGGATGATGGCGTGCTGGCTGTGACCCCCGACCCCGAGGGAAATCCCCTCCAGGACCATCCCCGGGAGAAACTCATCGTCCAGCTTGGAAATATCGTAGGGAAGGCGGAAGAGCCGGATTAAGCTCCGCAGGTAACTTTTCAAGGGGAGGGGGGCCGGATCCATGCTCCATTTCTGGTCATAGCCCTGGATGAGCTGAATCAATTTTCTTAAGGGGGAGAGGAGCTCCTCTTTCTGCCAGGGGAGGTGATGATTGACCAGGATTCCAAACAGGTCTTTGACCGGCTCGAATTCAAAACAGATGGCTGTTCGGGAGCCGCTGGCTTTTCTCAAGCGGCGGGTGGCTTCCGGAAGAGAAAGGGGGGCTCCGGCCTGAGGATCCAGGGAGATCGCGACCTGAGAGGGGTTTTCCGGGTCGAGATGGAAGGCCAGGGTAAACTCGGGATCGGTCAAACCCAGGCAGTATGATCCCACCGGGGAAGGCGGGATGACGGTTTTGAGCGTTTGAGGATCGAAATCAATAATCTGCGTGAGAAATTCCTCGACCCGGGCGAAAAGCGGGGGGGAGGGAAAGAATTCCAGAAGCTTTAACTCCGCCGCTTTCTTGAAAACGGAGAGAAGGTCGATCTGGTAGTGGGTGAGGGACCGGGAAGCGGTGAAATCCTGGTCGGCTTTCTCCAGGAGGGCGAAGAATTCGGGATTGATCACTACCACCCATCCGAGTTTCAGATCCGATTTGATTTGAACGGATATCTGGTCTTCGATCCGGGAAAGCTCCTTTTCCTGGGCCAGCGAAAGCAATTCTGTGAGCTTGCCCGGGGGCAGTTCCAGGCGATCGATGGAAATCAGAAGCCCGTCCCGGTGATGGAAAAGAAAGGCCGGAGGAATTAAATCCTGGCCGTTCCGCAAGAGGACGAGATGATCGAGATCCGGGCCTAAAAATCCCGGCAGGGTCTTTTTCAGGAGAAGAATGGTGGCCCGGGCCGGGGCGGTCAGCCCGGTAAAGGGCAGGGTTATTTCCTGGTCTTCCGGACCCGGGGTTTGCTTTTGCTCCAGCTTTCGGGAAATTGAGGCGATCCCCTCCCAGGGCTGGAGCCAGTATTTTTCCAATGAATCGATTGCTTGCATCGAAAATGACTAATTTCTAATGACTAATTCCTAATCAATGCCCAAAAACAAAAAATTCAATTTCTATTAATGAATATTTAATAAATGCCTAATTAGTTTTATTCTGCTTTAAACTGACGAATTTAATTTGTAAATAAGTTTTTCGTATTTTTTGCATTGGTCATTGGATGTTTGAAGTTTGATTAGTCATTAGAAATTAGTCATTAGTCATTGGTTGCTATTTGCCTTTCCCTGACATTTTGCAGCTTTCATTTTTATAGATGTATTCAGGTTGATGGGAAGCCTCGATTTCCTTCGCGTATTTTTTCCTGAATTCGGGGTCAAACTGCCAGCGGCGCGGGTTCTTTTCCAGCGGGACACCCTCGGCGAAGGTATATTTCTGGGTTTCGGCGAATTCCACCATGCTGGTCAGGGAAAGGATCGGGCCGTATCCCCGGATGAGCTTGGCGAAATCCCGGATCCAGGAGAGGGAGAGCGGTACGCAGCCGGGGACATCGATGTAGGCGGGCCGGCGCCGCCACCAGGGTCCGATGTAAGCGGGTTTCCGGCGGTATTCGTAATTCCAGGTGGAATAAATGGCGCAGTCGCCGAAGACGAAGATAAAGCGCTTATCTCTCGGCGGCGGCGGGTTGTCCCCGCAGAGGACGGTAATGGGCGCCAGTTCCTTCAGGTCTTTCCCGAGCACCAGTTTGAAAAGGTCGATCATGTAGCTGATCGGCATTCCGCACCCGCTCCGGCACATGTCTCCCCGCAGGATTTCCACCCCCGGCGGGTCGGATCCGGGAATATCCCCGCCGATGGCCGGGATGAATTTCTGGCGGTGGTTGTTGGGATTTTCCCCGAGAAAATCGATCCGGTTCAGGTCGGCGATCCCGAGACCGCGTTCCTGGGCCTTCCGGGGCAGGGGCGGTTCCAGGTTGCCGAATCCCATCAGGTAATCGGTGACCGCGTCCACCGCCGTGACATCCTCGCCGGCCAGGATGAGTTTCATTTCCACGGTGTCCCCGAATCCCGGGCCCTGGCCTTCCATGGCGTCGAACATGTCCATCACGGAAAGGCCGGCCTTCGCCACCGCCAGAACGTCAATGAATTTATCCAGGAGGCTCGAGCCGAATTCGGGGCGGAGACGGTGATGCCGGGCCTTGTCTTCATCGGCGAGGATCCCGTGCGAGTTCTTGATCCCGAGGGTGGACACGGTGGCCACGTGGGTCTTGGCCACCGGGACGGTGATCCAGATGTCCGCCTCCACCAGGGACTTGGGGAGGTGCATGTCCTTCAGGCAGAGGTTCTCGGGCCGGGCCCGGTAGACCCATTCCTCCTCGTCGAAGAAAACCACCTTTACCCCCAGGCGCTTCAGGGCGTCGGTATAGCCGATGAAATCGAACTGGACCCGGGGCTCCAGTCCGCAAACCGAGTTTTCCCCCACCATCACTTCCCGGGCGCCAGCGTCTTTGCAGAGCTGGTAAAGGCCTTTCAAAACATCGATATGGGTGATCATCGGCGTACCGCCGGTGGACATGATGTTGGGCTTCAGCAGGACGCGGAAACCGGGTTTGACCCATTTCCCGATCCCGCCCAGGTATTCAAAGGCCCGGTGGACCGCCTCGATCCGGTTCTTTCCGGTGGCGATCGAAACTTTGGTTCTATTTTGCATTCTGTTTTTCCAAATCTTTTATTTCCCCTCCCCTTGTGGGAGGGGATGAAGGGGAGGGAGATAATGACTATATTTTGTCGGAATCATTTAATCAGAGAATTTTGTTGGGTTCAATGAATAAATTTGTTTGCTTCCGGGATTTGATGGTTTTCCCATTTATTAGGATATAAGGAGCCGCCCTTTTCAGGGAAATCCTTAATTTCTTCAATTCGGCCGGATCGGAAAACCCCCGCGCGCGGCGCGCCTGGATAATCCGCTCGGCCGAGCGGATCCCGATTCCCGGGATGCGGATCAACTCTTCATACTCGGCCCGGTTGACCTCGATCGGGAAGATTTCCGGGTGTTTCCGGGCCCAGGCCATTTTGGGATCAATCTCGGTGGAAAGGTTCCCTCCCGGCTGGAAACTGAGCTCGCCCAACTGGAAATGATAAAAGCGAAGAAGCCAATCAGCCTGGTAAAGCCGGTGCTCCCGGACCAGGGAGGTGGGGGGATGACTTTCCATCGGGGTATGAGGGAGCGGCTGGAAAGCGGAGAAATAGGCCCGGTGGAGGTGGAGGCTCCGGTAAAGATCGTCGGTGGTTTTCAGGATTTCCCGGTCGGATTCCCCGGAGGCCCCCACGATAAACTGGGTGGTCTGGCTTCTGGCCTTAGAGCCGTTCTTGATGAGAAACGCGGCCCAGTTCATCCGCTTGAGCAGATCTTCGGAGAAATCCTTGCCCGGGGCGATTTCCTTCAGCCTTTCCGGGTTGGGGGCCTCGAGATTCAGGGAAACCCGGCTGGCCAGCCGGCAGGCCTGCTCGACCGCCCCCGGGCTGGCGCCCGGCAGGATTTTCAGGTGCAGGTAATTTTTATACTGGTATTTCCGCCGGAGAATCTCGGCGGTCTTGACCATGTCGTCCATTACCCGGTCGGGCTGATCGTATATCCCGGAGCTGAGAAAGAGCCCATGAACCCGGCGGGACCGGTAAAGGGCCATGAAAGAGGAGGCCAGTTCTTCCGGCCGGAAGGAGGTGCGCGGGCGATCGTTGGCCGAACGGTTCGGACAATAGAAACAATTGTTTTTGCAGGCGTTGGAGAGCAGAACCTTCAGGATGGGGACAATGCCGCCTCCGGGGAGGGCGGCGGGATAAATCCAACGGTGAGCGGGATCGGCGGGGTCGGGGACCCGGCCGCCCGAGCAGGAGGAGAGGCAGACATCGTAACGCGATTCCTCGCCGAGGGTTTTGAGCTTTTCGAAGCGATCAGGTTTGGGACGATAAACCGGCAAGCTTATTTTCTCCACCACTCTTACTGATAACCTACCCGATCAAGGCTTATTTAGAAATAGTAGCTGCCGGTGGGGAAATCAGGCAAGAGAATACAAGAATTATTAATGATTACCGGGCCGGCGGGAAATTTGGCGGTAGTTTTTCAGGAAATACCAGCACAACAAAAGATTGATCGGGCCGGCGCTTAAAAGGCTCGCCCGGCCGAACAGGGTGATATCGGAGCAAAACCAGAAATAGGCCAGATCGGTGAAGATGTCCGAAAGCCGGGCGGCCGCGACCATGGCCAGCCAGACCGGATCCTTTTTCCAGCGGAAAAACGCGATCAGTTGGATCAGGGCGAAGGCGGTCCAGTTGGCCGCGCACCTGGGAAGAAAGCCCTGCGGATCATTGTAAGGGACCCCGTGAAAAATCCGGAACCAGAGTCCGGGGAAGAAGAAGCCGATTACCGCAATGGTGACGTCGAAAAAAACTAAGGCAATTAGGATGGCCGGAATTCTTTTGGATAAGGTTTCCATAAGAAATATTATTCTCGCGTTTCGAATATTCGTCATTCCGGGCTTGACCCGGAATCCAGTCGGGTTTTCTGGATCCCTGCTTTCGCAGGGATGACGATTAAAAATTAAAAGCTGCGGCTACCATTCAGAAAACAGAAAAATCAGCTAACCGCTGATGGCCATGACCAGGGCGTAGCTGCCCGGGCTCACGGCGTCGGGATCGGTTTCCACGTTGATCAGGGCCGGTTTGCCCGAGGCCAGGGCCCGGTTGATGGCCGGGGCTACATCTTCCGGTTTCCGGACCAGCTCTCCGTACCCGCCGATCGCCTCGACCATTTTATCGTAGCGGGTGAGACCCAGCTCGGCCCCGATGATCCGGTCCTTACCGTAGACAAGCTCCTGGCCGTGCTTGATCATTCCCCAGGCCTGGTCGTTGCTTACCACGCAGATAATGGGGAGCTTGTGCCTGATCGCGGTATCGAACTCCATCAGGTTGAACCCGATCGCCCCGTCGCCGCAGATCTGGATGACCCGGGATTTCGGATGGGCGATTTTCGCGGTCAGGGCGAAAGGAACCCCCACGCCCAGACAGCCGAACAGGCCGGTATCGATATAGTGGCCGGGAAGATTGACCTCCATGGCCATGGAGGTCCAGACCTGGGTATCGCCGCCGTCGGCCGCGATGATGGAATCGGGTTCCAGGCATTTCTTGATTTCGGCGATCAACCGCAGGGGATGCATGGGCAGCTTGCTGTCTTCTCCCTGCCTTTTCAAATCTTCCCGACCCGAGGTGTGAGCCTCCCTGAGGGTATCGACCCAGGCGCGCCGGTCCCGCGGCTTCCCGAGTTTCTGGTAAGCGGAAAGGAGAGCGGTCAGAGCCGATTCCAGGTCTCCGGAGATCCCGAGTTCCAAGCCCCGGTTCCGGCCGAGTTCGAGCGGGTTGATATCAATCTGGATGAGCTTGGTTTCCAGGTTGCAAACCGGCGGGCGGCCGAAGTTCATGAACATGTCCAGGCGGGTTCCGAGAAGGATCAGCAGGTCCGAGGAGGAGAGGGCCGTCCCGGCCGCGCCGGGGACCAGGGGAACCGCGCTCCCGAAACAGAGGGGGTGGCTGTCGGGAATCCCGCCCCGTCCCTGCGCCTTGGTAAAAACCGGCAGGCCGGAGAACTCGATCCATTTCTTGAGGGAGGCGAAGGCCTGGGAATACCAGAGCCCGCTGCCCGCCACCACCACCGGGTATTCCGCTTTTTCAATGAGTTCAACGGCCTTCCGGATGAGATCGGGGTCCACCCCGGGACGGGGCGCCGGAAACCCGGGGGGGAAAAAAGTCGCGTCTTCAGACTCGCATTTTTTCATGATGACATTGGTCGGGATCTCCAGGTAGACGGGACCGGGCTTGCCGGAGCAGGCGTGGCGGAAGGCCATGCTGATATACTCCGGGATCCGGGTAATATCGTGAATCGTGCGAGACCACTTGGTGATGGGGCCGATGATGGGAAGCTGGTCGAGTTCCTGGAGACTGCAGGTGTCGGTTTCCCGCATGCTCGAGTGGCCGCTGATCACCACCATCGGGCTTCCGGAGAGCCAGGCGTTGGCGATCCCGGTGACCGCGTTGGTGAAGCCCGGACCGGCGGTGACCACCGCCACGCCCGGCTTACCGGTCAGGCGGGCCCAGGCCTCGGCCATGTGGGCGGCCGCCTGCTCGTGCCGGGTATCGTAAATTTTCATCCCGTGATCGATGCAGGCATCGTAAATGGGGGCAATATGCCCGCCGCTCAGACTGAAGATCTGCTCGACCCCTTCCCGTTTCAGGGATTTAACCACCAGTTCTCCTCCGTGTAAGACTGCCATAATTATTTCCTCCTTTGATTAATTATCCTTCTGGTATTCCTTAAATTTTTTTCTAATCCGGGGAGAAAGGAAATAGGTGCAGATGGCCAGGAGAATTCCGGCGACAATATCCGGGATCCAGTGGTGGCGAAGGTAAACCGTCGCGGTCCACAGGCTGACTACCGGAACCAGGTAAACCCAGACCAGGGCCCGGGGATGCCGGGACCAGAGATTGCCGAAGCGGATGGAATAGAGCAGGGCCAGACAGCTCAAGGCGCAGTGGAGGCTGGGGAATGAAGACC
>Ga0315285_10004822_pt1 | contig 13973 bp, 10 predicted proteins | sample YL17G09_36_MG_FD_203698 | JGI IMG/M metagenome (GOLD analysis project Ga0315285, IMG submission 203698) | Sediment microbial communities from Yellowstone Lake, YNP, Wyoming, USA - YL17G09_36 | ecosystem: Environmental > Aquatic > Freshwater > Lake > Sediment | place: USA: Wyoming | collected...
GTGCGTCCCTATAAGCTTATTTTATTAGCCAACTGGCCCGAGGCCAGCATTTTAACCAGGTCCTTTTTCAGTATTTTACCTATCGGGCTGCGCGGCACTTGCTCCACGATGTAGACCCTGCGCGGTACCTTGAAACGCGCCATTTTGGCGCTGAGAAAGTCAGTCAGGTCCTTTTCACTGAGCGTTGCTCCCGGCCGTGGCACCACCACAGCTACCGGTATCTCACCCAGCCTGGCATCCTTCTGCGGTATGAGCACGGCGTCGGCCACCGCCGGGTGCTGGTACATGGCCTCCTCAACTTCGCGCGGGAAGACCTTCTCGCCGCCCACATTGATGAGCTCCTTCTTGCGGTCTACCATAAAGAAGTAGCCATCATTATCGTAGTAGCCCATGTCGCCGCTGTGCAGCCAGCCCCCGTGCAACGTCTCCTCTGTCTCCTCAGGCTTCTTATAATAGCCTTTCATTACCAGCGGGCCCTGGATTACGAGCTCGCCCACTTCGTTGGGTCCGAGCAATTTGCCGGATTCATCCATAACGCCCACCTTCACGCCGGGATAGGCCAACCCCACGCTGCCTTCCTTATAGGGCATGTTCATACGCTGCATGGTGGCCGAGGCGGAGCACTCGGTGAGGCCCCACGCCTCGAGTATCTTTATATTGAGGGCCTGCGAGGCATCCTTCATCAGCCGGGCAGGCATGGCTGAAGCTCCGGAGATCCCTATACGCAGGGAGGATAAATCATATTTCGCACGATCCGGATGGCCGGTCAGCACGAAGTACATGGCCACCACCATGGGCAGGAAGGTAACCCTGTGCTTCTGTATCTGCTCGAAGACTTCGCTGGGGTTAAACGGATCGAGCAGCACGAAAGATGATCCGGTCCGGAAGTTGCAGAGCATGACGGTGATGCCGTAGCCGTGGAACATGGGCACCGCCATGAGGGAACGGTCGTTATCGTCGAGCTCAAGCAGGTTAATGATGGCGTCCGCGTGGAAGAATAAATTTTTATGCGTGAGCATAGTACCCTTAGGTTCGCCCGTGGTGCCGGATGTGTACAGGATCTCGGCGACGCTTTCCTCTGTACACTGCGCTTCGAAGGGTGTTGACGGCGCTTCGGCCTCAATCTTTGCGAACTCCAGCCCTTCCCGATACGGCCCATTCACGATCAGCCATTTGAATAGCGGGGGCTTGTTCTCTATTTTGCTGTAGAACTCGGCAAAGGTGGGACTTGCGATGAGCGCCACGGAATCGCTGTCCCGCAGCAGGTATTCCAGCTCCCGTTCCTTGTAGAAGATGTTGACCGGCACCGCCACCGCTCCCAGGTAGGCGCAGGCGAAATAGGAGACGATGAACTCCGGACAATTGTTGAGCATGAGGGCGACCTTGTCATCCGGCTTCACCCCCAGCCTTTTCAGCGCGTGGGCGAATCTCTGCACCCTGGCGAGGAGTTGCTCGTAGGTAATGGGTGTGTCCTTGTAGATGAAAGCAGGGCGTGCGCCTATAGAAGAGGCTTTAGCCTCCAGCATGCCTGGCAGATGCATGGCAACCTCCTCACAGCTTATTGAGGAAGAATCCTGTCACGCAATATATCATCGGCAAATACCAAAGTCAATTAGTTGCGGCAATGGCGTGCGACTATTCGTATCCCAGCTTCTTGTACTCCTGTGCTATGGATACATAGGCATCAGTGCCCAGGCGTATCATGGCAACCTTCTCATCGCTGAGGCGCTCTTTAACCTTCGCCGGGCTTCCCATTACAAGTGAGCGGTCGGGTATTTTCATATTGGACGTTACCAGCGCACCGGCAGCTATCATGCAAGACTCCCCGATCTCCGCGCCCTGCAGCAGGACGGCGTTGATACCGATCATAGTATTATCGCCCACCTTTTTACAGTGCACGACGGCATTGTGCCCCACGATCACATTATCGCCGATGGCCAGGTCCTCTCCCGAATGTATGACGCAGTTGTCCTCGATGCTGGTGTTTTTACCTATGACCATTCTGCCAAAATCGCCCCGGATTACAGCCCCGGGCCAGATATTGGAGTTCTCGCCTATCTCCACGTTCCCCACAACATAGGCGGCTTCGCTGACGAAAGCCGAAGGATGGACCTGCGGTTTTTTCCCTTTTAAGCTGCGTATCATTGTGCGTTTCTCCTCACATCCATAGTTTAAGGCGCCTGGCGGCAGCCATCTTCTCTTTAATGTGCTATTCCGGTGCGTCTTGTCGTATTATGCATGGTTGATAAGGGAAATATCCCGGTGGTTTAATATTAGCAGAATCGGAGGTAGTTAAAAATGGTAGCAGAAAGCAGCGCATTTAATAAATACGGCAAACCGGTTTTGATAGTGCTCGGCATAGCATTGGTAATCTGGCTGGCATGGATTTCAATGGCTGTATTAATCCCCTTCCTTGTCGGTATATTGCTTGCCTGTTTATTGATGCCGCTGGTAACGTGGCTGGAAAAGCTACTGGGGCATAATCCTTGCCCTGCCGGTGGGCGCAACCGTCTGGGGAATCTATAAATACTTCCGCAGCGAGCAACAGTCAGAGAAAATACAAACCTTGCAGGATTGATAAAGACCGGTTAATAGGGGAGGTTGTTAACGGGAACTAGATGTAGCTCTTGTCACTATCGTTGAGCCCGCAGCAGTATGAAATAGCTTTGCTAGCCAGGTTTATATATCTATGAAGGTAATAGTATCTCTTGGTTTCCAGCGTGATTAGCTCGCCGGTGATTTCTTCAGCGACTGTGACAACGCCGTAGCTGCGGCGCATGGCGGGGAACCTGCCACAGACGCTGCCAGGGTTAAAGAAAAGAATGCCTTCCTCGATGGTGTTCCGCGGAGAGTGTGTGTGTCCGTAGAGGATGGCATCCATGTTGCCGTCGAACTGGGTAAGCAGTCCCCACTTGAAACCGAAGGGGAACACGCAACCATGACCGTGGATGATGCCAATGCGTTTCTCATTTACTTCAACCAGGTCTTTTTCGGGAAGGCCGGGGATATGGGAATCGTGGTTCCCGGCCACACCGCGGAAATTGGTTATTTCTTTAAGGTCGTTGACCAAATCTTCGGAATTGAAGTCTCCCAGGTGGACCACCATGTCCATCCTGGTGAGGACGTTGATAAGCGAAGAGGGCAATTCGCTGATGCGGCGGACGTGAGTGTCAGCTATTACACCTATTTTCATGACGTTTTAAATGTAAACCAGCTTATTCTCCTGAATTAAACCGGAAGGTAGCGGAATAATAGCACATTTCAAAAAACTTTGTCTACTGTTTTTAATAAGTAGCGATGTGCGAAAGTCCCTGAACGATGAAAATTGACTTGGAGGTAGTTTATCCAGGCCTGTGTCAGACAAATAAAAATCGCCGGCACCTCCGTGACGATTAGTTTCAGCGTTAAAAAGTTTCCGGCGAATAGCACACTTATGGAAGCGGGGGCAGGATTTGAACTTGCGACCTTCGGGTTATGAGTCTGAAAATAAGATTCCAGTGAATTGCTTTAGCTTCGGATTAGAAAGCTTGGATCATTAAACCGATCCATTCTGATCGTATGGCTCCAACTGGTAAGGACAAGTTTTATTAGATTCGTTAGCTTTTTTACAGCTACAAAACAAAAAGGAATAATATTGAAATGCATAGCACATTGTAGTATGCTGAAACGACAATAAAGCACTCATCACCAGCTGTCGTTAAAACTTTGGGAGGTGGGCATGCCAAGAGCTAATAGAGGTTCGACAAACACTACTGCTGCCAATGTGGGATACGAAGCTGAGCTGTGGCAGATGGCAGACACGCTACGAGGCAGCATGGATGCCGCCGAATACAAGCATATCGTACTCGGACTGATCTTTCTTAAATATATCTCCGACGCATTCGAGGAGCAGCATGCCAAACTCAAGGCCGAGAGGTCGCAGGGAGCTGATCCGGAAGATCCTGATGAATACCGTGCCAACAATATCTTCTGGGTGCCCCCGGAGGCACGCTGGGGTTACCTGAAATCACAGGCTAAGCAACCGACCATTGGACAGATTGTGGATGACGCGATGTCAGGCATCGAGCGTGACAACCCATCGCTCAAGGGCGTGCTACCAAAAGACTACGCCCGTCCCGCTCTGGATAAGCAGCGCCTGGGCCAGCTTATAGATATGATAACCAACATCCGCGTGGGCGATGCCGAAAGCCGCTCCAGAGACGTCCTGGGACGTGTTTATGAATATTTCCTGTCACAGTTCGCCAGCGCCGAAGGAAAGAAAGGCGGTGAATTCTACACACCGCGCTGTGTGGTCAGGCTGCTGGTAGAGATGATAGAGCCCTATAGTGGCCGCGTTTATGATCCCTGCTGCGGCTCGTCCGGCATGTTTGTGCAGTCAGTAGAGTTCATCCGTGCCCACGCAAGCGGTAACGGCAACGGCGGCAAGGCCAAAGGGGATATCAGCATTTATGGTCAAGAAAGCAACTACACTACCTGGCGGCTGGCGAAGATGAACCTGGCCATCCGCGGTATCGACGGCCAGATCGCCCATGGTGATACATTCCACAACGACCGTCACCCTGACGTAAAGGCAGATTTCATCCTGGCCAACCCACCCTTCAATGTGAGCGACTGGGGTGGTGAACGCCTGCGTGATGACAAACGCTGGCAGCATGGCATACCGCCGACGGGCAACGCCAACTTCGCCTGGGTGCAGCACATCGTATATCATCTGTCACCCGCTGGGATTGCCGGCTTTGTCCTGGCCAACGGCTCGATGGCGTCAAACCAATCGGGGGAAGGCGAAATCCGCAAGAATTTAATTGAAGCTGATATGGTGGATTGTATGGTAGCGCTACCAGGCCAGCTCTTTTATTCTACACAGATACCGGCGTGTCTGTGGTTCCTGGCTCGGGATAAAAAGAACGGCAAGTTCCGCAACCGGCGCGGACAGGTGCTTTTCATCGACGCTCGCAAACTGGGTAGCATGATGGACCGCACCCACCGCGAGTTGACTGATGAGGACATCGCCCGCATAGCTGTCACATATCACGCCTGGCGTGGTGAAAAGCATGCAGGGGAATACGCTGATGAGCCCGGGTTTTGCAAGTCCGCAACATTCGAAGATATCCGAAAGCATGGACACGTGCTAACGCCGGGGCGCTATGTGGGAGAGGAAGCACAAGAAGATGATGGTGAGCCGTTCGAGGAGAAAATGAATCGGTTGGTGGCTAAGCTGGAAGATCAGTTCCAGGAGTCAGCGAAGTTAGAAGCAGTGATACGAAGGAATCTAAAGGAGCTGGGGTATGGCAAGTGAGAAATCACTCATTCCTGTTGACAGCATTGAAAAAGCAATTCTGCTAATCCGTAGACAAAAAGTCATGCTTGATGCAGACTTGGCGGGCCTTTATGGAGTTGAAACCCGTGTTCTTGTACAGGCGGTCAAACGTAATCTGGAGCGGTTTCCTGAAGATTTCATGTTCCAGCTCAGCAAAGAAGAAGTTGATTTTTTAAGATCACAAATTGTGACCTTAGAGAAAGGACGAGGGCAACACAGCAAATATCTACCATATGCTTTTACTGAACAGGGTGTTTCCATGCTATCCAGCGTTTTGCATAGTCAGCGTGCTATCCAGGTGAATATTGAGATAATGCGAGCCTTTATCCGACTGCGGCAGATGCTTGCAACCCATATAGAGCTCGCCCGTAAACTCGACGCCCTAGAGAAAAGGTACGACTCTCAATTTAAACAGGTATTTGATGCTATTCGTCAGTTAATGGCGCCACCTGAGCCCAAAAGGCGGCCTATAGGATTTCGTATAGGTAGAAAATGAAACCGGTTTTACAGCACTATCCGAAATTAAAAATTATGGCATCAAAATGTACAGTGATAGTGGCAAAACACAAATCAAAATCTGTAGCTACCTTTATTGCCAATCTTAAGGAGCTTGGGTATGGCTGATGACAGGTGGGTCACATTGCGTCTTGGCACCATCTGCACGAAGATAGGCAGCGGCGCTACGCCGCGTGGTGGCAGTGACGTTTATTTGGACAACGGACCCTATGCACTGGTTCGTAGCCAAAACGTGCACAACGATGGCTTTCATTACGGAGGCCTTGCTTTCATAGAGGAAAAGCACGCAGCAGAGCTATGTAATGTCGAGGTTAAAAAGGATGATATTCTTCTGAATATCACTGGAGACTCAGTGGCACGCTGTTGCCAAGTCGACCCGTCTATACTTCCAGCTCGCGTGAACCAACACGTTGCAATTATTCGCACTGACCCGGACAAGTTAAACACTCAGTTTCTCCGGTATTTGCTCATTTCACCAGAGATGCAGGCGCGGCTTCTTTCATGGGCCGGTTCTGGTGGGACACGAAACGCTCTTACCAAAGGAATGATAGAGTCTCTTGAGGTACTTGTGCCCGAGAATGTAGCCGAACAACACGCTATCGCCTACATACTAGGCACGCTGGACGACAAGATCGAGCTAAACCGGCGGATGAGCGAGACGCTGGAGTTGACTGCACGGGCGCTGTTTAAATCGTGGTTTGTGAACTTCGACCCAGTCCGGGCGAAAGCAGAGGGCCGCGATACTGGCTTACCAAATCCCTTCACCGAGCTATTCCCTGACCGCTTCGAAGACTCCGAGCTGGGGGAGATTCCGGCGGAGTGGAGGGTAGCACCCTTGGATGAAATAGCGACCTACCTCAATGGGCTTGCCCTTCAAAATTTTCCCCCTAACTCGGAAGGTAGCCTTCCCGTGATCAAGATCGCACAACTTCGCGCTGGTAATACTAAGGGAGCAGATGAGACCAGCGCTGCAATTCCAACTGATTACATCGTGGATGATGGAGACATCCTTTTTTCGTGGTCTGGTAGCCTTGAAGTTGAGGTCTGGTGTGGCGGTCGCGGCGTTCTACCTATACTGGACCCGCCAACACTTGGCCGATTTTCGCCGAATTGCTGCGGGTAAAGCGACCACGATGGGACACATTCAACGAAGCCACCTTAGCGCTGCGAAAGCACTTGTGCCACCAGCACCTCTCCTTCAGTCAATGACCGAGAGCTTTGCACCGTTGGTAAATGGCGTCATTGCCAAATGCGTTGAGTCCCGTATCCTTACCGCGCTCCGGGACACGTTACTGCCAAAGCTTATCTCAGGCGAGCTACGAGTGAAGGACGCCGAGCGTTTCATTAGGAGAATGGTCTAATGGTGGATGCTCGCACTGCTCCGTTTGTCATGCATGGTGCACGAGAGGTGTTAGCTCTAACTGGAGAGGCCACGCATCTTGAACAGCAGATCACTGCTATCGAAAATGCAGTGACTGCAGCGCCCAATCTCGCCATTGACCTGGCACGAACGCTTATTGAAACTATTTGCAAGACAATTTTGAACGATCGTGGCCAGCCAGATTGCGAAAGTTCGCGCTTCAATGATCTGCTGCAGCAGACCTACTCTTCAATTCAGCTTCTTCCCGATGCTAAGCTGGCTCTACCTGAGAGTCAGGCCGCATTGCTCCAGTTAGCGGAGAATTTAGACGTAGCTATCTTTAGTATTTCGAAGCTACGGCAGGTAGAAGGTATCGCATCGCACGGAAAAGATGCCTACTTCAGCACATTGGAAGAGGTTCAGGCTGAGTTCGCAGCGCGGGCTGCGGATGCCCTTGTATCCTTCCTCTATAAATCTCACAGACGCTACTCCGGAAATCCACCAATACGGTTACTGGAGTACGGGGACCATCCAGACTTCAACGAATACATCGACACGAGTAATGAGGTAGTAAGACTGTTTGATTATGAGTACAAACCGAGTGAGGTATTGTTTCTTGTTGACCGGCAAGCATACCGCGATCTTTTCGCGAGCATCTCACCGGACATGGTAGACGATGTCAAGGAAGGTGTATGACCACGAAATCGTTCTCTGAATCGGTCGTTGAAGAGGCCACCCTGGCCTGGCTGGAAAGCCTGGGCTGGACTGTGAAACATGGCCCCGAGATTGCATGGGGTGAGCTGTGGGCAGAACGCACTGATCCTGAATACCGAGATGTGGTTTTAGAGCGCAGACTGCGCGATGCACTGGCGCGGCTCAATCCCGGGCTACCAATAGAGGCTTTGGAGGATGCATTCCGCAAGCTGACACGGCCTGAAGGGGCGACCCTGGCAGCGCGCAACCGCGCTATCCACAAGATGCTGGTGGATGGGGTGACGGTGGAATACCGCACCGCCGAAGGCGACATCCGAGGTGCACAGGCACGAGTAATAGACTTTGATGACATCGATAATAACGACTGGCTGGCAGTCAACCAATTCACAATAGCGGAAAACAAGCATACCCGCCGGCCAGATGTGGTGCTATTTGTAAACGGCCTGCCGCTGGTGCTGCTTGAGCTGAAGAATGCAGCCGATGAGAACGCCACAATAGAGACTGCTTATAGACAGTTTCAGACGTATCAGCAGGAGATTCCAACATTATTCAATTACAATACGGCGCTTGTTTGCTCAGACGGCATCCAATCCCGCATCGGCGCTATCGGCGCCGGATGGGAATGGTTCAAGCCATGGCGAACTATCTCCGGTGAGGCTCTGGCTGACCCCTTTATGCCCGAGCTGCAAGTGACGATTAACGGGGTCTTTGATAAGCGACGCTTCTTAGACCTTATCCAGTATTACATAGTGTATGAGAACATGGGTGGTGGGAAGCTCAATAAAAAGATGGCAGGCTATCACCAATTCCACGCGGTGCAAGTAGCGGTGGGGGAAACCCTGCGTGCTGCACAGTTGCAAATTGAAGCCGCCCGCGTTGCGGAAGAGCGGGGACGCTATGAGGCGGGACTACGGCCCGGGGGCAAGCCGGGCGACCGGCGCATCGGCGTGGTGTGGCATACGCAAGGCGCAGGCAAAAGCCTGACGATGGCTTTCTACACAGGACGCATCATACGCGAGACGATTATGGGCAACCCAACGATTGTGGTACTCACCGACCGCAATGACCTCGACGACCAGCTCTTCGGCACTTTCTCGCGCTGTCATGACCTGCTACGTCAGCCGCCGGTCCAGGCAGAAAATCGAGCTGATCTACGGGAAAAGCTCCGGGTAAAAGCCGGCGGAGTGGTATTCACGACAATACACAAGTTCTTCCCGGAAGAGAAGGGGGACCGGCATCCGGTGCTTTCGGAGCGGCGTAATATCGTAGTAATCGCTGACGAGGCACACCGCAGCCAGTACGATTTCATCGATGGATTCGCACGGCACATGCGTGATGCATTACCTAACGCCTCATTCATTGGATTTACTGGCACCCCTATCGAGTTAACAGATAAGAACACGCGTTCTGTCTTCGGTGACTACATTAGTATTTATGATATACAGCGCGCTGTGGAGGACAAGGCAACTGTCCCAATTTATTACGAGAGCAGACTAGCTAAACTGGAATTGGACGAAACCGAGCGGCCTAAGATCGACCCGGAATTTGAGGAGGTAACCGAAGGGGAAGAAGTCGAACGCAAAGAGAAGCTAAAGAGGAAATGGGCACAGTTAGAGGCAATAGTTGGCTCGGAGAAGCGATTAAAGCTTATTGCCAAGGATTTAGTCGATCACTTTGAAAAACGGTGCGAAGCTATGGAAGGTAAGGCGATGGTGGTGTGCATGAGCCGCCGTATTTGCGTGGAACTACATAGTGAGATCATCGCGTTACGTCCAGACTGGCAACACGAAGACGATGACAAAGGTGCTATCAAGGTGGTGATGACCGGTTCAGCTACCGATCCGCCAGACTGGCAACAGCACATCCGCAACAAGCAGCGCCGCGAGGAACTGGCCAACCGCTTCCGTGACCCACAAGACACATTCAAAATGGTCATTGTACGTGATATGTGGCTCACCGGATTTGATGCTCCATCTTTGCACACTATGTACGTAGACAAGCCGATGCGCGGTCATGGCCTGATGCAGGCGATTGCACGGGTAAACCGTGTTTTTGGGGACAAGCCCGGTGGATTGGTTGTGGACTATCTCGGGCTAGCACAGGAGTTAAAAGAGGCACTGGCTACCTATACTGAGAGCGGAGGCACGGGTAAGACAGCAATTGACCAGGTAGAGGCCGTAGCGATACTGCTTGAAAAGTACGAAATATGCTGCGGGATAATGCATGGCTTCGATTGGTCAACGTGGATCTCCGGAGTGCCCGCTGACCGCCTGGCCATACTACCGGCAGCACAAGAGCATGTCCTAACTCAACCAGAGGGGAAAGACCGGTTTGTGCAGGTGGTGCTGGATCTATCGAGGGCATTCGCCCTGTCGGTACCTAATTCGGAAGCCTTGCGTATTCGCGATGATGTAGCATTCTTCCAAGCGGTACGTGCTCAGCTATTGAAGCGGGCACCAGGTGAAGCCAAACCAGAAGATGAGCTTAATTTGGCTGTCAGGCAGATAGTTTCCAAAGCAATAGCTTCGGAGGGGGTTATTGATATCTTTGCCGCTGCCGGTTTGAGAAAGCCGGATATCTCCATCCTTTCCGACGAATTTCTGGCCGAGGTTCGTGGTATGCCACAGCGAAATCTGGCGGTGGAATTGCTGCGCAAGCTACTCTCAGGAGAGATAAAGACACGAAGTCGTAAGAACGTAGTGCAAGCCCGCTCTTTTATGGAGATGTTAGAGGAGGCAATCCGACGATACCAGACCCGCACCATAGAGGCGGCCCAGGTAATCGAGGAACTGGTCGACCTGGCCAGAAAGATGCGAGAGGCTAATGCGCGTGGTGAATTACTCGATATGACAGAGGATGAGCTCTCTTTCTATGATGCACTGGAAACAAACGATAGCGCGGTGAAAATTCTGGGCGATGAAACGCTGCGCAGTATTGCGCGTGAATTAGTGGTAGCTGTGCAAAATAACGTCAAAATCGACTGGACGATGCGTGAAAATGTAAGGGCTGGTCTGAGGGTGATAGTGAAACGCATGCTGCGCAAACACGGCTATCCACCGGATAAGCAAGAAAAGGCGACGCAGACTGTATTAGAGCAGGCAGAGGTGCTGTCTGAAGAGTGGACAAATTAACGACGTATCCCCAAGGTAAAACGGGATGTATAGGCAGTTATATCTAAGCTCTATCAATTGTTGAATTAGGGGATTTGGAAATAAGTATTTAGATTTATGCGTGATGACCTATGCGCACCCCAGGGGAACCGTGGCTATTTGAGCCACTTGCCGCAGGCCTGGCACTTGGGAGCCTGACGGGGCTGGCCGGTGTTCCTGTCAGTCCATTTGACCAGCTCGATGGTGCCAATAAGATTAGTACAGGTTAACTTACTGGCAGAAATCCAACTGCTACACCTGATAGACTTTAGCTTGGGGTGAAGAATCTTTTTAACTTCAGTGATATATCGTGGAATAACTCAATTTTGATCATACAGGGAGTTTCGCACATCGCTAATAAGTAGTATTGTTTTCATTCTCACTCAATATGAAACAGACCGATTAGGCATCCTGGAAGAGCCAGGTCGAAAGGTATCTTTCTCCCGTATCCGGCAGGATGACGACTATCAGTTTACCCCCGTTTTCGGGCCGTGCAGCCACCTGCAGAGCTGCCCAGGTTGCAGCACCGGATGATATGCCCGCAAGGATCCCCTCTTCCCTGGCCAGCCTGCGGGCAGTAATTCCCGCATCCTCATCGGTGACCTTGATGATCTCATCGACGAGATCGATCTTCAGCACATCCGGGATGAATCCCGCCCCTATGCCCTGTATCTTATGAGTGCCGGGCTGGCCTCCCGAAAGCACGGGAGAAGACGCCGGTTCAACCGCGATTGTCTTGAATCCCTTTTTACGCGATTTGATTACCTCGCTGATACCGGTGATGGTGCCCCCGGTTCCCACGCCTGCAACCAGGATGTCTACCCTGCCCCCGGTGTCCCTCCATATCTCTTCGGCTGTAGTCAGCCTGTGTATGGCCGGGTTAGCCTTGTTTTTAAATTGCTGCAGCATTAGATAATTACTATTCCGGGCAACCAGTTCCTCGGCTTTGGTGACCGCGCCACGCATGCCTTCAGCTCCGGGCGTCAGGATTAGCTCGGCCCCGAAGATGTCAAGAAGCTTCCTGCGTTCAAGAGAAACTGTGTCCGGCATGGTGAGTATGATCCTGTAGCCCCTGGCAGCACACACGAACGCCAGGGCAATCCCGGTATTACCGCTGGTTGCTTCTACGAGCACCGTGTCCTTCTTTATTAAACCTTGATTCTCGGCATCAACTACCATGGCAACCCCTATTCTGTCCTTTATACTGCTAAGGGGATTGAATGATTCCAGCTTGGCAACTACTTCAGCTTTAACCCCCATGGTTATTTTATTGAGCCGGACCAGCGGCGTATTGCCGATCAGTTCAGCGCAGCTATTAGCTATACCGCGGGTCAACCGGGGTATCTTCAAGCCATGAAATTTCACAATCTCTGTATCGTTTTTCGGCATAAATTTAAATACCTCCTTGTGTTTATTTCTTTATAACACATGGCTTCTTTGCCACTTTCCTTTGGCACGATTTTGGTGAAACCCTGTGAAAGCTTCATGCAGGTTGTCCCGCACACTTCCATAAAAATTGCGGCAATAAGTAATAACCAGCTCATAATGCACTTCCTTGGAGGTTTTTAAGCAGCATTTTAACACGGTATCGTCAATAGAAACAGCGCGATGACAGCGGGTACGTTAAGTCGTATAATTCATGGCGTTTTACGCTTATCTGCGTACGGGGGAAGCAGCCTTGATAATCAAGAACAGGGAAGAGCTAATCTCTTCCGAATTGCGATCCAGAGCCGTAAATCTAATCGAAGCCGGCATTAACAGTGTTCTGCCGGCGAACCTGATGCAGGCTTCCCTGAAATACGATGGTGTCAGGAAAAAGCTGGTTATAGAGAGCACCTGCTACGACGTATCCCGGGGCAGAATTTTCGTTACAGGCGGCGGCAAGGCAGCCGGACTCATGGCAGAGGAGCTGGAGAAGATTATCGGTGCAGGGAGTATCACCGCGGGCATTGTCAATTGCAAATCTGATGGTTACAACACGGGCAAAATTTCCGTGCTGAAAGCTGGGCACCCTATACCGGACGATGCAGGGATCAGGGGCGTGCGCAATATGCTCTCCATGAAGGCACGCTACTTCGTCCGCAGGGACGATCTCGTCATCTGCCTGATATCCGGCGGCGGCTCTGCCCTCCTGCCCTTTCCGGTAAGCGGTGTGACTTTAAAAGATAAGCAGGACATCACGCAACTGCTGCTTAGATGTGGCGCGGATATCGGGGAAATCAACACGGTAAGGAAACACCTTTCGCTCATCAAAGGCGGCAATCTGGGCAGATTTTTCGAGCCTGCGAAAGTAATTTCCCTGATAATATCCGATGTAGTGGGTGACGACCCGGGGGTGATAGCCTCCGGCCCGACCATCCCCGACCCATCTACTTTCAGTAATGCCTGCCATGTTCTGGAGAAGTACGGTCTGGTGGATAAGGCCCCGCAGAATGCGATCAATTATATCAGGCGGGGATGCCGGGGGCTGGAGCCGGAGACCCCCAAGTCGCTGGATAACTGCGACAACTACTTGATCGGCAATAACAGACTGGCACTGGAGGCTATGGCAGAAAAGGCCAGTGATCTCGGCTTAAAGCCGTACATTGTCACGGCGGAACAGACGGGCGATACCGCTGAAGTGGCATACGCAATAGCCCGGGATTTTATAGCAGGGAAATACAAGGGGTTCAATGTTGTCCTGATAGGTGGCGAGACCACACCGCGGTTGCCGGAAAACTCCGGCAGGGGCGGCAGGAACCAGCACTATGCGGCGGTCTCAATGTTAGCTATGAGGGAATGCCCGCTGCCATGGCTGGTGGCCAGCGTTGGCACAGATGGCTCCGATTACCTGCCCGACGTGGCCGGGGCAATGGTGGATGACCGCTCGCTTGATATGGCCCTGGCAAGTGGTATTAATGTGGAAGACTATATCGCA